>Ga0126312_10001402_pt1 | contig 15783 bp, 20 predicted proteins | sample Plot104A_FD_92537 | JGI IMG/M metagenome (GOLD analysis project Ga0126312, IMG submission 92537) | Serpentine soil microbial communities from UC McLaughlin Reserve, CA, USA - Plot104A | ecosystem: Environmental > Terrestrial > Soil > Grasslands | place: USA: UC McLaughlin Reserve, Lake County... | reverse complement strand
GACCTTGGTCGCGACCACGAGTGTCGGGTTCTTCTCACCCCGCTCTAACTTGGAGATCATGGCGCGGCTCACCCCTGAACGCTCCGCCAACCCCTCCAGAGTCAACCCCCGCTCGCGGCGCAAACCCCGGACGTGAATCCCGAACCGCTCAGAAGGCGCCTGATCCTCGACCGTAGGATCGTTCCTTGTGCTCTCGTCGGCCATTTGGTAGAAGGCATTCTACCATGGTAGAATATTTAGAGTATTTGGCCGCGGGGGCACCGTTCGTCGTTGCTGGGGTAACGCTGATCTGGTTGCGATGGCCGGCGGTGTGGTCGGGGGTAGCGGCGCTGGTCGCGGCGCTCGCGGGGGCGCTCTTGTACCCTGGCTTCGGAGCCTCGGGGTTGGCTTGCGCGTTCTTTGACGGGTTCAGGACCTCGGGGAAGGTGTTGTACGTGCTCTTCGGGGGGCTCTTGCTCTACAACTTCCTGTTGGTAGGCGGGGCTGTTGGGAGGGTGTCGGAGTTCCTCGGGCGGCTGGAGCCGGAGAGGGAGGCTTTGGCGCTGGTGGTCGTGGTAGGGGTTGCGCCATTCATCGAGTCGGTGACGGGGTTCGGGGTCGCGGTGGTGATCAGCGCGCCGATCCTGCTCGCGGCGGGTTTTTTCGCCTATTAAGGCGGCGGTTTTGGCCAGTTGGGGGCAATGCGCGGTGCTGTGGGGGCTTTGGAGATAGGGACAGTGGTCGGGGCGGATCTCTCCGGCACGAACTTTGAAGATCTCTCCGACGCAAGTGCACTCCTGAGCCTGCCCCTCTTTCCCGTCTACGCCGTCGCCGCCGTGGCACTCGCCGGCGGGTGGCCGGGCATTAAACGCCGGGGGGCTGAAGCCCTGTTCCTCGGGCTCGTCGCTGGTGTGGGGACACTTCTGACGAGCCTGCTCCTCGTCCCGGAGCTCTCGGGCGCTTTGGGGGGACTCGCAGCGACGGGGATATTTCTCGCCGTCCGGCGACACAGGCTCCGTGAGCTCGGCGTCCCGGTAACGTCGTTCTTGCCCTATGCGCTCCTGCTAGCCTTACTAGCGACGGCGAACGGTCCCGGTCCCGTGGAAGGGTGGTTGTCGTCTTTGGGTTCTGCATTCACGGGGCCTGGTCTCGCGCTGTTTCTCTCAGCAGCGTTCGCGGCACTTCTGCTCGGATTGGGCGACAAGATGGCCTTTTCGGCTATACGACAAACCTTTTGGCAGTGGTTGCCGACGGCGGGGGCGGTGGTGACGTTCGTGCTCGCGGGGCAGGTGTTGGCGGCTTCGGGGGCAGCGGCGACGTTGGCGGTGGGGGCGGTGGCGTTCGGCCCTCTCTACCCGGCGGTGGCGCCGGTGATCGGTGCTCTGAGTGGGGCACTCACCGGGTCTAACGCGGCATCGAACGCGCTGTTCATGCCCTTGCAGGTCGAGGCCGCGCAGAGTTTGGGGAACCCGGAGATCCTCGTGGCGGCCATACAGAACGTCACCGGCAGCCACGCTAGCATGATCGCACCGCAGCGTCTGGTTCTGGCCGCGACCGCCGTCGGGATGCTCGGGCGCGAGGGCAAGGTCGCCCGCGCGGCGCTCCTGCCGGTGGTGGGCTCGGTCGTGATCCTGGCCCTCCTCGGTACGCTCCTCGGAGCCTTTTAGCCGGCTACTGCCAACCGTAGGCCTCGGGCTGGCGGTTGGCGAGGGCGGGGAACTCTGTCCTGAAGCGGTCGAGGTAGTCCAGGTCGAGGATCGTGAGAGCGTAACCGTCGCGGTTGGGGCACGTGGCGAGGACCATCCCCCACGGGTCCACGACCATGCTGCGCCCATAGGTCCAGCGCCCGTCGGCCTTCTGCCCCCACTGGGCCGGGGCGAGCACGAACGCCTGGTTCTCGACCGCCCGTGCCCGGAGCAAGAGCTCCCAATGGTCCTTGCCGGTCTGGAGCGTGAACGCCGCGGGCACCGCAAGAACCTCGGCACCTTCGAGTGCCAGGAGCCGGTAAAGTTCTGGAAAGCGCAGGTCGTAGCAGACCGAGAGGCCTAAAGTCGTGGCGCCAGCCTGGGCGGTCACGATCTCTCGCCCCGGCGCGATGGTCCTGCTCTCCAGGTACTCCCGGTCGGGCGCCTTGACGTCGAAGAGGTGAATCTTGCGGTACACGGCAACCAACGCGCCAGTGGGATCGAAGAAAGTAGAGGTGTTGAAGAGCCTCTCCACGCCGGGCCCGCTCTCCAGGATGGAACCGCCGAGCACGCCCACGCCAAGCTCCCGCGCCAACTCGCCCAAAAACTCCGTCGTCGGTCCGGGGACGGGCTCCGCGTTCTCCTCGTACACCTCCTCCAGGCCATGGCAGCTCCACAGCTCCGGCAACGCTACTAGCTCCGCCCCAGCGGAAACGGCTCGCCGGATAAGCCCGTCCGCCGTGTCGAAATTCTCCGCCTTCTCCGGCGTCGAGGACATCTGTATGGTCGCCGCCGCTATCCTACGCCCGCTCATTCTCTACCTCTCTCGTTCGTCCCGGCTTCTAGCCCAGCCTCTGGAGTAGCTCGTCTAGCGTGTCCCGCAGCTCTCCCGCGCCGACCGGGATGGCACCCGCATGCCGGACGCTGATGCCGCCCGCGACGTTCGCCAGGTGTGCCGCCTCGAGGTAACTGCCGCCCCTCAGATGGGCGAGGGTAAAGGCGGCGACGACGGTGTCCCCGGCACCGGTCACGTCGAAGACCTCGCTCTTGTTGGCAACGGGGATGTGCACTGCCCGGGCCACGGGCTCGAAGAGGCTCATGCCCTCGGCTCCGCGTGTAACGAGGAGCGCCTCGACCCCGAGCTTCGCGCGCAAAGCCGTGCCGGCCTCCTCGATCTCGGCCTCGTCCTTCAGCGCGAGTCCCGCGGCCTCCGCCGTCTCCTCGAGGTTCGGGGTCGCGGCGGTGACGCCAGGATAGGAGAGCAGCCGGTGGCGGGAGTCGAGGCCGACGTAGCGTCCCTCCGCGAGACGCATTACTGCCTCGGCTACGGCCGGGGTGACGGTGCCCTGGCCGTAGTCCGAGAGGACGAAGCCGTCCATTTCGCCCGCCAGGCCCTCGATAAGCCGCATGAGTTCGCCCTCGGACGCAGCATCGGGAACGCTGTCGAGCCGGTCCACGCGAAGGAGGTGCTGGCCCAATCTCCCGCCGTGTGTGCCACCGGCAACGATGCGGGTCTTGGTGGCAGTGCGGGCAGTGGGGTCGCGGACCACGGCGTTCGTCGGGCAACCGCTCCCTTTGAGCACCTTCAAGAGCTCGTCACCGCTGCCGTCGGCCCCGATCCAGCCAGCCGGGATCACCTCGGCTCCCAAAGCGGCCAGGTTGGCGACGGTGTTGGCCGCGCCTCCCAGGCGGTACTCGTCGCGCTCGTGGTTAAGGATCATCACCGGGTACTCCCGCGAGATGCGCTCCGCGTCGCCCACGAGGTAATGATCGAGCACGAGGTCCCCGATCACCATGACCCGCAAGCCCCGAAAACCATTCAGCAGCCCCGGCAACCGCTCCCTTAATGCTGTCTCCACTAGAGAACCTCCCCCTCCGCGAAGATCGTCGGGAGACGCAGCAACGCCTTGGAAGCCCGTTGATTCTCTAATCTTCCCACGAGACGAGGGTAGCAGATCGAGCCTCGCAAGGTCTCAAGTCCTCAGGGGTCCTGCCGACTCTTCCAAAAAGCGGCCTCAAGAACGTGCTCCGGTCTTAGCTCCGGGAGCGCCAGGTAGTGGCGGGCGATCTCCAGGATGGCCGAGAGGGGTACCAGGCCGACGAGTTCAGTGGATTCGACCCGGGCACCCCGTCCTTCGGCCGAGCGGCGCACCGCTTCGAGGGCGGCGGGGATCGAGGTCCGCTCCAGGTCCGTGAGGTTCATAGAGACCTGTGCTCGCTTGCCCACACGGAGGCCCAGGGCCTTGATGCTCGGCAGGCCACCGTCGCGCTCCCTGACTTCGGCGGCGACGATGCGAGCCACGTCTACGTCGTCCGTGTCGAGGTAAGCGTTAAAGGCGACGAGGAAAGGTCGCGCCCCGACCGCGACCGCACCCGAACGCGCGTCGAGCTCCCGTGGCCCGTAATCCGGCCTCCACAACGGGTCCTCGATGCGGGTATCAAGCCCATCGTACCCGCCCCACCGGACGTCGGCGAGGTTCTCCCGGTGGGACGCGGTCGCGGCCGCGCCGTAGAGGTAGACGGGGAGGCCGAGAGAGCCTATAGCCTCTCCCACCGATCTCGCGAGTCGGGCCGCGTCTTGGAGAGTAGTATCGGAGAGCGGCGGGCCCAAAGGCACGAAGGGGAGAACGTCGAGCACGCCCATCCTGGGGTGGACGCCCTTTTGGACGGAGAGGTCTATCTCGCGCGCGCAGGCGCGAGCGAGGGCCACGGAGGCTTCGAGAAGCGCACCCTCTTCGCCGACGAAGGTCAAGACGCTTCGGTTGTGGTCGGGGTCGGAGTGGAGGCCAAGGACGTGTACGCCGGGGACGACCTGGACGGACTCCGCTATGCGTGAGATCCTCTCCTCGTCGCGCCCCTCGCTGAAGTTGGGGACGGCCTCGAAGAGCCTGGGCGAACCGCTCACCGCGAAACCCGGAGCGCGGTCGAGGTGGATAACTGTTGCGCGTAGTTCATCCTAGTAGCGCACCACGAGGATGCCGCCGGCGAGTATCAAGAGCACCCCTAAAGCTTTCGGCAGGCTGAAGTCCGCCTCTGTCCCGAAAGCGCCCAGAGCGTCGAGGACGAGCCCGACCAGAAGCTGCGAGGCTATGACCAAAGAGAGGGCTCGAGCCACACCGGCCTGCCCCGCGGCGTATGTTACGCCTCCCAGTATGATCGTACCGAAAACCCCAGAGGCCACGGCGTAGACGACCGCGCGTTCCGTGAACTCCGGCTTCGACGCGAACAACGAGACGCCGAACGCCACGGTCGCGGTCGTGAGCCCCGAGAATGCCACGACGAGGAGCGTACCCATGTTTCGCTGTGCCGCTGAGGTCAGGTTGACCTGAAACGCCACTGCCACTCCCGCCAGCACCGCCATCAATAACGCCAGCCTCAAAAGCTCTCCTTCGGGTCGACGAGTTGCCAGCGTAAGATACCAGAGCAAGACAGGAGTATCGCCATAAACCCGAGTTTGCGCAGCGTAGGAGCGGGGTATGCCTTAGGCTGTCCTCATTAGCGAAGTTGTATCCAAAGTACGGAGGTTTATCATGGACGAGATGCTCGGCGGTACCAGGATCACCTACCTTGGGCATGCGACTTTCAGGATAGTGACCCCGGGTGGTGAGCAAATTATCATAGACCCCTTCCTGGCCGACAACCCTCAAACACCGGAGGACCTCAAAGAGGTCGGGGAAGCCAACACGATCCTGATCACCCACGGCCACTTCGACCACTTCGCCGACGTCATCCCTCTCGCCCAGGAGACCGGAGCGACGGTGGTGTCGAGCTTCGAGATCATGTCTTACCTGCAGGGCAAGGGCATAGAGAACGCGGTCCCGATTCAGAAGGGTGGTACCGCGCAGATCGGTGGAATAAAGGTCACCGCGACCCACGCCTTCCATTCCTCCAGTATTCAAGAGGAGGACGGAAGTGCTATCTACGCTGGCGAGCCGATGGGGTACGTCATCGAATTTGAGAGCGGCTTCAAACTCTACTACGCGGGCGATACCGCAGTCTTCGGCGACATGCAGCTTATAGGTGAGCTCTACCGCCCTGACCTCGCCCTCCTGCCCATCGGCGATCGACTCGTTATGGGGCCATTCGAGGCCGCCCATGCCATCCGCCTGCTGGGCGTCCGGCACGTCGTCCCGACCCACTACAGCGAGGACGTACTACCACTCTTCACCGGCACCGTGGAGGAGTTTCAGGAGCACCTCTCCAAATTGGCCCCCGACGCAGTTGTACACGTCATGATGCCGGGCGACGATCTGGCGTCTTAGGCATTAGCAGTCAGGTATCAGGATCTGTCCTTCCGCTGATACCTGACTGCTAAATCGCGGAGAGCGCGACCAGGAGCACAGCCCGGGCCAGCTCTCCCGTGGCGCCCACGACGTCGCCGCTTAGCCCCCCGAAGGCCCTCTTCGCCAGCGCGAGCGCGAAGGAGGTCGTCGCTGCGGGTGCGGCGAGGGCCAGGAGAAGCGCATACCATCCGAGCGGCAGCGCGACCAGCGGCGGGAGCGCGAGCGCAAAAGAGAGCGCGGCAACCCTACGGCTCCCCTCTTTGAGCGAACGGACAAACGGGACGGAGGAGGAGCCTTCTTCGGCGGGCCTGCCGAAGACGAGCAGGAGAAGCATCGCAGAACGTGCGGTGACCTCACTCGCGAGGAGCGCCGAGGCCGCTCTTACCGGAGAGACGTTGAGCGCCGCGAGCGCCGCGAGTGTTGGAGCGTAGACGACGAAGAGCGCCCCGATGGCTCCGGCGCCGACGCGGTCGTCCTTGAGCACTTCCCGGCGTCTTTCGGGGCTTCCCTGGACCATGAAGGCATCACCCACGTCCAGCACGCCGTCCGTGTGGTGTAGGCCGGTCGCCAGGAGCACGGCCCCGAGCGCGAGGGTGGCGGCTACTCCTGGGGGCAACACGTCGTTGGCGAGCAGGAGAAGCGCCGCGCCGGGGAGGCCAGCGAGGAGGCCGACGAGGGGGAGGAGGTAGGTCCTGCGGGCGGCATCTTCCAAGGAAGAGCCGGAGGCTTCGATCGGCAGCGCCGTGAAGAAAGCCAGGAGCGCGCGCACTCTTACTTGATCCTGTGTGCTATCCCAGCGACGCAGAAGTGCACCTCTTCGGCGGCCGCGGCGGCGCGTTGGTTGATGAGGCCGAGGAGGTCACCGAACCGTCGCCCTTCGGCGTTCTCTGGCACCATCCCTAAGCCCACCTCGTCGCTCACCAGGATCACAGGCTCGCGCATGCGGCCTACTCTTTCCACGAACCACTCGAACTCCTCCAGCGTCCCGCCCTCCTCTCCCCAGTACGCCCGGGCCGACGCCCACAGGGTAAGGGAGTCGAGCAACACTACGTCCCAAGCGCCAGCGGCTTCAAGAACCGGGTCCAGGCTCCCGCCCAAAAGCTCCAGGAGGCCCCAATCAGGGTGTCGCCTTTGGCGATGTTCTTTTATGCGCCGCAGGAGGTCCGGATCATCGGGGTGTGCGAGGGCGGTCGCGACGTACAGGACGCTTCCGCCGCTGAGGGTTAGCGCGCACTCTTCGGCGAAGGCGCTCTTGCCGCTCCGGGCGCCGCCGAGGATGAGGGCACGTACGGCTACGATGCCCCCCCCAGCGGCGACCCGAGAAACGAACGCAGCACACCTACGAAACGTTCGTTCTCCTCTTTACTCCGCACCGCCACCCGGAAGAAGCCCGGCCCGAGCCCCAGGAAAGGCTCGCAACTACGCACCAAGACTCCCCTCCTTGCGAGTTCCTCCGGCAACCTTTCCGGACCATGCACAAGCAGGAAGTTCGCCGCGCTAGGATACGGCGTGATCCCCGGCAACCCTCCTAAAGCGGAGAAGAGCTCCCGACGCCTCATCTCCACCTCCGCAATGGTGGCTTCTGCGAATACCGTATCACCGGCGGCTACGACCCCGGCAGCCGCCGCTACCGCGTTCACCGACCACGAAGGCTGCAAGGCCCTGACACGCTCGAGATCACGGGCGACGAGGCAGCCGAGCCTCAGCCCGGGCATCGCGAAGAACTTGGTGAACGAACGGGCCACGAAGAGGTCCCTACCGACCTTCCCAGCGACGCTCAAAGGCGGCACGAAGTCCGCGAAGGCCTCGTCTACCACGAGGGCGGCCCCCGCCCCCCGGACCCACTCCGCTAAGGACAGCACCTCCTCGCACGGTATGGCGTCGCCGGTCGGGTTGTTGGGGTTGCAAAGAAAGACGAGGCCGACGTCGCGCCCATTCACGAGCGCCTCGTCGAGGGCGGCGAGATCCAGGCGAAAATCCGATGCAGCTCGCCAGGCCACCACTCGTACGACCTCGAAGCCAGCAGCGTGGGCGGCGGCGGCGTACTCGCTGAACGTGGGTTCCAGAATGACGGCCTTCTTTCGAACATTTCGAACAAACCACTCCGCCGCGACGCGGGCGGCTAGGAACAGCGCCTCTGCCCCACCGTTCGTGGGCAACACCACCTCGGGAGACACCCCGAGGTAGCCGGCGAGGGCCGCGCGCAGCTCCGGGTAGTGGAGGTCCGGGTAGCGTTCGGTATCCTCGCGCAGGGCTCGCGAGGCAGCGGCGAGTGCCGCTTCGGGTGGCCCCAAAGGGTTGATGTTCGCGCTGAGATCCAAAAAGCTGTCCGAGCTTGCGCCCAGATCCCGCGCGGCCTCGTCGCGGTGAGCGCCGTGGTGCCTGCCATCCGGAGAGGCAACCCAGCCCCTAACCACCAGGACGTTCCCCCGCGAGGGTCGCCGAGAAGACTAAGGCGCCGAGGAGAAGACATACCCGGCGCATGAGGCTCACCGCCCGCCGGATGTCGGCAGCTTCCGGCGGGCGGCCCTCTCCGAGAGTGGGGCCGGGGCGGAGCACGCCGCTGTACGAGTTCGAGCCGCCGAGTTTGAGGCCCAAGGCACCGGCGAATGCGGCCTCGGCCCAGCCGGCGTTCGGGCTCTTCGCCAGGGGCCCGTAACGGCGAGCGATGATCAAGATAGTAGCTGCGCTTCCCACAGAGTCGGAGACGGCGGCGGCGAAAAGCGCCGTGAGTCGGGCCGGGAGGAGGTTGGCGAAGTCGTCCAGGCGGGCGGAGGCCCACCCGAGGTCTTCGTAGGGCGGGTGCGTATGGCCGATCATAGAGTCCAAAGTGTTCACGGCCTTGTACGCCAGAGCGCCGGGCGCTCCCCACAGGAGGCCGTAGAACATCGGGGCGACGACGCCGTCGCTAGTATTCTCCGCAACCGACTCGATAGCCGCCCGTACTACCTCGTGCGGGGAGAGATGAGCCGTGTCGCGCCCGACGAGCTCCCCGACGCGAACGCGGGCCGTTAGCAGATCCCCGCCCTCTAGCTCGCGTTCGACGGCGAGGGCTGACCGGGCGAGGCCGCGCATCGAGAGGGCGCTACTGAGAAGCACGATCTCGAAGGGCCACCGGAGCCTCGGCGACGCGAGGCGTATAGCCATACGGGCGAGGGCGAAGGAAATCGCGGGCAGCGTCACGGCCAGGAGGAGCCCCGCGAACCTTCTCTGGCGAGCGCCTTTGAGGGTGAAAGCCCGTTCCTCGAAGGCCGATACAGCGCAGCCCAGGAGGACGATCGGGTGCACGGCCTCGGGCGGCTCCCCGAAGACGGCGTCGGTGAGCAAGGCAGCCGCAACCGTTGGCCCGCGAAGCCGGGTCACCCTTGCGCACTCTTCCCGTTGCCCGAGACGCTCCCCTTCTCCGCGGGCGGGGTACGTCTTCCAGCGTCAGATACCGAACCAAAAGAGCCGCGTAAAGCGCCGACCAGCGCACCCGCGGAGCCGAGTAGTAGCGCCCGCAGGACGAGGTTGAACATGGAGCGTCCCAGGTCCCTCAGGACGGGGGGTTGGAGTGCCTCTTCGACCTCTTCGACGGTGGGGATCGGGGGAGGGTCGCTGATTCGGCCGGCTACCTTCTCGTTATAGGCGACTATGCTTGGCGCCGCATCGCGGGCGTAGTCGCGTAACGCGTCAGCGAAGAGCGTGGCGTTGAGCGCGGTAACGACGAAGAGCGTAGCCCCCACCATGACGGCGACCACCGTCGAGGCCAGCACGCAATCGCGTAGCAGCAGGGAGCGGTAGGGAACGTCGGGGTCGAGGCGTGTCGGACGTACCCGGAGGGCGGCGAGGATGCCCAGGAAGAGGTACGTGGCCAGAGCGAGCTGGGTGCGAAACTCCTCGATGACCGTGAGGATCCAGTCGGGTATCCCTTGCGGGTCTATGAGGAGAAAACGCAGCTCCGTGACCAGCGCGACGAGGGCCGCCACCACTCCGTAGGCGAACCCCGCCCTAAGCGGGCTCAAAAGCTACTTCCGAAGAACACGCCTCCGTCCACGAGCGTGAGAATATCAGCTTGTCGAGCGATCAACAGTCAGATATTGTCCACGGGTCTCACTACCGTCGCGCGAGCCCGCAGCATTTGCTCCCTACCTTCTGCTGGTATGACCGCGAGGAGCCGGTAACGTCCGCTCGGTACGCGAAGCTATGCCGCTAAGGTTTTGCTGACAGGGTGAACGCTCTCAGCTTCCTAAGCCACCGGTTCGGCCGGGGGAGCTTCCTTACGCGGAACGTGGTAGCCGCGCAGGAGGAGGAAGAGGCCAAAGAGTACGACCGCGCCGCCGAGGAGGGTCGCGAGGCCGGGTTTTTCGGCGAGGATCAGCCACGCTAAAAGCGCCGAGACTACCGGCTCGGCGAGGATCGTGCCAGAGATTATGGAGGCTTCGATGTACCTTAAGGCCCAGTTGAAGACGGTGTGGCCCAGAATCTGGGGTCCGAGTGTGATAGCGAAGAGCCAGCACCACGTCTCTCCAGAGTAACCCCACAGCGGCGCGCCCGCATACAGGGTCGCCGGCGCAAGGGTTGCAGATGCCGCGGCGTAGACCACGAGCGAGTACGGCAGGACGCCCACGCCGCCCGTAGTGCGCAAAGACCTCCCGATCAGGACGTAGACGGCGACGGCCACCGCGCCGATCAGGGCGAGCGTGTTACCAAAGAACATGGCCGAGCCCACCGACCCGTCCGAGGCTATGACCACCGTGCCGGCGATCGCAACCAGGATCCCGAAGAAGGACAAAGGCGAGGTTCGCTCCCCGAAGACGAGGTACACGAGGATCGCCACGAAGACCGGCTGAGTGCACACCAGCACCACGCTTGCCGCCACGCTCGTGTAGCCGAGCGAGGAGATCCAGAACCCGAAGTGCGCCCCCAGAGCCACCCCGGAGGCGATACCGACCCGAAGGGCCCGCCCCCGCGGGAACGTCTCTCGTCGGTAGAGGGCGAGAGGCAAGAGCACGAGCACACCCAAAGAGTTCCGCCAGAATGCAACGGCAAGCGCGGGCGCGTCCGCGAGGCGGATAAAGATCGCCGCGGCGGAGACGGCAAGCACACCCACGGCCACGGCCGCTAGCGCGACCTTGCTCTCTGCTTCGCGCTTCCTCGCCTTAGCCTGTACCAAAGGAGGGCCCCGATCTCCCTCAAGAACTGTTCCCGGCGCATCCGTGTAGAGCGCCACATCGGGCTACTATACACCGGTGACGCCCGCGTCTTTAGGCCCTCCGTCCGGAACGCTTCTATCGCCCGCACGCAGTGTAATGGGTCCGTGACGAGCACCACACCCCGTATCCCCCTCTCCTCTGCCATCGCCGCTACCAGCCGTGCCGACTCGCGCGTGCTCCGGGCCTCCTCTTCGATAAGGACGACCTCGTCGGGCACCCCCGCCTCCCGCAGTATCCTCGCCGCTATCTCCGCTTCGCTCGGCGGGTGCTTTCCGATGCTGCCGGTCGGTATCACGAGCGCCACTTCCCCTCCGGCATAGAGACGGGCCGCGTACAGAGCCCTGGCACGTAGCGTCCTGCTCGGCCTCCCGCCGGGCAATACCTGCGTCCCGAGCACCACTACCGTCTCGGGGCTTCCCGGAGCATCGTCCTCCAGCACCGGTTCGCCACGATACAACCGCACTAGCGCCCGTATCTCCCCGAGGAGGGAGTAGGGTACGGTCGATGGTGTAGCCTCCTTCATCCTCTGCGGTGGGTCGCCCCTTCGCGGAGCGCGGCCCGTGCCTGGTCGAGGTCCTCGGGCGAGTTGACGTTCGTGAGCAGGAGGTTAGGATCGCCGAACTGACGCAGCTCTTTTTCTCCAACGTACCGTACCCCCGGCAGGTTCTCGAGCAGCTCGCGCACGGACCGCACGCCCCGATCCAGGGCTGCGCTCGCAGCGGACAAGACCTCGCGTCCGTACGCGGCGCATAAGGGGTGTGGCCCGCCGAGGTCGGGCACCACAGCCGGGACGTTATCGGAGAGGCAGCCGAGCAAGTGTCTCACGAGATCGCCCGCAAGGTACGGCATGTCGCCCGCCGCGACGAAGATGGACCGGTACCTCGCGGCGAAGAGACCGGCTTCGATGCCGGCGAGCGGGCCCTGGCGGCTGGAACGCAGATCGGAGATCTGGCGGGCCCCGGCGGGGACGTGTCCCCCATCGCCGACGATGAGTATCTCCTCGCAGCGGGAGACCAGGGCGCCGTGGACCCGATCGAGCAGCGCGGCGTCCCCGATCTTCAGCGGGAGCTTGTCCCGGCCCATTCGGCGGCTCCTCCCGCCGGCCAGTATCACACCGGTGGCCTGTGGTAGTCCGTCCAAGGGGTTGCTCAGGAGCTGACCCGCAGGGGGTGCCCGCTCCTCAGCTCGTTTACGCGTCGCCTGAGGTGCTCTGTCCGGCTCGCCTGGGGGGAGGCGTAGGAGTGGCGGCTCAGGCGCTTGGTGAAGGCGAGGTTCACCGCGGCCTCGTGCACCTTGCGGGCGCGGCGCCACTCCCCGAGGTATCCGGTGAAGATCAGGCCGAGGTAGTAGAACTTCCGGCGGAAGTAAGTCGGGAGAATGGCATACTCGCCCTCGCTTATGGTGCCCGCAGCGACCTCGTCCCTGAGCTCCTCCCGGATGGTCCGGCGCTCGACGGCGAGCCAGACCACGATGATGAGCACGTACAGTAGGAGCACGAGGAACCCTATGACATAGGCCAGGGGCCCGAAGAGCGCCCCCGCGAAGTTAAAGGTCGCGTGCAGCAGGATCGCGCCCCCGAGCCCCAAGATCGGCAGGAGGACCTTCAAAGCCCACGAGCGCACCCAGGGGATGAGGCCGATCCCGATTCCGGTGAGGGAGGTGAACGCCGCGTGAGCGAAGCCCCCGAAAACGCGCCGAACCACGAAGAGCTCCTCGCCGAACTGGACGCCGTAGAGGATGTCCTCGGCGATCGCGAACCCGAACCCCACCGCCGACCCGTACACGATGCCGTCCATCACACCCGAGAACTTGAGCGCCCCGCGCCGCAAAGAAACCAACAACGCGACCGCGAAGGCGATCAGGAGCGCGAGCCCCTTGGCGCACTCCTCGACTACGGGTGCTACCAGCACCGCCGTGAAGAACTCCACCACCTGGGCATCCCTCACCACCGTGCCCAAGGTCACGGCGAACAGGGTGTTGAAGAAGAGCGAGACCGTCGTCGCGACTAGGAACCCCCAGGCGAAGACCGGGATCACGTACTTGAGCTCTTCTCGCTCGTAGAGGTCGATGAATCGGACGAACAACAGGTACACCACGGCCTGTAAGAAACCCACCCCGACTAGCGCGACGCTCAGACCTTGAGACAACCCGACCTTCTCCATCTATACTTCGCGCGCACGAGCGCGATTATACTCGCGAAACCCTTCCGCATCTCCGCGGGTTGGTACAATACTTGCGTTACATCCACGAACAGAAAGGATGGTGGTGGACAGACCGGAGCATGAAGCGAGCCCCATCTCAAGCGCTCTAGCTAACCTCACCCACGGCGTCTACGTGCTCGGGTCCCGGAGGGGCCGCGAGATGGCGGCCATGACCGCCTCCTGGGTCTCCCAGGTCTCCGAACGCCCCCCCTACGTCGCCGTCGCCGTGCGAGACGACCGCTATACCCACGGCGTCGTCCTGGATAGCTCGACCTTCGCTTTGAGCGTGCTGCGCGACGATCAAGTGGACGTCGCCACGCACTTCGCCGAGACTAGCGGCGAGTACCACGACAAGCTCTATGGCATCCCCTACGGCCAGTCCCCCAACGGCTCTCCCATCCTTCTCGATTGTCTGGCTTACCTCGACTGTAGGGTCCTCGACACCGCTCGCGCCGGCGACCACACCGTCTTTATCGGTGAGGTCATCGCCGGCGAGTCTTACAGGTCCGACTACCCTTTGCTCTACGACTCGACCGAGTACGAAGAGGCGTTGAACTAGGTGTCCGAAGGGGTGGAAGACCGGCTGAGAGGCCTCGGTTACGAGCTCCCTACCGTCCCCCACACCGCCGGCTCTTACGTCCCCACGACCCGCACCGGCGCCCTCGTCTTCACCGCCGGCCAGCTCCCTTTCAGGGAGGGGCAGCTATTGTACGCCGGCAAAGTCGACCAGGAAATCTCCGTCGAAGACGCGAAGGAGGCCGCCCGCCTGTGCGCCCTTAACGCCCTCGCCGCCCTCAAGGAGGAGGCCGGCTCTTTGGAGAACGTGCGTCGCGTCGTGAAGGTAACCGGCTACGTCGCCTCCGCCGCCGGCTTCAACGGCCAGCCGGGGGTCATGAACGGGGCCTCGGATCTCATCGGCGAGCTCTTCGGCGAGAAAGGTCACCACGCCCGCACCGCCGTCGGCGTCGCCGAGCTCCCCTTGGACGCCCCTATCGAAGTCGAGCTCATAGTCGAGCTGGCTGAATAACACAGATAGCGCGGACAGCGCAGTATAATCTCTATGCCCCGAGAGCTTGGGGCACGAAGAATTACGAGTTTAGGAGGAAGACCGTGGCACAGCCTCAGACGCGAGACGCCAGGATAAATCTTTACACCGGCGACTACTGCCCGTACTGCCGGAGGGTCAAGAACGAGCTCGAGAGGCTGAACCTTCCCTACGAGGCGGTCGACGCCGATGCCGACGGTCGGAAAGAGGTCATAAAGCTCTCCGGGCAGCGTGCGATCCCGATCCTCACTGTAGACGATGAGGTGCTCGTGGACTCCTCCGACATCATCCGCGAGCTCCGCAGGCGCTTCGATTAGCCGTTCGGCTCTCGTTGGCCGTTTAGCTCTTCGAGGGCGTAATTGACGTAGTAGGCTACGGAATCCTCAGTGCCGCTCTCCAGAAAAGCGCGGGCCTCGCCGATAGGATCGGCGTCGAGGCCCGGAAACTCGAGCACGACTCCTTCACCCCAAACCATGGCCGGACGCCACGAGCCTTGCGGCGCAGCGTGGCGCCGTACTGTCTCGCCGATGTAGCAGCCGAGACCGTGCACGAGCGCGTCGAGTACCGGGGCGCGCGCCCTGCTCTCGGCATCTTCGAAGGCCGCGAGCAGCAGCTCCTCCACCAGGGGCAACTCCCCGGGATCGTAGTCGAGGTTCAAATCCCAGTGCCGTTCGGCGGCGCTCCTGAACGACTCGGCGCAGGCCCCGGGGTTCTCCAGATCGTCGTATGGGACTAGGTCCAGTTGGAAGAGGGCGGCTGGCGAGCGCCCGCAGAAATAGCTGACCTCCTCCGGCACGGGGTAGGCGCCCAGAACTTCCAGCGTCGCACCCGAATGCTCCGTGCCGCGGAGCACGGCCGCGATTCTCAGGACGCCCTCCACTGTCCTTCCCTCCCAGGGGCCGGTCTCAACCTCGACGAAGACTTCCTCTCCGTCGCGGCGGAGGTAGATCGGCAAAACCGCCTGGCCCGCTGGAGAGGAGATCTCCTTAAAGAGCTCAACGACCTCCTCGCCGCGCTGCCTCAACTCCTCGGCGACCCGGGTAATAGAAGCCGCACGAGGGGCGTCGCGCTCTAGCTCAATGGCTTGTGTGGGGGGGCCTGATGTCGAGGTTTCTTGCGGCTCGGCCAAAGGACCGGAAGCCCTAGTTTGTTCTCTGGGCGTTTCGCGCTCCCGGCGCCTCCAGAACATACGTACTCCCCCCGTCATATGGACCAAAAGTCGTGGGAATTTTAGCATCGAGAGTTACGTTTCGAAAGCGGTTTGCCGCAGGCCGCCCTAGTATACTAACTCACGCGCATGAACATGGATCGCATGAGTTCTGATCGGGGGAACGGGCAGCGGGAGATGATCCTGCTCCGCCACGGCCAGTCCACCGCGAACGCGTCCGGCGTCTG
>Ga0126312_10001400_pt1 | contig 15792 bp, 16 predicted proteins | sample Plot104A_FD_92537 | JGI IMG/M metagenome (GOLD analysis project Ga0126312, IMG submission 92537) | Serpentine soil microbial communities from UC McLaughlin Reserve, CA, USA - Plot104A | ecosystem: Environmental > Terrestrial > Soil > Grasslands | place: USA: UC McLaughlin Reserve, Lake County... | reverse complement strand
GGCGGTCACCAGGTCGAAGGTGTCGTAGGGGTCCCCCGGTCCGGCTGCGAGGTTGAACATCGCGCCGCCTGCGAGGAGGTAGAGCGTGCGCCCCTCCACCTCGCACCGCTCTACGTGGGGGCGTGGGGCCGCGACGGCGCGGGTCCTCAGCTCGGCTACGGGCAGCTCTCCGCTGGTATGGCCGAGGTTCGCCAGGAAAGCGCCGCTCTTGCAGTGGACCAGGGCGTCGGGGGGGATGGCACCGTCGCGGCCTGTGGCTGTGAAGACGACGTCGGCGCGAGAGAGACCCTCTTCGAGATCTGTGGTCCCGAAGCCGAGGTGGGCTGCGGCGAGGCTGGCGGCGGGGTCAAGGTCGCAGACCTCTACGACGGCGCCGAAGCTCCTGGCTGCGTCGGCGGCGCCGCGACCGACGGGCCCGTATCCGATTACGAGGACCGTCTTGCCGTAGAGGGAGAGGCCCGTGACGTTCAGGAAGGTGTTCGCGGCCATGAGGCCGACGAGGTGCCTGTTGTGGAGGCCCTGCTTGATGGGTACCTCGTCCCAGTTGAAGACGGGGTAGGCGAGGTCTAGCCCCGAGAGGCGCTGTATGCCCGTCCCCGTGGCCTCGAGGCCGCCGCGCACGCCTGGACGGCGTCCGCCGGTGGCCGCCGTGGCGTCCGCGCCCATCTCCGAGAGCAGGGTGGGGGAGGCGGAGATAGCTGCCCGCAGGTGCGCGGCGTGCCGCTCGGGAGGGTCGAAGGCTCGCGCGGGAGCGCTGACGCCGAGAGCCTCGAGATGCTGCGCCACGCCGTCGCGCGTCGTAGCGGGGTTGGCCGCGCAGGCCCAGACCTCGGCTCCGCAGGCGAGGAGGGCCTCGAAGTAGGGGATCATCTTCAAATCGAGGTGACAGACGACGAGCACCCTCTCGCCTCTCAGAGAAGGCAGGGCGTCTGCCGCGCTTCGCGTGGCCGGTGTGAACTCGCGCAGCCACTCCAGCTCGCGGGCTAGCGTTTCATCTTGCGGGGACACCGAAGCTTAGCCTCCTTTTGCGCCAATGTTTATTACTCTATATGATGCTGTCGAGCAACTCGGTTCGTAGGGAACCGAGCGCTCGGTGGGGGCTTGGGAGCGGTCCGCGGAGAAGGAGGTCCTGTGCGCATCACGACGGTTGCGGTCTCGTTGGTCCTTGCCCTTGCGCTTGTCGCAGGCTGCGGAGGCGGCGGTAGCGGTGGGGAGCAGGGCGGCGGTGGCGGCGCGAGCGACGTAAAACCCGGGCTCGTGCTAGACGTCGGGGGCCTAGGGGACCAGGGCTTCAACGATTCGGCCTACGCCGGGTTCAAGCGGGCTGAGAAGGATCTGGGCGTGAAGGGCGATTATCTGGAGTCCACCACTCCGACGGACTACACTGACAACCTGACCCAGTTCGCCGAGTCCGGGTTCAACCCCGTTATCGCCGTGGGATTCGCCATGACCGAGGACCTTACCGAGGTCTCCCAGCAGTTCCCCGAGACCCAGTTCGCGATCGTTGACTCGGTGGTCGACACCCCGAACACCATGGGCCTGGTCTTCCGGGAGCAGGAGGGTAGTTATCTGGCAGGCGTTGTGGCCGGGCTGATGACCCAGGAAGACACCGAGTACACCACCTCGGACGAGAAGGTGGTCGGTTTCCTGGGCGGCCAGACGGGGCCAGTAATCGAGAGGTTCCAGGCTGGCTACGAGGCCGGGGTCGAGTCGGTGTGTCCTGACTGCGAGGTGCTGGTCAAGTACACGGGCTCGACCGTCGATGCGTACAACGACCCGGCCCGGGGCAAGGAGATCAGCCTGCAGCAGATCAGCCAGGGTGCCGACATCATCTACCACGCGGCGGGCAACACCGGCGCAGGCCTCTTCGACGCGGCGAAGCAGGAGAAGATCTTTGCCATAGGCGTCGACCTCGACCAGGCCAAGCTCTTCCCCGAGTCCCCCATCCTGACCTCCGTGGTCAAGCGGGTGGACAACGCCGTCTACCAGACCATCAAGGGTGTCTCCGAGGGTGAACAACCCAAGGGCACGATCGTGGACCGTGGCCTGAAGGAGGGGGGCATCTCCCTCGCCCCGTTCGGCCGCTTCGACGACGTGGTCCCCCAGGAGGTCAAGGACGAGGTGGACAAAGCCAGGGAGGGGATCATCAACGGCGACATCAAGGTCCCCGACAAACCGCAGTAGCAGAGTCCTCAATTGGCCGAAGAGAGAGCGGAGAGGGGATCGGCCGGGGTCGAGGGAGCCCCGGTCGTCCTGGAGATGCGCGGCGTGACCAAACGCTTCGGCCCGGTCACGGCCAACGACGACGTCTCCCTCGTTCTGCACAGGGGCGAGATCCTTGGCCTCCTCGGCGAGAACGGGGCAGGCAAGTCCACCCTGATGAAGATCCTCTACGGCCTCTACTCGCCGGACTCGGGCGAGATCTTCGTGGACGGCGAGAGAGTCGAGATCCGGGACCCCAAGGACGCCGTCGAGCGGGGCATCGGCATGGTCCACCAGCACTTCACCCTGATCCCACGACTCACCGTCGCCGAGAACATAGTCCTTGGCGCCGAGCCCCGCAAAGGCATCACCCTCGACCTCGAAGGGGCCATCAAAGCGACAGAGGAGCTCTCGGAGCGCTACGGGCTCAAAGTCGACCCGCGAGCGCGGGTGGCGGACCTCTCCGTGGGGGTGCAGCAGCGGGTCGAGATCCTGAAGACCCTCTACCGCGAGGCCCGCATACTCGTCCTCGACGAGCCGACAGCCGTCCTCACCCCCCAGGAGACCGAGGATCTCTTCTCCGTCCTGAAGGAGCTCGTGGCCGACGGGCTCTCGATCATCTTCATCACCCACAAGCTCGGCGAGCTCCTTGGCGTCGGCGACCGCATCATCATAATTCGCGACGGACACGTGGTGGACACGGTGGACGCCTCGAAGACGAACGAGGGCGAGCTGGCCCGCCTGATGGTCGGCCGCGAGGTGCTCCTGCGGGTCGAGAAGGAGGAGTCGAAGGCCAGTGGCGAGACGCGCCTGGCCGCCGAGGAGCTCGTCGTCCTCTCGAACACCGGCGCGAAGGCGGTGAGCGGCGTAAGCCTCTCGGTGCGCGCAGGGGAGATACTGGGCGTCGCGGGCGTGGACGGCAACGGCCAGACAGAGCTGGCCGAGGCCTTGGCCGGGACTCGCCCCGTCGCGGGCGGCAGGGTATACCTCGATGGCGAGGACGTGACCTCTCTGGGGGCGGACGCCCGCCAGGAGCGGGGGCTCGCCTACGTGCCTGAGGACCGGGCCAGCAAGGGGCTCGTGCTGGACTTCCACCTCTACGAGAACAATACGCTCAAGACCTATGATGGGCCGCCGTACTCCAGGTGGGGTTGGATCTTCCCCAGGATAATGCGCCGTCGCGCCGCCAAGACCCTGCGCGACTACGACGTGCGACCGCCCGACCCGGACGCCCGCGCCGGATCGCTCTCAGGCGGCAACCAGCAGAAGGCCGTCCTCGCCCGCGAGCTCTCCGGCGACCCCGGCGTAATTATCGCCTCCCAGCCGACCCGCGGCGTGGACGTGGGGGCCATAGAGTTCATCCACCGCCAGCTCCTCGAGCAACGCTCGGAGGGCAAGGCCATCCTCCTGATCTCACTGGAGCTGGAGGAGATACGCTCCCTCTCCGACCGCATCATCGTCCTCTACGCGGGCAGGGTAGTCGGCGAGGTCGGGCCCGACGCGACCGACGAGCAGCTCGGCCTCCTGATGGCCGGTAGAGAGTAGAAGAGCGCGTGAGCGAGGAACGCCGCCAGGAGCCGCAGGAACGAGGCTTCGACCTCCGCCGAATGCTCGTGAACGCGGGCGGGGCACTGGTGTTCCCTCTGGTCGCTATCCTACTCTCGTTCGTGATCGGTGCGGTGATCGTGATGGCGACCGGAAACAATCCCATCACGGTCTACGCGGCGCTCATCGGAGGAGCCTTCGGGTCGGCCTCCAGCATCGGCCGCACCCTGCTCTACACGACGCCCTTTATCTTCACCGGCCTCGCCGTGGCCGTGGCCTTCCGGGCCGGGTTGTTCAACATCGGCGGCGAGGGACAGCTTTATATCGGGGCGATAACGGCGGCCTGGCTCGGGGTCTCGTTGGGCTTCCTGGGCCCCTTCGCGATACCGATAACCCTCGTGGCCTGCCTGATCACAAGCTTCCTGTGGGGCTCCATCCCGGGGATACTCAAGGTGCGCTTCGGCGCGCACGAGGTGATCACCACGATTATGCTGAACTACGTCGGCATCAACCTGGCGTACTACCTGGCCCAGCATCTGCTCCGGCAGAGAGGGCCTATCCCCGGCACGGAGACCATAGATTACGCAGTCCGCATCCCCATCATCAGCACCGCGCTCGGGCGGGTGAACTACGGCATCATCATCGCGCTCCTCGCAGCCGTCGCCGTCCTCCTGCTCCTGTGGCGGACGCGGCGGGGGTTCGAGATCCGGGCCGTCGGCCTCTCTCCCGGGGCGGCGAACTACGCAGGAATGAAGCTCGGGGTGAACACGATCCTGGCGCTCGCCATCGGGGGCTCCCTGGCTGGCCTCGGCGGCGGCGTCGAGATCCTGGGTGTCTACGGCAACATGGACGTGCCCTTCGTCTCCAACCTGGGGTACAACGGTATCGGGGTAGCCCTGCTCGGCCGTAACCACCCGGTAGGCGTTGTGCTCGGTGCCCTGGTCTTCGGAGGCCTCTTCTCGGGCGCCCAGGAGATGCAGTTCGCCACCGACGTGCCTCTGCAACTGGCAAACGTACTCCTCGCGGTGATCCTGCTGCTCGTCACAGCCACCAAGCTGGTCGAGCTGATAGTCGGAAAGCGCGCCAGAGATTTTGTCTCGGGGACCCACCTGGAGAGGGGAGGACTCTAGCGGTGGAGGACTTCCTCGGCGGCATAGGCCCCATCCTGCAGTCCACCATTCGCCAAGCCACCCCTCTGATCTTCGCCGCCCTCGGCGGCCTCTTCAGCGAGCGCTCAGGGGTCGTCAACATCGGGCTGGAGGGGCTCATGCTGATCTCCGCCTTCGCCGGGGTGGTGGGGGCGTACTTCAGCGGGAACGCGCTCGTCGGCCTCTTCACGGGGCTCGGGGCGGGGCTCCTCTTCGCCCTGATCCACGCCCTTATGTGCGTCACCTTCGAGGCGGACCAGATCATCTCCGGTACGGCCATCAACCTGCTGGCTCTCGGCGGCACGGGTTTCCTTATGGTCGTGATCTTCGGCTCAGGAGGTACCTCGCCCCGCGTGGACAGCTTCGAGTCGGTCGCCATCCCTCTGCTCTCCGACATCCCCATAATAGGCAAAGCCTTCTTCGACCAGAGCCTCCTCGTCTACCTGATATACATCCTCGTTCCCGTGACCTGGTTCGTGGTCTACCGCACGCCCTTCGGCCTCAGGCTGCGGGCCACCGGCGAGGTCCCCGAAGCGGTGGACACCGCGGGCGTCAGCGTCACCAGGATGCGCTACTATGGCGTCGCGCTCTCGGGCATCCTGGCCGGCCTCGGTGGCGTATACCTCTCCATGGGCGTGCTCTCCGCCTTTACCGAGGGCATGACCGGCGGCCGCGGCTTTCTCGCGCTGGCCGCCCTGATCTTCGGCCGCTGGAACCCCATAGGCGCCCTCGCTCTGCCCCTCCTCGTCGGCTTCGCCTATGCCACCACCTTCGGCGTGAGCCTCGAGGCCGTCCCTATAGAGCTTATCGAGATGCTCCCCTACCTCCTCACCATAGTCGCCCTCTGCGCATTCGGCGGCCGCGCCATAGCCCCCGCCGCCATAGGTAAGCCCTACCGCAAGGAATAACCTGCAAATCAGCGGGTTTTTGCGGTAGCGGATCAGGGGCTTAGCGCAAGTAGCGAGTTACCCTGTTGACCAGCAGCGCGCTCACCATCAGCAGTGCACACAGCGCAGCTAGCGGCGCGCCGCCGGTGTCGGGGAGAGCGGAGAGACCGCCGCCGTCGGGGTTGTCGGTCTGGTTCTCCTCGAGGATGACGATCCTGCCTGCTATCCCCTGCGTCGGATACGACTCGGCGACTGGCCCCGAGTAGGTGGCCTCGACCACCTGCCCTACACGCAGATCCTCGAAGGCTGCGGGCTCCGGGTCTCCATCCCTCTGATCCAGGATCTCCGTGTCGCCGTCTACGGCGAACTCGCCCTTGGCCGAGCCCGCCTTCTCTGAGGGGTCCTCCTCGACTACCACGACCTCCGCACTGTGGCTGACCTCGGTGATCTCACCCCGCACACCGTTCTCGGAGGACTGCGCGAGCGCCGGGGCCGCAAGAGCTACCCCCAGCGCTATTACGGGCAGCACCGGCCAGAGGTGTAGCGGCCTAGACCTCGCCCTCCAGTTGCTAGAAACCGACCTTTCTCTCCCTTTCAACCTTCTCTAGCTTCTCGGGAAGGTCCTTCCCCGGCTCCTCTTCCAGATACCTCACACCACCGAGCAGAATCCGCGGCTCCACGTCTAGACCGGCAGCGAGCTTGCGGATCGTCGACGGATAGGCGCCGCGCTGGCCGGTCTCGAGCTTGGAGATCGTGTCCCTCGCCACCCCACTCCTCGCCGCCAGGTCTCCCTGGCTCATCACCGCCCGCCGCCTGAGGTCGCGTAAATGCGGGAGATCCATGCCCAACCACCTCCAAACACTACATAAAACTTGCCAAAACACTGCAACAATGTTACTCTAGGTGAGTATAGCGTAGTGGCGGTAATGAAGGAGGTTTGTAGTGATGGGTGATGGGGCGAGGATGGTGGTCCCATATGTGGTAGAGCAGGGTCCGCGGGGCGAGCGGACGATGGACGTATATTCGCGGCTGTTGAACGACAGGATCATCTTCCTCGGCACGCCGGTAGACGACCAGGTAGCGAACGCTATCATCGCGCAGCTGTTGCACCTTGACAGCGAGGATCCGGAGCAGGACATCAACCTGTACATAAACTCCCCTGGCGGGAGCGTAACGGCAGGCCTCGCCGTCTACGACACCATGCGCTTCATAAACGCGGACGTGGCGACGACTGCTCTAGGGATGGCGGCTTCGATCTCCGCGGTCCTGCTCGCCGCAGGCGAGAAGGGCAAGCGCAACGTCCTGCCGAACACGCGGGTCCTCCTGCACCAGCCGTGGACGCAGGGGGGACCGGGAGGACAGGCTTCGGACATAGAGATACACGCCAGGGAGCTCATACGCACCAAGCGGCGCATAAACGAGATCCTGGTCGAGGCCACTGGCCAGACCTTCGAAAAGATAGAGCGCGACACAGACAGGGACTACATAATGGGGGCGGAGGGTGCCGTAGAGTACGGCGTCGTAGACCGGCTCATCAGCCGCCCGAAGGAGGGCCTCGCGGCGAAGTAAGGCGATGCGGGGAATGAACCTGACGCACGAGTACATAAGGCACAGGAGGGGCTACGCTTTCGGCGCCGGGTGCTGCTGGATAAGGGTCTACGAGGGTGAGCCCGGCGATGCGCCCGTGATCGTCTGCGAGGAGCTGCCCGAGGCAGGGAGCGCGAGCGTCTCCGAGATGTCAGCCCAGCTCGCGGCCGAGGTCATCCTCGAGCACTTCCCCGACGGCCTCCCCAACCTGCCGCGCTCGCTGCTCTGGATCGAACACCGCCCCTCCCGCCGCCGCGGCCCAGGACGCTACTCCCTCCTCACCTTCCCTTCCTACTGCCCTCGCCCCGCAGGCGCCGGATTCGTGCGCCGCGTCACCCTCGGCGCCCCCACCCGCGAGCAGCTGACCCCCGAAGAAGTGGCCATCCTTACCACGGAAGAGTAGAGGCCGCCAGGGCGTAACCATACCCGCAAAAAACCCCGGAAGAACCCTTGAAGTATGGTCGGTAATAGCCGACAATACGGTAGTAGCCAAACATTCGATATATACAGACCCAGGTTTGTGGCGTTGGTTTGGGAGGCAGTTGGTTGGAAGTTCTGGATCAGAAGGCGAGGTAAGGCGATGTATTCAGGTTTTGATCCTCAAGGAACTCTGAGGATGGTGTTGCAGAGGCAGGAGGAGACGAGGGCGGGGGTGATGCGGGAGGGCGAGGCGCGGCGCGTCTCCAGGGCATCTCGGGAGCGGAGCCCTGTGGCGTTCAAGCTCTGGCGCCTGCACGTCATGGTGTGGTTTGGGGATGCGCGCGAGGCTTGAGGGGAGAGCGTGACGGCGGAGCGGAGGCGTCTGGACTACGAGCTCGATGAGGTGCTCGAGGTCAGGCGTCCCGAGCAGTTCAGGGCCATAGGAGATCCCACGCGGCAGAGGATCATAAGCCTCCTCTCCGAGCGGGCTGCGACCACGAGCCAGCTCGCGGAGGCTCTCGGGCAGCCCAAGGGGAGTGTGGGGCACCACTTGAAGGTGCTCGAGGAGGCGGGTTTGATCCGGGTAGTGAGGACCCGCCAGGTGCGTGCGATTACCGAGAAGTACTACGGCAGAACGGCGCGGTTCTTCGAGTTCATACATGGGGAGGGGGATCTGGCGCGCGAGACGATCCTTCACATGTTGCGCCAGGTGATGAACGAGTACGTGGCGCCGGAAGGGTCGGAGGAATGGCCGTGGGACATCATCACCCTCCGTCACGCCCGCATACCCGAGACCAGGGCCGAGGAGTTCTCGAGGAGGCTTCTGGAGCTGGCCGACGAGTTCACCGATCTCCAGCCGGTCAAGGGTGAGAGGGTGTACGGGCTGCTGGCGGGGCTGTTCCTCACGGACCTGCCCGAGCTGCCCGGTGACGAAGGGTAGGGCGTGGTCGCCCTCGGGCCCGAGTACCGCAAGCTCTGGAGTGCGAGCACCATCTCCAACCTCGGCGACGGCGTCACGCTGACAGCGGGACCGCTGCTCGCCGCGTCGATAACAAGAGATCCCGTGCTGGTGGCAGGGGTAGCCTTCGCCCAGAGGGTCCCCTGGCTGCTCTTCCCGCTAATAAGCGGCGCCCTCGTGGACCGGCTCGACCGGCGGCGGGTGATGGGCTACGTAGACGCTGCGCGCACGGCGCTCATAGGGGCTCTGGGCGTCGCCGTTCTTCTCGGAGGGGCGAGCCTGCCGCTGATGTACGCCGTCTTCTTCCTCGTTGGGACGCTCGAGACCCTCTTCGATAACGCCTCCCAGGCGATACTCCCGGCGGTAGTCTCGCGAGAACAGCTGGAGCGGGCCAACAGCCGCCTCCTTGGTGCTCAGATCGTCTCCAACCAGCTGGCTGGACCGCCCCTCGGGGGTCTCCTGTTCAGCGTGGCCGTCGCCGTTCCTTTCCTACTGGACGCCGGCACCTTCGCCGCTGCGGCGGCCCTGGTCCTTGCGCTGCGCGGCCGGTTCAGGCCGGAGCGCAAGGAAGGCGCACCCCCGACGACGCTCGTGGCCGAGATAGGGGAGGGCCTGAGGTGGCTCTGGAACCACAGGCTTATACGCACGCTGGCGGTTATGCTCGGGGTCTTCAACATGACGCTAGCCGCCACTGACGCCATCCTTGTCCTCTTCGCCCAGGATGTCCTGGGCTTGGGCAGCTTCGGTTACGCCGTGCTGCTCACCTCGGGGGCGGTTGGTGGGGTCATCGGGAGCCTGATGGCTGACAGGATAATCGTCTGGCTCGGCTCCGGTGGGGCGTTGCAGGCGGCGGTTCTGATCAGCGCCGTGGTGATCGGCGCGGTCGCCCTCACCGAGAGCGCTTTCGTGGTTTGGGCCGTGTTCCTGCTCATCGGCTTGACCGGGGTGGTGTGGAACGTGATCACCGTCTCCTTCCGCCAGGCCGTCGTGCCCCAGGAAATCTTCGGCCGGGTCAACAGCGTCTACCGGCTGCTCGGCTGGGGAGGCATCTCCGTCGGCGCGCTCCTCGGCGGCCTCCTCGCGCGGAGCTTCGGGCTCACCGCCCCCTTCTGGTTCGCCGCCGCCGCGCTTGCGATCATGTTCCTCCTCACCCTGCCTCTAGTCAACAACCGCACCGTCGCTCAGGCCCGCGCCGACGAAGGCTAGAGCCACAACAAGGAGCGAGCTGACAGGCCGAAAGTGGAGGCGTGAAGCGTGCTGACTAGCTACCAAAGAGGCGCCGCCAGAAGCCCTTGCCCTGTGGGGGTGGCTCGGGGGGCGTCTGGCGTTTCAGGAGGTCTATGAGGAGCTCGCGGTAGAGCACCTGCACCTCCATCCCACCTTCGAGGTTCTCGGGTGGCGGGCTCAGGGCAACGTACTCGACCTCTTCGCCCTGGTACTCGAGCAGTTCGATCAGCTCCCGCGCTGAGACCTCCTGCGCCCGCCAGTTCTCGCCGAAGGCCCCCGTAGAGGCAAGGAACTCCTCCGCCTCCTCTACGGAGTCGAAGAGCGGTATCGCCTCGCCGTCATCGAGCACTATGGCGAGGAGCTCCTCCTGCACCTCGGGACCCCCGACTATTACCACCTGTCTCGCCCCTGGATCCATTTGAATAACTCTACTAAAGCGCCCTTCGGAATCAATCGATTCCGAAGGGCGCGCTAGTCAGCTGGTCAGCACGCTCGAGCCTAATCTAGGCTCTTGCTTTCCGCTAGTCAGCAAGACAAGACAACAAGCTGAAGGCTGACGGATTGGTTTGCAGTCTTGCAAAGGAGACGGGGGTTAATAGAATTACGGCGGGTGTTTGACGTGAACGGCACGGGACTCCAGAGTTCGACCCCTTCTCGAGGATGGTTGTCGCCATGACTACCCTGTCTACCCCTGCCTCGAGGATCTCCTCGAAGGACATGTGGCTGGTATCACCCTTCTACGACCTTACCTTCATCATCTTCTCGAGCGTGCTCCTGATCTTCCCTCACCTGTTCTCGCAACTCGGCGGGTTCTCCAACGTCGTAGTCGACCTGGTTGTCACGGCCTTTATCGGCGGACCTCACCTGTTCGCCACCTACACGATGACCTTCATGGAGCCGCACTTCAGGGAGCGCTACCGACGCTACACCTGGGGAGCCCTGCTCATGCCCGTCCTGGTAGTCTCGCTCGCGATCGCCAACCTGACGCTCCTCGTCACCATCTTCTTCTTCTGGGCTTCTGTGCACGTCATACACCAGGCGGCCTACATCGCCGACTCCTACCGCTTCAAGGACCCGCGCGGCAGGAGCCCGAACCTCGCAAGGTGGCAGCTCGTCTCAAGGGTCGTAGACTACGGGCTCCTCATGACCAGCCTCTACCCCATAGCCACCTTCAAGTTCACGGGGGCGCCGCTGGTGATCTTCGGTCACAACCTCTCGAGCCACGGCTTCGAGACCGGAGGGAGAGCGCTCCTCTTCCCCGAGTTCCTCAAGTTCGAGTGGCTGGGTCCTCTCGCCGCCGCTGGCTTCTTCGCCTTCCTTTTGGCATTTATCGTGAAGACCATCTGGGAGTGGAGGGCAGGGCTCCTGCACGTTCCGAAGACCCTGCACATGAGCCTCGCCGCGCTGCTCTTCTTCGTCACCCCGGCGCTGCCAAACCTGGACGTGGCCTTCCAGGGCCTCAACACCTGGCACTCGTTCCAGTACCTCGCTGTCGTGCTCTACCTCAACCAGGTGCGGGCCGAGCGCGGTCTCATAGGCTCAGAGTACGTGGCGCGGATCTCGAGGAGCGGGCGCAACCTCTACTGGATGTGCTTCCTGTTTACTCTGGGAGCCGCCGTGGCCTACCTGCTGGTTCTGGGCGCGAACGTGCTGCTAGGCACCTTCGGCGGCGACTTCTCGGAGCAGCACTACTTCTCTTTCTACTCCGTGGTGCTCTCTGCGCTCCTGATCCACTACTACTTCGACCACTTCCTCTTCTTGCAGGTTGACGACGTTATCACCCCGCGCTGGAGCTGAGAGCTTGTTCTAGTAACTTGTCGAGGCGTGCTCTATAGTTTTGCATTGACGCACACGTCAGGTACTCTAAGAGAGCCTTTAGTCTAACGTCGTGGAGGGCTGGCTTGCCGAAGCAGACGAACCTCAACAACCTCGTGAAGCATCAGACGCAGGAATCGGAGGAGGTTTCGGCCCAAGCCGGCGATATCTTCGACAAGGCCTTCGGCTTTACCCGCGCCGACGAGGCGATAGAGGCAGGGATCTACCCCTACTTCAAGCCCATAGCCGAGCAGCACGGCGGCACCGTAAGGGTGGACGGGCGGGAGATGATCATCACCGGCTCGAACGACTACCTCGGGCTTACCCAGGACCCTCGCCTCGAGAAGGCGGCGGTCGCAGTCTTCGACCGCTACGGTACTAGCTGCACCGGCTCGCGCTACCTGACGGGCACCCTCGCCCTGCACGAGGAGCTCGAGCAGCGCCTCGCGGAATTCTTCAAGACGGAGGCCGCGCTCACCTTCAGCACCGGATTCCTCGGCATGCTCGCCGTCCTGAGCGCCCTCACAGGCCGCCAGGACATCCTCTACCTGGACAGGGAGAACCACGCAAGCCTCTACGACGGGGCCAGGCTCTCGTTCGGCGCGCTGCGCAAGTACAGGCACAAAGACCTGGAGGATCTGGAGCGGTTGCTCGCCAGGGACGCGGGCAAGCCGGGAGGACGCATGATCGTCACAGACGGCGTCTTCTCCATGAGCGGGCACATCGCCGACCTGCCCGGCATCGTCGAGCTCGCCCGCAAGTACGGCGCCCGCGTCGCCGTCGATGACGCGCACGCCACGGGCGTGCTCGGCGCCAACGGCCGCGGCACCCCCGAGCACTTCGGCGTGGAGGAGGAGATCGACCTCATAATAGGGACCTTCTCCAAGTCTTTCGCCTCCGTTGGCGGGTTCGTGGCCGGCCCGAGGGCCGTTACCAACTACATCAAGCATCACGGAAGGCCCTTCATCTTCACCGCAGCGCTCCCGGCGATGCAGGTAGCCGTCGCGCTCGAGGCCCTCGACATTATGACGGCGGAGCCAGGTCACCGCGAAAGGCTGCAGCAGAACGCCGCGCGGCTGCGGCAGGGAATGGGCGACCTGGGCTTCGACACGCTTGGCTCGGAGACCCAGATCGTGCCGGTCCTCATCGGCCCGGACGAGCTCACGGTGTACTTCTGGAAGGCGCTGTGGGACGAGGGAATCTTCACTACCCCTGCGCTGCCTCCAGGGGTTCCTCACGGACAGAGCATCATCCGCACGAGCGTAAACGCCAACCACACCCCGGAGCAGATCGAACGCTTGCTAGATGCCTTCGCCACCGTCGGCCGAGGCCTCGGCGTGATCGGCTAACCCCCAGAGAGCGTGGGCGAGACCGAGATCCTGCCGGTCGGCTCCAGCGCCGACCTCAAGCGCTTTATCCGCTACCCTTTCGCGCGCCACCGCGACGACCCCCACTGGGTCCCGCCCCTCCTTATCTCCGAGCGCGAGCAGTTCGATCCGGCAAAGAACCCCTTCTTCGAGCACGCGCGGATGAACCTCTACCTCGCCGAACGCGGCGGCGAGGTAGTAGGGCGCGTCGCAGCCATAGACGACGATAACCACAACGAGACCCACGACGAGAACGTCCTGTTCTTCGGCTTCTTCGAGGCGAAGGACGAGGAGGCCGCGAGCACTCTGTTCGCCCGCCTCGAGGAGCGGGGGCGGGAGCTTGGGCGGGCGCAGATCCGGGGCCCCGCCAACCCCTCCCTCAACCACAGCGCGGGGTTCCTGATCGACGCCTTCGACTCCGACCCTTTCGTGATGATGCCCTACAATCCGCCCGAGTACCCGCGCTACGCAGAGCAGACCGGCTACCGCAAGGTCAAGGACCTCTACGCCTGGCTCTTCGAGCGGGAATGGGAGGTAAAGAAGATAGGGCGCCTCGCAGAGAGGGTCCACCGCCGCCACGCGGACCTTAAGATACGGCCCGTCGACATGAAGCGCTGGGACGACGAGCTCGAGCGCTTCAGGGACCTCTACAACCGCTCCTGGGAGAGGAACTGGGGCTTCGTGCGCTACACGGACGCAGAGTTCGACCACCTGGCCCGCGAGTTCAAGATGATCCTCGACCCCGAGCTCGTCGCGCTCGCCGAGGTAGATGGAAGGCTGGCGGGCATCACCGTCCTGCTGCCCGACGCAAACCAGGTCTTCAAGAAGATGCGCGGGCGCCTCCTGCCCTTCGGCATCATCCACTTCCTCAGGCGCGAGAAGACCATAGACCAGGTACGCCTCCCCATACTCGGCGTCGCGCCCGAGCACCGCAACAAGGGCTTCGAGCTCGCTATGATCAACGAGCTCTACGGGCGCGTGATGGCGAAGGGTTACAGGAGGTGCGAAGCCTCCTGGACGCTCGAGGACAATCGGGCGATGAACCACGTGATCGAGGTCGGCGGCGCCAGACACTACAAGACTTACCGGATCTACCAGAAGGAGCTGTAGGCCGTGCGGGCGCTGGTCACCGGCGCGACGGGCTTCGTCGGCAGCCACCTTGCGCGGGCCTTCGTCGAAGCGGGCTACGAGGTGCGCTGCGGCACGCGCGCCTCGAGCTCCATGCGCTGGCTCTCGGGCCTGGAGGTCGAGCGCGTGCAACTGGACATGACGGGCAGAGCGGAGGACTTCGCCAGTGCCGTGCAGAACACCGACCTCATAATCCACGCTGCGGGGATAACGAGGGCGCGGCGGGAGCGGGACTACCACACGGTCAACGCGGGGGGCACAGAGAGGCTCGCCTCGGCCGCGCTGCGAGCTGGAGTGCGGCGTATAGTCCTGATCAGCAGCCTCGCCGCGCGCGGCCCCGACCACAAGACGATGGACGGCCGCGACCGCCCCGAGAGCGCCTACGGCAGGAGCAAGCTCGAGGCCGAAGGACACCTCCGCTCGCAGCGCGGACAGCTGGAGACCGTCGTCCTCCGCCCGGCCGCAGTCTACGGTCCGCGCGACACCGACCTCCTTCCCCTCTTCAAGATGGCGAGGAGAGGGTGGCTGGTCCTCCCATCGGGCGCGAACCGCCTGCAGCCCATCTACGCCGCAGACCTCGCCGATGCCGCCCTCGCGGCGGCCCGTGGAGACACGGGCTTCGGGCCGTTGCCCGTGGCCGAGGCCGCGCGCTACACCTGGGAGGAGGTAGTCGCCGGGCTGGAGAAGGCCCTCGGGCGCGGTGTCAGGACCGTCCGTCTGCCTGCTCCAGCCTTCACGCTGGCGGGACGGGCTGCCGAGCTAGCGGCGAGACCCTTCTCCGGGGTTCCCGTATTCGACGAGCGCAGGGGGAGAGACCTGGCCTCCCGCACCTGGACCTGCGACACCTCGGCCACGGAGCGGGCGCTCGGGTGGCGGGCCTGGGTATCGCTCTCGGAGGGACTGCGGATCACGGCCCGATGGTACGGGCAGGCGGGGTGGCTTAGTATGGAAGCTCGATGAGCGCGGGGGAGCAAAGGCCGACGATCCTCTTCGCCACCATCGCCGCCGGAGGCGGGCACGTGGCGGGAGCGCACGCCATGTTGGAGTCCGTCGAGCGCCACTACCCTGGACGCTTCGATCTGCGCGTCTCCGACTACATGAAGGACCTCGGGATCTCTGGTCTCGACAGGTTCCACAAGGACTCCTGGCGCCGCGCGCTGCGCTTCCCGATCTTGGCAAGGGCAGGCCAGCGCGTCATAGACGCCTTTCCTCCCCTTACCATCGCCGTCGAGCGTAGGCTCCTGCGGGACTTCGCCAGGGCCGCGGCCGATGACCTCCGGAGGGATCCACCGCTGCTCGTGGTCTCCAACCACGGGCTCATCACCACGGGTCTGGCCGAGGCCAGGCACCGTCATGGGCTAGAGGTGCCCGTGCTCACCTTCGCCACCGAGCCGTTCAACATCAGCGCGTACTGGGGCGAGCCGCGCGCGGAGCGCCTGATCGTCGCTTCGGAGAACGGCAGGCGCAGGCTGCTCCGTTTCGGCGTGCCGGCCGAGAGGATGACCATC
>Ga0126312_10001398_pt1 | contig 15819 bp, 18 predicted proteins | sample Plot104A_FD_92537 | JGI IMG/M metagenome (GOLD analysis project Ga0126312, IMG submission 92537) | Serpentine soil microbial communities from UC McLaughlin Reserve, CA, USA - Plot104A | ecosystem: Environmental > Terrestrial > Soil > Grasslands | place: USA: UC McLaughlin Reserve, Lake County... | reverse complement strand
GACCACCTGCACCGGCTCGCGGAGGAGCTCGATCGATGGGCGGCGCGCGTGCGAGACGGCCTCGACGTGGAGGCTTTCGTCGACACCGCGCGCGCCGACGCGGGCGCGGACGCCGACCTCTACGACCGCGTGGCGCCGTTCTGGCAGAGCTGGCACGGGCTGCGCCGCTACTGGGACAAGCGCGCGGAAGCGGCGTGAACGAGTTGGAGCGCGTCGAGCGGGAGGCCGTGCGCTCGGTCGTCGTCGCGGCCGGCGGCGTGACCGCCGACGTCGGCGGCGCGATGTGCTCGGCGTACCCGCCGCTGCGCGAGCATCCGATCCTGAATCGAGCGATGCCCGTCAACGCGCACGTCGACCTCGACGCCATCGAGTCGTTCTTCGAGGCTGCGGGCACGTCGTTCGTCGTCGCGGTCCGGCCACGGCTCGCCTCGCTCAACCGCGAGCTCGACGGGCGCGGCTACCGCCGAGCAGGCGGCTGGACGAAGTTCTCGCGGGACGCCTCGCCGGCTCCGCGGGTCGCATCCGACCTTGAGATCACGGCCGCCGGGCCAACCGACGCACAGGCGTTCGCGGACGTGCTCATGGAGGGGTTCGGCGGCGCGCCGCAGGGCCGGGACGTGTGGACGCAGGTTCCGGGGCTCCGCGGTGGCACTGCTTTCTCGCACGCGACGGACGCGAGCCGGCTGCGGCCGGGGCGCTCTTCGTCGACGGCGACGTCGGCTGGCTGGGCGCCGCCGCGACGCGCCCGTCGTTCCGCCGCCGCGGCGCGCAGAGCGCGCTCCTGGCCACACGGGTCGACCGCGCGCGCGAGCTGTCGGTCCGCATGCTGACGGTCGAGACGGGCGAGCCGGTCGAAGGGCAGCCCGGCGGGTCGTACCGCAACATCGTGCGAGCCGGATTCCGCGAGGAGTACGTCCGCGCAAACTGGCGCTCCCCGCGTTGATCCGTCGCCTCGGCCCGCTGCGTGAGCGAGAGTTCCGGCTCCTGTTCGCCGGGCAGCTCGTGTCGCGCCTCGGGAGCGCGATCGCGCCCGTCGCGCTCGCGTTCGCCGTGCTCGACCTCACCGGATCGGCGTCCGACCTCGGGATCGTGCTCGCGGCGCGCCAGATCCCGACGATCCTGTTCCTGCTCGTGGGGGGCGTGTGGGCCGACCGGCTCCCCCGCCACCGCGTGATGGTCGTCTCGAACCTCGTCAGCGGCCTGAGCCAGGTGCTCGCGGGCGCCCTTCTCCTGACGGGCGACGCCCGGCTCTGGCACCTGGGGGCGCTCGCCGCCGTGAACGGCGCATCGTCGGCCTTCTTCTTCCCCGCCAGCTCGGGCGTCGTTCCGCAGACGGTTCCGGCACCGCTCCTGCAGCAGGCGAACGCGACGCTCCGCCTCGCCGTCAATGCGACGAACATCACCGGCGCGGCCCTGGGCGGGCTCCTCGTGGCGGCGACGAGCCCGGGGACGGCGATCGTCGTCGACGGCGCGAGCTACGTGCTCGCCGCGTCGTTCGTCGGTGCGATGCATCTTCCGCCGGGCCTGCGGATGCAGGGCAGCACCGTCGTCGCAGAGCTGCGCGACGGCTGGCGCGACTTCTGGGCGCGCGGCTGGCTCTGGGCGATCGTGATCCAGTTCGGCGTCGTGAACGCGGCCGGGCAAGGCGTCGTCAGCGTCCTCGGCCCGACGGTCGCCAACGAGCACCTCGGCGGCGCCGCCGCCTGGGGGCTCGTGCTCGCGGCGATGTCGGTCGGGCTCGTGCTCTCCGGCGTGATGATGCTCCGCTGGCGGCCGCGCCGGATCCTGCGGGTCGCCACGTACAGCGTCTTCGGGTCCGCGGCCGTCCTCGTCGCCCTTGCGCGGCCGGCTCCGCTGCTCGTCGTCGCCGCCGCCGCGTTCGCGAGCGGGTTCTGCATCGAGATCTTCGGCGTGCTGTGGGATACCGCGATGCAGCAGCAGATCCCTCACGACAAGCTGTCGCGGATGTACTCCTACGACGCGCTCGGGTCCTGGGTCCTGATGCCGGTCGGGCTGATCGTGGCCGGCCCGGTCGGCGAGGCGATCGGAACGCGCGCGGCGTTCCTCGGCGCGGCCGCGCTCGTCGTCGGCGCGACGGCGCTCGTGCTGCTCTCGCACGACGTCCGGACGCTGGAGCGGCGCACGGCCGTCGCGACCGCGTGACCGCCGGTCAGCGCGGCCCGAGCATCGACTCGTACGCCGCCAGGTAGTCGCGCACCATTCGCTCGGGCGCGAAGTACTGCTCCACGTACGCACGGCACGTCTCCGGCGCGATCGCGTCCGCGTCCTCGACCGCCGCTGCGGCGGCCCGCCAGTCGTCGACGATCACGCCACCACCGCCGGTTCCGAACACCTCCTCGACCGCGCCGCGTCGCGTCGCGATCACGGGCGTCCCGCACGCCATCGACTCGATCATCACGAGCCCGAACGGCTCCTCCCAATTGATCGGGAAGAGGGTCGCGCGCGCATGCTGGAGCAGCTCGACCTTCTCGCCGTGCGAGACCTCGCCGACGTACTCGATTCGCGACGAGAGATGGGGTCGCACGTACTCGTCGAAGTACTGCTTCTCGAGCGGCTCGCGCATCTTGCCCGCGATCTTGAGCGGCAACCCCGTCTCGATCGCCGTCCGCACGGCGCGGTGCGCGCCCTTGTCGTGGCTCATACGGCCGAGGAAGAGCAGGTAGTCGCCGCGCTCCGGCGCGAACGGGTAGAGGTCGAACTCGAGCGCGTTCGGGCAGTTGCCGACCCAGTTCAGGTTCGGCCGCGGCTTGCGCTGGTTGATCGAGATCGAGATCAGCCCGACGCTCGGCGCGACCTTCGAGATCCGGTCGTACATCACGCCCGCCTTGCCGTCCATCGGCCCGTGGACGGTGTGGGCGACGGGCGTGCGCAGGCCGCCGGACATCGATGCCGCGACCATCCCCGAATGGTCGTTGATGAGATCGAACTCGTCCTGGCGCGAGAGGCAGTGGAGCGCGTGGCGCAGGTCGGGCTCGGTCGTCCCGATCAGCTCGCTCGGGGCCTCCGCGAAGACGTACTCGAGCTTCGCCTTCGTCCGCGACTCGCCGGCCGCGAACAGCGTCACCTCGTGGCCGGCGTCGGTGAGCCCCTCGGCGAGTAGCCAGACGACCCACTCGATCCCGCCGTAGCCCGTCGGCGGGACCGGGAACCACACCGGCGCCAGGATTGCCACTCTCATGCAGGTGCGACGCTAACGCGACCGTCCACGAGGCGCACGTCCCACGGTCGATCGAACGCGCGCACGCCCGACAGACGCACGTCGCCCGCCCAGGCCGGAAGCTCGGCGGGCGCCACGGACTCGAGGAGCTGCCGCGTGCGATCGGGCTGCAGGCCGAGCAGGAGCTGGAGCAGCAGAACCGGCGTCCCGGCCGCCCACGCCTGGGGGCGCGCCGCCGTCGGGTACGCGATCGGGAACGGCGTGTCGGCCCGGCGGAGGCCCGAGAAGACCTCGGGGAGCTGCCAGCCGAAGTGGCCGGCGGCCTCGAGCATCCGGCGCACGATCCGCTGGCACTCGGCCCAGCGGCCCTCGCGCGCGAGCCCCCAGGCGATCAGGGAGTTGTCGTGGGGCCAGACGGTGCCGTTGTGGTAGCTGAGCGGGTTGTAGGCCGCGTCGTTCGCCGACATCGTGCGGACGCCCCAGCCCGACCAGAGCGGCGCGCCCATCAGCTGGTCGACGACGCGGTCGACGCGCTCGGGCGGGACGATGCCCGACCACAGCAGGTGGCCGATGTTGGAGGTCAGCGAGTCGACGGGGCGCTTGTCGCCGTCGAGGGCGAGCGCGTAGAAGCCGCCGCTGTGCTCGACCCAATACGCCTTGTCGAACCGGCGCTTCAGCTCGTCCGCCTCCCGATCGAGGCGGTCGGCGAGATCGCGGTCGCGCCACACGTCTCGCGCCATTGCGGCGGTGCAGCGCTTCGCGTCGTAGACGTAGCCCTGCACCTCACACGGCGCGATCGGCCCCTCCGCACGCCGCCCGTCGTGGAAGCGCTGCGAGTCGGCCGAGTCCTTCCACGACTGCACGTCGAGGCCGTGCGGCGCGCGCCGCCGGAACTCGACGAACCCGTCGCCGTCGAGGTCTCCCCACTCGTCGATCCACGCGAGCGCCCGGAGCGCCGGCTCCTTCAGCTCGCGTACGAGCTGCGCGTCGTCCGTCCACTTCCAGACCTCCGCGAGCAGCACGAGGTAGAGCGGCGTCGCGTCGACGGTGCCGTAGTAGCGGGCGAACCAGTGCTTCGCGGCCTTGCCGAAGCGAACCTCGTGCACGATCTTGCCGGGCTCGGCGTCCGTCGAGGGATCGTCCTCACGCGCCTGCAGGTCGGCGAGCGCGCGCAGCGCCGTGATCGCCAGATCGGGCCCGAAGAGGAGCGTCTGCAGGCACGTGACGATCGTGTCGCGGCCGAAGACGGTCATGAACCACGGCATCCCGGCCGCGGGCAGCTTGCCGAGGTCGCCCTGCGCCCGCAGGCGCAGCGAGGCGAGGTCGGAGACCGACTGGCCGAACGTGTGCCCGAGCGGGTCCCACGTCGTCCGGATCTGCGGCACCCGCAGGCGCCACGCGACGAGCGAGTCGCGGACGCGCGTCAGCTCGTCGCCGAACCGCACCTGCGCCAGCTCGTGCGGCACGCCGTTCCCGTCCGGGTACACGTCGACGACGAGCTCCCACCGCTCGCGCGGGCCGAGCTCGACCTCCCAGCTCGCGCGGTCGCCCGGGAGCGAGAAATCCACCTCCGTCCGGTCCTCGCCGTCGTCGAACGCGACCGACTTCCCGTCCGGGCTCCAAACGGCCGCTGCGACCGATGGCAGCGCCCGCGCGTGCACCGGGTCGCCCAGCGCGAAATCGTGGTCCTTGACGGCGAAGATGTCGGCGAAGTCCGTCGCGAGCTCGAAGGCGATCGTGAACTTCTGCGGGTCCATCGACTCGTTCGACACCGCGACGCGCTCCTGCATCGCCTCGCCGACAAAACGCGAGCGGACGATCGAGAGGACGTCCTGCTCGAGCCCGCCGGCGAGCGGGTTTCGCAGGTAGAACGCGGCCGAGAAATATTCGACCTTCCCCGACGAGAGCAACAGCGGCCGCTCGCCGTTGACCGTCAGGACGAACCGCGACAGTCGCCGCGTGTCGAGCGAGAAGAAGCCGCTCGTCTCGCCGGTGACGTCGCCGCGGTCGTCGCCGATGCAGAACGTCGACCCCTCGAGAACGGTGATCACTGCAAGGTGAAGTTGATCACTCGCGGAGGATGTTGCCGCCGCTGGTCTGCGCGAGCGCCATCACGACGATCTCGTCGACGTTCACATGCGACGGCCGCGTGACGGCGAACAAGATGCACTCGGCGACGTCCTCGGCCGTCAGCGGACCGCCGAGCGCGACGTTGGAGTAGACGGCGGACGACTTCTGCTCGTCCCCCTTGAAGCGCACGTTCGAGAAGTTCGTCTCCACCAGGCCCGGCGCGACGTTCGTCACGCGGATCGGCCGCCCGTGCAGGTCGTCGCGCAGCGCGCGCGTGTACCCGTGCACCGCGAACTTCGAGGCGACGTAGCCGGAGCCGCTCGGGTACGACCAGATCCCTGCGACGGAGCCGAGGTTGACGATCGAGCCGCCGGCGCGGATGTGCGGGAGGCAGAGGCGCGTCATCCGCATCAGGCCGAGGACGTTCGTCTCCATCATCGTGCGCTCGTCGTCCTCGTCCACCTGCTCGACCGGGTCGCGACCGAGCGCGAGGCCCGCGTTGTTGACGAGGACGTCGACGCCGCCGAGCTCCTCGACGACGCGATGGACGAACAGCTCCGAGCTCGCGCGGTCGGTCACGTCGACGTCGTGCACGACGCTGCCGGGCCCGCTCCAGCCGTCCGTGTGCCGCGAGCCGACCGCAACCCTCGCACCCGCCTCCTCGAGCGCCCGCGCCGTCGCCGCCCCGATCCCGCTCGAGGCGCCGGTGACAACCGCGGTCTTGCCGTCGAGGGCGGCCACGGCGCAGGACGTTACCCTCTCTGTGATGACCGGCGTCGCTCTCCCCCCACCGCTCGGAGCGCGGCTCGAGCGAAGGGCGACGCTCCTCGCGTGGATCGGGAACGCGTGGCACCTGATCGAGTTCACGATCGCCGTCGCCGCCGGTATCGCCGCCGGGTCGATCGCCCTCGTCGGGTTCGGCATCGACTCGCTGATCGAGGCCGCGTCCGGGTTCGTCATCGTCTGGCGGTTCAGCGCGCGGCACGCGCACTCGGAAAGCGTCGAGCGGCGCGCGCAGCAACTGATCGCCGCGAGCTATGGCGTGCTCGTCGTCTATGTCGTCGTCGAGTCGCTGCGGGCACTCGTCGGCGGCGACCAGGCGGAGGCGAGCTGGGTCGGGATCGGCCTCGCCGCGTTCACCGCCGCGACGATGCCGCTCCTCGCGCGCGCGAAGCGACGGGTCGGCCGCCGCCTCGGGTCGTCGGCGACGGTCAGCGAGGCGCAGCAGAACCAGGTCTGCGCCTACCTCTCGATCGCGCTGCTCGTCGGCCTGCTCGCGAACGCGCTCGTCGGCTGGTGGTGGGCCGACCCGGTCGCCGCGCTCGCGATCGCGGGCGTCGCCGCCAAGGAGGGATGGTCGAGCTGGCAGGGCGACAGCTGCGACTGCTGTTGACCGGGCACGCCGCCCACGAACACGGGCACGACCACGGGCACGGCGTCACCGCCGACAGCGACCGGCGGCACCTCGCGCTCGCGCTCGGCCTGATCGTCGCCTTCATGGCCGCGGAGGTCGCCGTCGCGATCCTCGCGAACTCGCTCGCGCTCCTCTCGGACGCGGCCCACATGCTCACGGACGCCGGAGCGATCGGGCTGTCGCTCGTCGCGCTCCGTCTCGCCGCCCGGCCGGCGGCCGGCGCGATGACCTTCGGCCTGAAGCGGGCGGAGATCCTGTCGGCGCAGGCGAACGGCGCAACGCTCGTCGTCCTCGCCGGGATCATCCTCTTCGAGGCGGTCCGGCGGCTGATCGACCCGCCGGGAGTCGAGGGCTGGGCGGTGGTCGTCACCGCGCTCGCCGGCATCGCCGTCAACCTCCTCGCGACGTGGCAGCTCGCGAAGGCGAACCGCGCGAACATGGCCGTCGAGGGCTCGTTCCAGCACATCGTGACCGACCTCTACGCCTTCGTCGGCACGGCCGTCGCCGGCGCGATCATCCTCCTCTGGGGCTTCGACCGCGCCGACCCGCTCGCCTCGATCGCCGTCGCGGCGCTGATGCTGTTCGCCGCCTACGGCTTGCTCAGGGACTCCGGTCGGGTGCTGCTGGAGGCTGCGCCCGAGGGTCTTCGCGTCGACGAGATCGGCGGCGCGATCGCAGAGTTCCCGCACGTGGCGAACGTGCACGACCTGCACGTCTGGCAGATCGCGACGGGATTCCCCGCGCTCTCGGCGCACGTGCTCGTGCACTCGGGGGACGACTGCCATGCGATCAGGCGCGAGCTCGAGACGATGCTCGCGCAACGGTTCGGCATCGACCACACGACGCTGCAGGTCGACCACGCCGTCGCGGACCAGCCGCTTCAGATCCGCCGCGCCACCGACGTCGACCGGTCGTTGTGAGTCAACCTCTGCGGCGCCTTGGCGTCGAAGACCGGTAGATGCAGCCGCTGCCGCACCGGACGTCGCGGTTCACGCGCCTGACGCTCGTGGCGCTCGCGCTGTTCGTGCTGCTCGCCGTGGTCGCGTTCGCGAGCCGCAGCGGGTTCGGGGGATCGTCCGACGCGCGCCCCTCGCCCGCCTACGTCAGCTGGGCGTTCTCGATCTTCCTCGTCGTGTTCGTGCTCGCGATCCCGGTCGCGGCGTACGCGTTCTTCGTGCAAGGGCAGGCGGCCGCGCTGGAGCGCTCGCGCAGCTTCAAGCGGATCGTGCTCCAGAACGTGCTCATGGTCGGCTTCGTCCTCGTCGTCGCAGGCGTCCTCGTCTATGCGAGGCACCTGCGCCCGAACTTCCTCGGCGGGCGCAGTCCGCTCGACACCGCGCCGCTCGACGCCCCCGGCAAGGGCGGCAAGGAGGGCGGGATCGAGCCCGTCTTCAAGACGCCGGTGCTCTACGTCGCCGTTCCGCTCGTGCTCGCGCTCCTCGTGACGGGGTTCGTGCTCTACCGGCGCCGGCTGGCGCGCCTGCGCGGCGGGAAGCTCCCGCGCGACCGCTCCGACCTCGCGGAGGAGCTGGCGGCCGAAATCACCGACGCGATCGACGACCTCGAGGCGGAGCCCGACGCGCGCCGTGCGGTGATCGCTGCGTACGCGCGGATGGAGGGTGCGCTCGGCCGCCACGGGCTCCGGCGCCGCCCGAGCGAGACGCCGTACGAGTACCTCGGCCGCATCCTGCTCGACCTGCGTGCGCCGGCCGACGCGGTGCGGCGGCTGACGGACGCCTTCGAGCGCGCGAAGTTCAGCCACCACGAGATCGACGGCGAGCGCAAGCGCGAGGCGATCGGCGCACTGGTCGACGTCCGCGACGGCCTCCAGGCGGCTGCCGCGTGAGGCGGCACGCCGTCGACCTCACCGTCATCTTCGTCCTCTCGACGATCGTGGCCGCGTACGTGGCGCTCGCGCAGCCCGGCGTGCGGGACATCGCGATCCACGTCTACGTGCTCGTGATCGGCGCGCTGCTGATGTTCGGGCTCGTCACCTCCACGAAGGAGGCACTCCCGCGCCGCGCCGCCAGCGAGCTCGAGCGCGCGCTCGCCGACCGGCGCGTATCCGAGCGGCGCCTGCCGGAGCTCGAGCGGAGCGAGCGCGAGGTCACGCTCGCGACCGCGTCGGCGTACGACCTTCACTTCCGCCTGCTGCCGCACCTGCGCGCGGTCGCCGCGGCCCGCCTCGAGCGGCGGGGACTGCGGCTCGCGCCTGAGCACGTCGGCCGATGGTGGGACCTGCTGCGGCCCGACCGGGAAGCGCCGGAGGAGCACTTCGGCGGCGGCATCGCGGAACGGGACCTCCGCGCCCTCGTCGACGATCTCGAAAGAATGTGACGTGTGGAGCTGACGGAGGTCTCGAGCGTCTCGAACGCCGTCCTCGACGAGGTCGAGCGCGCGGTCGTCGGCAAGCGCGAAGCGCTGGAGCTGCTGCTGCTCGGCCTGCTCGCCGACGGGCACGTCCTGATCGAGGACTTCCCGGGCCTGGCGAAGACGCTGATGGCGCGCTCGTTCGCGCAGGTCGCGTCGATGGACTTCTCGCGCATCCAGTTCACGCCGGACCTGATGCCGTCCGACGTCACGGGCTCGTCGATCTACAGTCAGCGCAGCGGCGACTTCGAGTTCCGGCCGGGGCCGATCTTCGCGAACCTCCTGCTCGCGGACGAGATCAACCGCGCGCCGCCGAAGACGCAGGCCGCGCTCCTGGAGGCGATGCAGGAGCGGCAGGTGACAACGGAGGGCGAGACGCGCGCGCTGGGCCGGCCGTTCCTCGTGCTGGCGACGCAGAACCCGATCGAGTACGAGGGCACCTATCCGCTGCCCGAGGCGCAGCTCGACCGCTTCCTGCTGCGGATGTCGGTCGGGTACCCGTCGCGCGACGACGAGTGGCAGGTGCTCGCGCAGCGGGCCGACCGCCGCGCCGACGAGATCGAGCTGACCCCCGTCGTCGACCGCGACACGCTGCTCGCGATGCAGCGCGCGGTCGAGGAGGTCCACGTCTCCGAGGCCGTCGGCCTCTACATGGTCGACGTCGTCGCGGCGACGAGGAACGCGTCGTCGATCCAGGTCGGGGCGAGCCCGCGCGGGTCGCTCGCGCTGCTGAAGCTGTCGCGCTGCCGCGCCGCGCTCCGCGGCCGCGACTTCGTCACCCCCGAGGACGTGAAGGCGGTCGCCGTGCCCGCGCTCGCGCACCGGCTGACGCTGCGCCCGGAGCTGTGGGTCCAGCGCGTCTCGGCCGAGGACGTCGTCCGCGAGCGGCTCGAGACCGTGCCGACCCCGGCGGCGGAGGACCTCGAGCCGCGCGGGGCTCGTGACACAGTGTCACAAGCCCCGGTCCCGTGACCCGCTCCGGGCGGCCGAAGCTCGGCGCGTACACCGGGCTCGGCGCCTTCGGCCTGCTCGGAGCGCTCGTCGTCGCGCGCCCCGAGATCGTCGCCCTGACGGCGCCGTTCCTGCTCGCGCTCGGCGTCGGGCTCGCGCTCGCCGAGCGGCCGCGCCTCCGGCTGCGCCTCGAGCTGGATGCGGAGCGCGCGCTCGAAGGAGACGACGTGGACGCACGGCTCGAGCTCGCGGCGGAGGCCCCTCTCGACCGGCTCGAGCTCTACCTGCGCCTGCCCGACGGCCTCGTTGCGCCGGCCGACGCACCGAATCCGACGACGGTGCGGCTCCGTCGCGGCGAGGAGCGGACCGTCGAGCTCACGCTGCACGCGGCGCGCTGGGGCGGCCACGTCGTCGGCCCCGTCTACACACGCGCCACCGACCCGCTCGGGCTCCTCTCGTGGGAGACGACGTTCGACGTGCGCGAGCCGCTCCGGGTCTACCCGCGCGAGGAGCAGGTCAGGCGGCTGCTCGCGCCGCGCGAGACACAGGTTCTCGCCGGGAACGCCGTCGCGCGGCGGAAGGGTCAGGGGATCGAGTACGCCGACATCCGGCCGTTCGCGCCGGGCGACCAGCTGCGGCGCGTGAACTGGCGCGCCTCCGCGACCTCGCTCTCGGGCGGCGGCGGCGAGCTGTGGGTGAACGAGGCGCACCCGGAGCGGAACGTCGACGTCATCCTCTTCCTCGACTCGTTCGCCGAGGCGCGTCTCGCCGGCGAGGGCACGCTCGACCTCGCCGTCCGTGCCACGGCGACGCTCGCCGACGCGTACCTCTCGCGCCGCGACCGGGTCGGACTGATCGCTTACGGCGGCATCCTCCGCTGGCTCCTCCCGGGGATGGGGATGCTGCAGCACTACCGCATCCTCGACGCGCTGCTGGACACCGAGGTCGTCCTCTCGTACTACTGGCACGCGATCGATCTGATCCCGCGACGGACACTGCCGCCGAACGCGCTCGTCGTCGCGTTGACGCCGCTCCTCGACGAGCGGTCGGTCGGCGCGCTGCTCGACCTGCGGGCGCGGGGGTTCGACCTCGCCGTGATCGACGTCTCGCCCGTCCCGTTCACGCGCGTGCCCTCCGCCTCGCTCGACCGACTCGCGTACCGGATCTGGGACCTGCGGCGGGACGCGCAGCGCCACCGGTTCGAGCGCGTGGGCGTCGCGGTCGCCGAGTGGCGGCGCGGAGGGGATCTGCAGGTCGTGCTCGAGGAGGTGACCGGATTCAGGCGCCACGCCCGCCACGCGCGCGTCTGATCCCGGGGCTCGCCGCAGTCGCCGCCGCGGGCTGCGCCGCCGCCTACGCGGCCACCCTTGGCGGCCGGTACGAGGCCGCGACGGACGCGCTCGCGGTCGTGGGGGTCGCCGTGCTCGTGCTCGGGCTCGTCCTGCGCTGGCCGGGGACGGTGCCGTGGGCTGTTGTGGCGATCGGGGGCGGCTACGTGATCGCGCGGTCGGGGCACGCGACGGTGGACGGCTGGTCGGTCCTCGTCGGCGTCGCGCTGCTCGCGTCGGCCGAGCTCGCGACGTGGTCGATCGAGCACGACGCGCGGATCGGCGAGGAGCGGGCGGTCACGCAGCGGCGCGTCGTCACCCTCGCCTCGCTGCTCGTGGGCGCGCTGCTCCTCGACATGTTCGTCGTCGCGTCCGCCGGCGTCTCCGGGCCCGCGGGAGTGCTGTTCGCGACGCTCGGCGTCGCCGCCGCAGTGGCGGCCGTCGCCGTGATTCTCCGCCTCGTCCGCACGGCGTGAACGCCGTCGATCCCCGGCGGCGCGCCCCCGCCGGGGATCGAAGAACGATCAGGAGTCGCTACGGAGTGACGATTGCGACGGTGCGCGCTTCGTGGTTGCCGCTTGCGTCGTTGACGTCGGCCACGAGGCGGTACGTCTTCTTCTTCGCCGGCTTGAACACGGCGGTGAAGCTCACCGACTGGTCCGGGCCGAGCGGCGACGTCGGCTGCCCGAGCGCGACGAGCTTCTTGCCGTCGTAGATGCGGTAGGTGACCCCGAGCACCGCGCCGGTCGGCGCGCGGTAGCTCATGAACGGGACGTAGAGCTTGATCCGCGGCGAGCGCGACGCCGCGACGCGGAACGTCAGCCCGTCGAGCAACCGCGCAGTCGACGCGAACGTCCCGAACGCGGGCTTCCGCGCGCCGCTCGCCGACAGGAGGCCGCTCCTCCACGTCTTGTCGTTGCTGTCGCGGATGATGAACCAGCAGAACATCTCCACGTACGGGTTCGCGGCGGACATCCGCAGCGCGACGCGCGCGTCCGCCGCCTGCTTCGCGTTCGAGACTCCGCGCGGCGAGGGCCGCGTCTGCTGGCCGTACTCGGTGATCCAGATCGGGACGCGGCGCTTGTACCAGGACTGCAGCCCCGCGCCGAACTGCTGGAGCCGCGTCATCGTCACGTTCGGCCACGCCACCTTCTGCGTCGGGCCGATCGACGGATACGTCGGGTACGGATGCGTCGCCCACGCGTCGAACTTGATCTTCGGCGTCGCCTGCGCGAGGAGCCGAGCGAACGTCGCCGGGGCGACCGACCCGCTGATCCCCTTGATCGGCTTGTCGCGGCCGCGGTTCGACGTCTCGCCGGCCGCCACCTTCGCCAGCGGATTGCCCGCCTTGATGCCCTTGTACGCGGCGGCGTAGATCTTCGCGTAGATCCCCGGGCTGACGATCTTGTTCCCGCGGAACTGCGGGGTGAGGAAGAGATCGAGGTTCGGCTCGTTCCACACCGACCACTTCGAGACCGAGCCGAGGCCCGGGTTCTTGCCGCTGTACCGCGTCGCGAGCATGCGTGCGAAGGTCGTCAGCGAGCTCAGGTTCGTCGGCGCGTAGTTCGACTTCTTGCCGCCGTTCGTCCAGCGCGGCGCGCCGGAGATGTTGATCATCACCTGCTGGCCGAAGCGCGACGCGTCGCGCACGAGCGCGTCGAGGTCGCCGAGGCGGTACGCCTTGTCGTCGGGGTCGAGCGCCACACGGGGTCGCGTCGGCGCGATCTGCGACCAGTCGGCGGTCGTGTGGACGATCGAGCCGCCTGCGGCGCGTGCCGAAGCGAGATTCTGCGGGACGCTCCTGGACCAACGGAAGCTCGGGTCGTCGTAGAAGCCGATCTGCAGGCGCGGCGCGGCAGAGACGGTCGCCGCGGGCGCAGCGAGCAGAGCGACGAGGGCGAGCAGGACAAGGCGAACCGGCCTCACGGGCATCAACTCCTTCCTGGGGCGGACGAACCGCGGCACGGTAGCGAGCGCCCTATGAGCGACGTGTAAAGAGGAACCGATCGCTTCGAACGGCGCAGGTTCTGCCCGAGCCATTATTCTCGCGCGCGTGGACCCGGAGGAGATCCGCTGGCTCGCCGAGACGACCGGCCTCGACGTGCGCGAGGTCCAAGAGGGATTCGAGAAGGGAGATCTGCGGCGCAAGGTCGTCGTCGACGAGCTCCTGGAGGCAGGGCTCGAGGGGCAGGAGCTGCTCGAGCTCGTGATCCGCCTGACGGGCCTGTCCCGGGCCGAAGCGATCCGACTGATCGCGGCCGAGCGGGCGACGGGCGAGCACGAGCCGGAGGCTCCGCCGACCATCGCGTGAGAGTCTTCCTGCTGGCCCGGCACGGCCAGTCTCTCTTCAACGTCGACGGCGTCGTCAACGGCGACCCGCTTCGCGACCGTGGCCTGAGCGAGCGCGGGATCGAAGAGGCGGAGAGGCTGGGCGCGCAGATATCGCCCGTCGGCGTGGACGTCGTCCTCCTGTCGCCGTTCCCGCGCGCCGTGCAGACGGCGAACATCGCGCTCGCCCGCCGCGAGGTCCCGCACGAGCTGGACGAGGAGCTCGGCGACATCCGGCTCGGCGACCTCGAGGGATGGAGCGTCGCCGACTACCGCGCGTACAAGTGCCACGGCGACCGTGACCTCCGCTTCCCCGGCGGCGAGAGCCTGAACGATGCCGCCCTCCGGTACGCGGGCGCGTACGAGCGCCTGCTCGCGCGGAGCGAGCGCGTGACCCTTGTCGTCTGCCACGAGATCCCGGTGCGCTACGCCGTCAACGCAGCGAACGGCTCCGACCAGCTGGACGCCCCGTTCCACGAGATCGCGAATGCCGCCCCGTACGTCTTCGACGAGGACCGCTTGCGGCCGGCGGTCGAGCGGATGCGCGAGCTCGCCGCCTTCGCTCGCGCCGCGCCTTCTCATTGACCGCGACGGCGTCTAGAGTCGGTTCACGTGAAAAAGGGCGTGGACCTGATCCTGATCGCCGTGATCCTCGTGGGAATCGGCGTCGGCGTGTACGTGGTCGGCCGCGCCGTGACCCACGAGTCCGATACGGCCCGCGAGAACAGCGCGGCCCAGACGCTGGGGGCGCCGACGCCGACGGTGACGGTGACGACCACGGTCTCGAACGCGCGCGACACGCGCGACCTGCAGATCCTGGTGGCGAAGATCGTCGGGGCGGGGGTCGTCGCGCTGGCCCTCCTCGCGACGGTGAATGCCCTCGTCCGCTCCCGCCGCCGCGAACGGTGGCACCGTTAGCGCCACCCGCGCCTGCGTATCAGACGACAGCAGGCGGGCTCGGCGCCGGTGTCGCTGCCGAGCGTGCGCCAGGCGTCGCGGATCGTCACGGTCACCTTCGCGCGCACGGGCGCCGAACAAGCGCAGCCGCCCTGCAGGGATCGCTATCGCGATCAATGTCCGCCACCGGTGGGTACCGGCGCGGCGGGCGGTCGTCTAACCGCGGTCGGGGGACCCGGGGAGGCACAACCCGTTTCACAGCGTGGCGGCCGGCGGATCGGGCTGTCGCGCACGGCTCGTCACACCAGCCACAGGCTCGGTGACCCCCTCGGCACAGCTGACCCGTTCCTGTCTTCCGCCTGCTGAACTGCCGCGTAGAACTGGCCGAGAATCGCGCGCTCGCATGGCCGGTCGGATGAACCTCGCGTTCCCGACGCGGCGTGGGGCTCGTGATCGCCACAACCTCCGCGCGCGCTCGCGACGGCGGTGAGTCGGGCGAACGCAGCGCGGACAGAGGCCGACCTTCCGCCGATCGTCGGCGCGACGAACCACACGCTGCGTCGCACGTTCGCGTCGCTGATGTACGAGGTCGGTGCGTCGCAGCCTACGTGATGTCGCAGATGGGGCACGCATCGTCGGCGCTCGCGCTCGAGGTCTTCGCGCGGAACATGGAGCGCAGTCGCGACACCGGCGCCCGCATGGACGCCCTCCTCCGAACCGCGGATTGGGCACCAACAGGCACTAACGGCACCGAAGAGGCTGCGGTCTTCCTCGGAGACAACGCGAAGGCCCGCTTCTCCGCTCCCTGAGCGGCTACGACGTAATAGTGGGCGGTGACGGGCTCGAACCGCCGACCCCCTGCTTGTAAGGCAGGTGCTCTCCCAGCTGAGCTAACCGCCCGGGATACCCCCAGCGGGATTCGAACCCGCGCTACCGGCGTGAAAGGCCGGCGTCCTGGGCCACTAGACGATGGGGGCCTGCGGCGGAGGGTACCGTTCGCCGTGGCGGCGGTCACGCGCGGCAATCTCGAAAGACGGGGTCGATCCGCGCCGCGCCCGTGCCCGTCGCGGCAGGCGGCGGCCCCGTGCCCACGTCGCTGCGACGACCACGACCGTGACGCCGCCGACGACGGTCGTCGACCGTGCCGAGCCGGTGGCCGCCGCGGTCGCGGTCACAGTGCTCTGCGGGTTGATCGTCAGCGTGTACTCAGTTCGCATTCGCCTGGTAGTCCCACGAGCCCCACGGCTGCTGCTTCAGGTTGCCCTTGCACAGCGTCGTCGTCG
>Ga0126312_10001397_pt1 | contig 15822 bp, 17 predicted proteins | sample Plot104A_FD_92537 | JGI IMG/M metagenome (GOLD analysis project Ga0126312, IMG submission 92537) | Serpentine soil microbial communities from UC McLaughlin Reserve, CA, USA - Plot104A | ecosystem: Environmental > Terrestrial > Soil > Grasslands | place: USA: UC McLaughlin Reserve, Lake County... | reverse complement strand
CATATTCTATCTTACTCCAAAACCATCCTTTTTAATATTTAATATTTATTCCCAGTACTCGTCTAGCTAAAGAGGATATCGATTCTTCCTGAATATCTCCCTGCAATAAAGGCATAAACAAAACTAGTGGTTCTATTGATGCTTCAACTTTTTTTCGAAATATGGATGGGAGATAATCTCGAATGAAGTGGCTTGCAATAATCATCGAATATTTATGTGAAAAGAAAAGGTTTTCCATTGTTTTAAAGGATTCATCTCCTCCATTAACTATGAATGTATCATCTACTCCTAAAAGTCGATAACCAATTACAAGTTCACGCTCTCCTATAACGGCTATTCTCCCCTTTGATTCGGTGTGTGGTTCTTTAGAAGGCATTCTAATCTGTCTCCAAAACCAACATCGACGTTATACGCTCTAAGGAAAGATCATAACGCTTTCCATAAGCAATTCTCTTTATGTTATCCCATTCATATTCTGCAGTAATAATGAAATGAAATATTGATCCTAGAGAAAGTGGAACATTTTTTAATCTTTTTAAATATGATTTACTTATGAATTTATCAAAGGCTACTTCAAAATCAATCAGACTATGTGTTTTAATGTAAGTGTCTTTAAGGAGGTCAGATAAATTGTAATGCTTTTGCACTTTTCCGACAAACTCTTCAATACTCTTTGATCCCAATATATCAAATAGGTCATCTGTAGAAATATTTCCTCCTTTTATGAGGTGTTTATTTATTAATTCCCGATCTAAATCAGAATCCTTTCCTTTTAATAGGCTTAAAATATTCCTTTTATCTATTTGAACTCTAAATAAATCTCTAATGACGCCTTCATCACCCTGAAAAAACCGTAATGACTCAATTAAAGTGGTATAATAATATGATATAAGATCGGCCATCATCGGACCAAGATCTCCTGTTTTTTGATAAGTATCAAGATGTTGCATCAATATGGGTCCATAACGATATTTTACTAAATGATTTACTACCCCATCTACTCCCGCCTGTGATAAAATAATTTTCATTTCATCATGAGATATATTTCCTGCAGAAATCCCAGCTGGAAAATTTCGACTTGAAACTAGGAAAGGTTCAGTTTCAGTGATAGCACGGCCAATTATCTTTGATGATAAAATTAATTCAATATTATGAATATCCCACTTTAATAAATAAGCTCTGATTGCATCTCTACCGCTAAAGGGTGTGGATTCAAGAGCAATTTTATTGATTTCAACAATATGTCTGTTGAGGGCAACTTCCAAAAGCTCTGGAGGTGAATAAAGAGATGCAGCTCTTTCGATTTCTGGACCATACCACGTAGACTCAAGAATACGTGTCATTTCTGCAACATCTTTAGCATGCACTAAATTTTGAAGAATATTTTGAGAAATAAAATTTATTGAAAGGGATTTTAATCGGCCAAAGGAAGATGAATAGGATGAAGTACCCATCTTATTTCATCATTCTCTCTAATAGAACATTCTGAATTTTATCTTCATTGGTTCTTAACAACTCTTCAAAAGTCAAATCAAGTTCCATTGTCCCTGTCTTGTTTTCAGCTAAAATTCCTCCAATAGTTTGAATTGATGAACCCGTTGTAATGTTCATTCCATTTAAAAGGATAGTGTCATCATTACGACAGTGTATTACGATATCCTGACTACCCAATTTCATCTTAGCGTATTTAACCATTTTTTCTATTGTCAATTTATAATCTGGTTTTCTACTATAGCTTTTTAATTCCTCTCTTATCGAAGTAATTGTAGAATCCATATTTGCATTAATTGCGTCAAAGAGGATTTTTTTTGCCTTTAATCTAGCTGCCTCAACTATTCTAGCAGCTTCCTTTTGAGATTTTGCTTCAGCCTCGTCTGAATAATGTTGTTGCATTTCCTTGATGGTACTTTCCTTTTTGTGCTGGATCCGTGCTATTTTTTCAGATAAGGTCATATCAAGCAGGTTAATTTTCTTTGTTCTTCTTTCCTCGATCTCTTGGATGAATGTATCCAAGTTCATAGTTAAATCATACTCCTACTACTCCTACTACTACTATAATATACCAAGTAATAGAATGATGCCTAGTACAAAACCGATGATCCAAAGAGTTTCCGGTATGACAAAGAAGAATAGTACCTGTCCAAATTTTTCAGGTTTCTCTGCTATTATTCCCATTCCTGCAGCACCAATACCTTGCTGTGCATTGCCAGTCCCTATTAGACCTCCTGCTATTGCGATTGCTGCAGCTATTGCCAACAATGGCTTTGTTAGACCCTCATTTGTAGATGTTGAGGTTTCAGCAGCGAATACTTGAGTAGATGATAATGTAAACCCAGCAAGGACGAATCCTGAAATTATGGCAAAAAGAGACAATTTTGAACGATTATATCGTATCATTATTAGCTAAGGTTTATTATAAAATAGACATTTATAAGAGTTTTCTTAGAAGCCAAACTCTTTTTTATTTTTAATTGAATGCTAAAGCTTTTGAGATTTTAATAATTTAAAAATTCATTTGCCACTTAATGTGGTAGTCTGTATAAGCTAATAAGAATAATAATAATAATAATAATAATTACTTGAAATTTTTAAAAATTAACATAATCATTATAATATGTATCTAAAAAGGAGTTGTATGGAAAGTTTCGGACAAATACACACTACTTTTCAAAAGTGGGTATTATAAATAATTTAAATTGAAGATTGCTAGTTATTTTACTAAATTTAGAATTTGTTTCTTTTGGTTATTTATTTCTTAATTTAAAGCTCTGTAATATATTACTTTTAAAAAAATTAAAAAATTTTTAATTGTAAATTGTATATTGGTACAAGGAAGATGACAATATCCTAACATAACTAGTTTACAATAGAATGTTTTTTTTTATATATAGTAAAAATTTTGACAGGTAATGGTATTAATTATTCTAGTTTAAGAAAATGAAGTTTTGTTGGAGAGAGAATGTAATCAAGTTGAATTAAGAAATAGAATATTTAAATTAATAACTAAAAAAAGTAGAATTTTTATATAAAAAATGAAATTTTTATTTTTATAAATTTAATCAGCTTTACTTATTTTTATTATAAATTTTACAAATTAGTAAAAGTGAACTCATGATAAATTAGTTTAACTGATTATTTTTAAGAATATAGATATATTTTAAATAGAAGGATGTAACATATATAATTATGAAGGTAACCAAAAAGGTAACTAGAAATGGACCAGATATTTATAGCTGGAGAGACATGGTAAAAGGTTCAGTTATTGTAATTGGAGCATTTAGTATTTTTTATGCATTCATCATGTTTGTTACCGGCGGATTTAAATAATTTCTTCGAAATTCAAGACTAATTTTTTTTTGGAAGAGAGAGAACGAAATAAATAAAACATTTATTATTATACTTCTATTTTAATTTTAATTTCTTTCAGAATCCAGATATTTGTAGTGTTTTAGATTTGAATAGTTTTGAAAGATAATGTATATTCATATACTTTTAAATCTCGTACTAGAAAATCTATATATATATAGATTTAATCGAATTATTTTTAACTAAAATTCTTATCTTGTGACAAATTCTTCCTCGAGTTCCAACCCAATAAAAGCGCATTGGATATGCATATAAATAAGTAAAAAATGTATAAAACTAAAATACAGAAAAGACGGTCTAAATTTATTAATCCTTAGTTTTCTTTCTAAATAATTTTATCTTTTAAATCCATATGATATCTCTGAGATAAGCAAGTCACAGAGGTATATGTTATGTTTTTCTGGATCATATAATAATTTTCATATTGTTATTTATGTGTCTTCAAAGCTTCCTCGCGCATATCTTTTATTTGCTTTTCAAAGTTAATCACTTCTGCTGAATGATATCCAATATCTAACTTGTTAGATAATGATCGGATAATTCTTCGTTCTATAATCCTTTTACCTCCATCAATCGCAAATTGAAGAGCCTCGCTGAGTGCTTTGGGATCTTGGGATGTATTTTCTATTAGAAAAGAATATTTTTCTTCTATATAATCTTGTACAATTCTAGAAACATCTTCACCCAAGATTAACATCCCTTCTTTTACAGCACTAGAATAGGCTTTTTCGAAAAAGGTAATATTAGTTTCTTTAGACTTGTTTTTGTTTTTAATTTTGTGTATCATAATATATGTGGTCCCTTATTGTAATAATACATTAATTCTATTTGACATGGTTTTTATTTCTGACATTATTTTGATCATCAATACCATAATTTTTCTTTTCTTTTCTTTTCTTTTCTTTCTTTTTTTCCATGATCTCTTGATTTACTCTTTCAGTTTCATCTCTATTAAATTCCTGTAATATTTTTTTTCTTTTCGCTTGTTGACTGTATGCTGTTGTTCTCCCATCTTCTGGTATTTGAGATTCGTGGTAAATTACTTGTTTAATATCTGATAATGTTCCTTCATACTCATCCATAGGACCTATAATTTTCAAGCCATCCCCAGAAATAATAAATTCTAATATAGAATTATCATGATAGGATGCTTTCATTTTTAAAATAACCAGACTTCTTTTCATTTTATATTTCACTTCGATATATCTGAGAATAATGATATTATGAAAAAGTGATGTAATCTTTGCGAAATTAGGTAGGTTTGCCTCAGAGAAATAGATATTTTGAGTTATTAGAATTGCAGTCAAATGGTATTTATTTATTAAACTTACAATTCTTTTGGTTATAATGTATATTTCATCTTTGTAGATATGTTCAAATGACGATAAGCTGTCTATTACTATACGCTTTGGTTTTGTCTTTGCAATTTGCGTTTCTAACTCAGCAATAAGTTCGTCCGGACTATGGTTCTCAATCAATCTTGAGAGTATAAATAGACCTTTTCCATTAAAATTATCTAAATTATATTTAGATACTCCTGGAGACCTTTTCAATTCCTCGTATGTTTCTTCTAGTGTAAAATATAACCCAGATTCTCCCTTTATAACTCCCTGTATTATAAATTCCAATGCAAACGTAGTCTTTCCTACACCCGAATCTCCCATAACAGTGCTTATTGTCCCCTCGAAGAATCCCCCCCCTATTCTTTCATCCAGTCCCTCAATACCAGTTACAACTCTTGTAAAAGAAATATCAGGCTGCAATTCTATAGGCTGTTTGGGTAAAATTAGCATTCCCTGCTCTTTTATGACACAAACGTGGGATTCTCTATCTATATTTGTCGTTCGCATTTTAATTACTTTAACTAAAATTGGGCTAGCATTATTAATCCCATGTTCCAATTTTATTATTCCATCTGCTACGAATTCCTCGAATCCTGAGCCTATGCTATTGGTCCCTATTGGAACTTCTCCTATCACCAAAGTTGTTACACCTTGTGCTCTAAGCATTTTACCTAAAACCACATGCAATGCAATTCTCGCCTCATTTAGATTTGCAAAGGATTGGAGTATGGCAGAAAATGAATCAATAACTATTCTTTTTGCATTGGTTTCTTTGATTGTAGCTAAAACTTCTTCTAATGCATCTTGAATGCCTTGTTGTGTAACTGCGGAAAAATCTAAAAAAGAAAACTTGTTTTGCTTTTGGAAATCTTTAAACTTCATACCCAACCGGTCTGTATTCTTATAAAATGAATAATCAGCTTCAGAGAATGATACATAAATTCCATTTTGATCTTTAGTTAATCCATCATAAAGAAAATGAGAAGTGAGTACTGTCTTTCCTGTACCAGGATTACCTGCAACTAGAACAGTAAAACCTTTGGGAATTCCCCCTTCTATGAGAGTATCAAGACCAGAGACGCCAGTAGAAATTCGTTCTACTATCATAAGGAAGATATATAAAAATAATATTAAAAGTTATGTAATAATCTTGACATTTCAATTTTTCAGTAAGCCACAGTATAATAGCAAAAGTCTCTTTTTTAAATAGAATTTTTACAACTTTAAAATAATTTCCTTGTACATTCCAACCGTATTATAAGATGTTAGATTTAAGATTAGTGTGTATAACTATCTGGATTTTGGATGGAATAACCGTTAAAAATGAATATTAAATTCAATAATACTTAGATTTTCATAAGCATCTATAATTTTGCGTTCTTCTTATTTTCATAAAGAACTTTTAGATTTAAATTATCCTTATCAAGTAACAGTAGTATGACTGAAGAAGCACAACAACAAAATCAAGTTACACCACAACAAAACGATGTTCAAATACGAGATGCAATATATATTGGAAAAAAACCATTGATGGCATATGTTACCTCAACTTTAATTCAATTAGCAAATCAGCCCACAGTAACCATTAAAGCAAGAGGATTAAGTATTGGCAGAGCCGTCGATGTGTCTCAAATTATATTGAAACGAATGGAGAATGCAGGCTACACTATTGGTGATGTAAAGATCGGTTCAGAGACTGTCCAATCCGAAGATGGAAGAACAAGAAACGTCTCTACAATCGAAATAGTAGTTAAAAGAAGCTAGTTAGTTAGTAATTTTTTGAAAACTAACATTAATTTTTGTTGTTATTTTTACCTCTCTACCATTATTATAATATAATTACTAATATCATCCTCATCAATCAATCAAACCAAAATCAAAATTCAGTACTAGTTGGCTTATGGAAAAACTTGCTGCACTTTATTTAGCTCATCTTAATCCATTTACAAAAGCTCATCAAGAGATCATATTTAGTTTGCAGAAAAATTATATTGTATATGTTTTTCCAGTGCGATTTTTACAAAACGGAAAAGAGATGAATACCCGTAGCTTTCCATTTTCCTATGAGATTAGAAAATTAATGATAGAGTCTGTTTTTCCAAATGAAGAAAATGTTATCGTTTCCCCTAATTATACATTTTTTGCTCCTTTTATCAAGTATTTACCTCCGCTTTTTTCCCCCTATTCCTGGAAAATTAGAACACAGGTATTAACGTCCGTTAGAGAAAAGAAATTTATATCATACACTGGAGACCGATTAGAACGATATGCTTTATTGATCTATAGATTTAACCCAATTAAAGCTAAAAGATTACCTATTTCTGCCACTCAGGTTAAAGAAGATATTTATGCACAAGCTCTGAATAAAGGAGAACTAAAGAATTCTCAATGGAAAGAGAAGATTCCAATTCCTGTAATCAAAATCATAGAAGATAATTGGAATGTCGTTGAAAACTTTGCAAATAAAAAAGATGAAACTTTAAAAGTAGTTGGAGTAAAATTTCCTAAAAAAGGTTTTTTTTAATTAAGTAATTATAGTAAAGTTTTATTAATTCTTAAAAATACGTTTCTTAAAATGAAGAACAAGGGAGCAGACTACATTTGGTTTGACGGCAAATTTATTGAATGGGAAAAAGCTTTAATTCCAATAAATACCCATGCATTACATTATGGAACTTCGATCTTTGAAGGAATTAGAGCATATAAATCAAACAACAATTTACATATTTTTAAACTAAAAGAGCACATGGAAAGACTATTTCGCTCCGCGTCAATATATTCTATTAAAATTAATCATACCCTAGATGAATTGGTAGATAGTACAATACAGCTATTAAGGAAAGTGAACATGAGAGAATCGTGTTATATTCGACCACTTTCATTTGTAGGCGTTCACGGTATAGATCTAAACGTAAATTATGAATCTCCAACTCACACGCTAATCCTAGTATTTCCTTTTGCAAAATACTTCAATACAGAAGGAATTAGAGTAGGCGTTTCATCCTGGAGAAGAATTCACGACTCTTCTACGCCTCCCATTGCTAAATCCGGAGGGAATTATCTCAATTCTATATTGGCAACACAAGAATGCAAAAGAAATGGTTATGATGAAGCTATTATGCTTGACAAAAATGGAAATGTAAGTGAGGCTCCTGGAGAAAATATTTTTGTTATTAAGAATAAAACTCTATTTACGCCAGATATGGCTTCATCTATTTTAGAAGGAATTACAAGAGACACAGTAATTCAAATTGCAGAAGATCTTGGTTATACTATTATTCAAAGACCAATATTACGCTCAGAACTTTATATTGCAGAAGAGATTTTTTTGACGGGAACTGCGGCTGAGATCATTGGCGTTATTAGTGTGGATGGCAAAAATATTGGGAATGGAAAAGAAGGTGAAATAACTAATAAAATAAGAAATACATATAATGAAATAGTGATCTCTATCAACAATAATGAGAAATACAAAGGATGGACTACTGAGGTATGGTAGAAGATATTCCTTCCTCCCCTCCTTCTAAAATTATAAATGGCGGCGGCAACAACGTAATGGAATTACCTAAAGAAAAAGATATGGATCACGAAGAATCAACTCTACAGAAAACTGGGTCAAAGAATGGTGCTAATGTTGTGAAAATTGGTATTATAGGTGTTGGCGGGTGGGGAAAAAATCATTCAAGGGTTCTTCATGATTTTGGTGTATTAACATCAATATGCGATATGGATAAATCTAAAGCAAAAGACTTGGCAACCCGCTATAATGTAAATTATTATAGTGCAATGGATGATATGATCAATTCCGAAAGTTTAGATGCATGTCTAGTTTGTACTCCGACAAGGACACATTATTCCGTTACTAAAAAGTTGATGGAAAAGGGAATCAACGTATTTGTTGAAAAACCTTTATCCTATTTATCCAAGGAATGCGAAGAAATGGCACAAATAGCAAAAAAGAATAAAATAGCATTGACATGCGGATACATTGAAAGATTTAATCCTGCTGTTCAAGAGGTAAAAAGAATACTTTCTGAAAAAATTTACGGAGAATTATTGATGATTGAATTTCATAGAGAAAATAGAATGCCCTTACATATCAAGGATGTGGGAATTATTTATGACACTGCAGTTCATGATATAGATACTGCAATATACCTTTTTGGGACCAAGCCACAGGTTGTATTTGCAAGAGCAGGCAAGATTTTTCACTCCTTTGAAGATTTTTCTAATATCATGTTAGGATTTGGAAAAGATAGAGTAGCAGTAATTTCTTCAAATTGGATTACCCCAAAAAAAGTAAGAAACTTTAGCTCAGTTTGCACTGATGCAATAATTAATGGTGATTTTATTAAACAGGAGATAACTATAGAAGATTCTCTATCTACAACTACTCCCAGGAGAGTGAATTTAGTTGAACCTCTTTCACTAGAATTAAGAAATTTTATAGAGGTTATTGAAGGGAAAAGAGATCATCCAGAAGTATCCCCAGAAGAAGCTACTAATGTGACAAAGATTGCCGAAGCAGCACTTTTATCGAGTAATACAGGTTCTCCTATTTATCTTAATTTATAGAAGGGGGATGATACATATTGAAAAAAAATATGCTTGATATACTAGCATGTCCAATAGATAAAACCTATCCTTTGGAATTGATAGAGTTAAATGTGAAAGAATTAGAAAAAGAAGAAGACGATAAGGTAAAAGAGAACCACCAATCATTAAATCGTAATGAGAACAATCCTATTGTAAAAAAAAACAACGATAACAATAATGGTGGAGAAAACAAAGCAAACGACAAAATTAAACAGAATGAGGATGTTTTTATTATTGTAATTGATGGAATATTATATTGTAAAAAATGTTCTCGTTTTTATCCTATTATTGATGAAATTCCCATCATGTTACCCGATGAATTACGAGAAAAAGAAAAAGATCTCCAATTTTTAACAAAATGGAAACATAGTATCCCTGAAGAAATTTTAACGAATTCCAATCCGTGGCATTTATAGGTTATTTATAAAACAGCATATATATACATAAATGAAAACTATTAAAAAAAAAAATCAAAATCAGGCTAATAATAAAAAACAACAAAATAAAAAAAATATTAAAATTAATAATAGTCCAAGCAAAAGTAAATTTCAAAAGGTAAAAAATTATGTATCTAATACAGCCCAAATTGGAAAAAATGTAAAGATATGGCATTTTGCATATGTTGGTGATAAAACCATAATAGGAGACAATGTAATGATTGGATCTCTTGCTCACATAGATTATAATGTTAAAATTGGAAATAATACTAGAATTGAGGGTTCTGTGTATATTCCACCATTAACAGTAATAGGAAACAATGTGTTCATTGCCCCTGGTGCAACGTTCACAAATGATCCATATCCTTTGAGTCCAAAAATGATAGGAGTTACTGTAGAGGATGGAGCAATAATCGCCGCCAGAGCTGTAATAAAACCTGGCGTTACTATTGGAAAGAATGCTGTGGTGGGTATGGGTGCTGTAGTAACTAAAGATGTTCCAGCTGAAACGGTAGTTATAGGTAATCCTGCTAGGATTAAATTTACCAGAAAAGAATATAATGAGAAAAAGGCAATGTGGGAAGAAGCTATAAGTTAGCAAAGTAGATTATAGTAGCATCAAATAAACAACACCAATTTGATCTTTAATAATTATAAATACTACTTCAAGTAAAGAAGGCGGCAGAATATAATAAGGTAAAAAATTTTATCATTACTGATATTATACGGTATTATTTTCAATATTTATTATTATACTACTTCACAAAAAGGATTTGCTTTAACAATAATCGTTTCCGCACTATTATTTTTTGATAGTAAATGAAAATCGATTTTAGAACATGCAATATATATCGTAGTTTTATCACTTGGATAATTGTCAAGTGTATTGTTTCCTCTTCTTTCCACATCTCCTATATAATCTCTTAACTTTGATTCTAAGAGTGTATATACATCTATTTTATCTCCTCTCATCTCATTAACATCTAAAGTCCAGGAAATTGAAATCTTAGTTTTACTTGCTTTTAGATCTCTTTTTTTGAGAACATATCTTACTTTGTCGATAAGATTTTTAGTGTAACCTTCGATACTTTTGATTGTCCCATTAACAAGGTATACCAGTGGATTAGAACCGTGTAAAGAAGACTGAATTATTCTTAGATCATGTAATCCGTTAGTTATATCATCTAAATAAAGATCTTTGTGAAAATTATCTACGATTCGATTATCTACGCCATACCCAGTCGCAAATTTGCAAACTTCTAATACACTTGCAATTCCGGAATAATGACGTAATATTCTAGAAACATAAGCTAATTCGGCAGATAATACATCTACAAAATTTATTTCCTGATTAGTGAATTTATTTAACATTCCTTCCAAAAAAACATCTCGCTTAGAGTTGAAATTCCCTAGAATGGTAGTAGTAGACAGAAGAGGACCAGAACTAAGAGGCATATAATAGTAATATAAATTCTCCCCAACTGTCATGCCTGTTGTGTGTTCTAAAATATCTATATTTTCTTCATTCCCTGCTATTCCCATTGGAAGTGGATAGACAATAGATGTATTCTTATCAATAGGTCTAATGGCATCTATGAATTTTGAAGAGATATCAATTTTAACTTCGTGACCAATTTTTCTTATCTTAGGGAAGAAGAAGAGATAAGACGCAGTAGATATTACGTTATCCATAGATTCTGCTTCAAGTAATGGTTGATCTTCGATAAGATCCGATGCAGTAGAATATGTTCTAGTAATATCTTTATTTAATAAAATTCCCATTTTGGAAGACTCATCAATAATTGAGACTTTGTGCCCTGCAGATACAATAGATGAAGCAAAGTTATATCCTTCAGTACTTAATCCATAGACAGCAACATTTGGAGAAGAGGGCACTTTAACAAACAGATATAGAAAAGAGCTCCTTAGTAAAGTTATTTATTCTTTTAATTATAATAATATAGTACAAGTCTCGATTCTAATTGTCTTGTCATTGGTTTGACAATCGTTCCCATTAAATAAAAAAGAAAAGTATATTCAATGATACTACTACCTATTTATATTATTGAGAATTTGGTTTGATATACTTACTCCAAAGCAAATAATGTTTTTCAAATATTTTGTAGAGACACTGAAAGAAGATGATCATGAGATACTATGCACGGGACGAGAATATAGAGAGGCTAAAGAATTAGCAAAGATAAAGAAATTAGATATTCACACAGTAGGTAAACATGGTGGTGATAACAAATTTGAAAAACTAAATACAAGTACTGAAAGGGCTTTTCTTCTCTCAAGTTTGATTAATTCTTTCAAACCAGATCTGACTGTATCCTTTTCATCTCCAGAAGCCTCAAGAGTGGCGTTTGGACTAGGCATAAAACATTACATATTCAACGATTCACCCCATGCTACTGCAGTAGCTAAACTAACAGTCCCACTTGCTGATAGGTTATTTTGTCCTTGGGTAATTCCTTTGCAAGAATGGACAAAACTCGGATTAGAAAAAGATAGAGTAACCCAATATAAAGCACTTGATCCTATAGTTTGGATAAAAAAAGAATTACAATACAATAGCAATGAAGAAATCACAAAAATGAAAAAAAAATTACAAATTGATAACGCAAAAAAGACTGTGTTAATTCGACCAGAAGAGATAAAAGCATCGTACATTACTGATAAAAATCTGAAGAGTTCAATTGGGTTAATAGACGAGATCGTTAAAAAGTTCTCTGATGAATATAATATCTTAATTCTTGCAAGATACCTCGATCAGGTTGATTTTTACAAGTATAGATTTGAAAAAAATCAAGGAACAAAAATAATAGAAACTGTTACGAATGGGAATCTATTACTAAAAATTGCAGATTTATTTATAGGTGCTGGTGGGACAATGAGCGCGGAAGCAGCCCTAATGGGTAAAGCTGTTATTTCTATAACTCCGATTAATTTTTATGTAGAAAAATACCTTAGAAAAATGGGTTTAATTAAAAAGGTCAAAAACTCATCTACTTTAACTAAATATATAAAAACTATTCTTTCTCATAGTGCAACGGCAAACAACAAAATTTCTATTAGTAACAATTCTGAGCCAGATAATAATAATAATAATAATAACTTGCAGGATATGTCATTAAAAAAAATCATATCAGAAATGGAAGATCCTATAGAAATATTCAAAAAATTTCTCTTTAATCCATAACATTATAATCCTAGTGATTTACACGACATTATGCCCGGAAGCCCGGTGGAGGAATATTTATTTCCGCCGACTGTAGCGGCCAAGCATAAAGGCCTTTGGAGCCTTTGACCCCAGTTCGAATCTGGGCCGGGCTATTAAATATTAATTACTATACGGATAATTTTATGACTATAGAATATAAACAAAAAGATACTAAGAACATAGAAATTTTTAAATTCCATTATTTTTTTTACTATCAACAATGGTATTTAAAATAATCACCTTCTCTAAATTATCTAATGCAGCATATAACATTTCTTTTCTTTGTGATAGGAGTTTACAATAAACGTAAAGTGATTTTTCTATTGAATGTACCATGTCCTTTTGTTGCATTGGGTTTGGTGACCCATAAGAGTTTCTGAATAATATTGATTTTTCAGGAGTTGTGTCCTTAAGAATAAACATTAATTCATCCAGATCTATTTGAATGTGTGTTAACTTTAATATTTTATTTACATCATCCTTCGAAATCTGACTTAAGGAAAGATTCTCATTTTTTACAGCATGTTGTACTAATGTACCAATTAATTTGTGTACCTTTCTAAATGGAATATTGTATTTGATTACAATCTGCTCTGCTACATCAAGAGAGACACCATAGCTTTTGTTTGCAGAATGAAGAGTATTTTTTTTGTTTACCTTAAATGTATCAATAATACCTTTCATTATAAGTAAAGACTCTTTAACTATGGTAGATGAGTTGAACAAAAGTGGTTTTAGGTCCTGTAAATCTCTATGATACCCTGATGGAAGATTCTTTACTATAGAGAGTGAAGATATTAGCATTCCAATAACAATTGAAGTACGAGATCTAATTATTTCAAGAGGATCAGGATTTTTCTTTTGTGGCATAACGCTAGATGTCGAGCTATATCTGTCTGATAATTCAATATAATTAAATTCAGAAGTAGACCATAATATAAAATCTTCAGCAATTCTGCTAAGCGTACTCATCAAGATCGAAAGATAAGACAAGTATTCTATCATTGAATCTCTTGAACTTGTAGCATCGATAGAATTATCCAATAATCCTTGAAATCCTAAAAGGGAAGCAGTATAGTTTCTATCTATTGGTATTGCTGTTCCACCAATAGCACAAGATCCAAGTGGTGATAAATTTATTTTGTCAAAGGAGGAACCTACTCTTTCAAGATCTCGTAAAAGATTAAAAGAATATGATAAAAGATAATGAGAAACCGTCCCTATTTGAGCTTGTTGTAAATGAGTATAGCATGATATTATTGTATTAGTATGTTCTTTGGATTTTCCAATAAGAGATTTAATAATATTAATAATTAATTCACAAATACCTAGTACATCATCTCTTAATTTCATTCTTACATCCGATATAACTTGATCATTTCTTGATCGTCCAGTATGGATTTTACCACCTATATCGATTCCAATTTCTTGAATAACTAGGGATTCGATTAGTTCATGAATATCTTCTGAAAGAGACAATTCATCATCATTTGAAGGTAGATTTTTTATTATCCCATTAGTTTTTGATTCATGTTTTATTTTACTTAAAGATGAAAGAATTTTAGATAATTCATCAGACGTAAGAATTCCAATTTTGTTTAACATTAGACAATGAGCTTGAGTTCCCAAAATATCATAATTAAGTATATTAATATCTTCATGAAGGGAAGAAAGAAAATTTAATACATCTTTATCTAAATTTTCTTTTTGTCTCGAGCGATACAAATATCAATCATAATAAATTGCAAAAAGATATAATATATTCATTTATTCTTTACATATTCTTCAAATCGAACCGTAGTGACTGTTTCTAAAAATTAGTAAATAGCGACTCAATAAATAGTTAAATATGGTTTTTAATTATTATTTTATATAATGTCCCAAGATATACAACAAACTCGTAGGCTAATTTTTGATGAATTATCTAAAATTGTAGATCCTGAAATAGGGGTATCGATTATGGAATTAGAATTGATCGATAAAGTAGATATTGAAGCAAAAGATGTAAATGTAGATTTACATTTGACAAGTCCATTTTGTCCCGCCGTATTTGGTTTTAAAATTGCTCAAGATGTCAGAGATAATATTTATAAAATAGAAGGAATTGAAAAAGTAAAAATTAATGTAAGCAATCATTTTATGGCTGAAGCTATAAATAAGCAAGTAAATGAAAGCAAACTGCCTACTAAAGAAGAAGAAGAAGAAGTGGAAAACCAACAAGATTCTAGAGAACAGCAGCAGCCCCAAGAAAGCAAACAACAAGATTAAAAGTTACATATATGTGTGAGTGTCTGTGTGCGTGTTTTGTGTGTGTTGATATATCTAACTACTTGAATGCTATCTGAATATATTTATTATAACTTTTCTCACTAAGTCTAGTCTATATATAAAATCTCTTTTTCAAGAAGTCTACAATATTAGTTACTAGATTAAAAACCAAATAATATAACAATCAGTGTAGTTTGAAAAAGTCAAAAAACTATAGAATAATACTCTCTTTTTTATTTATTTTATGTATTGTTTTTTTTGTGTGTGTGTATATTGTGATGATATTATTAATATTATTTCTTGATCGTTATTTTTCTTCTTCTTCTTCTTCTTCTTCTAATTCTTCGCTATAAAAATTATTATAATTATTATTATTTGATCTATCTTGAAGTTTTGCAATTTTCTTTTCGCTATTGGAAATTCCTAACAGATGACTGCGCAGAAGCTGTATACCCAATGCCGGATCTACCCCTTTAGGACAAACATTGCTGCACGAACCTGCAAAATGACATCTCCATATTCCGTGACTGGTATCAATTACCTTCAATCTATTTGACTTGTCCGAATCACGAGAATCCGCAAAATATCT
>Ga0126312_10001396_pt1 | contig 15822 bp, 13 predicted proteins | sample Plot104A_FD_92537 | JGI IMG/M metagenome (GOLD analysis project Ga0126312, IMG submission 92537) | Serpentine soil microbial communities from UC McLaughlin Reserve, CA, USA - Plot104A | ecosystem: Environmental > Terrestrial > Soil > Grasslands | place: USA: UC McLaughlin Reserve, Lake County... | reverse complement strand
TTGCCGATCGCGGCGGAAGGCGGCACCGAGTTCATGATGAAGGGCAATGGCATGGGCACCAATTGGCGAGGGCTCTATACCACCAGCCTGCTCGATGCCCATTCGGCCTGGAAGCATCGCGCCGACGAGCTGTCAGACAGCCTCAAGATCACGATGCTGCTCGGACATTATTTCACCAAGCACTATCGCGGGCATTTCTATTCCAAGGCGCAAAATCTCAGCCGCAAGCTGCGCGCCGCCTACGATCAGGCGTTCGCCAAATACGATCTGCTGCTGATGCCGACCTTGCCGATGAAGGCGACCCCGCTGCCGCCGCCGGACGCGCCGCGGGCTCTTTACTTGCAGCGCGCTTTCGAGATGATCGCGAATACCGCGCCATTCGATGCCACCGGTCATCCGGCGATGACGCTTCCCTGCGGCATGAGCGATGGGCTGCCAATCGGCCTGATGCTGGTCGGCAAGCATTTCGACGAGCCGACGATCTATCGCGCCGCCGCCGCGTTCGAAGGCGCGGGCGACTGGAGGAAGATGTAACCGGACCGGGGCGGCCTGCCGGCATGCGCAGGCCGCCGCACCAGCAAGCGGAGGCGACCATGGATCTCGGGTTAAAGGGAAAGAGCGCGCTCGTGACCGGCGGCAGCAAAGGCATTGGGCTGGCGATCGCCGAACTGTTTGCAGCCGAGGGCGCTAACGTCGCGATCTGCGCGCGCAATGCCGACGAGGTCGGTAACGTCGTGAAGAGCCTCTCGGCGAAGGGTGTCAAATCGTGGGGCAGGGCGGTCGATGTCGCCGATCCGGATGCGCTGAAGCGCTGGATCGATGGGGCCGCCGCCGAGTTCGGCGGCGTCGATACCATCGTCTGCAATGTCAGCGCGCTGGCGGTTGGCGATACGCCCGAGACCTGGGAGAAGTCGTTCCGCACCGACATGATGCATACCGTCAATTCGGTCGCGGCCGCGCTGCCCCATCTGGAAAAGTCGAAATCGGCGTCGATCATCATCGTCTCCAGCGTGTCGGGCGTCGAGGTCGATTTCGCCGCCGGTTCGTATGGCGCCTTCAAGGCGGCCTTGATCCACTACGCCAAGGGTCTCAGTAATCAGCTGATCGCCAAGGGCATCCGCGTCAACGCGGTGTCGCCGGGCAACACCTACTTCGAAGGCGGCATCTGGCAGAATATCGAGCGCGGCATGCCCGATCTCTACAAGACGGCGATGTCGCTCAATCCGACCGGACGTATGGGCACGCCGCAGGAAGTCGCCGCCGGCGTGGTGTTTCTTGCGAGCCCGGTTGCGACCCGCATCTCCGGCACCAATCTCATCATCGATGGTGCACTCACAAAGGCCGTCTAGCGAGCTGTCGACCAGCGCTCAGGTTGCAGCTCGCTTGGCGGGAAGACGTGGTGCTGGCGCTCGCTCAAGGTTTTGCGCCATGGCAGCTTGAACGCGTGATGCGTTCTGACGCTTGATCGTCGAGATGACCTCACTAGAAGTTATTGGCTGAAGCTAGCTCAAACTTGCCCGTGATGAATTGGACCGAGAAGCAATTTCTTCAAACAGAAGGCGGCGTGTGCACGATGTGTGCACCGAGAGATCAGAGAAAAATCTGGAGGAAAGGTGAGCAGTGCTAGCGGAAATTGAGCGTCAGCGGCGGGCCGATGTTCGAGGGGAGAGCGATCTCGTCGGCGAGTCTCGATTTGGCTAAGCCGACGCTCAATTCGCTGATTGATGGATATGGAATGACCGGTAGATCGGCGCGAAGCTGACGTCGCCGAGCTTTAGAGGCTGGGAAACGTCGCTGCGTCTTCGCGTCGTCAGCGCGGAAGGGCCTGACGGCTGGTGCCTTCGGATTGCACCACTCAACTGGTTCCGTGTGCCGCTTCACCTAGGTGCGATCTCGGACGACTTGACGATTTAGTCTACTTATGCAAGTGACTGTGAAGCGGTCGAACGCCGCATCGGAACTCGCCTCGATAGACGCGCGGTTCGGCGCGAGAGGAGCCATGCTGAACGAAATCGACATCAAGCGGCGGGACGGCATCGCGTATGTCGTCTTAAACCGGCCTTCCGTAGGGAACGCCGTCACGCTGGCAATGTGGCGCGAACTGGCGGAAATCTTCGCGCGATTCGCTATCGAACGGGATCTGCGAGCGGTCATGCTGACGGGTGAGGGAAAGGATTTCAGCGTTGGTGCCGACATCTCCGAGTTTGATAGTATCCGGAATGACAGGCAACGGAGCGCCGATTACGAAGTCGCCGTCGACGCGTGCTCGAGTGCGATCGCCGAATTAGGAAAGCCGGTAGTAGCAGCGATCTCCGGTTATTGTCTGGGTGGGGGATGCCATCTCGCCTTGGCATGCGATTTTAGGTTCGTTGATCGGACAACGACCATCGGAATTCCGTCGGCCAAGCTATCGATCATCTACGGCATTCGAAGCGTTCAGCGACTATTGGCGCTTGTCGGTATCGCGAACGCCAAGCGTATCCTGTACACGGGCGACCGCTACCCCGCCGAGCAGGCGAGATCGATGGGATTGATCGACGAGATCCACGACGATGCTCGAATCGCGGCCGAGCAATTTGTCGAGCGCCTGTCGGCCAACGCGCCGCTTTCGATAGCGGGTGCAAAGTTCATGCTGAACGGTCTCTCGATGGGGGCCGGCGCGCTCGATCTGACGGCCGCTCAGCGGCTGATCGATGCCGCCTCGGATAGCGAGGATTTCAGGGAGGGCCGACGGGCCTTCGCGGAAAAAAGGCCACCGCGCTTTCGCGGCGAATAACAATGGCCAGCTGGGAAGGAACCTGCCTTGAAGGGCATAGTCGATGAAGCCTGCCAGGTTTGAATACGTCGCGCCGACGACGCTGGATGCCGCCGTGGAAGCGCTTGCGGAGGCCAACGGCCAAGGAAAGATTCTCGCCGGCGGCCAAAGCCTGTTGCCGCTGCTGAACTTCCGGATGGCGCAGCCCACGGTGCTCGTCGACCTCAACGGCATCAAGGAGCTTTCGTTCATCGAATTGCGCGGCGACCGCGTAGCGATCGGCGCGCTGACACGGCATCGCGAAATCGAACACTCCCCGCTGATTGCAACCAGGCTGCAGGTGATGTCCGCGGCAATGCGCCACGTGGCGCATCTGGCGATCCGCAACCGCGGGACCATCGGCGGCAGCCTCTCGCATGCGGATCCGGCGGCCGAGCTGCCGATGATGGCCATGTTCTACGGTGCTACCCTCACGGTGCAAGGGCCGGCGGGCCGCCGCACGATCGTGGCAAAGGACTTCTTCGTCGACGCCCTGACCAACTGCCTTGAGCCTGAGGACATCGTTGTCGAGATCGAATTTCCAATTCTGCAGCACGATGGCTGGGCGTTCGAAGAAGTTGCCCGACGCTTCGGCGATTTCGCGCTCGCGAGCATCGCGGTAAACATCCGACGCGGTAAATCGGGAATCGAGGACGCACGCGTCGCGGTGATGGGCGTGGCCGACACGCCACTGCGGCTGGAAGGCGTCGAGAAGCGGCTCTGTGAGATCGAGATCGATGGCCGCATGCCGGATCGTTTCTCCGGATTGGTGACGGCCAGCGTCACTCCTAACAGCGACCTGCACGCCTCCGCCGAATACAGGAAACATCTGCTGGGCGAACTGGCCAAGCGGGCCATGCGCACAGCGTTGGCAGCGAAAGGATGATCCGATGAGCGTGAACGTATCGGTGACGGTGAATGGAACGAGACACGAGGTTTCGGACGTCGAGCCGCGTCTGCTGTTGTCCGATTTTCTGCGCGACACGCTCGGACTGACCGGGACGCATGTCGGCTGCGAACATGGCGTTTGCGGAGCGTGCACGGTGCTGATGGATGGCCACAGCGTGCGGTCCTGCCTCATGCTCGCCGTCCAGGCTAACGGTAGCGAGATCACCACGGTCGAGGGATTGGGAACGCCGGAAGCGCTCAACGTTCTTCAGACTCAGTTCCGCGAGCATCACGGCCTCCAGTGCGGGTTCTGCACGCCCGGTATGCTGATGACGGGCGAGGATCTGCTCCGCAAGTATCCGCTCGCAACCGACGAGGAGATCAGGGAGGGCCTCTCCGGAAATCTCTGCCGCTGCACGGGTTATCAGAACATCGTGGCTGCGATCAGGAGCGCCGCCGCTGTTCGCCGGGAGAATGTGAGATGAAACTCAACTTCCTTGCCGCCGGTCGCCTTCGCATGAAGAAGAGCATTTACATTCCGGGCGCTGACCGCAGCGAGATGATCGACCTGCCCGTGAGCAGCGCCCTGATCAGGCACAAGCAGGGCAACGTGCTGTTCGATACCGGCTGTCACCCCTCGGTCGTGGATAACGCCGAAGAGCGATGGGGGTCGCTTGCGAAGGTGATGAAGCCGCTGATGGGGGCGGACGAGACCTTGCTGCCTAGCCTGGCCTGCGTCGGACTTGGGCCCGACGACATCGACATCGTTGTAAATTCCCATTTTCATCCGGACCATTGCGGTTGCAACCAGTTCTTCACGAAGGCAACGATCCTGGCTCACGCCAAGGAGGTCGAAGCCGCGACGGCTCCGGGCGCAGAAGCCGCCGGCTACCTGCGGGCGGACTGGCAGACCGGGCAGCCCATAGAAACCGTGGACGGAGAGAAGGACCTGTTCGGCGATGCCAGCCTCGTTCTGGTGCCGCTGCCCGGTCATACGCCGGGTTCGCTCGGCGCGCTGGTCAATCTCGACCGCGACGGTCAATTCCTGCTGGCTTCGGATGCGATCAGCATCCGGCAAAGCCTCGAAACCGATATCGCGCCGCGCAACACATGGAATGTGGAGGCGCTGCTGAAGTCGTTCGAGGAGGTGAGGCGGATCGAGAAGTCCGGGACGACCGTCATCTGCGGCCACGACGACCAGCAATGGCAGAGCCTGCGCAAGGGAAGCCAGGGCTATGAGTAAGGATAGCGCCGTCCATCCAACGGACGTGCTGCGCCCTCGCCACGTCGGGGCACCGATCAAGCGCACGGAGGACCCGCGGCTGCTGACCGGGCGCGGCGAGTATACAGCTGACCGCAAGCCGGATCGGCCGTTACACCTCGCCTTCCGCCGAAGCGAGCAGCCTCATGCGCGGATCACGCGCATCGACAAGGCGGCAGCGCAGACGGCGCCGGGCGTCGTCGCCGTGTTTACGGCGGAGGATGTCGCCGAAGATTTCAAGCCGGTGATTCCGTTCTCGCGGATGGCCAACTACTACGCTACGCCGATCCTGCCGCTGGCCTCCGGGAAGGTCCGCTACGTCGGCGAAGCCATCGTCGCTGTCGTCGCCACTTCGCGGTACCTCGCGGAAGACGCGGTCGAACTCATCGAGATTGAGTTCGAGTCGCTCGGGGCCGTGTCGAAAAGCGAGCGGGCTGTCGCGCCGGATGCTCCGCTGCTGCACGAAGAGGCCGGCACCAACGTCCTGATCGCCCGTGAATTCAGGAAAGGCGACGTCGAGGCGGACCTGAAAGGTTCTGCCGTCCGGGTAAGCGGCCGCTTCGAGATGACGCGCAAGGCTCCGCTCGCGATGGAGCCTCGCAGCTACACGGCGGAGTACAACACCACACGCAGCGCCATCACGCTCTACACCTCCTCGAACATCCCGGGAATCGTGCGCGACGCGATTTCTGAGTCCCTCGGCCTTCCCGGCAGCCGCTTGCGGGTAGTCGCCCCCGACGTGGGCGGCAGCTTCGGATCGAAGGGGTCGCTCTACCCGGAGGAACTGCTGATCTGCATCGCGGCCCGCAAGCTCGGCCGCTCTCTGAAGTGGACCGCGGACCGCCTGGAGGATGTCAGCAGCAGCAGTCAGGCGTTTGCCGAGATCGTCGATGCCGAGATGGGGTTTGACGAGAACGGCGTTGCCGTCGCGCTGCAGGCCGACGTCCTCGGAGATGTCGGAGCCTATTCGATCTATCCGTGGACCTGCGGCCTGGAGCCGGTTCAGGTCGTCAGCTTCCTTCCTGGTCCCTACAAGATTAGGTCCTATCGCGGCGCCGTTCGCGGCGTCGCCACCTGCAAGCCGCCGACCGGACCATACCGCGGCGTGGGGCGACCGATCTCGACTTTCGTCACGGAACGGCTGATGGATATTGGCGCGAAGGCGCTCGGTCTCGATCCCATGGAGATCCGCCGTCGCAATCTCGTTCGCGCCGAGGAATTCCCGTATCGGATCGCATCCGGGATCATCTGGGACAAGACCGGTTTCGTCGAATGTCTCGACGCGGCCGGCGCAGCCTGCGGTTACCAGCAACTTCGCGTCCGGCAGGCCGATGCGCGCAAGGACGGGCGGCTGTTCGGTATCGGGATTGCGAGTTACGCCGAACTGACCGGCATCGGATCGCGCATCGCGGTCGCCCCGGGGATGCCGATCAATACCGGTTCGGAGACGGCAAAGATCTCCATCGACTCGACCGGCGCCATCACGGCGGCCTTCGGGGTCGCCTCCCATGGCCAAGGGCTCGAAACCACGCTGGCCCAGATCATCGCCGACGATCTCGGCGCGAGCTTCGAGGACATCCGCGTCATGCAAGGCGACAGCGACGCGGTGCCGATGTCGACCGGCACCTATGCGAGCCGCAGCGCGGTGCTCGGCGGAGGCGCCGCCAAGCATGCCTCGGCGCTGTTGCGGGACAAGATCAAGCGCGTCGCCGCGCACCTTTTGGAGGCCAGCCACGACGACATCGAGGTATCCGGCGGGAAGGCGGTTGTCATCGGCACGGACCGCGCCGTCACGTTCAAGCAGGTCGCAAAGGCGGTCTATGCCGACATGAAGACGCTGCCGGTCGACGCCCGCGAGGAATTGAGCGCGAGCTACACCTATGACCCGATCAACGGCACGACCGCTGCCGCCACCCACATCGCAGCGGTGGAGGTCGATCCGGCGACCTGCTTCGTGAAAATCCACAAATATGTTGTCGCCGAAGATTGCGGCCAAATAATCAATCCGATGATCGTCGATGGCCAGGTCCACGGTGGCGTGGCGCAGGGGATTGGCGCGGCGCTTTTTGAGGAGCTCGTCTACGACGAGGACGGGCAGCTTCTGAGCGCAAGTCTCGTCGATTACGTAATCCCCTCAGCGCCCGAAGTCCCGGACATGGACGTCGTGCATTTCGAGAGCGAATCCGCTGTCGCCGGAGGTTTTCGCGGGATGGGCGAGGGCGGCGCGATCGGCGCGCCGGCGGCGATCGCCAACGCGATAGCGGATGCGTTGTCGCCCTTCGATATCGACGTCAATCTCCTGCCAATGACTCCGGAGCGCATTTTCAGGCTCCTGGAGCAAGCCAAACTCGAAGCAAAGGAAAAATCAGAATGATCGATCTTCAGGGACGCGTTGCCGTCGTGACGGGCGGTGGCCGGGACGTCGGCGCCGCCATCTCCAAAGTGCTCGCCGCCGCCGGCGCGGCGGTGGCGGTGAACTATCACGGCTCCAAGGCCGACGCCGAAGCCGTGGCCACCGAGATCCAGGAGGCCGGTGGCAAGGCGAAAGCCTATCAGGCCGACATTTCGGATGCCGCCGTCGTCAAGCAACTCGTTGCGAACGTCCAGAGCGATTTCGGCGGGCTCGATGTCCTCGTCAACAACGCCGGCTTGGTATTCCGGAAGCGCTTTAGCGAAAGCAGCCCGGAGGATTGGCGCAAGCAGATCGATACCTGCCTCTACGGCGCGCTCAATTGTTGCCATAGCGCCGGCCCCTTGCTGGAAGCCTCGGGCCGCGGGCGCATCATCTCGATCATGGGAGACTCCTCGCGCGTCGGCGAATCCGGATTGGCGCTTGCCGCGGCGGCGCGCGCCGGCACCATCGCGCTGATGAAGTCGCTCGCGCGAGAATGGGGCCGTTCGGGCGTGACGGCCAATTCGATCTCGCTCGGGCTCATCGAGAGCGCGCACGACAAGGCATGGGTCGAGGCCAACCGCGAGAAGCTGGTCAAGGCCTATGCGATCCGGCGTCTCGGCCAGCCCTCCGACGTCGCGCCGATGGTGGCGCTGCTCGCCTCTGATGCCGGCGGCTGGATCACCGGCCAGACGATCAGCATCAGCGGCGGATTCAGTATGATCTGACGGGAGGCGAACGATGCTGCACGTAGACTTGATCGCGCCGACCGCGAAGCTCCTCGATCGGCACGCGAAGGAGCGGCCGGGGCAGGTTGCGTACTGGGATTCGTCGCGCTCGATAACCTACGCGCAACTTGCCAAGAATACCGCTGCGATCGCCGCCAACCTGGCGAAAGCTGGCGTCCGCGAGGGAGACCGGATCGCCGTCTATCTGCCGAACGGAGTGGACTGGATCGAAGCGTGCTTCGCCGGCCTGCGGGCCGGAACCGTGATCGTTCCGATCAGCTTCGAAGCCGTAGAAGGCGAGATCAGCTACCGATTGACGGACGCAAATTGCGGGACCATCGTCACGACATCAGGCCGAAAGGATCTGGTCGCGAAGATTTCGCGTAACGCCGGAATCTCGCCCGAGATGATCTTTGCCGGCCACGATGCGCAACAAGCGGGCCTCGCAATGGCCGACCTGGCGAGCGGCACCGGCGCCGCGCCGCTGGACCCTGACGACATCGATCGCACCTCGTTCATTATCTACACGTCCGGCACCACCGGTCGCGCCAAGGGCGTCCTGCTCTCGCTGCGCGGCATGCTGTGGATCGCCGCTGCGTGCTGGGCGCCGATCTGCGAATTGAGCGCGAAGGATGTCGTCCTTTCGCCGCTGCCGCTGTTCCATTCCTACGGCCTGAACCTTTCGGTGCTCAGCGTTCTCGCGGCCGGCGCGAGCGAGCACATCATGGAGAAGTTCTCGCCGCAGCAAGCGCTGGAGCTTTTGCAGTCTGGGAAATATACCGTGCTTCCCGGTGTGCCGACCATGTTCCACTATCTGCTGCTCAAAGCTAAAGAGAGCGGTATCGAGCGGCTCGGGAATCTCCGGCTATGCATCTCGGCGGGCGCGATCATGCCCGCGACGTTGAACCGGGCATTCGAGGAGCGCTTCAAGACGCCGCTGCTCGACGGTTACGGCATCACCGAGACCTCAACGATGGTTACCATGAACTGGCTCCACGGCGAGCGGCCGATCGGTTCGTGTGGGCTCCCGGTGCCGGGCCTTGCCGTGCGCATCGTCGATCCGTCCTCGCTCGAGGACGTCCCTTTCGGCGAAGAGGGCGAACTGATCGTGCGCGGGCCAAACCTGATGAAGGGCTATCACAACAAGCCGGAGGAGACCGCGGCGGCGCTGCGGAAGGGCTGGTATCATACCGGCGATCTCGCGAAGTCGGACTCGTCCGGCTATCTGACGATCACCGGACGCATCAAGGAGCTGATCATCCGCGGCGGCCAGAACATCGCACCGGCCGAGATCGAGGAAGTCGTCATCCGGCATCCGCATGTGACGGATTGCGCGGTGGTCGGCATCAGGCACGCCACGCTCGGCGAGGTGCCATGCCTGTTCGTCGTGGCCAAACGCGATGAACTGGACCTGAACTCGTTGATGGATCTCTGCAGGGGGCATCTGTCGTCCTACAAGATTCCCGAGGCCATCCACTTCGTTCCGGAAATCCCGCGCACGGGTTCGGGAAAGATCATGCGCTTCAAGCTGGTCGAGACGTTGAATCAGACTGGCTAGGTGACGGAGCGGGGACCCAGGGCTCCGAAGGACTTGGGATCGTAGGCGAGCTTGTAACGCATGTCGGCGGCGACGATCGGCTGCTTGCAACGGTCGCAAACGACCTCAGCATGGAAGTCGTGTCCGCAGGCGAGATGCTTGAGCAGGAGAGGGGGCTTTCCTCTGGAAAGCCAGCGATCACCCCATCGCAGCATGGCGATGAAGGGACCGTACAGGTCGCGCCCCATGTCGGTAAGGAGATATTCGTAGCGGTCGGGCGAACTCTGATATTGCCTCCGGTGGAACACGCCGTTCGCGACAAGGCGGGACAGTCGGTCGGTCAGGATGTTCGGGGCAATCTCGAGCTCGGTCATGATCTTGTCGTAGCGCCGATTGCCGAAGAAGCCCTCGCGAACGACCATAAAACTCCATTTGTCACCGATGATCTGCAGGGCGCGCGAGACCGAGCTCGGTCGCCCAAGCAGGAAGCGGCTTCCGTCCGAGGCCCGTCTGGTATTGCGGCCGGCCTTCGCGGGGTGCCGGCCGGCGCCCGGTCCGTCCCGGTACTTCACGTCGCGCGCGTTGACGCCTTCGCCGCAATGCGAGCACGCAACCAAAGGATGACTGTCGCAGCCGCAACTCACGTGAACCAGCGTCAAGGGAGCCGGCTTACCGCCGGCAAGCCAGCGGTCGCCGAATTGCATCAGCGCGATGAAACTAGGATAGAGATCGAACCCCATCTTGGTCAGTCGATATTCCTTGCGCTGCGAGGCGCCGGTTGCTGCCTGACGGAAGATGGCAAGCTGCGTCAGCTTCTTCAGGCGATTCGTGAGCGTCGCCCGCGGGATGCCGAGCGCCGATCGGAAAGCCTCGAACGTCTGCGTCCCGAAGAACGCCTCGCGGATGATCAGGAATGCCCACGCATCTGAAACGATGTCGAGCGTGCGAGCGACCGAACAGTTCCGTTCGCGTCGCGCCACGCCCAACTGCGTCACGACCGGTCTAGGGCCCGATTGCGCCGGTCGCTTTGCTGTCTGATCCTTGGCGGTAGCAGGCATCTCGGAAGCACTCGTTGCAGGCCATCAGGTCGCAGGCCGTTTCGAAGGTGCGCTCGTTTAACACATCATCGCGATTGACTCCCACGGATTTTAAGTCTAGTTACGCATGTAAGATAAGTCTAGTTATGCATGTGACAAAAGACGGAATCGTACTGCGTCCGACATCCCGGGGAGGAAAGCCATGAAAGCTGGAATACGTCAGACTCTGATCGTCGCAGCCGCGGCGGCTCTCTTCGTCAATCAGGCCGGCGCACAGACCGCCGCGGTCTCCGACGATGTCGTGAAAATCGGCGTGTTGACGGATATGTCCGGGCAATTCTCTCACGAATCCGGCGAAGGTTCGGTCACGGCGATCAAGATGGCCGTCGAGGATTTTGGCGGCAAAGTGCTGGACAAGCCGATTCAGGTCGTCGTGGCGGACCATCAGAACAAGCCCGACACGGCCTCGACGTTGGCGCGCAAGTTTTATGATGTCGAAAAGGTCGACATGATCGCCAACCTGATCAATTCCTCGATCGCGCTCGGCGTGTCCCAGCTCGCGAAGGAGAAGAACCGGATCGCCATCATCAATGGCTCCGGCTCGTCCCGTCTGACCAACGACGCCTGCACCCCCAACAGCATCCATTACGCATATGACACCTATGCTCTCGCCAAGGGAACGGGCTCGGCGATGCTGAAGGCCGGCTTGAAGAGCTGGTACTTCCTCACCGCTGACTACGCCTTCGGACATGCGCTGGAGGCTGACACCACCGCGGTCGTCAAATCGCTAGGTGGCGAGGTCGTGGGCGCGACGCGCTATCCGCCAGAAACGTTCGACCAGTCGTCGTTTCTGCTGAAGGCTCAGGCGTCGAAGGCAAAAGTCGTCGCGCTTGCCGGTTCGGGAACGGTGCTGGTGAACGCGGTGAAATCGGCGCAGGAGTTCGGCATCCTGAAGGGCGGACAGGAACTGGCGGGGTTGCTGGTCTGGATCACCGACATCAAGAGCATGGGGCTCGATCTCGCGCAGGGACTGGTGCTGACGAATGCATTCTACTGGGACCGTGACGACGAGACGCGCGCATGGTCGAAGCGCTTCTATGACCGGATGAAACGCATGCCCCACATGGGAGATGCCGGCGATTATTCCTCGACGATGCATTATCTCGCAGCCGTCAAGGCAGCCGGAACTGATGACGCCACGGCCGTCATGAGCAAGATGCGCGAGCTGCCAATCAATGACTTCTTCGCCAAGAACGGCCGGATCCGCGATGACGGTCGCATGGTGCACGACATGTACGTCTACGAGGTCAAGAAACCGTCGGAGTCGAAGGGCGAATGGGACTATTACAAACTGCGCGAGGTGATCCCCGGAGACCAGGCATTTCGTCCGCTCAAGGACAGCGTCTGCCCGTTGGTCAAGAAGAGTTGACCTCGGCAACCTCCGGCACGGCCCCGAACCCTCGCGATGTAGCACTGTGGATTGCGCCGGCCGTCAGGTGGGCGCGGCGACGGCGGCATTCGAGGTGGATCAGCAGTTTGTTGCAGGCCGTAATGCCACGCTTTCGGGAAATCCGTCCGGTCGGGGTCCGAATACATCGAGAGCCTGAGGGGCCGGAATCTGACGATCTACTTGATGGGTGAACCGGTCGCGGAGCCGGTCGACCATCCGATCATCAAGCCTTCAATCAACGCGTTCGACACATCGTGTTGTTCTTCGCTCTTAGGGATTCCGGATGCAGCAGCGCGTCGCGCCGATCGCGATCGCCGCTAGGAAAATACCCTTGAAGCCGCCAGTCGTCGGTGTTATTATTAGAACGGTCAGTCGGATTATTTTTAACCCAGGCTGCCGCCCTCCGCAAGAGAGGCGGCCGGGACAGCGGAGAATGCAGCGATGAATGTCGCGCAGCACGCGTCACAGTGGGGCGAATTGATCCGGCCGGACCGGGTGCACGGCTCGCTCTACAAGGATCCCGCGATCTTCGAGGCCGAACTGCAAAACATCTGGTATCGGACCTGGGTCTATGTCGGGCACGAAAGCGAAGTGCCTAACGCAAACGACTACGTCGTCAAATCGATCGGCCCGCAATCCGTCATCATGACGCGCGACCAGCAGGGCAAGGTCAATTTGCTGCTCAATCGCTGCTCGCATCGCGGCAATCAGGTCTGTTCCTACGACAAGGGCAACGCGCGCTCCTTCACCTGCCCGTTCCATTCATGGACGTTCGCCAATGACGGTCGTCTGGTCGGCTACGCGTTCCCCGACGGCTACGAAGGCCAGGACAAGTCGAAACTGGCGCTCGGGCGCGTGACGCGTGTGCAGTCCTATCGCGGTTTTGTGTTCGGATCGTTCGCCGCCGAAGGCCCGACGCTGGAAGAACATCTCGGCGGCGCCGCAGAGACTATCGACCGCCTGGTTCGCTTCTCGCCCGAAGGCGAGGTCGAGGTGACAGCGGGCTTCCTCAAGCACCGCGTCAAAGCCAACTGGAAATTCATCCTGGAGAATGAATGCGACGGCTATCACCCCGCCTTCGTGCATTCCTCGATCTTCGGCGTCGCCGACAGCGCGATCGGCAAGCTCTATGGCGGCAATTCAACCGCGCTGACGCGCGACTACGGCAATGGCCACACCGAGATCGACCTTAGGCCGGAGTTTCGCGAGCGCGATCGGCCGATGAGCTGGTTCGGCACCACGGAGGAGCGTTTGCCGGATTACACGTCGCGGATGAAGGCCGCCTATGGCGAGAAAGAGGCACGGGAAATCATGGTCGACGGCACGCCGCACGTGATGATTTTCCCCAATCTGTTCATCGCTGAAATCCAGATGTTCGTTATCCAGCCCTTGGCCGTCGATGACAGCGTGCAACACGTTACCGCGCTGCAGTTCAAGGGCGCGCCCGACCTGAACCGGCGCTTGCGTCAACAGACGATGGGGTCGGTCGGTCCGGCCGGATTGCTGCTGGCGGATGATTCTGAAATGTACGAGCGTTGTCATCGCGGCATTCTGGCGCGCAATCCGGAATGGATTTTTCTTGGTCGCGGCGAATGCCGCGAGCGCCATGACGAGCAAGGTTTCAAGGTCGGCCACGTTACCGACGAGATACCCTCGCGCGGCATCTGGCGCCACTATCGCAGCCTGATGGAGGCGCAATAATGCTGTCGCGTGAGAGCAGCGCCACGCTGATGAGTGCCGTAACGGCTTTCATTTACAAGGAGGCACGATTCCAGGACGAGCACCAATATGAAGCCTGGGAAGCCCTCTGGACCGATGACGGCATCTATTGGGTACCGGCCAACGGGGACGACATTGATCCCGAGAAGGAAATGTCGATCATTTACGACAATCGTTCGCGTATTTCCTTGCGCGTCAAGCAATTGCTGACGGGCAAGCACCATACCCAGACGCCGCAATCGCGATTGCGGCGGATCGTATCCAATATCGAGCTGCTGGACGAGCAGCCGGACGCCGACATCTCGGTCGCCAGCAACAGTCTGGTGTTCGAATCCAGCCTGCGCGACGACACCATCTGGGCCGCCCGCAACGAATACCGGCTGCGTTATGTCGATGGCGAGCTGCGAATGGCGTACAAGAAGGTGACCTTGGTCAACAACGCGAAAGCGCTTTTCACGCTCTCGTTCCTCATTTAGCCGGCCAAGGCGGAAAGTTTGTGATGACCGACAAAGGACCTGTGCTGCTCGACATCGCCGATGGGATCGCGCAACTGCGGCTCAACCGTCCCGATGCGGCGAACGGCATGAGCGCCGAACTCCTCAGTGCGCTGTGCGACGCCATCATGGTGTGCCACGGTCATCCGGACGTGCGCGTGCTGGTGTTGAGCGGGGAAGGTACTAATTTCTGCGCCGGCGGCGATGTTCGCGCTTTTGCCGCCAAAGGCGAGAAGTTGCCGGACTACATTCGCCAGGCCACTGCCTACCTGCAGAACGCGGTGACAGGCTTGTTGCGGCTGGAGGCGCCCGTCATCACCTCGGTTCAGGGCTTCGCCGCGGGTGGCGGCGGCTTCGGCCTCGTATGCGCCTCGGATATCGTGATCGCCGGCGAGTCCGCCAAATTCCTGGCGGGCGCCACGCGCGTCGCCATGGCGCCCGATGCCGGTGTTTCGGTGACACTATCCCGGTTGGTCGGTCTGCGCCGCGCGATGTCGATCCTGCTGACCAATCCGGTAATATCGGCGGCCGAGGCGCTTGATATGGGCATCGTCACCAAGGTCGTTCCCGACGGCGAATTGGCGAAGGTGACGCTGGCGATGGCGCGGGACCTGGCCGCTGGCGCTCCGAAGGCGTTGGCGGCGACCAAACGACTGGTTTGGGCCGGAACCGGCACCAGTATCGAGCAGTGCCTGTCCGAGGAAGCGCGCACGGTGTCGGAACTGTCGGGCATGGCCGACGCGCGCGAAGGCCTTGCCGCGGTTATCGAACGGCGCAAGCCGAAATTTACGGGACGCTAGGTGCCGGCCGCCGGCACGCTGCCTTTTGGACGGCTGGATGGCCGCCGCGCCTTCGTTTCCGGTGGCGCGCAGGGTATCGGCGCGGCGATCGTGCGGAGCTTTGCTGCCGCAGGCGCCGACGTTGTGATCGGCGATATCGATCTGGTAGCGGCGTGTGCGCTGGTCGACGAGGTCGGCGCGACCGCGGCACAACTCGATGTCGGCGACGCCGGCATGGTGCGGGAAGTCATTTCGCAGCACGGTCCGTTCGATATCCTCATCAACAATGCCGGCGTCGATCAGCACGCGTTCTTCACCGATACGGCGCCGGAGGACTGGGCAAAACTGCTCGCGGTCAATCTGATCTCGGTCCTTGCATGCACCCATGCTGCGCTGCCATCGATGCAGGCTGCCGGTTTTGGGCGGATCATCAACATTACCTCGGAAGCGGCGCGGCTGGGATCGAAAGGCGGCGCGGTCTATTCCGCTGCCAAAGGCGGGGTGATCGCCTTCACCCGGAGCATCGCCCGCGAAAGTGCACGCTACGGGATTACGGCCAATGCCATCGCCCCGGGGCCGATCCGCACGCCGATGCTCGAACAGGCCGTGGTCAAAGGCGGCGAAAAGATCCTGCGCGCCATGACCGATGCAACCCTGCTGCGACGGCTCGGCGAGCCCGAAGAGGTTGCGGCGGCCGTGTTATTTCTCGCTTCCGATCAGGCCGGCTATATTACCGGCGAAAC
>Ga0126312_10001395_pt1 | contig 15826 bp, 18 predicted proteins | sample Plot104A_FD_92537 | JGI IMG/M metagenome (GOLD analysis project Ga0126312, IMG submission 92537) | Serpentine soil microbial communities from UC McLaughlin Reserve, CA, USA - Plot104A | ecosystem: Environmental > Terrestrial > Soil > Grasslands | place: USA: UC McLaughlin Reserve, Lake County... | reverse complement strand
CGGTCAGCCGCGTGCGGATCCGGCTGCGGCCCTTGCTCGTCGTCGAGTGCAGCACGATGAACGCCTGCCCGCGGGTGGAGTACATCGCGCCGCGCGCGAAGTCGGCTTGGCCGCCGCTGGAGGACCAGTAGCGCCCGGCGATCGTCTCCGACGCGCACTGCCCGTAGAGGTCGACCTCGGTCGTCGCGTTGATCGAGATGAAGTCGTCCTCGCGGGCGATCCGGCGCGGATCGTTGACGAGGTCGACCGGCAGCAGCTCGACGGCCCCGTTGTCGTCCATCCAGTCGTAGAGCCGCTGGGTGCCGAGGGAGAACGTCGCCTCGACCTTGTTGCGGCGCAGCTGCTTGCGCACGCCGGTCGCGACCCCCGCCTCGACGAGGTCGACGATCCCGTCGGCCAGCAGCTCGGTGTGGATGCCGAGGTCGCGGTGCCCGGCGAGGCCCTCCAGCACCGCGTTCGGGACGCCGCCGATGCCGACCTGCAAAGTGGCCCCGTCGGGGATCCGCTCGACGATGTAGGCGGCGATCTGGCGGTCGCGCTCGTCCGGCGTCGCGGGCGGCACCTCGACCAGCGGCCGGTCGGTCACGCAGTAGCCGAGCAGCTGGGAGGCGTGGATCTGGTTGAGCCCGAACGTGCGCGGCATCCGCTCGTTGACCTCGAGGAAGAACGGCGCCTTGCCGATCAGCGACGCGACGTAGTCGGCGTTCGTCCCGAGCGAGAAGTAGCCCGCGCGATCGGGCGGGCTCGCCGCGGCCAGAACTACAGGGTGGCGCGTACTCTGCTCCAGCAGCCGCGGCATCTCCGAGAAGTGGTTGGGGACGAGCTCGCAGCCGCCCTCCCAGTACGCCTTGCGGGTCGCGCCCGAGAGGAAGTAGGAGACGTGCCGGAGCCGGTCTTCGAACGCGCCGTGGATGTAGGGCCGCTCGTGCAGCGCGTGCATCTGGTGCACCCTCACGCCCTGCAGCCGCTCGTTCTCGCGCTCGAGCACGTCGAGCAGCCCGACGGGCTCCCCGTTGGCCAGCGGCAGGATCACGTCGGCGCCCGGGCCGATGTGCGCGAGGACGTCCTCTGGCCGGCCGGCGGCGGGCAGCGCTCTCGCCATGGCCGCAGGATTGCGCACCCGCGCCTCGCGCGCGCCGACGTCACGACCGCGTCGCTTTGCGAAGATCCGTGCATGGGCAACTACGCGATCGTGAACCTGCTGGAGATCGACGACGGCGTCCAGGGCCGCGTCGAGGGGCTGGAGGGCCGCTTCGGCCGCAAGCACCTCGGGTCACGCGACCTCGGCGTCAGCCACTGGCGCTACGCGCCGAACCTGCGCACCCCCGGCGGTGGCCACAGCCACCGCGAGCAGGAGGAGGCCTACGTCGTCGTGTCCGGCTCCGGCCGCGTCCGCCTCGACGACGAGATCCGCGACCTGGAGCAGTGGGACGTCGTGCGCGTCGCCCCGGAAGTCGTGCGCGCCTTCGAGGCCGGCCCCGATGGCCTCGAGATGATCGCCGTCGGGGGCCCGAAGCCCGAGGGCGGCGACGGCCAGCCCAGCGACGAACCCTGGCCCGACGAGGGCTAGGACGCTCTCCGGGCTCGGAACTGCAGCTGGGTAGGGAAGTGGGGCAGCCGCCGCGCCGGTTTCCGCAGGCCGTTCCGTTCGCTCGCGCGCCAGTGAGGATCGACTGTACGGAAGGTTCTGGCTACCGGAACTTTCCGTACAGTCGCCGTGGCCTGGAGATCGCCTGTACGGAAACCGCCGGCAACCGACGGTTTCCGTACTAGCGGGTCTCGATCACGACGCCCGTGGCCTTGATCACGGCCTCGGCGCGCGCGCCGGGCTCCAGGCCGAGCTCGTCGGCGGCCTCGCGCGACATCAGCGACACCACGCGGTATGGACCGCAGGCCAGCTCGACCTGCGCCATGACCCCGTCGCGCTTGACCGCGAGCACGACGCCGCCGAGCCGGTTGCGGGCGCTCGAGTGGCCGCCGCGCGAGCGCTCGCGCAGCAGCCGCGCGACCTCGTCGGCGTGGATGTAGCGCTGGTTGCCGCGGCGCTCGAACTCCACGCGGCCGTCGCGCTCCCAGCGGCGCAGGGTGTCCACGCTCACGCCGAGCGCGGCCGCGGCCGCGCCGATGCGCATCGAGGTGTCGAGCTGTTCGGAGCTCACGCAGGGATCCTAGGCGGCGGTACGGTCTCCGGCGTGAGCGCCGCGCCCGCCCTGATCGTGATCGACGTCCAGCGCGGCTTCGACGACCCCGTCTGGGGCCAGCGCGACAACCCCGCGTGCGAGTCCAACATCGAGGCGCTGATCGCCCACTGGCGCGAGCTGGGCCGGCCGCTCGTGTTCGTCCGCCACGACTCCGAGGAGCCGGGATCGTCGCTCGCGCCCGGCACGCCGGGCAACGCGTTCAAAGACGTGATCACCGGCGAGCCCGACCTGCTCGTCACCAAGACGGTCAACTCGTCCTTCCACGGCCGGCCCGACCTGAAGGCGTGGCTCGACGGCGAGGGGATCGGCACCGTCTACGTCTGCGGGATCACCACCAACCACTGCTGCGAGACGACGGCCCGCGTCGGCGGCAACCTCGGCTACGACGTCCGCTTCGTGCTCGACGCCACCCACACCTTCGACCGCCCCGACCCGTTCGGCGGCATGGTGACGGCCGCCGAGCTGGCGCGGGTGACCGCGACGAACCTGCACGAGGAGTTCGCGACGGTGGTCGACACAGCCCGGGTGCTGCGCGAAGGCGCGTCTGTGCGATCCGACACTCAGTAGCCGCGTGGGAGACCCGCGGGAATAGTCGCTCCGGGGGCGGCGTTTACGGCTCCGTGACCCCAACCCCCCGCAAGGAGCAAGCAATGAAGGCAAGACGATCCCGCGCGGCGCGCCGGCTGCTGACCGGCGCCGCCGTCGCGGCGAGCTTCGCCGCCGCCACCACGGCCACGGCGCAGGCTGCCGTCACCGCGTCGTTCAGCAACGGCATCCTCAGCGTCAACGGCGACAGCCTCGACAACAACATCTCGGTCAGCCGCAACGCGGCCGGCACGATCCTTGTCAACGGGGGCGCCGTCTCCGTCCTCGGCGGCACCGCGACCGTCGCCAACACCTCGAAGATCCAGGTCTTCGGCCTCAACGGCAACGACACGATCACGATCAGCGAGATCAACGGTGCACTGCCCGCGGCGAACCTGTTCGGCGGCAGCGGCAACGACGTGCTGACCGGCGGCTCCGGCGCCGACCAGCTGTTCGGCCAGGCCGGCAACGACACGCTGCTCGGCAAGGGCGGCAACGACCTGCTGTTCGGCGGCACCGAGAACGACACGCTGACCGGCGGCGACGCCGACGACCAGGTGTTCGGCCAGAGCGGCGACGACCGCATGATCTGGAACCCCGGTGACGACACCGACCTCAACGAGGGCGCCGACGGCACCGACACGGTCGAGGTCAACGGCGGCAACGGCGCCGAGCAGTTCACGACCACGGCGAACGGCACCCGCGTGCGCTTCGACCGCCTCAACCCGGCGCCGTTCTCGATCGACATCGGCACCTCCGAGAACCTCGTCCTCAACGCCAACGGCGGCGACGACCAGGCCTCGGCCACCGGCAACCTCGCCGCGCTGATCAAGATGACGACCGACGGCGGCACCGGCAACGACTCGCTGCTCGGCAGCAACGGCATCGACACGATCCTCGGCGGCGACGGCAACGACTTCGTCGACGGCCAGCAGGGCAACGACGTGGCGTTCATGGGCGCCGGCGACGACGTCTTCCAGTGGGATCCGGGCGACGGCAGCGACGTCGTCGAGGGCCAGTCCGGCAGCGACCGGATGGACTTCAACGGCTCCGCGATCAACGAGCTCATGGAGGTCTCGGCCAACGGCGGCCGCGTGCGCTTCACCCGCGACGTCGCGAGCATCGTCATGGACCTCGACGACGTCGAGGCGATCGCGGCGCGGATGCTCAACGGCGCCGACACGCTGACGGTCGACGACCTGTCCGGCACCGACGTCGACTCCGTCGTGTCCAACCTGGCCGGCTCGGCCGGCGGGGATGACCTCGCGGCCGACAACGTGATCGTCAACGCCACCAACGGCGAGGACGTCGCCACCGTCACCGGCGACGCGACGAGCACGTCCGTGCTCGGCCTCGCCGCCCGCGTCACGCTCACGGGCGCGACAGCCGGCAGCGACCGCGTGACGGTCAACGCGCTCGCCGCCGACGACGTGGTCGACGCCTCGAGCCTGACCGCGGCCGGCGCGCTGCTGACCGCCACAGGCGGCGACGGCGACGACATCCTGATCGGCGGCGCCGGCAACGACACGCTGCTCGGCGGCGCGGGCGACGACGTCCTGATCGGCGGTCCGGGCAACGACACGATCGACGGCGCCCCCGGCAGCGATGTCGTGCTCGACAGCCTGGCGGCCAACACGGTCAGCTCGGCGTCGGCCGTCGGGAGCCGCTGGGTCGCGAAGCACGCCAGCACGGTCAAGGGCAAGACCGTCGTGAAGATCGACGGCGAGAAGCGCAAGCTCCCGCGCGCGAAGCTCGCCAAGCTCACCCGCGGAGCCGGCACGTTCTAGCCGGCGAGCGTCCGCGCGAGTCCGTACGATCGCTCGGAACATCGAAGGAGTGCCCCGGCGACGTAGCAGCGTCCCGGGGCCGGCGCCGAAGGGATCAGCTCCGGCACCGCGCGAACGATAGTCCGGTCCACGGACCTCGTGCGCGGTGCCGGGGCGCCCTCGCGTCAGACCGAAAGGATCGCTCATGGACCGTGCGCTTCAGGCGCTCGAGCTCCTCGGATCGCAGCCGCTCACCGCGGTGCAGGTCGCCGCGGCGCTCCGGATCGACGCCCGCACCTCCCGGCGCCTGCTGTCGCGGCTGACCGAGGACGGCTGGCTGAAGCGCAGCGACGACCGGACCCGCCGCTACAGCCCGACCATGCGCATCGTGCCGCTGGCCGCCCAGGTGGTCCGGCGCGACGCCGTGAGCGGGCTCGCGATGCCCCACGTCCGCGCGGTGAGCGCCGAGCTCGGCGGCCCGGCGCACCTGATGGCGCCGAGCTACCACTCGATGCTGTGCCTCGTCCACGACGACGGCACGATGGCGACCGCCGGCCTCCACGAGCTGGTGCCCTGCCACGCCTCGGCGGGCGGGAAGGCGCTATTGGGCTGGTGGAGCGAATGGCGCGCGAGCGTCCTGAGCTCGCCGCTCTCCCGGGCCACCTCGGCCACGATCGTGGACCCGCGCACCGTGCTCGCCGACGCGGCGGCCGAGGTGATCCGGGGATACGCGACCGAGGACGGCGAGCTGCGAGCGGGCGAGCGCGCGGTCGCCGCGCCGGTCTTCGACGGCGACGGCGCCGCGAGGTGGGCGCTCTGCGGCTCGGTCCCCGGGTCGCGGGACCTCGACCGGGCCGGACGCTTGGTCGCCGAGCACGCCGGAGAGCTGACCGCCCGGCTGGCCGCGCTCCGCTAGCCGGTGACGGCGCCTCAGGCCCAGAGGCCGGCGTGCGGCACAGCCTCGACGCGGAGCCGCTCCCCGCGCACGCGGCGGAGGATCGAGTCCGCGGACGCCTCGGTGGCCTCGGCGACGCGGGCGAGGAAGGTCTCCACGACGGCGCGGTCGCCCGGCGCGAGGGCGTCGACGATCGCGTCGACCTCCCGCACGAGCGGCGCATAAGCGCCGGCGACGCGGTGCTCTGCGGCGGGGCTCAAGCGCAGGAGCGTGCTGCGCCCGTCGTCCGGGTGCGGCCCGCTCGTCACCAGCCCGTGCCGCTCCAGCCGCTGCACCACCGCGCTCGTCCCACCCGAGGTCAGCTGCAGCCGGTCGGACAGCACGCCCGGCGTCATCGTGCCCGCCCGGGCGAGGTGCTGGAGCGCCAGGACGTCGGTCATCGTCACGCCGAGCAGGCTCGCCGCGGCAGCGCGCTGACGGCAGTCGGCCAGGGCCTTGCGCAGCAGGCACGCACGAAGCGTCGCGGTCAGGCGACGGGCGTCATCCGCGACGGGCAGCGCCGGCACGACCTACCCGCCGGCCTCGGTCGCGAGGGTGCGCCCGTGCAGGAACCGGAGGACGGCATCGCCGCGCAGCGGGCGGTTGGTGCTCCCGACGCGGCGGAGCAGCCGCCCGTCTGGCGTCGTGACCACACGCGGTGCGACGGCCGGGACCGTCAGCGCCAGCACCGTCACGCCACCGATGGCCAGCGTGTCGATCCGCAGGTCGACCTGGACCTCGTCCGACAGCGTCGAGACGCGATCGAGCGTCTCCTGGTCGATGCGGCAACCCGGCACGCGGCCGTCGTCGCCCACGCCGACGAGGATCGTCCCGCCCCGGGTCATCGCCATCGCGACGACCGATTCGCCCAGATGCCTCACCGACGCCTTGAACTCCAGCCGCTCGTGCTCGACCCGCCCGTAGCGGCGCCAGAACGCGCGCTCGCTCATCCGGGTCCCGCCGTTCCACCTCGAGGACAGTGCCGCGGCGATCATGCTCAGCAACTTAGCGGGCCTGCCGGACCGATCCGCTCACCGTCTGAGCAGGATGGGAAGATGCCGCCCATGCCTCCGATCACGCTCGGATCGACGCTCAAGCAGGCGCGCACGGGCAAGGCGCTGAGCCTGCGCGACGTGGAGCGGCGGACGGGGATCAAGAGCGGGCACCTCTCGCAGATCGAGACCGGCGTGATCGCCAAGCCCGACATGGCGATCCTGTGGGAGCTCGCGCTGCTCTACGACCTGCGGTTCCCCGAGCTGATCCGTCTCGCGGGCCACGGCTCCGGCGGGGAAGGCGCCGACCGCGTCCGCCAGCGCACGACGGTCGCGCTGCGCGCACTCGACGGCCTTTCGCCCGGGGAGCACGCCGAGGCGCTCGCCTTCATCGCCGACTTGAAGGCCCGTCGTGAGGACGGCTGAGCCCTCCGCGTTCACGCGAGCCCGGATCGCCGCACTGGTCGATCGCTCGCTCCGCGAGAGCGGTGCGCTCGGCGTCCTCCCCACGCCGCTGGACGCGGTCACCGCGACCGCCGCGCTCGAGCTCGTCGAGGCGCCGGGCCTGCGGTCCGACGTGCTGGGCGCCATCTGGTTCGAGGAGCGGACGGTCTTCGTCAACGGCGCGCAGTCCGCGCCGAGGCGCCGCTTCACGCAGGCGCACGAGATCGTCCACGCGCTCTGCGGGTGGCACTACGCCGCGCTGCGCGAGGACACGGAAGCGTCGCTGTTCGGCCCGGCGCGCGACGCGATCGAGGCGGAGGCCAACGCCGGTGCCGCGATGCTGATCTTCCAGGCCGGCGCGTTCCGCGAGCACGCCGCCGGGCTCCCGTGCTCCCTGGCCTCCGTGCGCCGGCTCGCCGCGACGTTCGGCGCCTCGCTGCACGCCACGCTCCACCACTACGTGCAGACCAGCCCGCACCCGGTCGCGATGCTCACGGTCGGCCGCTTCCCGCGCAGGGACGCGACGCTCCCGGTCTGGCGCCGTGTCGAGTCCCCCGGCTTCCGCGCCGCTGCGGCGGGCGCCGCCGTCGCGCTCGACGCCGGCCTGCAGCCCTCCAGCCCGCTGCGGGCGGTCGTCGAGGAGGCGCGTACCGCGAACGGGGTGACCGCCGTCGTCGGCGCGGGCCCGGCGCGCCTCGAGGTCGAGGCGCAGTACAACCGGCACGCCTTCCTCGTGCTCGCGCGTCCGCGGGCGTAGGGTCGGGACGGACCGGCCGTGGATCTCGATCGCTTCAGCGTCGCGACGTTCAACCTGTACAACCTGCAGCTGCCCGACCGTGCGATGAACCCGGGCCAGCGGCGCTGGACCGAGGAGGAGTTCGCCCGCAAGGCGGAGTGGACCGCCGAGCAGCTCGCACGTCTCGACGCTGACATCGTCGGCCTGCAGGAGCTCTGGAGCCGGGCGGCGATGGAGCGGGTGCTCGCGATCGATCCGCTGGCGGGCCGCTACGACCTGCTGGCCGAGCCGGCGACCGGTGGGCGGATCGTCTGCGCCGCGCTCGTCCGCACGGGCCTCGTGCGCGGCACGCCGGTCTGGGTGAACGAGTTCCCCGAGGAGCTGCGGCTGCAGTCCAGCGGCGACGACGCCCAGACGCCGGAGGTCAGCGTCGCGATCACGCACTTCTCGCGCCCGGTCCTGCACTTCCAGGTCGAGCTGCGCCAGGGCCCGCCGCTGACCGAGGTCTTCGTCGCCCACTTCAAGTCCAAGCTGCCCGAGCGGATCACCGACGAGGACTGGTACGACGCCGATCCGGACCGCTACAAGAACCACGCCCAGGCGATCGGCGGCGCGATCTCGACGATCCGCCGCACCGCGGAGGCCACCGCGCTGCGGATCCTGCTCACGAAGGCGATGAAGGGGACCGTCACCCCGGTGATCGTGCTCGGCGACCTCAACGACGGCCAGCACTCCAACACCGTCAACATCCTCACCGAGCAGCCGCACTACCTCGTCGGCGACTCCAAGGGCGGCGCCGACACCGGCCTCTACACCGCCCAGACCCTGCAGGAGTACCGCGATACGCGCGACGTCTACTACACGCACGTGCACGAGGACCTGCGCGAGTCGCTCGACCACGTGCTCGTCAGCGAGCAGTTCTACGACAACAGCCGCAAGCGCCAGTGGCTGTTCGACGGGCTGGCGATCAACAACGACCACCTCAACGACGAGGACCACCGGCTCACGGGCAGCGGCGACCACGGCCTGGTCAAGGTCGGCTTCCGCTGGCGCCCGGCGCCCGTCAGCCGCTGACCGGCGCCGGCTGGCGCGGCGACGATCTGTCAGCCTCGCGGCGGAGCTCCGCTGACCGCTTGACGTATCTGCCCTTTCGGGCGAACCTTCCCGACCATGGATTGGACCGCCCTCGCGGCGGGCACCAGCACAGCGGCCCTCGGTGAGGGGCGCAGACACGGAGGGCTTGGCGGAGTGAGGTTCCGGAGGAGGGCGATGTGGGGCGCGCTGCTGGTCCTGTGCGCCCTCGCGGCCCCCGCCGCCGCCCCAGCTTCGAGCAGCGCTCCGCTCCCGATGGCCTTCGAGCCGGCGGCCGGGGGCGGGTTCGTCGCCCGCGCGCCCGGCGGCGCGGCGCGCATCTCGCCCGCCGGCGCGGTGATCGCGGCGCACGGCGCGCGGCCCGTACGGCTGCGTCCCGCCGCCGGTGCGCGGACGCCGCGCGTGAGCGCGGGCGCGCGGGCGCCCGGCGTGGTCAACCGGCTCACGAGCGCCGGATGGCGCACCGGCATCCCGCTCTACCGGAGCGTCGTCCAGCGGGGCGTCTACCCCGGCGTCGACCTCGTCTTCCACACGCGCGGCGGCGCGCTCGAGTACGACTTCGTCGTCCGGCCTGGCGCCGACCCGCGCCGCCTGCGGGTGCAGGTCGACGGCGCGCGCCGCCTCGAGCTCGGGCGCCGCGGCGACCTGCTGATCCGCACGCGGCGCGGGACGCTGCGCCAGCGCCGGCCCGTGGCCTACCAGCGCGCCGGCGGCGCCCTGCGTCGCGTGCGGGCGCGCTTCGTGCTGCTCGGCAGGCGGCACGTGGGGTTCGCCCTCGGCCGGCACGACCCCCGCCGGACGCTCGTCGTCGACCCGATCCTCGCGTTCTCGAGCTACCTCGGCGGCACCGGCGACGACCAGGGCGAGGACGTCGCCGCCGACGCGGACGGGAACGTCTACGTCACCGGGCGCACGACGTCGCCGGACCTTCCCGCGGCGGAGACCTACGACCCTGGTTGCGGCACGGACGCGGAGGCCGCCTGCAACCCGTACGACGACGACATCTCGGTCGAGTCGTCCGCCGACGTGTTCGTCGCCAAGCTCGCGCCGGACGGCGCAGGTGGCTGACCTACCTCGGCGGCTCCCGCTTCGACTATGTCAACGCCATCACCCTCGACGGGAGCCTGAGCCCGACGATCGCGGGCGTCACGGAGTCGCCGGACTTCCCCGTCACTCCCGGCGCCTACCGGACGACGATGGCCGCCGGCTGCGCGCAGACGGTATGCGCGAGCTCGTTCGTCGCGCGGCTCGCGCCCGACGGGCGCTCGCTGCGCTGGGCGACGCTGTTCGACGGCGGCTACGGCACGTGGATCCAGGACCTCGCCGTCGACGCCGCAGGCGACGTGGCGATGGTGGGATCGACGACCCGCGCCGGCTTCCCGACCACGCTCGGCGCCCTCGGCGCGGCGGGCCGCACGACGCCGGGCGGCCATCGGAAGCACCTGCGGCGCAAGCGCGCGCGGCTGCGGCTGCTCGTCACGGCCCGCTCAGCGGCGAGAAGGCGACGGTCCGGCGCGGGATCGCCGTGCGCCGCTGACGCTGCTTGTCTGCTGACCGGCATTCGGCTTATGCTGGTCTGAGTGGAGGAGCGTGACAAGCGGCGGATCGGTGAGCAGCTCGAGCCCGGCGGGCGCCCGAAGGCGCCTGGTCGCCTCGAGCTGCTGCAGCGCTTCGTCAACACGCACAACCACGACTTCCCCGACGACTGGGACCGGATCGGCACCGCAGCGACAGCGACGGCCTGGCTGCGCGAGAAGGGCCTGCTCGCGGCGGGCGAGCGGGTCTCGGCGGCCGAGTCCGCGCGGCTGCGGCAGCTGCGCGAGGCGCTGCGGGCGCTGGTGGTCGCCAACCGGGGCGGGCGCCCGGACCCGGCGGCGCTCGACGTCATCGGCGCCGCCGCGGGCGCGGCCGAGCTCGTCGTGGTAGTCGACGGCGAGGGCAGGACCGCGCTGCGGCCGGCCTCGGGCGGCCCCCCGAGCGCGGTCGCCACGCTGCTGGCGATCCTGCACGAGGCGCAGCTGACCGGCGACTGGGACCGGATGAAGGGCTGCCGCCAGTGCGAGTACGCGTTCTACGACCGCTCGAAGAACCGCTCGGCCTCCTGGTGCGCGATGTCGATCTGCGGCAACCGCACGAAGAACCGCACCTACTACCGGCGCCGCAGCTCCGCGTGATGGCCCGCCCGCTCGCCGTCGCGGCGCTCGCCGCCGCCGCCCTCGCCCCACTGGTCCTCGAGAGCGGCGGGGCGTTCATGGAGCACGTCGTGCTCGCGGCCGCCTACGTCGTGATGGCGCTCGGGCTCAACGTGGTCGTCGGCTTCGCCGGGCTGCTGGACCTCGGCTACGTGGCGTTCTTCGCGATCGGCGCGCACGTCGCCGCCTACTTCGGATCGGCGTTCTGGGGGTTGCACCTCGACTTCCTCGCGATACTCGCCTTCGCCGTGCTCGCGACGACCGCCGCCGGTGTGCTGATCGGCCTGCCGACGCTGCGCCTGCGCGGCGACTATGTCGGGATCGTCACGCTCGCGTTCGGCGAGATCATCGGGCAGGTCACCAACAACGGCGGCAACGTCCACGTCTTCGGCGGCACGCTCACCGGCGGACCGCAGGGGATCTCGGCGCTCGACCGCATCGATCTGCCGTTCCTCGCCCCGTTCAGCGCCCTCGACCTGCGCCCCTGGTACTGGTTCGCCCTGGCGCTGGTCGCGCTGATGCTGCTCACCGGCCTCGCCCTGCGCGACTCGCGGATCGGCCGCGCCTGGATCGCCCTGCGCGACGACGAGGCGGCCGCTGCCGCTGCGGGCGTCCACATCGTGCGCGCGAAGCTCACCGCCTACGCCGTCGGCGGCGCGATGGGCGGGATCTCCGGAGCCTTCCTCGCCTCCTTCCTGGGCACCGTGAACCCGACCCAGTTCACGTACTCGTTCTCGATCTTCATCCTCGCGATGGTCGTGCTCGGCGGGCTCGGCTCGGTGTGGGGCGCCGTCCTCGGCGCAGTCACGCTGTCGGCGATCAACAGCTGGCTGCTGCCCGACGTGCTCTACGACCTGCCGGCGCGGATCGGGCTCGACTTCGACCTCTCGCAGATCTCCGCCGGCATCTACGGCGTGCTGATCGTCGTGATCATGCTGCTGCGTCCAGAGGGCCTGCTGCCCGCGCGAGCCGCGATCCCGTAGGTTCGGACCCATGAGCGACGAGCCGTCCCTGATCGTCGAGCGGAGGGACGCCGTCCTGCTGCTCACCATCAACCGCCCGCGCGTCCGCAACGCGCTCGACGCGAAGGTCTCGCACGAGATCGCCGCCGCGCTGGACGAGCTCGACGCGGACGCGGGGCTGCGCGTCGGAGTCGTGACCGGCGCCGGCGGCACTTTCTCCTCGGGAATGGACTTGAAGGCGTTCGGCGCCGGCGAGCGGCCGGTCGTGGAGGGCCGCGGCCTGGCGGGCTTCGCCCAGAAGCCGCCGCGCAAGCCGCTGATCGCCGCCGTCGAGGGATACGCGCTGGCGGGCGGCTTCGAGGTCGTGCTCGCCTGCGACCTGATCGTCGCCGCGCGCGACGCGGTCTTCGGCCTGCCCGAGGTCAAGCGCTCGCTGCTCGCCGCGGGCGGCGGCCTGATCCGGCTGCCTCGCCGGATCCCGTACCACGTGGCGATGGAGCTCGGGCTGACCGGCGACCCGATCGGCGCCGAGCGTGCCGCGCAGCTGGGCATCGTGAACCGGCTCGCGGAGCCCGGCGGGGCGCTCGACGCCGCGCTCGAGCTGGCCGCGGCGATCGCCGCCAACGGCCCGGTTGCCGTGACCGCCGCCAAGGAGGTGCTCGGCTTCGCCGCCGAGGTCGGTGAGCAGGAGGCGTGGGAGCGCCAGGCCCCGATCAACGCGGCGATCGGCGCCTCCGAAGACGCCAAGGAGGGAGCGCGGGCGTTCGTCGAGAAGCGCGCGCCGGTGTGGAAGGGCCGCTAGCCCGCGGCCGGCGGGCACGCACGGGGCGGGTGTTAAGGGCCGTGTAGCCGAGCCCTGCAGAGCCGTTGACGGCCGAAAGGCGAAGTAGGCTTGATCGCCGCCGCGATGACGATCGACGTCCACGCAGAGACCTCGACCACCATCTCGCCGAAGGCGGGCGGATTCGCCCTGCCCGGTTGGCGCCCGCTGGTCGCCGGCCCGCTGGTCGCCGGGATCTCGCTGGGCGCCGCGCTGGTCGCCACGGATGACGCCGGGATCCCGCTGCGCGACCCCGACAACGTGACCGGCAACCGGCTCGTGATGGCGCTCACGTTCATCCTGAGCCTGTTCGTGATCGACGTGCTGGTGCGGGCCTGGAGCCGCTCGGAGGGCCGCCTGCCGACGCGCGCGGCCCTGCTGGCCGTGCGCCGCGAGCACTGGACGCTGCAGCGCTGGCTGGCCGTCGCCGGGGCGATCGTCGCGTTCTACGTGACGTATCTCGCCTACCGCAACCTCAAGAGCGTCGTGCCGCTGCTGCGGCCCGGCGACCTGTTCGACCTCGAGCTGTCGGACTTCGACCGCAGCCTGTTCTTCGGGCACGACCCCGCCGCGCTGCTGCACGACGTGGTCGGCACCGGGCTCGCCACGCACCTGTTCTCGGGCGTGTACATGCTGTTCTTCCTGTTCATCCCCGGCACCCTGGCGTTCGCGCTGGTGTTCTCGCGCAACCTGCGCAGCGGGCTGTTCTACGCCACCGCGCTGTCGCTGAACTGGCTGCTCGGGGCGATCAGCTACTTCCTGCTGCCCTCGCTCGGGCCGATCTACATCCAGCCCGCGGACTTCTCCGCGCTCGCCGGAAGCGACGCGGGCCGGCTGCAGGAGATCCTGCTCGAGCAGCGCACGGAGTTCCTGCACGACCCGCTGCTCGGGACGGCCCAGAGCATCGGCGCGTTCGCGTCGCTGCACGTCTCGATCTTCGTCACCGCGGCCCTGTCCGCGCACCTGCTCGGCATGCGCCGCTCCGTGAAGGTCGTCGCGTGGATCCTCGTCGCGCTGACCGTCGGCGCGACGATCCACCTCGGCTGGCACTACGTCGCCGACGACTTCGGCGGGGTCGCGATCGCGGTCCTCTCCGTCGCGCTCGCGCGCCTGCTCACGGGCGTCGACCTGGGCGAGGCGAGGCGCAACGCCACGGAGGCGCCATGACCGCGCACGCGCAGGGCTCCCCCGCGGGCATCTGGCGCGGTGTGTGGGCCGGCGGGCTCGTCGCCGCCGCGACGGTGATCGGCGGGATCGTCGCGACCGACTCCGTCGGGCTGGCGCTGCGCGACCCCGACCACGTCGCGGCGCTCTACCTCGGCCTGGTCGGGCTCGGCGTGGCGCTGCTCGTGGTGCTCGACGTCGCGCTGCGCGCCCGCTCGCGCGGAGACGGCGACCGGCTGACGCGCGAGGCGATGGCGCAGGTCCGGCGCGAGCGCTGGACGCCCGCCCGGATGACGGCAGCGGGCCTCGCCTTGGTCGGCTTCTACGCGACCTACATGGCCTACCGCAACCTGAAGGCGATCGTCCCGCTGCTGCGGCCGGGCGACAGCTTCGACGCCCAGCTCGCCGACGCCGACCGCGCGATCTTCGCCGGCCACGACCCGGCCGCCCTGCTGCACACGCTGATCGGGACCGGCCTCGCGACGCACGTCCTGTCGGCCTTCTACGTCGCGTTCATCGTCTTCCTGCCACTGACGATCGGGCTCGCGCTCGTGTTCGCGACCGACCTGAGGCCTGCACTGTTCTACGTCACGGCGCAGTCGATCAACTGGGTGCTGGGCATCGGCAGCTACTTCCTGCTGCCCTCGCTGGGCCCGATCTACTTCGAGCCCGGCGCGTTCGCGGACCTGCCGGGCTCCGAGGTCACCCGCCTTCAGGGCGTGCTGATGCAGCAACGGGTCGACTTCCTCGCGGACCCGTCGACGGGCACGCCGCAGAGCATCGCGGCGTTCGCGTCGCTGCACATCTCGATGAGCTTCACCGCGGCCCTCGCCGCGACCCTGCTCGGGCTCGGGCGGCGGCTGCAGGCCACCCTCTGGGTCTGGGTCGCGATCACGACTGTCGGCACCGTCTACCTCGGCTGGCACTACTTCGTCGACGACATCGCGGGCGTGGCGATGGGCGCGGCGGCGCTGTTCCTCGCCCGCGCGTTCACGGGGATCGGCCTGCGGGCCGAACGGGAGCGCCGGCGCGAGCGGCGGGCGTCGCACGGGCCGCCGTCGTGGGACCCCGGCGCGCAGCCGGCGAGCGCCTCCGCGCGTTCCCACTGACGCCGGTGTATCTGCGGGGGCGCCTGCGCGCTCCTAGGTAGGAACGTCCCCCGCAAGGAGTGTCGCCGTGCCTCCCAACCGCATCGTCGCGCTGTTCGCACCCTTCATCGCACTGGCGGCCGGCGTGGCCGCGACCTGGCTCACCAACCACGTCTCCGGCCTGGACGTGTCGCCCGGCCAGCTCGAGGCCATCTTCATCGCCACGCTGACCGCCGTCCTCGCGCCCGCGGCGCAGTGGCTGCACGGGTCGCAGAAGTTCGCCCAGATCGAGGCTGAGCTCGAGCGCGCGGCGCTCGACGCCGACCGGCGGGCCACCGAGCTCGTCCTCGCGGAGCCCTACGAGCCCGACGACGACTACGACGACTACGAGGCCGACGACCTCGGCGACGACTACGAGGCGGCGCGCGACGAGCCCGACGCCGTGCCGGCCGGAGCCTGAGATGCCCGCGACCCGCACCGTCCCGTCCAAGCGCTCGGCCGCTCCGCTGATCGAGCCTCTGCGGGCCGCCGGCCTCGTGGCGCCGCGGAGGGCGGTCCGCGAGGCCGAGCGGGCGGGCCTCGCGCTCGAGCTCGCCTGCGCGCTGCTCGAGAAGGAGTCCTCCGGCGGCCGCAACGTGTTCGGCCACGACCCGACGATCTTCGCCGGCGCCGGCAAGGTCACGCGGGCCAACTACGCCGAGTACAAGCGCCGGCGGCTCACCAGCGGCAACAAGCTCATGCAGGGCGTCGGCCCGTGCCAGCTCACATGGTGGGAGCTCCAGGACGCCGCCGACGCCGACGGCGGGTGCTGGCATCCCGAGATCAACATGCGCGTCGGCTTCCGCCACCT
>Ga0126312_10001393_pt1 | contig 15833 bp, 14 predicted proteins | sample Plot104A_FD_92537 | JGI IMG/M metagenome (GOLD analysis project Ga0126312, IMG submission 92537) | Serpentine soil microbial communities from UC McLaughlin Reserve, CA, USA - Plot104A | ecosystem: Environmental > Terrestrial > Soil > Grasslands | place: USA: UC McLaughlin Reserve, Lake County... | reverse complement strand
GCCTCGGGCGTCGAGAACAGGCGGTCGACGTTGACCACGTCGATGCCCGCGTCCATCGCCTTCTCGGCGATTGGGGTGAGCGCCTCACCGTCGTGCGGAAGCACGACGAGCGCGTCGGGCTCCTCGTTGATGAGCGTCTCGATCTGCGAGGCCTGCGAGTCGGCGTCGGCAGCCTCGACGAGCTCGAAGTCGACGTCGTCGAACTCGCTTGCCGCCTCCTCGGCGTTCTTCGAGACCGCGCCAAGCCATCCGTGGTCGGTGGGCGGCACGCTGGCAGCGATCGTCACGGTCTCGCCAGAGCCACCGCCGCCGCTGTCGGTCTCGGCGGCCGTGGTGTCCCCGCTGCTGTCGTCGTCGTCGCTGCATGCGGCCACGCCGAAGACAAGCGCCAACGCGACGGCCATGCAGGTCAGTAGTCGTGTTATCGACATTTGAGATCTCCTCCCAGGAGTTGAACGTGTTGAGTAAGTCGGTGTTTGCACGGGTTTCGGCACGAGCCCGGACGGGTTCGCGCGGTCAGACGCGCTCTGGGCGCTGGATCAGGACGGCCGCGAGGATGATCACCCCCTTCACGATCTGCTGCCACTCGGTCGCCAGGTTGAGCTGAGTGAGCAGGTTGAAGATGACCGCGAAGATCACCACCCCCAGGAACGTCCCAACGATCGTCGCCCGGCCCCCGGCGAGGCTGGTGCCGCCGATCACGACGGCGCCGATCGCGTCCAGCTCGAGCAGATTTCCGCTCACCGGCGAGGCGCTGGCGAGCCGGGCGGAGAGCAGCACCGCGCCCACCCCCGCCAGCAGGCCGGTCAGGCAGTACACGCTGAAGAGGATTCGCCGCACGGGGACGCCGGCGATCCGCGCCGCCTCGCGGTTGCCGCCGACGGCGACCACGTATCGGCCGTACCGGGTGCGGTTGAGCAACATCCAGCCCGCGGCGGTCACGATGAGCAGGACGATCACCGAGACGGGGATCGTCGCGATCTCGCCGGTACCGAACCAGCGAACGCCGTCGGCCCCGAACAGGCTGATCGGCTGCTTGTCGTTCATCAGCAGCGCGAGCCCGCGCGCCATGGTGAACATCGCCAGGGTGGCAATGAACGGGACGATGCGCCCGTACGCGATCGCGGTCGCGTTCACCCCGCCGAGCAGCAGGCCGAAGCCGATCGCCCCAAGGATGAAGAAGGCCGACCCGGAGTCCACGAGCAGGCCGCCGGCGATCCCCGCGGCCGCCACCACGGAGCCCACCGAGAGGTCGATGCCCGCGGTCGCGATCACGAAGGTCATCCCGATGGCGACCACGCCCACGACGCTCGCCTGGGTGAGAATCGCGCGCATGTTGTCGGTCGTGGGGAAGCTGTCGGGCTTGAGGATCGCGCCGACGATCAAGAGCAGGACGAGAACGCCGCCCAACGCCCAGAGCTGGAGCTCGAGCGCGGGCATGTGGCGGAAGTCGGGCAGCCAGCGCCCCCGCCCGAAGGCGCTTCGCGGGGCCGCGGTTTCCTCTGGCGGTGCGGGCATCAGACCTCCTCGGCGATCGCTTCTCGGTATTCCGCCTGCCCCTTCTCCTCGGAGACCGACAGGCGCAGCAGCTCGAGCTCGCTGGTCTCGGCGCCGGCCACCTCGGCCACCACCGTTCCCTCACGCATGACGAGCACGCGGCTGCAGAAGCCGCTCAGCTCCTCGAGCTCGGATGAGACGACCACGACGCCCAGCCCCCGGTCCGCGAGGCCGGCGATCACCCGGAAGAGCTCGGCCTTGGTGGCGACGTCGACGCCACGGGTCGGCTCGTCGAGCAGCAGCACACGGCACTCGCGCAGCAGCCAGCGAGCGAGGACGACCTTCTGCTGGTTGCCTCCCGAGAGCTCGCGCACGATCCGGTCGGGGTCGTCGGGCACCGTGTTGAGAGCGCCAAGCCGCTCGCGGGTGGCGGCGCGCTCGGCGCGGGGGCTCAGCAGGACGCCTCGGACGAAGCGCGCGAGGTCCGCGAGGCTTACGTTCTTCGCGAGGCTCCACTCCATCAGCAGCCCCTGGGACTTGCGGTCCTCGGGCGCCAGCCCGAGCCCGGCGGCAATCGCCCGATCGGGCCGGTGAGGAGGCAGCGGCTGGCCGGCAACCAGGACCTCGCCCGAATCTCGCGGGTCGACCCCGTACACGGCGCGAAGCAACTCGGTGCGGCCGGCGCCCACGAGGCCCCCGATGCCGACCACCTCCCCCGAGCGAACCTCGAAGCTCACGTCGCGGACCTCCGGCAGCCGGTTCAGGCCGCGCACCTCGAGCACGACCTCGCCGTGCCCAGCCGGCCGCTGCGGGTAGAGCTGGCCGACCTTACGCCCCACCATCCGCTCGACGAGCTCGTCGTGCGGCGTCGACGCGGGAAGGCCCGAGGCCACCGTTCGCCCGTCGGAGAGCACCGTCACTCGGTCGCCCAGCAGCCGGATCTCGTCAAGCCGGTGGGAGATGTAGACGACCCCCACGCCCTCGGCGGTCAACCGCCGGACGACGGCGAACATGGTCTCGATCTCGCCGTCGTCGAGGATCGCCGAGGGCTCGTCCATGATCAGCAGCCGGACCCGTCGCGAGAGGGCGCGGGCGATGGACACGACCTGCTGTGCGGCGGGGCGCAGTTCACCCACGTGCGCGCGCGGCGAGATCCCCTCGTGGCCGAGCCGGCGCAGAAGGTCTGACGCTTCCGCGCGCATGCGGTCGAGGTCGAGCAGGACGCCGCGCCGCGGCTCGTGGCCCAGGAAGATGTTCTGGGCGACGGTGAGGTCCTCGACGAGGTCGAGCTCCTGGTAGATCGTCGCCACTCCGCGCTCGATCGAGCCGGAGGGATCGCCAGCCGGCAGCGGCTCGCCTGCGATGACGATCTCACCGCGGGTCGGCTCGACCGCCCCCGAGACACACTTGATGAGGGTCGACTTGCCGGCCCCGTTGGGACCGACGATGCAGTGGACCTCGCCCTCGCGGACGTCGAAGTCCACCCCGGTCAGGGCCTGAACGCCCGGATACTCCTTCACCAGGCCGCGCACCTCGAGCACGGGCGGGCTCTCCACCGCGGCGTCACCGGAGGCGGTCATCGCTCCACCACCAGCGGTCGGAGATTCCGGTGGGCGATCTCTAGCCCGGCCTCGACGAGATCGGGATTCCCACCCCACACCGGGTCCTCATGCTCGACCGAGAGGACGCCGTCGAAGCCCCCCTCGTACAGGGTGTCCACGTAGCGGCGGAAGTCGACCTCGCCGAGCCCTGGGATCCGGTATCGCCACCAGCCCATGTCCCACGGGTCCTGCTCTCGGGTGGCGGTGCGGCCGAAGAACCCGTACCGATTGCGCTCGGCGGGGAAGGTCTCAGCGTCCTTCGCGTGGGCGTGGGCGACCCGCCCGACGTAGGGGCGCAGGGCCTCGACGGGATCGATCCCGAGCCAGAGCAGGTGGGAGGGGTCGAAGTTGAGGTACAGGCCGAGCTCGAACATCCACTCCCAGAGCTCGGGCGAGTAGGCGAGGTTTCCGGGGTAGCCGTCGGGGTGCCAGCCCTCCATGACGCAGTTCTCGATCATCAGCTTCACGCCGCGCTCGCCCGCGTGATCGACCAGGGCCGGGAACAGGCGCTCCGCCTCGGCGAGGTTCTCGGCGACGCTGCGCGCGGGGTCCCGGCCGATGAAGGTCCCGACCGCTGGGCACTCGAGCGCGGCGGCGGCGTCAATGCACGCCCGCACGTGGGCGTTGATCGCGGCGCGCTCCTCGGCGTCGGGATGGAGGTTGTTGTCGTAGTAGGCGAGCGCGGAGAGCACGACGCCGGCCTCGTCGAGCAGCGCCTTGACCCGCTCCGCGTCGACGTCGGTGAAGCTCTCGGCGGCCACGTGGGCGGCCGTGAACGGGCGGTCGCCGATCGCCGGCCATGCCGCGGCCTCGACGGCCTCATACCCGTGCGAACCCGCCCAGGAGACGATCTCCTCAAGCGAGCGCTCGGGCATGCACGCGGTCAGGAAGCCGAGCTTCATCCGCCCACCCCCGCGGGATCCGCAACCGGGACGTCGATCCAGCTCCGCTCGCGCGCCGACCGCAGGACGGCATCGGTGATCTGCGCCGCGCGGAGGCCGTCGGAGAACGTGGGCAGGCCTTCGGCGAGCTCCCCGGTCGCGATCGCCTCGTAGGCCTCAGCGATGAACGAGTCGAAGCAGTCGGCGTAGCCCTGGGGGTGTCCGGCCGGGAGCCCGGCGTAGCGGGCGGCCGGCGGGGACAGCGAGGCCGGGTCGCGCCGCAGGATGGTGGCCGCCTCGCGGCGCCCACTCCAGAGCGACTCGGGATCCTCCTGGTCGAAGACGAGCGCCTCGGCGGCACCATCGAGCTCGAGCCAGAGCCGGTTCTTCCTGCCCGGCGAGACCTGGCTGATAACGACGGCGCCGAGGGCCCCATGGTCGGTCTCGAACTGGACGACGGTGGCGTCCTCGGTCCCGACCGCACGGATCTCACCACGGCCGTCGCCCTCGGCGAAGGTGTCGCCGGGCGAGCCCCGGCGGCGCTCGGGCAGAGCGGTCGCCGTCTGCGCGACGAGCCGTGCGATCCGGTGGCCGGAGACGAACTCGGCGAGATCGCACCAGTGCGATCCGATGTCGGCGAAGGCGCGCGACGCCCCGCCGAGGTGCTCGTCGACCCGCCAGTTGTCGTCCTCGGCCGAGAGCAGCCAATCCTGCAGGTAGGTCCCGTGGATCAGCCGCAGGGGGCCGGTGTCACCAGCGCGAACGCGCTCGCGCGCCTCCCGCAGGGTCGGGTAGTACCGGTAGACGAATGGAACCGTCGCCGACGTTCCGGCCTCGTCGGCCGAGCGCAGCAGGGAGCGCGCGCCGTCGACGTCAAGCGCGAGCGGCTTCTCGCAGATCACGTGCTTGCCGGCGGCGAGGGCCGCGCGCGCGAGCGGCACGTGGAGGTAGTTCGGCGTGCAGACGTGGACCACGTCCACGTCTGCGGAGACGGCCAGCTCCTCAGCGGTATCGAAGCCGCGCTCCGCTCCGAGCCGGGCCGCGGCGTCCTGCGAGCGCTCCGGCGAGGAGGCGGCGACGCCCACGAGCCGGGCTCCCGCCAACCGCGCCGAGCGGGCGTGGATCGACCCGACGAATCCCGTCCCCGCAACGGCGGCTCGGATGGGGCGCTCGTCCATGCGTCGCGAATCTAACAGTTTTGAGTGATCGATAGCAAAAGCTCGCGGTCTTTTGTGTCAAAACCCCGCAGGTCCTTGCTCCGATACCCACTGAAGTCGGGGTAGAACCAACCGATTTCTCTGCTTTACTGGTGGCGGCTATGGATGAGCGCGGGCCGACGGACGAGGGGGGCTCCAGCCGCTTCTGGTCCGGCCCGGCCGGCGCCGGGGCCGTTCTGCGCCTGATCCGCGACGGTGACGCGGTCACCCGCGCCGACCTGGCGCGGCGCACCGGGCTCGCGCGCTCAACCGTCGCGCAACGAGTCGACGCGCTGCTCTCCCATGGCCTCGTCAACGAGGCGGGTGGCACCGAATCGACTGGCGGCAGGCCGCCGACCGCGCTCGCCTTCAACCATGGCGCCGGCGTCGTTCTCGCAGCCGACCTCGGCGCCACCCACTCGCGCCTTGCGGTCACCGACCTCGCCGGGGTTCCGCTCGGAGAGGTCGCGGAGGATCTCGATATCGGCCTCGGCCCGGAGGCGGTGCTGGAGTGGGTAGAGGGGCACTTCGACCAGCTCCTCCGCGACGCCGGTCGCACCGGAGCCGACGTTCGCGGGATCGGGGTCGGCGTCCCGGGGCCGGTCGCATTCAGCACCGGCAAGCCGGTGAGCCCGCCGATCATGCCGGGGTGGGACGGATTCGACATTCCCGGGTGGTTCGCCGGCCGCTATGCCGCCCCGGTGCTGGTCGACAACGACGTCAACATCATGGCCCTCGGCGAGCACTTCACCCATTGGCGCGAGGTCGAGCACCTGATGCTGGTGAAGGTCGGCACCGGCATCGGTTGCGGGATCATCGCCGGGGGCGATATCCACCGCGGCACGCAGGGAGCGGCGGGCGACATCGGTCACATTCGCCTCTCGCAGCACGACGACGTCGTCTGCCGATGCGGCAACGTCGGGTGCCTCGAGGCCGTCGCCGGCGGGCACGCCCTCGCCCAGCGCCTTACGGCCGAGGGCCTCGAAGCGGCGAACAGCCGCGACGTGGTCACCCTCGCCCGAGCCGGCAACCCCGTCGCCACCCGGCTGATGCGCGAGGCCGGCCGGGCGCTCGGCGAGGTGCTCGCGACCTGCGTCAACTTCTTCAACCCCGCCGTGATCGTGATCGGCGGCGACCTCGCGCAGGTCCACGAGCAGCTCCTGGCCGGCGTTCGCGAGGTGACCTTCAGCCGGTCGCTGCCCCTCGCCACCGGCGATCTGCAGACGGTCCCGAGCCGCCTCGGCGACCGCGCGGGGGTGATCGGCGCAGCGGTCTTGGTGATCGAGCACGTGCTGGCCCCCGACCGGATCGATCAGGCGATCGAAGCCGCTAACGCGGCCGCCTGACCCTCGAGCGCGGGCCTCTCGGCCCCGCCGGGTTCCCGTCTAGTGGGGCTCGGGGATCAGCACCGCGAAGCGGGAGCCATGCTCGGGCTCGCTGTCGACCTCGATCCGCCCGCCGAGCGACTCGACGATCCGCTTCGCGAGCGTGAGCCCCAGGCCTGATCCGTTGCCGCTGCGGGCGGGGTCGCTGCTCCAGAAGGGATCGAAGACCCGCTCGAGGGCCTCGGCCGGGATGCCCTCGCCCTGGTCCTCGACCGTTAGCCGTAGCCCGGCGGGGTCGCGATCGGCGCGGACCAGCACCGTGCCGTCCGTTGGGGTGTGCCGGATCGCGTTCTGAAGCAGGTTCTGGATCACGCGCGTGAGCTGGGGCGAGCACTCGGCGACGGCGGCTCCCTCGATGCGCGCCTCGATCCGGAGGCCCTTCTCGGCTGCCTGGGCGTCGCAGGCCGAGAGCGCCCGGCCGACGACTTCCGCGACGCTCGCGTGCTTCACCCCGACCTCCAGGGTGCCCGCGTCGAGCTTCGCGAACTCGAACAGGTCGTCGACGAGGGCGACGAGGCAGTCGATCCCGGCTTGCATCTCGCCGACGTAGCGGCGCAGGGTCTCCGGGTCGTCGACGATCTCGTCGTCGATCGCCTCCGCCATCGCGCGCAGGCTGGCCAGCGGCGTGCGGAGATCGTGCGACACGGCGATCATCAGGTCGCGGCGCTGGGCCTCGAGCGCTCGCTCGCGGGCGCGGGCCTCGGCCATCCAAGCCAGTCCGGCGGCGGCTGCGGTGAGCGCCACCGCGGGCGCGGCGAGCAGGGCGAGGTGGGCGATCTCGCTGCCTGGCATCCCGGCCAGCGCCGCCGAGCTGACGGTCGCGGCGGCCGCCAGGACCCCCACGACGAAGGCGACGTAGAGCGGGCGCCAGCGCCTCATCCGGCGAACCGGTAACCGGTGCCCCACACGGTCACGAGGCGCTCGGGGTGTGAGGGATCGGGCTCGATCTTCTCCCGGAGGCGACGGATGTGCACGGTGACCGTGGCTGGGTCCCCGTCGAAGGCAACATCCCAAAGCTCGTCGAGGAGCCCGAGGCGCGAGAACACTCGCCCCGGATTCGACGCGAAGAGCTCCAGCAGGTCGAACTCCTTCGGCGTGAGCGTGACCGGCTCCCCGTCGACGCGAACCTGACGGGAGCGACGGTCGATCTCGAGGCCTTCGACGCGGATGACCTCCTCCCGCTCGGTGCCAGACGGATCGCCGTTGCTGCGGCGCAGGACCGAGCGCACCCGGGCGACGACCTCCCTCGGGGAGAACGGTTTGCTGACGTAGTCGTCGGCCCCGATCTCGAGCCCCACAACGCGATCGGTGGTCTGCCCGCGGGCGGTGATCATGATCACCGGGCTGTCGGCACGCGCCCGGATCTGGCGGAAGACCTCGAAGCCGTCCACGCGCGGCAGCATCAGGTCGAGCAGCACGAGGTCCGGCCGGTGAGCCTCAAAGGCCGCGAGGGCGCGCTCGCCGTCCCCAACCGCCTCCACCTCGAAGCCGCCCCGCTCGAGGTAGCGCGCGAGGACGTCGCGAACCATGGGCTCGTCGTCGACAACCATTACCCGCGCGCCTTCGCTCATCGCCTTCACATCGTCCGTCCAATTCCTTACGAACATGTTGCGCTACCGCCGGGAACGCCGCGGTTCGACACCACGTAATGGTTTCGCAACCCGCACGGACGAAGCTCCATCCGATGAAACTCAGCGTTGCACTCATTATCAGCGTCGCGGCGCTCGCCCTGGGGGCATGTGGCGACGACGACTCGACTTCAGACGCCGGCCCGACCACGACGGCGGAGCCCGCCTCGAGCGAGAAGCCCGACGGTGGTGGGGGCACCGAGGCGAAAGGCGAGGACGGCGGCGCCATGGCCCACGGAACCGAGATCGTCGCTTCCGACTCGGACTACGGCTCGATCCTCTTCGACTCCGACGACCAGGCCATCTACCTGTTCCAGAAGGAGACGACGAGTGAGAGCCAGTGCTACGGCGCTTGCGCCGAGGCCTGGCCGCCGGTCCTCACCGACGGCGAGCCGCAGGCCGGCTCCGGAATCGACGCCGGGCTCCTCGGAACCACCAAACGCGACGACGGCTCGACCCAGGTCACCTACAACGATCACCCCCTCTACTCCTACGTCGACGACCCGCCGGGCCAGGTCCTGTGCCAGAACGTCAGCGAGTTCGGCGGCCTGTGGCTCGTCGTCGCGCCGGACGGCGAGGCCGTTACCTAACTCTCGGCTCCGGATCCGGCGGGCCCGCGAGGTCCATCCAGATCCGGCTGAGGCGCTCCACCTCGGTCGAGTCGGCCCGCGCCCAGTCCATCGCCTCGAGGACGGCCACGGGGACGCCGGAGGGGTAGCCGTTGTACTCACAGCTCCAGATTGCCGAGGCCACGTCGATGATCTGATCGAATCGGCCGGCATCACCCCAGTCGACGATTCCCGACAGCTCGCGCGTCTCGAGATCGCCGAGGATGTTGGGCAGGCACACGTCGCCGTGGCGGACGTCGTTGCGCGCCAGGCGTTGCAGCGCGTCCGCGATGATCGGCACCGCCGCCTCGGGCCGCTCAAGCCACCGCTCGTCGTGTAGCGGCACGCCGGGCAGGGCCTCGAGGACCAGCCATCCGCCCCGCTCGCCGAGCACCCGTGGGGATGGCACCTCCGCCTGTATGGCAAGCCGCCGAAGGGTCGGCGCCGACCCATCGTCGGCTCTCACGTAGACGGCTCCCCCGGTGGCGGTGGTCGCGCGGAACACGGCATCGTGCAAGCCCGCTTCCCGCCAGTTCCCGAGATCCGGAAACGCGTCACGCGGGGGCTGTGCTCCTTCCACATCACTCATAGTCTCAGCCCGTGATGGGGCTCGCGCCCGATGACGAGGCAACGCTCCGGGAGCTCGAGGCATCGCTTTGGCGATCGGAGACACGATGGGACCGCTCCCACATGGAGGCGATCCTCGCGCCGGACTTCGTGGAGTTCGGCCGGTCGGGCAGGGTCTACTCCCGGGAGGACGCCCTCGCGCTGGAGCCGGAGCCTTTCACCGCGAGACTGCCGCTGGACGGCTGGCGAACCCGCCTCCTCGGCCCAGACAACGCGCTCGTGACGTACGTGAGCGAGGTGGACAGGAACGGGGTCGAGCGCGCGAACCGAAGCTCGATTTGGTCGCGGACGGACGACGGCTGGAAGCTGCGGTTCCATCAGGGAACCCGGCGTTCTGAGTCGCGCGGAGAGAGTGCTCAGGCCTGCGGCGCGCGGCCGAGCAGGAGCTCTCGGGTCGCAGCCAGCCCGGCGGCGTGTCCGCTGCCGAGCGCGATGGCGACCTGCTGGGGCGCCACGGCCAGATCGCCGGCGGCGTACACGCCGGGAACGCTCGTCTGGCCGAGCGAGTCGACCGCGACGCGGCCGTCCTCGGTGAGCTCGAGCCCAAGCGCCTCGGCCAGGCGGCCTCGGCGCCGCATCGGCGCATGCACCAAGACCGCGTCGCACTCGACCTCCGATCCGTCCTCGCGCACGACGGCTCGCACAGTCCCGCCCTCGACCCGGAGCCGGGCAACCTGCCCGGGCTCGACCACCGTCACGTCGTCGCTCCATCCACGGGCGAGGGCACCAAGGCGCTCGGCCATCTCCCCGTCCGCGTAGACGGCGAGGGTGCGGTCGCGAACCTCCCAGCCGTGGCAGAACGGGCAGTGGAACACGGCGCCACCCCAGTGGTCGGCGAAGCCGGGAACGTCCGGCACCTGGTAGTCCATCCCGGTCGCCAGGATCAGCGACTGCGTGTGGACTTCATCGCCGCCGTCGCCGAGCGCCAGGACGAGGCCCTCGCCCTCAGCGCGCGCCTCGACCACCTCGGCGTCGCGGATGACCACCGAGTCGTACGACGCGATCTGCGACGTCGCCCGTTCATACAGCTCGTCCGGCGGCGTGCCGTCGAGCGCGAGCAGTCCGCCGACGTGCTTGGCCGCTCGGTTGCTCTGGCCGCCGCGGTCGAATACGAGAGTCCTCCGCCGTGCTCGGCCGAGGACGAGCGCGGCGCTCAGACCGGCCACGCCTCCGCCCACGACGACGCATTCCCAGTCTTCACGCGGACTCATCGGCACCCCTGTGCTAGCAGGGCTCAGTCATCTAGCCCGCCGGTAGGGCGAAGAGGGCGATCGCGGCGAAGTGGGCCGCGGCCGCGGCGATCACGAGGACGTGGAAGATCTCGTGGTAGCCGAAGACGGCGGGGTTGGGATCCGGGCGCTGGGCCGCGTAGATGATCGCGCCGGTCATATACAGGGCGCCACCGCCCGCGATCAGGATCCCGGCGACGATCCCGGCCTCGGCGACGATCGCCGGATAGCCGATCGCGCCGATCATCCCGACGGCGATGTAGACGATGGCAGCCACCCACTTGGGGTGGTCGACCCAGATCAGCTCGACCACGGTGCCGGCCAATGCGCCGGCCCACACCGCGATCAGGAGTGCGGTCGAAAGCGGTGGCTCCATCAGCAGCAGGGCGAACGGCGTGACGGTGCCGGCGATCAGGACGAAGATCATCGTGTGGTCGAGGCGGCGCATCCACTGGCGTACGCTGGGCCGACTCCAGTCGATGCGGTGGTATAGCGCGCTCACGCCGAATAGCGCCGAGAGGCTCACGGCGTAGATGGCAACGGCGATCGTCGCCTTTGTCCCCTGGGCGGCCAGGATCAGCGCGGCCCCGAAGCCCAGGGAAGTGAAGAACGCCCACTCGTGCGAGACGCCGCGCAGCCGGGGCTTCATCCTCGCGAAGGCTTCCGCCGCGTTGTCCTTCGCGGCGGCCACGGCATCGCCCGCGTTCTCCCGTGCGGTCGCGGCGGCGTCGGCCACGTTGGCGCGGGCCGTGGCCATCGCTTCGACCGCAGCGTCACGGCGCTCGCCCATGCGCTCCATGGCTACGTCGCGGCGCTCGCCCATGCGCTCCATTGCTACGTCGCGGCGCTCGCCCATCCGCTCGGCTGCCCGCTCGAACCGCTCGCGGGCCCCGATCTCGTCTGGCGCTTGACCCATCTCGTCCCGCTTTTCACCCATCGCCATCAAAAGGTAACCAAAGGCGCCGATTCCGGCGTCGGCGCGTTCCGCGGAACACAATAGTAAAGCACTATATGTGGGTCGCTGTAAGGGAGGAACGCTACGTCTGGTGTAGAATGCTGGGAGATGCAGTGCCCCCGATGTGGATCCCCTTCCAGCGTCCTCGAGACTCGCGCGGCCGACTCCGGTGCCGCGGTCCGGCGCCGGCGCCGCTGCTCGGAGTGCGGAGAGCGGTTCACGACCTTCGAGCGCATCGCCGTCGACCGGCTCTACGTCCACAAGCGCGACGATCGCCGCCAGCCCTTCGATCCCGAGAAGCTTCGCGGCGCGCTGGCGCGCGCCGCCCACAAGCGCGACATCTCGACCGCCGAGATCCAGGGCATCGTCGCCGCCGTCGAGGGCGAGGCGACCGCGTCCGGCGGCGTGATCGACGCCGCCCGCATCGGCGAGATCTGCCTCGACCGGCTGGGGCGCCTCGACCGCGGGGCATACCTGCAGTTCGCCGGCACCCTGCCCGATCCAGCGCCGCAAATTGGGGCAATCGGCGACGAGGGTTCCGTCCGCCCCTAGCGCGAGCATGGCTGGTCCAGCTTCAAAGCCGCAAAGAGGAGAGAGTCTTATGAGTAAAAGCGCTGCAAAGGCCGTATCAGCCAGCAAGGGGGGCCTGACGATCGAGCGGCGCTTCACGACCCCCGGTGTCCACCCCTTCGACGAGGTCGAGTGGGAGATTCGCGACGCGATCATCGGCGATCCCTCCAAGCCCGCCTTCGAGCAGCGCGGCGTCGAGTTCCCCGCCTCCTGGTCGCAGAACGCGACCAACATCGTCGCCCAGAAGTACTTCCGCGGTCGGATCGGCTCGCCCGAGCGCGAGAGCTCGGTGAAGCAGATGATCTCCCGCGTTGCGGGAACGATCGCCGGCTGGGGCCGTGAGGGGAACTACTTCGCGACCACCGAGGACGGCGACGCCTTCGAGGCCGAGCTCACCCACATCCTGCTCCACCAGAAGGCCGCCTTCAATAGCCCCGTCTGGTTCAACGTCGGCTTCGAGGAGCACCCGCAGTGCTCCGCCTGCTTCATCTTGAGCGTCGACGACACGATGGAGTCGATCCTCGACTGGAACACCAAGGAGGGCATGATCTTCCGGGGCGGCTCCGGATCGGGCATCAACCTCTCGAATATCCGCTCCTCGAAGGAGCACCTCTCCAAGGGCGGGCTCGCCTCCGGCCCCGTCAGCTTCATGCGCGGCGCCGACGCCTGGGCCGGGACGATCAAGTCCGGCGGCAAGACTCGCCGCGCGGCGAAGATGGTCGTCCTCGACGTCGATCACCCCGACATCGAAGACTTCATCTGGTGCAAGGCCAATGAGGAGAAGAAGGCCGCCGCCCTGCGCGACGCCGGCTTCGACATGCGCCTCGACTCCGAGTCGTTCGCCTCGATCCAGTACCAAAACGCGAACAACTCGGTCCGCGTCACCGACGAGTTCATGCAGGCAGTCGCCGACGACGCCGACTGGGAGCTCACGGCCCGCACCGACGGCGCGACCGTGAAGACCGTGAGGGCGCGCGAGCTCATGCATGCGATCGCCGACGCCGCCTGGCGCTGCGCCGATCCCGGTGTCCAGTACGACTCGCTGATCAACCGCTGGCACACCTCGCCGGAGTCGGGTCGGATCAACGCCTCCAACCCCTGCTCCGAGTACATGCACGTCGACGACTCGGCCTGCAACCTCGCCTCGCTCAACCTGATGCGGTTCCGCCGCGAGGACGGGAGCTTCGCGGTCGAGGAGTTCGAGCACGCCGTCGACGTCGTCTTCCTCGCTCAGGAGATCGTCGTCAGCCCGAGCTCGTACCCCACCGAGGAGATCGGCCGCAACGCCCGGGCGTTCCGCCAGCTCGGCCTCGGCTACGCCAACCTCGGCGCGTACCTGATGTCGAACGGGCTGCCGTACGACTCCGACGAGGGTCGCGCCGTGGCCGGCGCCATCACCGCCCTCATGACCGGGCGCGGCTACCGCAAGTCGGCCGAGGTCGCCGCGGCGGTGGGGCCGTACGACGAGTACTCGAAGAACCGCGAGCCCCACAACGCAGTGATGCGGATGCACCGCGACGCCTCATATGAGATCGACGACGAGTCGATCGAGGACGGCGAGCTGCTCGGCGCGGCCCGCCGAGCCTGGGAAGAGGCGGTCGAGCTCGGCGAGCAGCACGGCTACCGAAACGCCCAGGCGACGGTGCTGGCCCCGACCGGCACGATCAGCTTCCTCATGGACTGTGACACGACCGGTATCGAGCCCGACTTCTCGCTGGTCAAGTTCAAGGAGCTGGTCGGCGGCGGGCAGATGACGATCGTCAACCGCACGGTGCCGATGGCGCTCGGAACGCTCGGCTACTCGCAGTCCGAGGTCGACCAGATCGAGGCCTACATCAACGAGAAGGGCACGATCATCGGCGCGCCGGCGCTCAAGGACGAGCACCTGCCGGTGTTCGACGTGGCCGTCGGCGAGCGAGCGATCTCGCACACGGGCCACATCAAGATGATGTCGGCGGCCCAGCCGTTCCTCTCGGGCGCGATCTCGAAGACGGTGAACCTGCCCGAGACCGCGAGCGTCGACGACATCGCCGACGCCTACGCCCAGGGCTGGAAGCTCGGCCTGAAGGCCCTAGCGATCTACCGCGACGGCTCGAAGACCGCGCAGGCGCTGACGACCGACGCCGGCGAAAAGAAGGCCGAGCCCGCGGCGGCCGAGGCGGTCGAGGCCACGGCCAAGCCCGAGCGGCGCAAGATGCCGAAGGAGCGCGAGTCGATCACGCACAAGTTCTCGATCGCCGGCCACGAGGGGTACATCACCGCCGGCAAGTACCAGGACGGCTCGGTCGGCGAGATCTTCCTCACCGACATCGGCAAGGAGGGCTCGACGCTGCGCGGGATGATGAACGCATTCGCGACGTCGATCTCGATCGGCCTTCAGTACGGCGTGCCGCTCGAGACCTTCGTGCGGAAGTTCTCCTACATGCGCTTCGACCCCGAGGGGATCACGGGCAATCCGGAGATCCCGTTTGCCAAGTCGATGCCCGACTACATCATGCGCTGGCTCGCGAGCCGGTTCATCGACGACCTCGACGAGCTCGAGGATCTCGGCATCCTCACCCCCGAGGTCCGCGCGCGCAAGGAGGCCCAGCAGGCGCTGTTCACCGACGAGGCAAACGGCGGCTCCAACGGGCACACCGAGGGCAACGGCAACGGCCACGCCAACGGCGCCGCCGAGGCAGAGGCCGAGGAGGAGCCGCCGGCTCCCGCCGAGGCCAAGGCCGTTCCCGCCGCCGAGGCGCTGACGGACTCACCTCCGGTCGTGCCGGCGAGGATGCAGGGCAGCGACCTCGGGCCCGCGTGCGAGCAGTGCGGGGGCATGATGCAGCGCACAGGCTCCTGCTACACGTGCTCCAGCTGCGGCAACAACACCGGCTGCGGCTAGGTAGCCAGCCGGGACGCGCTTGTGGCGAGAAACTCCGACACATTCGGAGGAACTCGCCAGAAGTCCGCTACCTCAGTCATGTGTCTGCAGCCTCCTGTCGAAAATGCCCAGGCGACAACGACTCTTCCGGGGGGCTCAGCCGAGTTCCTGGGCGAGGCCGATTAGAAGTCCTTCGGGCCCCCGTATGTAGCAGAGCCGGTACATGTCTTCGTACTGAACCACTTCGTCGACGAGCTCTGCGCCGTGTTCGCGGAGCCGGGCGAGCGTATCGTCGATGTCGTCAACGGCAAACATGACACGCAGGTAGCCCAGAGCGTTCACGGGAGCCTTCCGGTGGTCAGCGGCCACAGGCGGAGTGACAAATCGCGAAAGCTCGAGTCGGCTTTGGCCGTCCGGCGTGCGCATCATGGCGATCTCGACCTGCTGGCCGTGGAGTCCCGTGACACGCCCCGACCACTCTCCGTCTACCGTCGCCTGTCCTTCGAGCTCGAGCCCGAGCACGCGAAAGAACTCGATTGCCGGCGCCAAATCCTCAACGACGATGCCTACGTTGTCCATACGGAGTGCCATATGCCAAAACTACAGCGGTCCCCTCTGGGGCTCGAATTGACACGTCCTCCGAAAAGTGCACTGAGGACGAGCACCGCCGCTTTTCGCCAAAGCGGGAGGAGACGGCTTCACCGGTCGAGCGCGGAGTTGACCTCCATATGCGGGGTTAACCCCTCGCTCGGCGTCTCGGCAGCGGTAGGCGCTTTCCATGCCAAAGCGGTCG
>Ga0126312_10001392_pt1 | contig 15836 bp, 19 predicted proteins | sample Plot104A_FD_92537 | JGI IMG/M metagenome (GOLD analysis project Ga0126312, IMG submission 92537) | Serpentine soil microbial communities from UC McLaughlin Reserve, CA, USA - Plot104A | ecosystem: Environmental > Terrestrial > Soil > Grasslands | place: USA: UC McLaughlin Reserve, Lake County... | reverse complement strand
TTCGGGCAGCTAAAATAAAGTTGGAAGGCAACAACCTCTTGCAGGCAATGCCGGAAAAGCCTATAGGCTACCAGCAGGGCCAAACCTGCGCGCTGCTAAAGCCGGACAGCCAGAGCACGAGGATAGCTGGCAAGGGAGCCATACAATAAGAAAAAACTTTATCAAAACCTCCTTAGAAAAAGCAGCATTATTGCCCGCAGGGTCCACTCGGAGAAAAAGGGAGTAAGGGTATTTGCAGTAGCTGAGAGTTTTAAGAAATCCAGCAGCAGCAAAAAGTCAACCCTTGCCGGCATCGTGATGCGGCGGGACCTTGTCATTGACGGAATGGTGTTTGGCGGCGCGACCATAGAGGGTGACGACGCAACCGACAGCATCATTTCAATGTGCACGTCGCTTGCAAGGGACGACATCAACTGCATCATGCTCGATGGCCTTGTGATAAGCATGTACAACATCATCGACGGCGAGAGGGTAGCCGGCGAGACCGGCCTCCCTGTCATCGCGATAACTTTTGAGGATTCTGAAGGGCTGGAGGGCAGCATCAAGCACCATTTTGTGGATTGGCAGAACAAGCTGGCGCAGTATGAAAAGTTGGGCAGGCGCGAGCGAGTCACGCTCAAGACGGGCAAGAGCCTCTTTATCCGGTACTGGGGGCTGGGCCAGCGCCGGGCTGTCGCGATGCTGAACTCGTTCACGCTGCAGGGGTCGGTGCCAGAGCCGGTTAGGGTAGCTAAGTTGGCCGCGCGGTCGCACGCCAATGCTTTAAATTAGAACTTCTAAAAGAATTAGTACACTGCGGTGGGGTGGCAGAGCGGCCATGCGTTCGCCTGCAGATGCTGCGGCAAGCAGCGAGCGAATTTATAGGGGTTCGAATCCCCTCCCCACCTTCTCACGCTTGTCTGTAGCTGTTCGTTACTGTATATAGTGATTATTATCCGTCGGAGCCGATTTAAATCTAATTGGCAATCGATGAGTCAGTGCCTTGCTTCGGCTGCGGGTTTAGAATGCTTACTGAAAAGTTTTGCCCCAAGTGCGGCACCGCAAAGCCGATAAGCTACATCGACGAGTCGCTGAAGGTAGAAGAGTCAGGCCGGAGGGCTGTCGTGCGCAGCCGGAGGCGACACAACCTTAACCGCGCCACGCTCAAGCTGGCGTAAGTGCTGGGCATGGCCGCGATAGGCATGATAGCGGCCAGCTACTATGCCAACAGCTATGCTCTGAACAGCTTGCCGTTTCGTGTCAGGGAAGTCACCGACTTTGACTTTCACTTTAACACTCTGAGCTCGTCCATGCATGTGGACGCCTGCAACCTCACCGCGTTTCCGGCAACCTTTGACAGATTCGAAGCAACTATAAACTACCAAGGAGACGATTTTGCAAGCATGCCGATTGACGGCGGAACTGTGATGCCACACCAGTCTACAAGCCTTGACGGGAGGCCTGCGGTCAACGCCAATACCCTTAGCGGCCTAATAATCGCCTTTGCAGCCGCCATGGCAGGACAGGACACGGCCTACAATGAGGACAACATCTCGCTGACAATGACAGTCGATGCTAGGGTGATGGGCATTGTGCCGTACTCGCAGACGCACGAATAGACATTTGCAGAATTCCGGCGAGTCATGGGCGCGCAGCCAGACGAGGAATTCGCCTGCAACTGAGCAAAGGTTCTAAAGGCGCAAGCACACATTGCTTTTTGTCAGCAGTTGCGGAAATTCTACCACACGTTTACAGTCAATGCAGACATCAACCGCGTCTGGGAGTTCTACACAGATATTGGTCATCTTGAAGTGATAACGCCGCCGGAAATGCAGCTCAAGATGGTCAGATCGACGACAGGCCACAAGCTGGCGGAGGGCACAGAGGTGTGGCTGACAGGCGTGCCGGTCACTAGAAGCAACTGGCACTCGAAAATAACATCGCTCAAGCCCTACGTGTACGTCGACGAAATGCTCTCTGGCAGGTTCAAGGTGTGGAAGCACGTGCATGCCTTCCGCAAAATAGACGAAAAAACTACAGAAGTGATAGATGAGATCGATTTTGAATTGCCATACGGGTTTCTCGGCAGGATATTTGAAGGCTATGCCTACAGGCAATTGGGGCAGATTTTTGAGCACAGGAAGCAGGCCACGATAAAGGTGCTGGTATAAAGATATTTTGACGCTGCAGTTGGCATGCCGCTTGAGAATGCAGGATAGGGCGCTCTTCATATCATCTACTGTTGCACATCAGGGCTGTCAGCTACGTGAACGCCTGACCAGCTCTAGCATCAGAACGTCGGCGGCATTCTGGGCGTGGGAGAGGCCGACGATGCTTTTGGAGTCTGGATCATCGAAGAGCTGTTAATTTTGGGATAGGCAGACGTGGCGTTGGGGCATCATCATCATACAGATAGACAAAATCCACTAGAGATCCAGCAAAGAAATTGATGTATACTAGATTACCCTGACAGAACGGGCAAGCTCGCGGGCTGATTTTTTGTCCAGCCTGACCTTGCTCAGTATCGTGTACCTGTCTGGCCGGAGCGATTGCGCTGTGACAAGTGCCTTCAAGACGTGCTCCTCTGCCAGCTTGATCTGCTTGGCCTTTGTAGGAGCGCCGACGTTCTCCAGCGTCTCGACAACCTTTTCCCAGTCAAGGCCGTGCAGTTTCGCCATCATTATCGTGCCGATGCCGACACGCTCGCCGTGCAGGCCATAATTGGGGCCGGCCACGTATTCGACTGCATGGCTGAACAAGTGCTCCGCGCCGGAGCACGGCCGGCTGCTGCCGGCAATGCATGCTGCAACGCCGGCGCTGATGAGCGCTTCAACAACGGTGCGTATGCTGAACTGGCTCTTGCGCTTTAACTTCTCCGATTCATCTAAAATTATCTTGGCGCTCATATAGGCAAGGTTTGCGGCATAGCCGCCAAAGTATTCTTCATTTTCGTCGCGCGCAAGCTCCCAGTCCTTGACTGCGGTTATCTTTGCAACCAGATCGCCGCAGCCTCCTGCAAGCAGCCTGGGCGGCGCCTGCGACATCAAATGAGTATCGGCAAGCACGCCTATCGGGGTATTTGTCTTTAACGAGTGGGGCTTGTCCGTGCCCCTGACAGAGACGAACGGGCTTGATATGCCGTCGTGCGATGCCGATGTCGGCACGCTCAAAAAGGGCTTGCCCAGCCTGAATGCAGTCATTTTCGCAACGTCTACAGAGCGCCCGCCGCCAAACCCTACCACAAAATCCGGCAGGTTGCTCTTTATCCTGCCCTCAAGGCTGCCGACGGTATCCATCGAAGCGTCGCCCACTATATGCCACGAGCTTGATAGCCCTGCCTTTTCAAGCGACTCGGCGCACTTGGCTCCTGCCCTTGCCTTGACTACTCTACCCGTAATCACCGCAACCCTTGAAGCGGCACCGTCAAGCGAGCTGACAATGGAGCCGACCTGCGGAATCACGTCTTCGCCTATGAGTATCTTCCTCGGCAACTCCATCAGGTGGGTAGGCGCAGGAGAATTCAATGGAAAAAACCTATGCGAGGCAACTAATTAAGCTTGCAGAGCTATGTCTTGTCGCCGTCGGATTCCCAGCTTTCGTCATCTCTGACGTCCGTGTCCTCAGAACCTGCGTCGTCCGACATTGGCGCCTCTTCCTGTTGTGCCTGCTGTTGTCCTCCCGCCGCGCCTTCTCCACCGCCGACAACTTCTGCAGTGGCGTAGCCCCGCCCTACCTTTGTCACCCTTATCCTGACGCTGTCCCCGACGTTTGTGCCTGTGACAAATATCACCAGCCCCTGAACTCTGGCAACGCCGCTGTCGCCGCGCTTGCTCATGGACTCGATCTTGACGTCATACTCTTCTCCTACTCTTACTGGCGATGGCCTGAACGGCCTCGGCCCGCCGAACCTTCCTCCGCCTCCTCCAAAACCTCCTCCACCGCTGTGGGAGTCGCTTCCTTCTCCATAACTAGAGCTATCTTCCAAATTGGGTCGCCCCGTATTATAAAGGAGGGTCAGTATTTCAACTTTGATATTGCCTCTTGGTACCCGAGCCAAATATTTAATATGGGTGGCAGAGCAAGAAAGGCCATACGCAGACGCAGGCCGCTATATTTGACGACGGCCGTTTAAGAGATTGTATTCATGCAGCGTAAACAACCATACCAAGAATCTGCAAGCCAGAACATCATGGCAGTGATACTGCAGAGTCTGCCACAGGAAGCCGGCCTTACCAAAATAGAATACGAAGGTCCAAGGATAGCGCTCTATTCTAGAAACCCCAGCTACCTGATGCAGAACAACCAGCTCGTCTCAAACATGGTCAACACGATAAAGAAGCGCATTGTCGTCCGCACCGACGAGTCGATAAGGCGCCCGCAGCAAGAGTCTGCCAAAATAATTGAAGAGACGATACCAAAAGAGGTTGGCATATCGGGCACCTTCTTTGACGCGGTGACCGGCGAGGCGGTGCTCTTTGCAAAAAGGCCTTGGATGCTTGCGCAGGTGGGTGAAGATTTCGATAATATCGAGCTAGCAGAAAAGACGGGGTGGAAGGTGCGAGTGAGGAAAGCTCCACGCGACATGTCGCCCATTGAATCGCTGTACAAGACGCTTGGCGAGACGGTGAGCGAGCGCACGAGGTTCTACCGTGAAGTCGGAGACAAGATATTCCGAGACAAGCTGAGCGATTCTGCAGAAGCCAGCCTCATTACGCTGGGAGGCTTTGCAGAGGTCGGCAGGTCGTGCATCCTCTTGACAACAAGGGAGAGCAGGATACTGCTTGACTGCGGCATCAACCCGTCTGCAAGGGACTCGCTAGCTGCCCTGCCGCGCTTTGACGTTGCGGGCGTGGCAATGGAAGAGATTGACGCAGTGGTGCTCAGCCACGCGCACCTTGACCACACCGGATTTCTGCCTGCGCTTTTCAAGTACGGCTACGGCGGCCCGGTCTACTGCACCGAGCCCACCCTTTTGCTCATGACCATGCTCCAGCGTGACTACATCAGGCGCGCTGGCAGCAAGAACGCGCTCTATTCAGACAGGGACATCGAGAGAGCTATAATGCATACGATAACGCTGACGCACGGCACAGTGACAGATATTTCGCCTGATGTCAAGCTAGTGCTTTCAAATTCTGGCCACATCTTGGGCTCAACCTCTATCCACCTGCATATCGGAAACGGCGACCATAACCTTGTCTATACGGGCGACATGAAGTTTGGCAAGACACTTGCGCTTGACAACGCGTTGTGGAACTTTCCGCGTGTCGAGACTATGATAATCGAAAGCACGTACGGAGGCAAGGAGGACATCATGTGCCCACGGGAGCAGGCGGAGGCCAATCTACTTAACGTGATAAGCAGAGGCATTGCAGCCGGCAGGTGCGTGCTGATCCCTGTGCCAGCGGCCGGCATTTCGCAGGAGCTGCTCCTTGTGCTTGACAGGCACATGAAGGAGGGAAGGCTGCAAGGGGCAAAGGTGCTAGTGGAAAAAACCATTTCGGAGGCGACTGCCATCTATGAAGCGTACCCGGAGTTCCTTTCGAAAGAGCTGCGCCGGTGCGTGCTTGAGTCGGAGGCGAGCCAGTTTGGCTATGACAAATTCACAACAATCGAATCGGCAGCGCTCGACAATGAGCCGGCATTGATCCTTGCACCTTCCTCAATGCTGGCCGGCGGACCGTCTGTCAACTACCTGAAGCAGATAGCCGGCGATCCAATGAGCCGGCTTGTCATGGTGTCATACCAGGCTCCAGACACACCCGGCAGGGCCATACAAGACGGCGCTCGGCAGGTAACTATCAAGGGCGAAACAATCCGCCTGCAGTGCCAAGTCGACAGGATAGACGGATTTGGCAGCCACAGCGATTACAACCAGCTGATGAACTACGTCGGCAGGCTGAGGCCGAAACTCAGACGTGTGCTTGTGAACCACGGCGAGCGCTCAAAGGCGCAGAACCTTGCAAGCATGATAAACAAGCAGTACAGGATCCAGACGCAGCACCCGCTAGTGCAGGAAGCAATCAAGCTACTTTAGGTCGTAGGCGCCGCGCCAGATCTTGACGCCTGGCGGCGTGACTACAATGCGCTCCTCGCCCAGCCTTGCAATGTCTCCGCCCACGGTCTGACAGTAAGAATACAGCTCCTCCACGACCTTGCGGAGCTCCTCGACGTCCTTTTGCGCCAGAGGCGTGACCCTGAGGATGAGGATCATGTGCTTCTTGATGTCCTCCTTGACCGCAGTCATGTCTGTAATGTCACGCAAGGTCAGAGCCTTTAGGTAAACCGGAGTTTTCTGGGTCTGCATCTATCTAAATTGCACTTGAGCTTCTCATGCGTGCTCAATAGTCGTGCTGGTCAAATCTCGTTTACCGAATAGTTGATTTTAGCTGGATGACATCATCTGCGAGAGTTGTCATCCCCGGAATTGGCGACTTTTCTTGTATGTATCTATATGCGCAGGGCGTCTATCTTGGCGCTGTCGCCTGGCATAGCTGAAATTTCGATCGCGCTGCCATTGATAGCCATCAGCCTGACCTTTGAGTCGACGTCCTTCGGGGCATCAGAGTAGCGCAGTACGATGCCAGCGCATTTCTTCAGAAGAGAGTCGTCATATTTTTTCCTGCCTCTCAGAATGCACGTTGGGCCGACGTAGTCCTTGGCTTCAATCATAATATCGCCTTCTGTCACCAGCGCCTTGACGACTTCGTTTTCGTCCTTGTTTCTGCCGACAACCAGCTTGGCGTCTTGCGTCAGCCTGAAATGCCTGCCCACCTTCAGGAGCTCGATGTCGTTCAGGGTAGGAATGTCATCAGCATGATCCATAATGTCCTCGACCCGCTTTGAAAACGCCGGGTCTGTAAGCAGGCAGCCGCCCGCTGCGTTTGGCGGCTCGGCTATGCCAAAGTGCTTTGCAAGCACAAGCTGGCCCTTTCTCGACCTGCCCTTGATGTCTCCCATGTTTTCCCTTTTTACTAGGCTGGACTTTTCTGCATCAGTCGGCGGGAGGTGCTTCGCCGACAGGGGCCTCAGCACCTTGCCTGCCATGCCTGCCTCGTCCTCGATAATGTGGAGCGCGCGGCTGTTTTGGCTCATTGGGCGCTGGAACAGCACTTCGCCCGTGACAACAAAGTCGGCGCCGGTCTTTTCCATGTGCTCCTTGGCCGCATTGTACATTATACCCCTGCAGTCGATGCATGGATTCATCCCAGAGCCATAGCCGTATTTCGGGTTCTTTAGCATGCGGAGATACTCCTCACCAAAATACACTGTTTTTAGCTTAATGCCCAGCTCGTCGGCCACTTCCTTGACGCGGTGGCCGCATCCCTTGCCGCAGTCAAAATCGCAAAATGGCGTCTTGATGGCCACTGCCTCGACGTCTACTCCTTGCTCGAGCATCATCCTCACTGCGAGGCTGCTGTCAAGGCCGCCGGACAGAAGTGCCACCGCCTTGGACTTTTTCTTCTCTTCCTGCGGCTTGTCTCCGTCTTGCTGCTGCGACATTGTAAAACGATTGCAGGCGATTGGTTATAAAAATGATATGAGTATGTTCCCCGCCTCTGACTTACACGCTGTCACAGGTTAGCCGTAGCTGTTTCCTCTGCGTGCTCTTTAACGGGGTGAATTACATATATGCACGACTAGGTATTTCTGCTTTTTCGGTGTCAGGATGGGTTGTCGTCAGGGTCGACGCCTAATATTACACCACTGCCCTGTAGCGCATCCATGTCCCGTCGGTGAAATGCACTGTGACACAGCACTGGATCTGACCTCTGCCGTCTAGCGGAACCCACCACTGCTCGTCCGAGTACGACGAGTGGTCCTGGTTCAGCAGGTACGTTATACCTTGTAGTTCCTTGCCCTGTCGCTTAGGCCCTCGGTCTCGAGAAAGTAGTTCATGTCACCATTTCCGCCAGGACCCTCGAAATCCATAGAAGTCCCGTTGCCGTCCCTTGACTTGTCAATGACCTTGTACGCCTTGCTTTGCTGAACCCTAACCTTGAAGATGTCTTCCATCCTTATAATGAGCATGTCCGGCATATATCCTTCACAAAGGCTTCATAACCAACTATGTCGGCCGTCCTGCCACTTGAGCTCTGGTACTCGATCTTTTTCATTTTCATATACTGCCCTTCGTCATTGATAGGTTCGCGGACGGAAAGTCGCGCATGCCGCGATAGTGCGCTGCTTCTGCAGCTGGAATGGCGCTCAGCATAAACGCAGCAGCAACAACAACAGGAATTACAGCAGTGGAAAGCGCCAGACAACCACTGTTTTTCCCGTTATCTGGGATTTTTTTCTATCATATATCACTTTCGGGGCGCGCAATAATAACAGTTGAGGAGAGAAAACTAAGGCGAGGCTATTTCGAAGAATCTTGAAAAGATGACCTTTAGTTGTTGCCGGGAAGCAGTGCTGACAGATTTATCTCGAATGCAGCCATTGGTACTCTCATCTTAAAGGCCTCTAGTGCCGCCGGTTTCATTTCACCTATCATTCCAACAACTTTGTTGTCGGCGATTATGTCGGCGCACCTGCCAGCTATAAAAAATGGATTATTTTCTGATGCTTTCGTTTCGACGTCCATGCCGAAGCATGACTTTAGCAGCGCCTGCATCGCAGACTTGATTTCTGTGTAATCAGCGTCAGCGTGCGCCACTGCCGCACCCACACTCCAATTTTCGATTATCGCGCCTTCCTTGCGGGAGAAGGTCTTACCTATTTCAAACAGCCGCTGGGGGTATTCCTCATGCACGTTTCGCGAAAGCGACTGAAGGAGCGACGGGACAAGCGAGTCGCGTAGGACTTCGTGCTCGATGCTCCTTGAGCCGTCTACAGAAAGCACATTTTCGGCAAGCCTGCTAAACGATTTGTACTGAACTTCCGTGCTTGTCAGTGAAAAGCTGAGCGATTCGAGCATGCCAAGGCCAGTCATGGCTTCTCTGATTGCTGCAAAATAGCCAGAGAGGGAATTTCTCTGTCCTGCTGTGCTTGCAGCCGGGAACGTTGGCTCTAGGTTGTATATGCCGTACCCTATCGCTACTTCTTCCGCAATGTCGATCGGGTGGCTTATGTCTGTGCGGTAGCGCGGCACTGTGCACACGATCTTTTTGCCAGTTGCCTTTGCGTCAAGCTTGCTCTTCTTCAGGCACCTGACAATCTCCTTTGCACTAAGTTTGAGTCCGAGGATGCTGTTGATGTAGTCGATATCGACGGAAATTTCGCTCGCCTTCATCTGCGGGGTTTCGATCTTTTTATTGCCGCTTTTTATTGACACCGTCCTTATTTCAAAACCTGCGTCGTGCAGCGTGGCAGCAATAATTGCGAGCACATCTTCAGCTGCCTTTTGGTCGGTGGCTGTGACCTCGACAAAGAGGTTGCGGCACTTCTCGTCAACCTTTGTCGCGTTGCCGTTGATTATCGGCGGGAACGAAAGGACAGTGCCTTCCTTGTCAACAATTAGAGGATACTTATCAGATTTCTCCAGAATATGGCCGTACTGCCTGCCAATTTCAGATTCCTTCAAGATATCATCTATCGACTGTTCTGAAGACTCGCCAAGGGGAACAAAAGAATAGTCAGAGCTGACTGCCTTGTAGGTGACGGGAAAGCGGATGGCGTCAAGGTTATGTATCCCGATTGAAGTTTTTTTGCGCCTCCTGCCAATGCCGTTGTCGAGGTCTTCCTGCATGGCTATAAACTGCTTTATCGTCTCATCGTCAAGCCTCCCGTTCTTGGCTACAAGCGCCACAATGTTTGGCCTTGTCTTCTCGATTGATTGATCTACCTTGACAGTATAACCGCTCCTGCCGGCCAGCCTGAACTTGGGCATCCCTGTTTCGATTTCAAGTAGTCCGCGCAGCGCCCTGCCAATGCCATAGTCAGACGAAAAGTCCGGCCTGTTCGGGTTGTATTCCACCTTGATGACTTTATTGTCAATGCCTTCGATGTCAAGCGCAATAAACGGAAGCAGGTCGAGCACCTTGTCCACCTTGGCGCCGGGGACGAATTCCTTCAGCCTTTCTATTGCCAAATTTACAACTGGCATCTTGGCACGCTCCTGAGCCACGCAAGCCTGCTGCTGTACAGCTCGCGCACGTCGTCAAGTCCAAAGCGAAGCATGGCAATCCTCTCAAGTCCTCCACCCCATGCAAGCACCGGGTTCTTTATCCCAAGCGGCTTTGTTACCTCTGGCCTGAAAATGCCCATGCCAAACAGCTCGATCCATTTTTCCAGTTTTTCGTTGTAGACCATGCTCTGCAACGACGGCTCGGTGTACGGAAAGAATGTGGGCCAGAATTTGATCTTCGTGATGCCCATCTTGGCATAGAATTCTTTTTGCAGGCCCATTAGGTCGCGCAAGGATGCGCCCGGCGCGGTTGCGACGCCTTCCACCTGATGAAACTCGACAAGGTGCTTGTACGACACCTTTTCGTTGCGAAAGACCCTGCCTACAGAAAAGAGCCGGCCCACTTCAGGCTTGACCTTTGCAAGGTGCTGAAGCGTCACAGGGGTGGTATGCGTGCGCAGAACCATGCGCTCTGCTTCTTTGGCGTCCCACTCAGCGCCCCATCTCTGCTGGTGGACGCGAGAAACCTTTGCGATCTGGTCCTTGCTTGCAGGTATTGACTGCCTCTGTCCCAAAATGTAGAATGTGTCCTGCATCTCCCTTGCAGGATGATCCTGCGGGGTGAATAGCGCGTCAAAATTCCAGAATCCAGACTGCACTATCGGACCGTCAATCTCTGCAAACCCTAGGCCGACAAAGATCTCTTTTACTTCTTCAATGATGTCCACCAGCGGGTGGCGCCTTCCAGGGAAAACTGCCGGCGCTGGTGCCTCGACGTCAAGCGCGCTGAGCTTGACATCTCTCCACTTGCCAGATGTGATCATTTCTGCAGTAAGCCGGCGTTCCGCCTGCTCTTCATCGAGGGTATGAAGCAAGGCTCTGCCTGCATCAGCAAGAGAAATCTGGGCACTCTTTTGCTCCTTTTGCACAACATAGTCGGGACGCTTTTTCAGCGACTCCAGTCCTTGCTTTTCTCCCTCTGTTAATTTCGATACTTCAATGCTACCCAAGGACACCAGCTTTTGGAGCAGAACTTCTTCGGCAGAATTGTTGCTGGCAGAACCTACAAGAGCCATCCTGCCGCCGTTCACAAACTGGATCCACTTGTTGCGCTTGGCAGCTGCAACTGCTGCATTTACTTCGTCGTTTTTCAGCCTGCCGCTTGCAAGAATCTCCACCATTGTGCTCTTGCCTTCTTTTATTGCATTGACTAATCTCCGCTCAGGCAAACCCGACTGCACCGCGGTCTGACCGCCGGCCGCAAGCGAAATGATGAAAGTAGAAGATTCATCAAGCGTTATCAGGTTCTTGAACTTGAGCCATTCCACGCCGCGCCGGACCTGATCAATCTCAAGGCCAGTCGCCTCTGCAAGCCTCTCGACAGAGGCTGGCTTGCTGTTGCTCAACGCTTTGAGTATGGCCTGCTCGATTGGATGAAGAGCCGGCGCATCAGTACTCATTTGTCAAGGTTTTGACAGTGGAAGACTTTTTAAACGTTTAACGACTTGTTTGCAGCAAGGATGGATCAGGCAGACAGCAACGATCAGAGCAAGGACGACTTTACAGTCACACCTTGGGAAGTCGAGGGCGAGGTAGACTATGGCAAGCTGATCGAAAAGTTTGGTACGCAGCCAATAACCCCCGAGCTGCTCCAGAAAGTCAAGAGCATGACAGGCGAGATCCATCCGATGTTCAAGCTGGGCTACTTTTTCTCACACCGCGACTTTGACTGGATCTTGGATAAAAAGCAAAAGGGCGAGAGCTTTTACCTCTACACTGGCAGGGGGCCGTCGGGCATGGTTCACATGGGACACCTCATGCCCTGGATATTCACCAAATATCTGCAGGATAAATTTGACTCGAAGCTGCTGTTCCAGCTGACGGACGACGAAAAGTTCCTCTATGGGCAGGACAGGACGCGGGAGGAGATCGCGAATTACACTTATGAAAACATACTTGACATCATTGCTATAGGGTTCAACCCAAGAAAGACCAAGATAATCGTGGATACAAAGCACATCGGGCATTTGTATCCAATCGCAACCGAGATTGCAAAGAGGATCACGTTTTCAACAGCCAAGGCGGTCTTTGGCTTTACAAACTCTACCAACATTGGCATGATTGGATTCCCGCCTATTCAGGCGGCGCCGTGTTTTCTGCCCACTGTAATTGAAGGCAAGCCTGTCCCTGTGCTGATACCCGCAGCCATCGATCAGGATCCGTACTGGCGCATGACAAGAGACGTTGCCGACAGGATGGGATACTACAAGCCCGCCCAGATACACAGCAAGTTCCTGCCCGGCCTTGGCATGCTGGGCAAGATGTCTTCGTCCAAGCCAGAGACTGCGATCTTTACCACAGACGAGCCTGAGATCGTTGACAAGAAAGTTTCGATGGCGTTTACTGGCGGCCAGCCCACCGTGGCGCTCCAGCGCCAGCTTGGCGCAAACGCCCCCGGCTGTCCAGTCTTTTGGTACTTGCGCTACTTTTTCGACACTGAAAAGCAGTCAGACGAGCGCCTGCTCAAGTGCAAGAGTGGCAACCTCCTGTGCGGCGAGTGCAAGGCAGATCTTGCCAAGGGTGCCAAGCCGTTCGTAATCGAGTTCAAGAAGCGGCGCGAAAAGGCCAAGGATGTAGTTGACAGGTTCATGTACGACGAAAAGCCCTTTGAAAAATAAAATGAAAACCATAAAATTCGAATGCGACGACCGCTACGAAGCGGAAAAGCTGGCAGGCCTCGTGTCGATGCAAAAGGACAACACTGTGTGGGTCGCCGGCGTTGCCGCCAGTGTGGGCAGCGAAGTTGTCATACAATTGAAGGACAGGTCGTCTCATGCGGTGGTGCTGAAAGACAAGGAAACCGCGGGCAGACTCAAATCGCTCTTGGTTGACATGGTGAAGGGAAAAATAAGGATCCACTCGAGCGCCTTTAGCGGCTCTTTGGCGGAAATAATTCTAGATGACTAGCGAAGCTCCTTGTTCATCTCGTCTGTCAGTATTTCCTGAACTTTCCTGAAATACAGGCCGGTCGAGTAGGGCATCATGGGTATGTATTCCTCTATTACCTGCATGACGTACGGTACCGCCCTCTTTGAGACATCCATTTTGAACTTCATCCACAGGATCCTGTCTTGCTCAAAGTGGACCTTGTCCTTGAGGTGCGGCGGGACAACTTCCCTTGACCTGTCCTCGACCCGCTTGTACCAGTATGCGAGGACATCTGGATCGAGCCCTTCGCGCAGGTTCTTTACTCCAGTTATTATCTTGCCTGACGCATAATCGATAGGTGTCTCCGGGTACACGCCAAGTCTATTGTTTATCTGGATAAAATCCGGATAATCAAAGATCATTGATTAACGCTTGTGCGCTAATAGACACATATAGTTGGGGCAGCCATTGTTATTGTTCTCTCTCTTTTTCCCATTTAATTATTTGTTGCTGCTGCTTCTGAAACTATCCTGTATATGGTTCCTTCATACGACAGTATGTACAGGTAGCCATCAGGTCCGACTTCTATGTCTGTAATGCCATTAAACCCAGTGCCAAAAATGATATCACTCCGGTCATCGTTGCTGTTTGCCACTTTGTCTGCCAGCGCTCCATCAAGTTCCAAGCCTGTTCTATTTTCATTGAGGTCGAAATTGTAGAGTATCCCGTTGTTTATGTCGCCTACAAACATGTCATTCTGATATTGTTCGCCAAAGTTCGGCGAGTTAAAGAACTTGATGGATGTGACGCCTACTGGAATCTACCATACGAATTCTGGGTCGCTGTAATTGCCTCTGCCAAAGTCAATTAATTCAGCATCTTCAACATCTCCAACGCCTACAACGTTATGTTCGTCAAGGTTTTCTTCTAATTTGGACATCAATCTCTGCACGTCTGCCCATCCACTGTTGAATCCAGGTTCTACTAAATTGATCTCGTCGCCAAAATCTGGACCATTTTCAGTGTCCCATAGATTGCCTGTCACAGGGTCAAAGTCCATGCCAAAGCTGTTGCGTATGCCGTAGGCATAGAGTAGTATTGTAGCATGCTGTCGGGATCCTCCTCGTCGACCAAGATAGCATCAGAGAGTGGATTGCCTTCAGAATCGACTCTTAGTATGCCACTCGTTCCGTCTGGTGGCAAACCATCTTCGAAATTTTGAGCCTGCGTTTTACGATGGTCTAAGTCTCCTATCATCAGGTAAATGGTGATAGTGGCGACAGCAGCAATATTGTTGCTATTATTGTCGACATTCTCGTAGGTAGCCAATATCGGAACGCCATTATAGCGCGGCCCTGGTATAGCTGGCAGATCCAGCAATAGTTGTGAATCCATAATTGTGATACCGCTGTTGTTTTGTCCTCTTGTCAACTGGTACCTGTACAGCCGGTTGCCTGTTGGCACCACTCCTTTATCATCATCGCCATCTTCTCCTCCACCTGATTCAGTAATGTACAGAAAAACGTAAGTGGCGGTTGTTTCTGTTGAATTGGCGGCGGCGGCTGCTGTCTCATCTGTTGCATCAATGACTGCCATCCCGAGCAGGCCTCTCTCATTGGTTCCATTATTGTTCGCAACTTCAACATCGATCAGGGGCTCATCCTGTATTTCTCCGTCTATTATTACCAGGTTTACATTGCCGTTATTCCTTTCTGTAACCAAAATATCGTCGCCAGAATCGCCCAAAAATGCCATTGCCGTCGGATTTTCTAGACCACTGGCGACCTCTTCCAATCTCAGGTTTGGGTCAGTTAACTGCGGCGAACCTCCGTCTAGCGATATTTGCGTAAGATGACGGCCATCATAATATTGCTGTGGTCGTCCTAACACAGGGATGCTGCGGCTGCTTACAACAACAATAACCATGGCGAGAAATAATGACGTTCTGAACTAAACTGCCCTAAACATGCCATTGACGTTATTATTATCGTTATATATGGATTCACTAGAACCGCAGCAGTACGGTTTTTCCTGTATTTTCTGTAGATTGCCAGTTATGAACTCACTATCACGATAATATTTTCGTCAGTCAAGTCTTAGACCAAATCACATAAGAACAGTATCTGGACAGTTAACACCCTCGAGAATACGCTCAACATATATCCTCGGATTTGCAATCTTTTGTTCACTACCTATTTTTTCTTGTCCTTACACTGACAAGTGTCAATCTTTGTGTATTAGCCTGCCATAGCTGTCTATCTCGCCGGCCCGGATTCTCGACGAGGAAATAGGCGAGCCATCCTCTGCCTTTACTAGCTCTACTGCAATTACCTGCACTGGCTTCAAGCCCTTTTTGGCGCGCATCTCGTTGAGGAGCTTGCCCTTGCCCTTGGTCTCGCCGCTCGCCACTAGTGCGCCAACGTCGCCGGTTGTCACGGCTGGCCCAAAGTCGCCCTCCAGCTTTGCAATTTCATAGCTGACGCGTCCATATTCGTTTTTTATCGTCTTTTTCAGGTTTTCAACCCGCTGGTTAAAATTGTGGTTGAGCTTTTTCCCGCGCTTGGCCGCAAACTCGTCGCTTGAAACCCCGATTATCACCTTCATGCCGACCTGAAAGGCCCTTGCAAGCAGGGCAATGTGGCCGACATGGATTTCGTCAAACGTGCCGCCGGTCGCGACGACAGGAAACTTTTCAGCCAACGCTAGTTATGCAGGCATGTGCAATATTAATTCGTAGTCTAGCCTTTGTTGAATATCTTGACTGCCTGCGGCGGACAGACGTTCTCGCACGCCATGCAAAAGATGCAGTCCTTTTCCCTTATCATGAACGCCTTTTTCTCAGATGCAGGGTGGCCCGGAG
>Ga0126312_10001390_pt1 | contig 15852 bp, 17 predicted proteins | sample Plot104A_FD_92537 | JGI IMG/M metagenome (GOLD analysis project Ga0126312, IMG submission 92537) | Serpentine soil microbial communities from UC McLaughlin Reserve, CA, USA - Plot104A | ecosystem: Environmental > Terrestrial > Soil > Grasslands | place: USA: UC McLaughlin Reserve, Lake County... | reverse complement strand
GGGGACGATGCCCTGCTCCTCGCCGGGGAAGTCGATGCCGGTAGGGCTTCCGAAGCCGAACGCGCGCACCCAGTCGTCGAAGCGCTCGGGGCCCTCATCGGCGTTGAGGGCCAGGCCGATCTTCACTGCGCCGACGTTCGAGGACTGGGCGAGGATGTCGGCGACGCTCAGCGTCACCGGGCCGCGCTCGTGCGACTCCTCGATCACCCGGTCGGCGATCTGGATCGAGGGCGGCAGGTCGAAGGTGGTGTCGGGAGTGACGACGTGGTCCTCGAGGGCGCCGGCCACCGTGAACGCCTTGAAGGTCGAGCCGGGCTCGTACGTGTAGCCCGTCGCGCGGTTGGCCAGCTCGGCGGGAGTCGCCGAGCCGGGGTCGGAGGGGTCGGCGGCCGGGTAGTTGGCCAGCGCCAGGACCTCCGAGGTGCGCGGGTCCATGACGATCGCGCTGGCGCCTGTCGGCTGGTAGGTCTGGGCAAGGTTGTCCAGGACCTCTTCGGTCCGGCCCTGGATGTTCGCGTCGATCGTCAGCCGGATGTCCGAGCCGGCCGCGGCGGCCGCGGTCGTGTTGCGCTCGAGCTCCTTGCCCAGCGCGTCGCGGACGACCTCGCGCTCGCCGGGCGTCCCGTGCAGCGTGTCCTCCTCCGAGGCCTCCAGGCCGGTGAGTCCCTGGTTGTCGACGCCAACCGACCCGATCACCTGCGACGCGAGGTCGCCCTGCGGGTAGATGCGGCGGCTGTCGGGAAGCGCGGCGATGCCGGGCAGCTCCATCTTGCGAATGCGCTCGGCGGTCGGCAGGTCGACTTTGCGGGCGACGTACGCGAAGCCCGAGTTCTCGTCGAGAAGAGCGTCGAGGATCTCGTCGCGGTCGCCGTGGAGGGCCGCCGCGAGCTTGTCGGCGGTCCGCTCGGGGTCCTTGACTTGGTACGGCGTGGCGAAGATCGTCGCGGCGTCCTCGGAGACCGCGAGCTTGGTGCCGTTGCGATCCAGGATCTCTCCGCGGGAGCCGGGCACGTCGACCGTCTCGACCTGCTGGCTCTGCGCGTCGGCGCTCAGCGCCCCGCCCTGGACGCCCTGCAGGTACGCGGCGCGGCCGATGATGAGGACGAAGGCGAGGACGAACAGCGCGAACAGGAGGCCGATGCGCCGTTCGATCAGGCTCATGGCGCCGTGACGCCGCCCACCGCGGGCTCGGTCGTGGCCGTCGCCGGGGTCACCGGCACCGTTTCCGTTGCCGCGGGGGCCGGAGTCATCGCCGTCGGCGCGGGAGCCGTCGCCGTGGGAGCGGGAGGGACGGCGGACTCGGTAGTGGGCGCCGGGGCGGCCGTGCCGATCTGGAAGTCGCCCCGCCCGAGGCGGCGGGCCGCGGCTGCGGCGTCGCCCGGGCTCGGCGACAGCGTCCTCACGTCGTCGGGCGCCGGATACACGAGGCCCAGCGCGTCGGCCGCCGAAAGCACCTTGTCGTTGGACAGCTCGCCGGCGATCTGGGCCTGAAGCGCCGAGTTGGCGCGCTTGAGGCCGTCGGTCTGCTCGGCGACGTGGCTGGACGAGGCGTTGAAGCTGAGCGCGAAGACGTTGAGCGCGACGATCCCGACCAGCAGTGCGCCCAGCGCGCCGATCCACAGTCGGCCGCGCGTGAGGCGAACCACGAGGCTCGAGTCGGCGATGCCACCGATCGCCCCCGCAGTGGCGCCCACCGCCACGGGAACGAACCCGCCGATGGGTGTCTGCCCGCGGCGCCGGCGGCTCGATGCCGCCGCACGGGGCCGCGCGCCGTGGGCCCTTCGGGTGGGCTGGCGGGGGCGCTGCTTCAGCGCCTGGCGGTTGGCGGTGGCCCGGCGGGCGGGGCTGGCGGCGACCCTACGGGCGGCGGCGCTTGCGGCCATCAGCTCTCGCCCCCTTCGGCGTCGCGCCTACCGTCCCGCAGCTTGCGGGCGACGCGCAGCCGGGCGGACCGCGAGCGGGGGTTGCGCTCGGCCTCCTCGGGGCTCGCGGCGACGGCCTTGCGGGTCAGCAGCTCGCCCTCGGGCTCGCGGGAGCACCGGCACACGGGCAGCTCGGGCGGGCAGATGCATTCCCGGGCGAGGTCCGCAAAGAAGCGCTTGACCCGCCGGTCCTCGAGGGAGTGGAAGGAGATCAGGCCCATCCGGCCGCCCACCTCGAGCATGTCCCAGGCGGCGGGCAGCGCCCGGTCGAGCGAGTCGAGCTCGCCGTTTACGGCGATTCGCAGCGCCTGGAAGGTGCGCTTGGCGGGGTGCCCGCGTCCGAAGCGATATGCGGGCGGAACGGCCTCGCGGATCACGGCCACCAGCTCGCCGGTGGTCGCGAGCGGCCGGCGGCGGATGATCTCGCGCGCGATCGCGCGAGAGTGGCGCTCCTCGCCGTAGGCGCGGATCGCCCCGGCGAGGCGGTCCTCGGGCCAATCGTTCACGACGTCGCGGGCCGAGAGCCCCTGGGCTGGGTCCATCCGCATGTCGAGCGGTGCGTCGGACGCGTAGGAGAACCCGCGCGCCGGGTCGTCGAGCTGAAGCGATGAGATCCCGAGGTCGAGGTAGGCGCAGTCGAAGCGCTTGCCCTCGGCCACGAGGGTCTCGATCGCCTCGGCGAAGTCGGCCTGGACGAACCGGCTGTGGCACTGAAGGTCGGCGGCGAGCTCCTCGTAGCGCTCGGCGGCCGCGGGGTCGCGGTCCACACACACCAGGGTTCCCTCCGCCCCCAGTCGCTCGGCGACGAGGCGGGCGTGGCCGCCACCGCCGAAGGTGCCGTCCAGCGCGCTCTCGCCGGAGGCCGGGTCGAGCAGGTCGACCAGCTCGGGGGCGAGGACTGGGAGATGCTCGGATGCCATCCGCGGGAGCGTCGGGGTCGGAGTCAGTGTGACCATCGGTTCAACGCCCCGTCCCCGCGCCTCATCCGGCTCCGGCCTCGCCGGAGCCCAGCGATTCGGCGATCTCGTCGGCCTGGGCCTCGATCTCGGCGTCGTGCTCGGTCCAGCGCTCGGGGCTCCAGACTTCGAGATGATCGTCGACGCCGACCACGACGCAGGTGCCGGAGAGGCCGGCATGGTCGATCAGATGCTGTGGCAGGCGCACCCGCCCGGCGGAGTCGAGACTCTCGTCGTGCGAGCGGGCGTGAAAGCGCCGGCGCATCATCCGCCCCTTCTTGGTGAGCGGGTTGAGGCTTTCGAGGTGGGCCTGGGTGAGGACGCCGTAGGCCGCGACCGGGTAGATCGAGACGCAGGGGTCGAGCTCCTCGAACAGGACCACTCCCTGGTCGAGCTCGGCGCGGAAGCGGGCGGGGATCGTGAGCCTGTCCTTCGCGTCGAGGGAGTGCTCGTGCTGTCCGCGGAATGCCAATTGGGAGACCTCGTGCGAGTGGGTGGTCGGGGGGAGGTCGGCGCCTTGTGGAGAAGAGGGTCTGGACCGGAGTGGTGAGGTGGGAGGAGCCTCACCACCCCGGTCCTTGGGTCAACTTGAGGGCGCCACGCTACCCCACTGCGCCCCACTATGCAACACAACACTGCGCTCGGGATTGGACTCGATCCGTCGGACGGAATTGCTACCGGTCTCCGAAACCGCCCGGAATCCGCTTGATCAAGCGGATTCCGGCGCCCCGGCGAAAACGGGGGTGCGCCCCGGCGACAGGCCGTTTCTGCAAGGGCGCTTGCACGCGCCCCACCCCCCTCCTCGGCCGCGACGGCGATAGGCTGCCGCCCGATGGAAGAGGAACTGCCTCGGCCCGTCGACACGGGCTCCTCCCCCGACATCCCCGGCGGCCCACCGCCATCAGCCGACGAGGCGATGCCGGCCGACGCCGACATGCCTCCCCCCTCCACCCAGGACGCGCCCGGCGTCTCGACCGGCGGCACGATCCCGCTCGACGCCGACGACACCCGCGGCAGGCACTTCAAGGAGATCGCCGGCCATCCCGCGACGCTGATCCTCGGCGGGATCCTGGTGATCGGCGTCGGCGTTGGGCTCGCGATCGCGGTCGGCGCCGCAATCGGCGGCGGCGGCGCGGCCGCGGCGCTGCTGCTGGTGCTGCTGATCGTCTGGCTGGTGGCGTCCTCGCGCGCCGAGTCGGATTTCTTCAAGTCCTACGCGCAGGGGCGCTCGCTCAGCCTCCAGGAGGGGCGCGGCACCCTGCCGCCCGTCACCCCGCTGCTACAGCGAGGCGACAGCCGCTACACGAAGTGCACGCTCAACGGGACGCTGCCCGGCGGCGAGAACGGCACCGTCGCCCTCTACACCTACGAGGAGACGAGCACCGACTCCGACGGCAACCGCCAGACCTCCTACTTCCACTACACGGTGCTGGTGGCCGACGTCCACGAGATGGCGCCGTTCATGAGCGAGATCTTCTTCCAGCGCCGGGTCGGCTTCCGCTTCCTGGACAGCACCGAGGACGTCTTCCGCCGCCGCCAGCGCGTAGAGCACGAGAGCGAGGCGGTCGACAAGCGCTTCGAGATCTTCATCGGGCACGAGGACGACATGAACAAGGCCCGCCAGGTCCTCTCCCCCACCTTCCTCGTCTGGCTCGGCGACAACTCCCCCGAGGCCTTTGCCTTCGAATGCGTCGCCGGCAACCTGGTCTGCAACGTCAAAGGCCACAAGAAGTCCGCAGCCGAGCTCGACAGCTTCTGCGAGGGCGCCTCGGCCGTCGCCAAGCGCCTGCGCGAGGAGGCGATGGAGTAGGCGCCCGTCCGATCGCCGCGACCCGCTTGCGACTCCGCCCGCCGCCCCCGCCGTGGGGTAGGCTTACCTGAAACCAGGTATAGGGAGGCGCAGGGGTGCGTTCGACGAGATGGATGTCGGCAAGCGGGGTCGCCGTGGTGGGGCTGGTTTCGACATTGGCGCTTGCGCCCGGCGCGGAGGCGACGACCCACTACGTCGACGAGGGTGGTACCGGGAGCGCGCCGTGCGTGAAGCGCTCGAAGCCCTGCGACGAGATCGCCGGGGCGATCACCGCGGCGGGGATCGGTGATCGCATCTACGTGGGCGCGGGCACCTACGACGATCCGGTGCTGATACAGGGCATCAAGGTGATACGCGACCGCCGCAAGTTCGCCCGCGGCTCGGGCCCAGCCGTGCTCGACAACGGCTCGGTCGTCGACGGCGACGAGTCCTCCCCCGCCGTCCTGCCCGGCGACGGGGCGCTGGTCCGCAACCTGACGATCCGCTCCCCCGAGCGCCCGGTGCGGACGATCGGCGCCGCGACCCTCCGACACAACGTCTTCGACCAGGCCGATCCACCGGCCGTCGCCTCGCTCACTCCGGACTGCGCCCGCCCCCTAGTCGAGATCTCGAACGGCAACGGCGGCTCGGAGCTCCGCGACAACACGTTCGACGATCCGCTCGGCGAGGCGTCCGGCGATCAGGTCGGCGTCTGCACGCCGCCCACAACCGAGGCCGAGATCCGCGGCAACCGGTTCGAGAACCTGGTCAATGCGGTGCGGATCGAAGGCGGAAGCGGTGACGCCGACGCCGAGTCGGTCGTGGCTGGGAACTCGATCACTGACGTCCGCGAAGGGACATCGATCGGCGGGGCCGGGATCTTCGTGCGGGGCGCGGTTCCGACGATCACGGGCAACGCGATCGGCCCCGCGGCGCAGACGACCCCGGGAAGCGCCGGCATCGCCTTCGGATCGCTCGCGCCGGTTCCGACCGGCGCGACCCTCGCTCGCAACCGGATCCACGGGTTCAACGTCGGGGTGGATGTGTTCGAGACCGACGGTCCCGTGACGATGAACGGCGACATGATCGTCGGCAACTCCACGGGGATCGACTCCTCCGACCTCGGCGACAACGGGGGCGGAAACGTCACCGCGAGGTTCGTGACGGTCTTCGGCTCTTCGACCCACGATGTCCTGTTGAAGAACTCCGTGCTCACCCTGAGCTCGAGCATCATCGGGGCCGCGGGCATCGACCGCGACGACGACATCGGCTTCTCGACGTGCGCGATCACCTTCTCGCGCGGCCCGGCGACCAGCGCCGACACCTGCGAGCAGTTCGCGACAACGGCCGACCCGCAGTTCGCCGACGCGGCCGGCGGCGACTTCCACCTCACCGCGGGCTCACCGATGATCGACGCCAGCGGCGAGGCTCCGGAGGGCGGCGCGATGGACGTCGACAGGGACCCGAGGCCGCTCGACGGAGACTGCCCCGAGGGGCAGCTCGCGGTGGCGGACATCGGCGCGGATGAGCTCAACTGCGCCCCCGAGACCAAGGCCAGGGGACCGAAGGGCCGGACCGACGACAGGACCCCGACCTACCGACTGCGCTCGACCGACAGCGGCTCGAGCTTCCGATGCAAAGTCGACCGCAAGCGTTACAAGCGCTGCCGCAAGCGGGCGACGTTCCATTTGGATCCCGGCGCTCACAGGCTGCGCTTCCGGGCGATGGATCCGCAGGGAAACCTCGACGCGACGCCGGCGAAGCGCAAGCTCAAGGTCGCGCGTTAGCGGACGTCCTCGAGCGCGGGCAAAAGCTCGCGCTCGGCGAACCGCAGGAACCCTTCCTGGTCGGGGCCGGCCTGGTGGAAGTAGACGTGGAGATCGCCTCGGCGATCGCGTCCTCGTCCGCCCACTCGCTGGCCGACTCGAAATGCGACGGCAGGGGCAGCTCCCAAGGGAGCTTGCCCGAAGCCACCGCGTTGGGCCACCACTCGAGGGCCGTCTTCTTCGCCTCTTCCTCCGACTCGTCCCAGCACACGTGGAGCTGGCCGAAGCGCGGCTTGTCCTTCCCGCCCGCGGCGTCGAACGCCTTGATGACCTCCGGGTCGAGAGCGAGGCGGTCGACAAGCGCTTCGAGATCCGCAGCCGAGCCCGACAGCTTCTGCGAGGGCGCCTCGGCCGTCGCCAAGCGCCTGCGCGAGGAGACGATGGAATAACTCCCTAGCGCCGCGCTAGCGGACCGCGCCGAACAGCGCGTCGGAGTGGGCGATGATCGCCGCCAGGATCATCAGGAGCACCGACGGGACCAGGACGAGCGCGACCACGAGCTGGATCTTCGGCGCCGCGCGTGAAGCGCGATCCTCGACTCGCCGACGGCCCTCCTGTCGCAGCTGACTCGCCTGCTGGTGAAGCTGATCGGCGAGCGGCGACCCGTGGCGGCTCGAGCGTTGGATGGCGCGGGTGAGCGCGGCGATCTCGGATCCCGCCACGCGCTCGCGCAGCAGCCCCAGAGCCTCGCTCTGTGACTCGCCGGCTTCCATCCCAGCGGCCACGACCGCCAGCTCGCGAGCGAGCGCATCGTCACCCTGGGCCGCGATCTCAGCCAGGACGCCGACGGGCGCTCGCCCCGAGGCAACCCCGACCGCGAGGACATCGAGCGCATCGGGAAGGGCGGCTACCACGCGCATCGCTCTGAGCCTCGCGGCTCGCTCCAGCAGCGCGTCGGGGGCGAGGAAGCCGGCCACCGCCAGCGCCACTGCCGCCGGGCCCGCCAAGCGCCCTGGCAGTGCGGGGGCCGCCACGATCGCGCAGCCCAGGCCGGCCACGACGCCGGCAGCCTTTCCGGCGAGAACGGCCGGCGGGCTCACGCGCCGGTCGAGACCCGCGCGGGCGATCCGCTCCGTCACCCCGAGAGCGAGCGCGGCCTCGCCGAGCGAGCCCACCCTGCCCGCGGTGAGTCGGCCCGCGACCCGCCGGGCTGCCCGGCCGATCTGTTCCCCCTGCTCGGCGGCAAGCTGCCACGCGGAAGCGAACGCCAGCAGCACCGACGCAGCGACCAAGGTCGTCGTCACCCGTGCACCTCGACGTGGCTGAGCCGCGAGATGGCGACGAAGCCGGCCAGCTGAAGCGTCGCGGCAAGCGCGAGGAGGGCGGCCGAGCCGGGCTCGGCAAGCAGGCCTCCCACGAAGCCGGGCTCGAGCAGCTCCGCGAACACGGCAGTCCCCGCGGGCATCGCCGCGACCAGCAGGCCGGTGAAGCGCGCCTGAGCGGTTGCCGAGCGGGCATCGGAGGCGGTCCGGTCTCGCTCGGCGGCGGCCGCGGCGAACCGCCGTAACAACCCCGCGAGATCGCCGCCCGCTAGCCGCTGCGACGCCAGCGCAGCGCAGAAGGAGTCGACGCGCGGCGATCGCGACCTCTTCCGCAGGCGGTCGAGCGCGACGCCGGTGGGAACGCCGAGCTCGAGGTCGGCACGCACGCGTGCCATCTCGGCCGCGGCGGGCCCCTCCAGGGATCCGGCCGATGCCGCCAGGGCGGCGCGCAGCGATCCACCACCTGAGAGGGCATCGGCGACCGACGTGGCGATCGCGCCGAGGCCATGGTCCAGCGACCGCCGGTAGCGAGCCCGCCGCCGGCGCAGGACCGAGGCCGCGACCGCCGGGCCGGCGAGCGCCAGCAGCGGCGCCGGCCCCGGCCCGAGCACGAGGGCGCCGCCGGACAGCAGGACCGCCGCGCCCAGGCCGGCGAGCCGACGGCGCTCGTCGGGGCTGGGCGCATAACCCTCCCGCCCGGCGCGGTGTAACGGCTCGACGGTCCTTGCCAGCCACCGGGCCGCCCCGGGGGCGGCCAGTAGTCCCTCGCGGCAGGCCAGCGCGCCGAGCCCCCCGGCGAGTGCGCCGAGGATGAGCGGCAGGCCGGCGCCGGCGCTCATCGCGACCACAACTCGCGCACGCCAACCCCTCCAGCAACCGCGGTGACCTCGCCGATCGAGGCGACCACTCGCGCACCGCGTTCCGCCCGTTCCATGTGGACCACGACCTCGATCCCCCGGGCGAGCTGCTCACGGATCGCCTCGTGCGGAAGGCCCAGCCCCGCCATCAGTGCCAGCGTTTCCAGCCTGCGCAGCGCGTCCTCGGGCGAGTTGGCATGGACCGTCGAGAGTGCCCCATCGTGCCCGGTGTTGAGGGCGACCAGCAGGTCGAGCGCCTCCGAGCCGCGCACCTCGCCGATCACGATGCGGTCGGGCCGCATCCGCAGGGCGTTGCGGAGTAGGTCGCGGATCGTGATCTCACCCCGCCCCTCGACCGACGCCGGGCGAGCCTCGAGGCGGACCACGTGCGGCTGGCGCAGGCGGAGCTCGGCTGCGTCCTCGATCGTGATCACCCGCTCGTCCTCGCCGAGGTGCGCCGAGAGCGCGTTGAGCAGCGTCGTCTTGCCGGACCCCGTGCCGCCGCTGACGACGACGCTCCGCCGCTCGCGGACGGCGGAGGCCAAGAGGTCTCCGCCCTCCGCGGACAGCGTCCCGAGCTCGACGAGCCGCTCGGCGCTGGGCCGCTCGCCCGCGAAACGCCTGATGGAGAGCGCGGGCGCGTCGACCGCCAGCGGCGGGATGACGACGTTCACACGCGATCCGTCACCGAGGCGGGCGTCGACCATCGGGCTGAGCTCGTCCACACGGCGCCCGAGCGGAGCGAGGATGCGCTCGATCGCGTCGCGCAGGGCCTGCTCGGAGGCGAACGTGACGCCTGTGCGCTCGATCCTGCCCGCTCGCTCGACGTACACGCTGTCCGGAGCGTTGACGAGCACGTCCTCGACCTCGGGGTCCGCGAGCAGTTCCTCCAGCGGCCCGAGGCCAACGGCGTCACGAAGAATGAGCTCCTCGATCTCGGCACGCAGCTCCGCCGGAAGAACGGCCGCATCGGATGCCACCAGCCGCTCCACCGCTGTGGCGAGGTCGCCTTCGGCGGGCCTGCCGCTCGCCGCATCCGCTCGCCGTCGCTCGCCCAGCCGCACGCGCAACTGGGCCGCAAGCTGCTCCATGTGCCGCCTCGCGGGCTCCACGTACCCAGGAGGCGCGACCGCGCCGTTTCTCGCCCCCGCTACTGGTCGGTTCGCGGGTTGAGGCGCTCGACCGTCTCGGCGACCTCGGGAGCCTTCTCGATGACGACCCAGTCGTCGTGGCGCTCGACCACGGTCTCGACGTCAGGGACTTCGTGGGCCGGAACGATGAAGAACGTCAACGAGGACTCACGAACATTCTCGTACTCGGCCTTCGTGAGCGCGACGTGCTCTCGGCATTCCGCGTCGGCGCACTCGCAGAAGTACAGCTCGGTCTCCGAGTCGCCGTGGCGCTCCTGCCAGCCGGCCGCGCCTTCGTTGGCGGCACGGAACATGGCCTCGTTCTTGGCCAGTCTCTCCTCCCGCGGGCTTCCTGCCACGTCCCGCAGAGTACCCATCGCGGCCCGGGCTATCCTCGCCCGATGGCGAAGGTCGAGGCGCTCGAGGGCGACATCACGCAGCTCGAGGTCGAAGCGATAGCCAACGCCGCGAACACCGATCTCCGCCACGGGGGCGGCGTGGCCGGGGCGATCGTCCGCGCAGGGGGCCAGTTGATCCAGGACGAGTCGGACGCGGTGGCGCCGATCGAGCTCGGCGAGGCGGTCGCCACCGGCGCCGGCGATCTGCCCGCTAAGTGGGTGATCCACGCGGCGACGATGCGACTCGGCGGCCCGACGTCGGCCGAGATCATCCGCGACGCCACGGCGAGCACGCTGCGCGTGGCCGACGAGCTCGGGGCGAAGTCGCTTGGGCTCGTCGCGTTCGGGACGGGCGTCGGCGGCTTTCCGCTGGAGGAGGCCGCGCGGATCGAGGCCGAGGAGGTCCGCCGTCACATCGACGAGCGCAGCGGCCTCGACCGGGTGGTCTTCTGCGTGTTCGGCGACGAGGCGCGCGAGGCGTTCGAGCGCGCGGTTTCCGCTACTTGGCGCTGATCAGCCGCAGCTCCCGCGCGTAGTTGTGGGCCTGGATCAGGCGCAGGGCCTCCCCCCGGTTGCACGCAAGAGTCGCCACGAGGGGCGCCGGGCCTGCCGGCCCGATCGTGTCGGCGCCGTCGGCTGGGCCGGCCTCGCGCAACGCGAGCAGCTTCGCTCCCGTGACCGCGACGTAGGTCCGGCCGGAACCGGCTCCGTGGGGCTCGGTCGTGACGACGACGTCGACCGCTGATCCGACTGGATCGACGCCACCGGCGGCGAGCGCGTCGGCGCCGGTCACGACCACCTCCACGGTCTCACCGGCCGCAGGGTCCGGATCGGATCGTCCGGCGTCGTCGCGGGGCAGGCGCAGCTGTGAGGCGGTGACGTACCCCCCGGCAGGGATCGGAGCCACGGCCTCGCGGCCGAGCGCCTCGTCGGGGCTCGCCAGGCCGTCGGGCGGCGCGAAGCGCGACGGGATGCGCCGAACCTCCAGCAGCCGCCTCGAGTCGGTCGACCGCAGCGGCTGGCGCTGCGCGATCTCGGCGCGAGCGATTAGCACCGATCGCAGCGGCCCGAGCTGTGCCTCGATCCCGCCGCGGTAGCCGCCGGCGACCGCCGCCGCCAGCGCCGCGCAGGCCAGCGCGAGCACGGCGAAGCCGATCGCCCTGCGACGCCGGCTCACGCGGCGCCGGGGGCCCTTCCGTTCGCGGCCTGCGGCCGCGGCGCCGGCGCAGCGGCCCAGTCGAGCGGGCCCGGCGGCGGCATCGGCGCCAGCGGGAGCTCCAGGGCGACAACCGACCCGCTGGACCCGGCCTCGATCGCCAGCCGACCGCCGTGCTCGCTCGCCACCCGCCGTGCCACGTCAAGCCCGTGTCCCCGTCGCGGGTCCCCGCGGCGACTGCGACGCCACGGCCCGTCGCTGGCGACCAGGACGCGTACGCCTCGGACGCTGAGCGAGACGTCCACTCTGACCCTCAGCCCGCCGTGCTCGATCGCGTTGGCGAGCAAATTGTCGAAGGCCTGGGCGACTCGGGCCGGGTCCGCATCGACGATCGCGGCCCCCGCCCGCCACTGGAGCGTGAGCGAGCGGCCCGACGCCGCCGCCCGGGCGCGCCAGCGCTCGATGGCGGCGCAAACGAGTGCCCTGGCCGCCACGGGCCTAGGTCGCGCCGGCGGCGCGACGCCGTTGACGGCGCCGTCGAGTTGATCGAGCGCAGCGAGGGCCATCTGGAGCGATCCGGTGGTGGGCGCTTCGCGGCCGACGCTCGGGACGGGGCTCAGCAGCAGCGCTTGGAGAGGGCGGCGCAACTCGTGCAGGGCGCGGTTGAGGGCGACGCGGCGGCGGGCAGCCCGCACCTTCGCAAGGGTGAGCAAGGCCATCGAGGCCATCAGCGGCCAGACCGACCCCAGCATCTCCCACGGCACCGGGATCATCCGTCGATGAGGCGGTAGCCCACGCCCCAGCAGTTGCGGACGAACCGGCCATGCTCGGGGTCGAGCTTGCGCCGCAGCCGGCTCGCGTGCGAGTCGAGTGTGCGCGTGCGACCCATCGACCGAAAGCCCCAGACATCCCGCAAAAGCTCCTCTTTCGTGAACACCCGGCGTGGCTCTGCGGCGAGTGCCCGCAGCAGCTCGAACTCCTTGTTGGCGAGCTGGACCGGCATGCCGTCGACGCGGACCTCGCGCCGTGCCGGGTCGACCTCGATCTCGCCGACCCGCGTCGGGCCCTCGCGGCGCTCACTGCGGCGGCGCAGCACGGCGCGGAGCCGCGCGCCGAGCTCGACGTAGGAGAACGGCTTGGAGACGTAGTCGTCGGCGCCCTCGTGAAACCCGCGGACGCGGTCGGCCTCGGTCGTCCGACCAGACACGACGATCACGGGCAGCCGGGGGTCGAAGCGGCCCGTAACGCCATCCGCGGCGCGGATCTGACGCAGCACGTCGAGGCCCGACGCATCTGGCAGGCGCAGGTCGAGCAGCAGCAGGTCGGGCGCCTTGAAGTGGCACAGCCGCAGGGCGTCGGACGCGGTCGGGGCCGGGAGGGCCGCGTACCGGTCGGCGCACAGGTGATCGCAGAGCAGCTCCAATGTCGCCGGGTCGTCCTCGCAGACGACAACGGTTGCCTCCGGCGACGGGGTTTCGGCGGTCACGATGCCCCCGAGGGCACTTCCAGCACCGACCGGGCATGCGCCTCGAAGGCGAAGCGTCGCGGGCCCACCGCGCGGCGCACGGCGACCGGCTGACCACGCGAGTCGAGGAAGTGGAGGTCGAGGGCGAACCGCATCCCCACGGTGTGCACCGCGCAGCAGCGCGGGATCAGCAGGCCGTTGCCCGCGTTCCCTGCGTCGAGCAGCGCCAACCCGAGCAGCCGGGCCAGCCGGCTTGTCGCCACCGGGACCGCCCGGCCTCCGGCGAGGCGCACCCGCGGGAGGGAGCGGAAGCGCCTGGGGCCGGAGGCGGGCTCGTTCACGGGCACCTTCAATCCCGGCGCGGATCCGCCCGCCCCCCAAAGCTGTGCAGACGTGCAAATGGTTTCCCACGCAGGAGATCGCTCGTACGCCGCGACGGCCGTTAGGCAAAGATGGTCATCCCGAGAGGCGGCGACAGCCGAGCCCAGGGGCCGACTATGGAGAAGGCAACTCGCAGAGGGAACTACGAATCGGGGTCCGACTACGTCCTCGAGTACGGCGAGCTCCGCTTCTCCTTCAACGAGCAAGACTTCGCACAGCGGGTCGAGCAGGCGGCCGTGAAGCTCGACTTCGTCGACCAGGGGCTGGAGACCGAGGAGATCCAGGACCTGCTGGACCTCGCGGTCAACGGCGAGATCCTCGAGCCCACGTCGGCGCTCGGCGAGCACATCGTCGAGCACTGGACCGAGCTGGTGGGCCCCGCCAACCGCAGCCTCGTCCACTGGATCCGCCGGCTGGTGTTCCGCGGCGCCTGGCTGGACCAGCGCGTCAAGGAGGGCGAGCTGGACGTCGTGTTCGAGGTCGACACGCACACCTTCGGCTACGTCCAGCCCGATCGCGACTCCGAGCCGATCGAGCTCTCCCGCGAGCCCTCCTGGGCCCGCCTCGCCTACCGCAACTAGCCGCGGCGCCTAGGCGCTTCGCAACTCGCTGAAGACGGCCGTCCGCGCGCCGTCGCGCACCGCCATCTCGTCGGCGATCACGTGCGCGACCGCGTTGATCAGCGCCAGGTGCGTGAAGGCCTGGGGGAAGTTGCCGAGGTGCGCCCCGCTGGCGGGCTCGATCTCCTCGGCATAAAGGCGCAGGTGGCCGGCGAAGTTGAGAAGCCGCTCGCACAGCGCCCGCGCCCTCGCCGGCTCGCCGATCTCCGAGAGCGCCGACACCAGCCAGAACGAGCAGATCGTGAACGTCCCCTCCACGCCCTCGAGCCCGTCGTCGGTCTCGTCGACGCGGTAGCGCAGCACGAGGCCGTGCTCGGTGAGGTCCTCGGCGACCGCCAGCACCGTGTTGCGTACGCGATCGTCGTCGGGCGGCAAAAAGCGCACCAGCGGGATCAGCAGGGTCGAGGCGTCGAGCGCGTCGGTGTCGTAGTGCTGGCGGAAGACGCCCTTGTCGGAGACGCCGTGCTCGAGGATGTCGGCGCGAATCTTGTGCGCGATCCCCTGCCACCGCTCGGCGCGGTCGTCGTTGCGGTGGCGGGCCATGCGCGAGGCACGGTCGGCCGCGACCCAGCACATCAGCTTCGAAGAGACGTAGTGCTTGGGCTCGCCGCGCGCCTCCCAGATGCCCTGGTCGGGCTCGCTCCAGGCCTCGCACGCCTGTTGCACCTGTGCGGCGATGAACTCCCACGCCCGGTCGGGAATGCGGTGCCCGGCCTTGGCGTGGATGTAGAGCGAGTCCAGCAGCGCGCCCCAGACGTCGTTCTGGCGCTGGGAGTGCGCCGCGTTGCCGATCCGCACCGGCCGCGCCCCGCCGTAGCCCGTGAGGTGGTCGAGCGTGGACTCCGGGAGGTCGGCCTCGCCGCCGATGCCATACATGATCTGGACGCGATCGCTGCCCTCGCGCGCGATGTCGGCGATGAAGCGCGCGTAGTCGCGGGCCTCCTCGTCGAAGCCCAGCACGTGCATCGACCACAGCGTGAAGGTGGAATCGCGGATCCAGCTGAAGCGGTAGTCCCAGTTGCGCTCACCGCCCGGGGTCTCGGGCAGCGAGGTCGTCGGGGCGGCCACCGCCGCCCCCGTCGGCGCGTACATCAGCCCCTTCAGCGTCAACGCCGAGCGCTGGAGGTGGATCCGCCACGGGTGGTCGGGAAACTCGCCGTGCGCCAGCCACCGCCGCCAGAAGTCGTTGGTGCGCTCGATCCGCTGCAGCGCTTCCTCGCTCGAGGAGGGCGCGTCGAGGGCCTCCGACCAGGTGAGCGCGCAGAAGGCCGTCTCACCGTCGGCGAGGCGGTGACGCGCCAGCGCCAGCGGCCCCTCCACCCCGAGGTTCATGTCGCTGACCAGCCGGACGGGCAACCCCTCGGTGCCGGTGTCGGCGGAGTGGCGGTCGCGCAGCTCCCAGCCCGGACGCTCGCTTCCGTAGGCGAAGGCGGGATCGCACTCCATCACCACTTCGACCTCGCCCTGGACGCACGTCACCGTCCGGACCAGGCAGTGCTCGGCCTCGTGATCGGTCGGCGGCCGCGCGTGCGGCTCGGTCTCGTCCTCGTGCCAGGGGCCGATCGTCAGCGAGTCGCGGACCACGATCCAGCCGGTCCGTGTGGCCCAGGTGGTCTCCAGGGTCATCGTCCCCGGCTCGTAGCGGCGTGCGACGGGAACGCGCTCGTCGTCGGGGCCGAGGCGGAAGCTGCCCGCCCCGCGGTCGAGGATCGCGGCGAACACGCTGGGCGAATCGAAGCGCGGCAGGCACAGCCACTCGATCGAGCCGTCGGGCGCCACCAGCGCCCCGCGGTGGCAGTCCGAGAGGAAGGCGTAGTCGGCGATCCGCGGGAACTCGTCGGCCCGGGGCGCGGCCGCTCCCAGCCCCGCCGCCATCCCGTCGGCGGCGCGCGGCTCCTGCGAGGATGAGAGCCCGGTCAACGCCGACTTCCGAGGAGACCGTGAACGACTTCAGCTTCACCCAGAGGCCAACCGACGCCCGCCGCCTGGAGGGCCGCCGGGCCCTGGTGACCGGCGCCGACTCGGGGATCGGCCAGGCCATCGCCTTCGAGCTGGCGGCTCACGGGGCGGCGGTCGCGATCAACCACGTC
>Ga0126312_10001389_pt1 | contig 15855 bp, 19 predicted proteins | sample Plot104A_FD_92537 | JGI IMG/M metagenome (GOLD analysis project Ga0126312, IMG submission 92537) | Serpentine soil microbial communities from UC McLaughlin Reserve, CA, USA - Plot104A | ecosystem: Environmental > Terrestrial > Soil > Grasslands | place: USA: UC McLaughlin Reserve, Lake County... | reverse complement strand
TCCACCTCCGTGCCCTGATCACCTCCGTTGCGACGGCCCAGGAGAAGGGACTGCTGCCGCACATGGGGAGCGCGGTGTGATCGATCTGATCGCCATCACGGACCATCCGGGGCCGCCCCTTCCGGGGAGCCTCTCGCTGCGCGCGGTCCCCGTCGACGGGCTGACAGCCGTCTGCGCGCCGGCCGAGCGGGAGGACGCCACGGTGGACGCGCTCTGGCGCCGCGAGGAGACGATCGAGGCGCTCATGGCGGACCGCGATCTGCTGCCCGTCCGCTATGGCACCCGGCTCGAGGACGATGCCGCCGCCGCGCGCGCCGTCACCGAGCGCAGAGCCGAGCTGGGCGCGGCGCTCGACCGGGTCCGCGGGGCGGTCGAGCTGTCGCTGCGGGTGATCGCGGCGGACGACCCGGGTGAAGCCCGGGCGGATGACGAGACGGGCGGCCGCACGCGCTCCGGGGCGGACTACATCAGGGCGAAGGCGTGCCTCGTCGCACGGCGCGACGCCGGCGTGCGGACGCTCCACGAGCCGCTCAGCACCCTCGCCCGCGCCAGCGTCAAGAGGCCTCCGCGGCCGCCCCTCGAGCTCTTGCGCGTCGCCTACCTGGTCGACCGACCCGCGGTGGAGGGGTTCACCGCGCTCGTGGCGCGCGCGCAGCGCTCGAGCCCCGGGCTGCGGCTCCTCCTGACCGGCCCCTGGCCCCCCTACAGCTTCGCCGAGCGATGAGCGACAGGGTCCTGCACGCGCCACCGGACCTGGAGCTCTTCGCGGCTGACCGGCCGGAGATCGAGGACGCTCTCTCGAGGCGCATCAACGCCGACCCGGAGAACGTGCAGCGCGGGCTCGCCCAGCTCGTCCTGACGGTGGTGGAGCTGCTGCGCCAGATCATGGAGCGCCAGGCCCTGCGGCGGATCGACGGCGACACGCTCTCCGAGGAGCAGGTGGAGCGCCTCGGACGCACGTTCATGGAGCTCGACAAGCGGCTCGAGGAGCTGAGGCTCGAGTTCGGCCTCGACGAGGAGGACCTGAACATCAACCTGGGGCCGCTCGGCAACCTGCTCTGACGGCGCCGGCGCGGCGGGCGCTACAGTCGCTCGCCGTGAGCGCCCCGCCCAGAGCGCGTGTCATCCCGCACAATCTGGCCGACATCGTCGGCGGAACGCCCATGATCCGGCTCACGCGCGTGGCGCCCGACTGCGAGGCGGAGCTGATCGGCAAGCTCGAGGCGTACAACCCCGCCGGATCGGTCAAGGACCGGATCGGGGTGGCGATGATCGACGCCGCGGAGGCGGAGGGCCTGATCGAGCCGGGGAGGACCACGGTGGTCGAGGCGACCTCGGGCAACACGGGCATCGCGCTGGCCTTCGTGTGCGCCGCGCGCGGCTACCACCTCGTGCTCACCATGCCGCAAGGGATGAGCCGCGAGCGGGAGGCGCTCCTGCGGCTGTACGGCGCCGAGGTGGCGATGGTCGAGTCGATGGGCGGGATGAACGAGGCCGTTGAGGAGGCCGAGCGGATCGCCGCGGAACGCGCCGACAGCTTCATCCCCGACCAGTTCTCGAACTCTGCCAACCCCGAGATCCACCGCCGCACGACGGCCGAGGAGATCTGGCGCGACATGGAGGGGCGCGTGGACGCCCTCGTCGCCGGCGTGGGCACGGGCGGCACGATCACCGGGGCCGGCGAACGGCTGAAGGAGCGCAACCCCGACCTTCACGTGGTGGCCGTCGAGCCGAAGGCCTCGGCCGTGATCTCCGGCGGCACGGCCTCCCCGCACAAGATCCAGGGGATCGGCGCCGGGTTCGTGCCGCGGGTGCTGAACCGCGAGGTGCTCGACGAGGTGATCGCGGTCGGCGACGAGGCCGCGCTCGACACCGCGCGGCTGTGCTCGCGGCGGGAGGGGGTGCTCGCGGGGATCTCCTGCGGCGCCGCGCTGTGGGCGGCGATCCAGGTGGGCTCGCGGCCCGCGATGCGCGGGAAGCGGATCGTCGTCGTGCTGCCCGACTCAGGTGAGCGCTACGTGACGGCGCCCTTCTTCGCGCCGTGAGCGCGCTGCCACAATCTCCGTGATGCTCGGCCTCGGAAGCCTGGCACGGGTGGCCCGCGAGCTGCGTGACGACCTCACGGCGGCGCAGGAGCGGGACCCCGCCGCCCGCTCTGTCGGCCGGATGGAGATCCTGCTCACCTACGGCGGGGTCCAGGCGCTCCTCGGCCACCGCGTGGCGCACGCGCTGCAAAACGCCGGCGTGCCGCTCGCCCCGCGCCTCCTCGCCAATCTGCTGCGCGTGGCCACGGGCGTCGAGATCCACCCCGCCGCCCGGATCGGTCGCGCGCCCTTCATCGACCACGGGGCGGGCGTGGTGATCGGGGAGACGGCCGAGGTCGGCGACCAGGTGACCCTCTACCAGGGCGTGACGCTCGGGGGGACCGGCTTCGCGCGCGGCAAGCGCCATCCCACCGTGGGCGACGAGGTGGTGATCGGCTCCGGGGCGAAGGTCCTCGGACCGGTGACCATCGGCGACCGCGCGAAGGTGGGCGCCAACTCGGTCGTCATCCACGATGTGCCCGCGAACTCCACGGTGGTCGGGAATCCCGGGCACCCGGTGCGCGTTGATGGCAAGCGCCCATCCGGGCCGGACGCCGACTGGGCGCACCTGCCGGATCCCGTCGCCGACGCGATCAGGGCCCTGGCCGGTCGCGTCAACGAGCTCGAGGGCTTGATCGCCGAGCTCACCGGACGCAAGCCCGAGCGCTCCGCGGAGGTTCGACCGCTGCGCCACCGGCGCGGCCCGGACTCGGCGGGCGGCTAGCCGGGGGTGTCGATCTGCGCGCCCGCCGTTCGTCGTCAGGGTGAAACGACGACCAGGAGGTCAACCATGAAGTACATGCTCAGCATCTTCGTCGACGAGTCGATCTTCGCCGAGCGGACGCCGGAGCAGACGCAGGAGGGCATGAAGCGCTGGGACGCCTACACCAGCGAGGCGATCGACGCGGGCGTGCACCTCGGGGGCGAGGGGCTGGCACCGAGCGACACCGCCACCACTGTCAGGTTCGAGCCGGGCGGCGAGCAGATCGTCAGCGACGGTCCCTTCGCGGAGACCAAGGAGCAGCTCGGCGGGTACTACCTGCTCGACTGCAAGGACCTCGACGACGCCCTCGCGTGGGCGAAGCGGCTCCCCATGCCGGGTGGCAGCGTCGAGGTGCGCCCGGTGATGGACTACGAGGCGGCCGGCTCGCAGGCCCACTCGAACGAGGCGGAGGCGGCGCGGTAGAGAGGTCCCCAGAGGTCGTCGACCGCCTGTTCCGGCGCGAGTCGGGACGGGCGGTCGCGACCCTGATCGGCGTCCTCGGCGACTTCGACCTGGCCGAGGAGTCGGTCCAGGAGGCCTTCGTGGTGGCGCTCGAGCGCTGGCCCCGGGACGGCCTGCCCCGCAACCCGGGGGCCTGGATCACGACCACGGCGCGCAACAAGGCGATCGACCGGGTCCGGCGAGAGCGGCGGCTGCGCGAGAAGACCGAGCTGCTCCGCGACCTCGAGGGGCTGGGCTGCGAGCCCGAGGAGGCATCGAACTTGCCAGACGACAGGCTGCGGCTGATGTTCACCTGCTGCCACCCTGCGCTGGCCCCGGAGGCGCGGGTGGCGCTCACCCTTCGCACGCTCGGCGGGCTCACGACACCCGAGATCGCGCGCGCGTTCCTCGCCTCCGAGCCGGCCACGGCGCAGCGGATCGTTCGCGCCAAGCGCAAGATCCGCGACGCGGGAATCCCCTACGAGGTGCCGCCGGAGGAGCGGCTGCCAGACCGCCTCCCGTCGGTGCTGGCCACCCTCTACCTCGTCTTCAACGAGGGCTACCTCTCGACCGCGGGCGACGCGCTCGTGCGGCGCGAGCTGTGCGCCGAGGCCGTTCGCCTCGGCCGGATCCTGGCCGTGCTGATGCCCGACGAGCCCGAGGCGCTGGGCCTGCTCGCACTGATGCTGCTCCAGGACTCGCGCCGCGAGGCGCGCACCGACGCCGCGGGCGCGCTCGTGCTGCTCGAGGACCAGGACCGCTCGCTCTGGGACCGCACCGAGATCGAGGAGGGGACGCGGCTGCTCGAGCGCGGCATGCGCTTCGGGCGCCCAGGGCCCTATCTCCTCCAGGCGGCGATCGCGGCCGAGCACGCGCGTGGCCAGACCGACTGGCGTCGCGTGGCGCGGCTCTACGACGAGCTCGCCGCGCGCCAGCCCTCGCCCGTCGTCGAGCTGAACAGGGCCGTGGCGCTGGCCATGAGCGAGGGGCCGGAGCGGGGCCTCGAGCTGATCGACGGGATCGAGCGGCTCGGTCGCTACCACCTGCTGCACGCCGCCCGCGCCGACCTGCTGCGCCGGTTGGGGCGCCGGGACGAGTCCCGGGCGGCGTACCGGCGGGCCCTCGAGCTGACCTCGAACCCCGCCGAGCGCGCGTTCCTCGAGCGACGGCTCGCTCAGTAGTAGACGGTCCTCGTGCGGTGGCGGGGGCGGGACTTGTAGCGCCGTTCCTGGCCGCGGTTCCAGAGCATGACGTCGAGCGCGCGGGGAGGGATGCCGAGCTCGCCAGCGATCAGCTCGCAGGCGTGCACCGCGCAGGCGCGGATCTCGCGCTCCTGGTCGCCCGGCGGGAGCACCTCCTCGGAGTCGACGTGCGCCGCGAGGCGCTCTTCGTAGACGAGCACCCCGTCCACGCGCAACACGTGGGGCACCAGGTTGTCGGCGAAGATCGTGAGGCGGTCGAGGTCGTCGAACTCGGCCAGGCCCGCGAGCGCCATGTCGTTGGGCGTGATCTGTGCGCGCTTCCAGAAGCCCACGTCGTCGAAGAAGGGCATCCCGCGGGCGAGCTCCTCGGCCAGCGCCACGGCCGAGCCGCGCGCGCCCTCGACCACCTGGAGCGCCGTGCGGTCGCCCAGGAAGCGCCCCAGGTCGCGCAACGCCTCGGCGTAGAGCTTCATCAGGTCGTGCGAGGGGTCCTGGCCGAGCGTGCGAGCCACGGTCGGCGTGTCGATCAGGCGCAGCTCCTCGGCCGGCCACGGCCCCTCGGCTCGGGAGCGCTTGGCGAGCGCGGAGGAGATCGTGTAGTACCCCGACAGCCCCGAGGGCTTGCGCAGCGTGGGGAACCAGCCCGAGCCGAAGTTGATGGCGTCGAGCGTCAGGAGGTAGGCGGCCACCTCCTCCCGCGTTCCCTCGAGGTAATGGCGTGCCGGGTCGAGCACCGGCTCCGGACCGGGGTCGATCCCGCCCAGGCGTCCCGGGTCGATCCGGACCCAGCGCGCCGCCCCGGCGACCTCGGCACAGAAGCGCCGCACCTGGTCGGGCAGGCTCACGCTCAACGCGGGGCGCCGGCGAGCCGTGCCGTGCGCCGCAGCGGGAGCACGAACACGCCCGTGAGCGCGGCGATCACCGCCGCGGCGGCGAAGCCGAGCTCCGGCTGGGCGTGGTAGAGCGGCAGCCACAGGAGTGGCGCGGCGGCGTTGCCCGCGAACTTGAAGGAGGAGACCACCGACGTGGCGCCCGCTCGATTGCTCGGCACCGCCTCGACGATCAGGGAGTTGAGGCCCGCCCAGACGAAGGCCGAGCCGGCGCCGGCGAGCGCCCACAGGGCCGCGACGCCCCCGGGCGAGTCGGCCACGCCGAGCATGGCCACGAGCGCGGCGCAGGCGGACGCCCCGCCCACGACCACCGGCACCCTCCCTACACGGTCGGCCACGCCGCCCGCCGCCCTGCCGAGCAGCATCCCGGCCAGGCCGAATCCCGCCAGCAGCAACCCGCGCTCGACCGAGGCGAGCCCCAGGTCGTCGGCCGCGCGCAGGGCGACCAGGAAGGTGAGCCCGGTGATGCCCGCATAGGCGGCGAAGGCGGCCCCCGACAGGAGCCCCACGCGCCGGGTGAGGATGGCGCGGAAGCTCGGCGGGGCGAGCTCCTCGTCGCGCGGGCGGTCCTCGGGCGGCACGAGCGAGAGCAGGGCGGCCACGCCGGCGGGCGCCAGGAAGGCGAGCCGCCAGTCGAGCGCCCCGAGCAGCCCACCGCACAGCGGCGAGAGCGCCACGGCCGCGGTCTGGATGGCCGCGAAGGTGCCGACGCTCCGTCCGAGCCGCTCACGCGGCACCACCTCCGCGAGCCCGGCCAGGAGCAGCGGCGTGAGGAAGGCGTTCGCGGACCCCTGCGCGGCGCGCAGGGCGAGGAACGCGACGATCCCGGGCGACAGGGCTGCGGCGAGCGAGGCGATCGCATACGCGATGTATCCGGCACGCACCACCCGCGCCCGCCCGAGCCGCTCGCCGATCGTGCCCGACACGAGCATGATCAGCGCGAACGGAACGAGGTATGCGGGCACGGCGGCGGCCACGGCCCCGGTCGAGGCGTCGAAGGCGTCGCGCAGCTGCGGGATCAGCACCGCGATCACGGCCCCTCCGAACGGGCCGAGGAAGCCGCCGACGTACAGCGGAAGCGTCGAGACACGCCGCTCGCTCACGGCCCTCCACGGTACCCGGCGCCCCACGCGCACGACGGCGCCCAACGCACCACGCCTCCGCCGCCGCACCCACGTCCACGGCGCCGCACCACTCCCCCCGTCATCGCCCATGCTGGGCTGGATTACTCGGCCTATGGCCGGGCTATGCAGCACAGCCCACCCCTGGAGCCGGCAGGGCGGTAGCGGGACCGCCGCTGCCGGCGGGCGGTAGCAGGGCACGGCCGCGGGCCGGGGGGGCCGCCGCTGGGGGCCGCCGCTGGGGGCCGCCGCGCGCGGGACTATCCTCGCCCGGGTGAGCGCCACAGCCGCGACCGACGCCCTCCTCGAGGGGCTCAACGAGCCTCAGCGGGAGGCCGTGCTCCACGGAGAGGGGCCGCTCTTGATACTCGCCGGCGCCGGCTCGGGCAAGACACGGGTGCTCACGCACCGGATCGCCTTCCTCGTGGGCACCGGGCAGGCCGCACCGGGGGAGATCCTCGCGATCACCTTCACCAACAAGGCCGCCGACGAGATGCGCGAGCGCGTACAGCGCCTGGTCGGGAACCGCGCCCGCGCGATGTGGGTGATGACCTTCCACTCCGCCTGCGCGCGCATGCTCAGGGCCGACGCGGAGCGGCTCGGACATTCGCGCGGGTTCACGATCTACGACGAGGGCGACTCGCTGCGCCTCGTGAAGCAGTGCCTCGACGAGCTCGGCGTCGATCCGAAGCGCTTCGCTCCGCGCGGGATCAGGCGCCAGATCTCAGACGCCAAGAACCAGCTGCTGGACGCCGAGGCCTACCGCCTCAAGGTGTCGAGCTTCTTCGAGCAGACTGCGGCCGACGTCTACGGGCTCTACCAGCAGCGGGCGCACGCGAACAACGCCATGGACTTCGACGACCTGCTGTTCCGCTGCGTGAACCTGTTCGAGCTCTTCCCGGAGGTGCGCGACCGCTACCGCAAGGCCTTCCGACACGTGCTGGTGGACGAGTACCAGGACACGAACCGCGCCCAGTACCGCTGGCTCCAGCTCCTGTGCGAGGAGCACCGCAACCTGAGCGTGGTGGGGGACGACGACCAATCGATCTATCGCTTCCGCGGCGCCGACATCCAGAACATCCTGGGGTTCGAGCGGGACTTTCCGGACGCCACGGTGGTCAAGCTCGAGCAGAACTACCGTTCGACGCAGACCATCCTGGGCGCCGCCAACGCCGTCGTCTCGCACAACCGCGATCGCAAGGCGAAGAGCCTCTGGAGCGAGCTCGGCCGGGGGGACCCAGTACACGTCCGAGAGCTCGAGGACGAGCACGCCGAGGCGCGCTTCGTCGTCTCCGAGATCGAGCGGCTCGTGGACGAGGGCGCCTCGCGCGACGAGATCGCCGTCTTCTACCGGACGAACGCGCAGTCGCGCGTGCTCGAGGACATGCTCGTGCGCTACGCGGTCTCCTACCAGGTGATCGGCGGCACGCGCTTCTACGAGCGGGCCGAGGTCAAGGACGCGCTCGCCTACCTCACGCTGTTCGTGAACCCGCAGGACGTCGTGGCCTTCGGACGCTCCGTGAACTCGCCGCGACGCGGGATCGGATCCACCTCGCAGGGCCGCATAGTGGGCCATGCGAACACGCTCGGGGAGCCGGTGTGGCAGGTGGCAGCGGCGCCGGAGGCGGTCCCGGGGCTCGCCCCTGCCGCGGTCAAGGCGGTGGGGCGGTTCATGTCCGTGATGCAGCGCCTTCGGGAGCGGGCCGAGGGGGGCGCGTCGGTGGGCGACCTGCTGCGTGAGACGCTCGACGAGAGCGGCTACCTCGACGCGCTCCGGGCGGAGCGCACGATCGAGGCTCAGGGCCGGCTCGAGAACCTCGAGGAGCTCGTGGGCGTGGCGCGGGAGTACGACGCCACGAGCGAGGAGCCGTCGGTCGAGGAGTTCCTCCAGCAGGTGGCGCTCTTCTCAGAGCAGGACGCCTTGCGCGACGACGAGGGCGTTGTGACGCTGATGACGCTGCACAACGCCAAGGGGCTCGAGTTCCCCGTGGTCTTCACGATCGGCTGCGAGGACGGCGTGTTCCCGCACTCGCGGGCGATCGAGTCGGGCGACCTCGAGGAGGAGCGCCGCCTCTGCTATGTGGGGATGACGAGGGCGAAGCGCGAGCTCTACCTCTCCCACGCGCGCACGCGGAACCTCTACGGCGCGCGCGACTGGAACATGCCGAGCCGCTTCCTCGACGAGATCCCCGCCGAGCTCACGGACCGCGAGGAGGCCCCCCCGGCCACGAGCTGGGAAGCCGCCACGTCGCGCCCGGAGCCGCGCCCCGGCGCCAGCTTCGCGCTCGGTGACGACGTCGTTCACGCCAACTTCGGCGAGGGTGTGGTCACCGGCGTCGAGCCGGGGGGCCTCGTCGTGGTGCGCTTCGCGGGCGACGGCTCTGAGCGCAAGCTGATGGCGGACTACGCCCCGCTCAAGAAGCGATGACCAACGTCATCGACGGCAACGCGGTCGCGGCTGAGGTCCGCGAGCGCGTGCGACGGGAGGTGGAGACGCTTCCCGAGCGCCCCGGGCTCGCCACCGTGCTCGTCGGCGACGATCCCGCCTCCGCCGTCTACGTGCGAATGAAGCGCGAGGACTCTGCCCAGGTGGGAATCGAGTCGTTCCACCAGGAGCCGGGCGACGACGTGACCGCGGACGAGCTGCGCGAGCTGCTGCTCGCCCTGAACGCGGACGAGCGCGTGCACGGCATCCTGCTCCAGCTGCCGCTGCCGGACCACCTCGACGACGCCCAGATGACGGCCCTCATCGATCCCGCCAAGGACGTCGACGGGCTGACGCCGATGAGCACCGGGCTGCTCGCCCAGGGCCGGCCGGGACTGGTGCCGTGCACCCCGCGGGGGGTGATGGAGCTGCTCCGGCACGCCGGGGTGGAGCTCGAGGGCGCTCGTGCGGTCGTCGTGGGCCGCTCCCAGCTCGTGGGCAAGCCGCTCGCCGCGCTGCTGCTGGCGGCGAACGCGACCTTGACCCAGTGCCACTCCCGCACCCGCGACCTCGGGGCCGTCTGCCGCGAGGCGGACGTGCTGGTGGCCGCGGTGGGCTCGCCGGGACTCGTCACCGCCGACATGGTGAGGCCCGGCGCGACGGTGATCGACGTGGGCACGAATCGCACGGAGGCCGGCCTCGTGGGGGACGTCGACTTCGAGGCCGTCAAGAACGTTGCCGGCGCCATCACGCCGGTCCCCGGTGGCGTCGGCCCGATGACCCGCGCGATGCTGCTCGCGAACACCGTTACGGCCGCGCGGAGGCAGGCGGAGGTGCGGCGCGAGGCCGCCGCGCGGCGCTAGTGGTCGACTAGTCTGCGCCGCGCATGGACCTGCGACGGCTGCGCGCGGGCGAGTGGATCGCCGCCCTATCGGGGATCGCCCTGCTCGTGTCGCTCTTCCTCCCCTGGTATGGGTACGAGGCCACCCGTCCGGGCCTCCAGGTCGTCGGCACCGACGTGACCGGCTGGGAGGCGTTCGCCGTCACCGACGTGCTGCTCGCCGTGCTCGCGTCCTTCGGCGTGGCGCTGTGGATCGTGACGGCCACCCAGCGCACCGTCCCGGTGCCCATGGCGCTAGCCGGCCTGACAGCGCTGGCCGGCACGCTCTCCGTCGTGCTCGTGGTCGCGCGGTTGCTCGTCACGGTGGGGCCCGGCGGCCCGATCTCGACCGCCCGCGAGGTCGGGGCGTGGCTGGGGCTGGTCGCGGCCGCCGCGTTCGCGGCGGGCGGCTGGCTCTCGATGCGCGACGAGCGGCTCTCGAAGCCCGAACGCACCACGGATGCCACCGGCAGCCCCGCCCCTCCGCCGGCCGAGATCGAGCCGATCCCGGCGCCGCGGCGGTGACCTTTGCGCGCCTCAGGGCCGCACGACTGGGTGACGATGATCGCCGCGCACCGGACATCCAGGAGCCTGGGTTCGACGGGGTCACGACCGTGAAGGCGGGCGCCCCGCTGGCGGTCGCCGTGCTCGGGGTGTTCGCCTTCGCCGCCGGCACGAGCGTCCAGCACGAGCAGGAGGGCAGCGAGCTCCGGGAGCTGCCGGCCGAATGACGGAGCGGGTCGACGAGTTCGAGGTGACCGGTCCGCTGCTCACGGACGTGGGGGGAAGCCTGCCCGTGAAGGTGCTCTCCACCCCCGGCATGATCGCGATGATGGAGCGGAACGCGGCCCGCCTGTCCCGCGAGCACCTGCCCGAGGGCAAGGCCACGGTCGGCTTCGAGGTCTGCGTGAAGCACGTCGCGGCCGCCGCCGAGGGGGCACGGTGCACGGTTTCGGCACGCCTGCGCGACTTCGTGGAGGGACGCAAGCTGCGCTTCGACGTCGAGGTGCGCGAGGGCGGTCGGACGATCGGGCTGGGGACCCACGAGCGGCGCGTGATCGACCGCTCAGGCTTCGGGCGATGACGCTCGTCTCGGAGCTCGACCTGCCCGCGTTCGACTACACGGACCCGGAGCTGCGCGGGGAGCGCTTCCACCGGGCGATGCGCGAGCTGCGGGCGCGCACCTGGATCGCGTCCTCGCCGTTCGGGTACACCGTGCTCGACCGGGAGGCCGCCACCTTCTTCCTGCGCACGCGCTCGGCGAAGTTCCCCGGGATGAAGATCGCCGAGCTGTTCGGCGTGGACGACGGCCCGCTGCGCGAGGAGATGGAGCGAAACATCCTGCACATCGACGGCGACCGGCACCGTCGGCTGCGCAACCTCGTGAACCCGGCCTTCACGCCGCGCGCCGCCGACCGCTGGCGGCCGGCCATGCGCGACTTCCTCGGGCGGCTCTGGTCGGAGGTGGCTGACGCCGGCGGCTGCGAGTTCGTGGAGGCGTTCGCGAAGCCCTATCCCTCGCTCACGATCGCCAGGGTGATGGGCGCGCCGCTCGAGGACGCGCCGCGCCTCCACGAGTGGTCGAACTGGATCCAGCGGCAGTTCGACGCCCCCAGCCTGATGGCGGAGCGCGAGCGGATCGAGCGCGCGGTGAGCGAGTTCTACGAGTACGCGGACGGGCTGCTGGCCGCGCGCCGTGAGAGCCCGGGGGACGACCTGATCTCGACGCTCATCGCCGCCGAGCAGGAGGGCGACCGCCTCTCGGACGTCGAGTGCGTGAACCTGGTGCTGAACGTGCTGATCGGCGGGGTCGACACGACCCAGAGTCAGCTCGCCCAGGCCGTGCGGTTGTTCGCCGTCCACCCGGAGCAGTGGGAGCTGCTGGCGGCCCGGCCGGAGCTCGCGCCGGCCGCCGTGGAGGAGGTGGTGCGCTACGAGCCGATCACGCCGTTCACCGCGCGCATCACGGTCGAGGACGTCGAGCACCGCGGCGTGACCTTCCCCGAGGGAACCGTGGTCGTGGTGTGCGCCCTCACCGGGAACCGCGAGGTGGAGGGGCCGGACGAGTTCGACATCACAGCCGACCGCGGGCGGGAGAGGCCGCTCACCTTCGGCGCCGGGATCCACTACTGCCTGGGCGCGAACCTGGCTCGCGCCGAGCTCCAGGAGGCGCTCGCCTTCCTACCCGCGCGCATGCCCGGGCTGAGGCTCGAGTCGGAGCCGGAGCTCGGCTCGATCAACGGGATCTACGGCGTCGAGCGGCTGCCCGTGGCCTGGGACCGTTGACCCCGGGCAACGTCGAGCTGTTGCGCGACCTCTATGGCGCCTTCGACTTCCGGTCGGCGGCGGAGGGCCGGCTCGACGATCTGTTTCGACGCCACGCCGACCCGGCCTTCGAGCTCGTACCGCCGCCCATCTACCCCGACACCGAGGCAATGGTGGGCATGGAGGGCTTCGACGCCTTCATGCGCATGCTTACCGAGGTGTGGGACGAGTGGCGCTTCGAGATCGAGGACATGGAGGAGGCGGGTGACCGCGTGCTCGTGCTCGTGACCTTGCACGCCCGCGGCCGTGGTAGTGGGGCATCCGCCGAAGCCCCCGCCGCTCACGTGGTGACGTTCAGCGGGGGTCGAGTGGTACGGCTCGAGGTGTTCGTGGACCGCGCGGAGGCGCGGGCGGCGGCCGGCCTCAGCGCCGGATCCTGAAGATGGAGCTGCGGCCACCCGGCCGGAACAGGGTCACATAGGCGGAGCGGCGGGTGAGCGCGGTGGTCCAGAGCATGGTGTCGGTGTGGGCCGCTGAGTCGCAAGGGCGGCGGCTGCCCTGGGAGGTGTGGCCGATGTCGTAGCCGGGGTCGAGCCCGGCGAGCGGGCGGCCGCGCATCAAGATCCGCGGACCGCCGGGGCGGCGCAGCACGAGCGCCTGAGAGCAGCGCGAGATGCTCACGTAGAGCAGGGCTCCCCCGGAGAGCGACGGGTTCAGCAGCAGCGAGGAGCTCGAGCGGGCGAGCGTGCCGCGCCGCCTGGTGCGCAGGTTCACGATGCGGAGGGCGCTCCCCCCGCGGCCGGCCACGTGGTAGACGAGGCGGTCGCCGTCCAGGTCGGGCCGCCCCAGCTGGGTCGGGCGGCGGGACGAGGCCACGCGCCGGGCGCGCGCCCCCGGGCGCAGCCGCATCGCCTCGATCACGTCGCCGCCGCGGCGACCCGTGCGCCGCCATGCGAGCCAGCGCGAGGACACCGCGAGCTTCGACACCCGCGGCACGCGGCGCAGGAGGATCGGTCGCAGGTCGCGCAGCACCACCACCCGGTCGCCCCCGCGGAGGGCGAGGTAGCGGCCGGCGAGCGCGGGATCAAGACCAAACAGGGCCCGGTCCCGTCCGCCCACGCGGACCATGCCCGGGCCGCCCGGCCGCTGCCAGGCGAGCGCCCCGGCGGACGCCGAGGGGTCGGTGGCGGGGCTGGCCACGCGCCGCGCGCCCCAGGCGGTGCCGGTCGAGATGGTGAGCGCGCAGAGGCCCAGCGCGACCGCGTCGAGGACGCGGAGGCCGCGGAGCGCCAGCGGGCGCTCGGCCATGAGCTCGAGGACCCGCATCCCGGTCGGCCGCTCGGCGAGCGGCGCGAGCAGGAGCACCGGCAGCGCCCGACCGGCGCCGAAGCCGAGGCCGACCAAGAGGCCGAGCTCCGGCCTGCCCGACACGAGGCAGATCAGGGCCAGCGCCCCCACCGCGAGGGTGAGGACGAAGGTGGCGAACCCCAGGCCGAGCAGCACGCCGTAGAGGCCGGCGGCCACCGGCATCGGAAGCCGCCGCCGCCAGCCCTCCGGCACCTGGCGGCGGACCTGCGGACGGATGGGCACGCCCCAGGCCTCGGCGAGCGCCGCGGCGATGGCCACGGCCACCGCCACGCCCGCGGCCAGCCCGTCTCCACCCGTGTGGAGCAGGGAGCCGAGGAGCGCGAGCCCGCCGAAGGTCGCCATCCCGCCGATAAGGGCCCCCGCGACGAAGGCGAGAAGGGCGGGCGCCAGGATGCGGCGACCCGCCTCGCGCGCCGCGGCGGCGAGCGTGTCGACCATCGAGAACCCGCACGGGGACCAGGCCCCGGTGATCCCCGCCACCACCGCGGTGAGCGTCAGGACGACGGTCAGCATGGGACCGCGGTGAGCGTCGGGACGACGGTCAGCATGGGACCGCGGTGAGCGTCAGGACGACGGTCAGCATGGGACCTTCGTCTGGTAGTAGTGGACGCAGAAGACCTTGCGGCCCGCGTGGCAATAGCCGGTGAGCGCGGCGTCTCCGTTGATCCGCCTGCTCGTGTAGGCGCAGCAATCCACGAGCTTGCGAACGTGCCCGCCGCAGCAGCGGTACCACGCCCCGTCGATCTGGGTGCGGAGGCCGTAGAGCCTGCCCGTCCTGCGGCAGACGCGGCTGCGCTTCGCGGGCGGCAGCGGTCGCCCGTCGGGGTCGCGCAGCAGGCGCCCGTGGCGGTCGACGGGACGCCCCTTGCCGTCCACGAGCCGGCCGAGGTCGTCCACGGGCCTGCCGTCGCCCGCGCGCAACGGGAAGCCGTGGGCGTCGATCCGGGGCAGTCCCACCGGGTGCGGGCAGGACCCGGTCGTATAGGTGTGGCCGCAGAAGTGGTAGGCCTCCGCCTCACCCGGTGGCACGACGGCGGAGACGACGGCCCCGCCGGTCACGGCCATCAGGGCCTTCGAGACCTTGTCGAGGAACCCTCGCCGGGAGGTGTGCGCCGCGACCGCGTCGCTGAGGCGGTCAGCCACGCAGCGCCTCGGCCGCGCGGCGCTCGGCGGTCCCGAGCACGCTCTCGAGCTGGGGGAGCGTGTTGAACGTCCCCTTGGCCAGGACCTCGCCGTCCAAGCCCAGCACGACCGCGTAGGGGGCGCCCGGGACGGCGAGCGCCGCCCACGCGTCGGCGTCGGCGGCCTCGTCGAAGCGCCGGGCGGCCAGGAGTGGGTCACGCTCCAGGAGGGCCAACGCCGGGCCCAGGGAGGCGCACACGGGGCAGCCGTCGGACATGAAGACGGCGAGCGCCAGCCGGGCCTCGGGCCCGGGCTCGAAGCGAGCAATCAGCGCGCTGCGCTCGCCGATCTCGGGGCCCTCGCCAGCCACGTCAAGCGCCGCCTGGGGGCCCAGCGCGAGCCGGAGCTCGCCGACCTCGCGCGCCAGGGCGAGCAGCGCCACGGCGAGGGTCGCCACGGCGAGCAGCGCCACCGCGAGACCGAGCGTGAGCCAGGCGTCCGTGGACACCGCCCCGCCGGGGACGAACGGAACGGCGGCGAAGGCGCCGGCGAGCGCGACGTTGCGCGCCACCGCCGCACGGCTCACCCTGGAGCGTGCTCCGAAGCACCCGCAGGGCGCCCCGGCGCGCCCGGCGCGCAACGCCCGGGCCAGCAGGAGGGCCAGGCCCAGCTGTAGCCCGGCGGCAGCCCAGGCGGCGGGGGGGAGGCCAGCCACGACGCCGGCCGCCAGGCCGAGCTCGACGACCACCGAGCCGGCGAACACCAACCGCTGCGCCCGGTCGCCCCTGACCCCGAAAGTGGCGAGCGCGGCGCGGCTGTGAGCGGGCGCGGCGAGCTTGAGCAGCGCCGCGACCGCGAGCACCGCCCCCAGGGCCGTCCGAGCGAGGAGGGCCGGCATCGACCCCCAAGCTAGGCCCAGTCCGCGACCGGCGCAAGCACGGCCGGAGCTACGATGCGGGCGCCGATGATCGACCGCGACCAGGTGCTGCACGTGGCCCGCCTCGCCCGCCTCCGGCTGAGCGATGAGGAGACCGCCCGGATGGCCGGCGAGCTCTCGACGATCCTCGACCACATCGAGAAGATCGAGGAGCTCGAGCTCGACGACGTCGAGCCGACCTCGCACGTCGTGCAGGTCGAGAACGTCCTGCGGCCGGACGAGCCGCGCGAGAGCTGGCCGCGAGAGCGGATCCTCGAGGGTGCGCCCGACGTGGCGCAGGGCGGCTTCCGCGTCCCCAGCCCCGGGCGGTGAGCGGGCTGCTCGAGCTCACGGCGGCCCAGGCCGCGGAGCGGGTGC
>Ga0126312_10001388_pt1 | contig 15858 bp, 17 predicted proteins | sample Plot104A_FD_92537 | JGI IMG/M metagenome (GOLD analysis project Ga0126312, IMG submission 92537) | Serpentine soil microbial communities from UC McLaughlin Reserve, CA, USA - Plot104A | ecosystem: Environmental > Terrestrial > Soil > Grasslands | place: USA: UC McLaughlin Reserve, Lake County... | reverse complement strand
TCGAGACGGTCGGCGTCGGCCAGGCCGAGGTCGACATCATCGACCACGCGGACACGGTCGTGCTCGTTCTGATGCCGGGCTCCGGCGACTCGATCCAGGCGCTGAAGGCCGGCGTCATGGAGATCCCGGACGTGATCGTCGTCAACAAGGGCGAGCACCCGCTGGCCGACACGATGATCCGCGAGGTGAAGGCGGTGTTGGCGCTCGGCCCGGATCGGCCGTGGAAGGTCCCGGTGGTGCGTACCGAGGCGATGAAGGGGGAGGGCGTCACCGAGCTCGTGGCGACGATCGACGCCCACGGCGAGCACATCGCCGAGGCGGGGACGCTGGCCGAGCGCCGCGCGCGGAACCTGCGGGCCGAGGTGATCGGGATCGCGGCTGCGCGGATGCGCCGCGAGCTCGAGGAGCGCGCCGGCTCCGACCCCGACTGGGCGCGGCTGCTCAAGCGCGTCACGAGCCGCGAGATCGATCCGGCGACCGCCGCGCGCGAGCTGCTCTCCAAGACCCGCGATGCCTGAGGGGCGCTCGGGCCCGGCGCTCGAGCTGATCCGAGGCTGGGTCGGGCACCGGCTGGACGACGTCGGCGGCGCAGGCGTCGGCAGGATCGAGGCGGCGTACGTGCCGGAGGGCCACGGCTCGATCGAGTGGATGCTGGCGCGGATGGGGCGCTTCGGGCACTACACGCTGGTCCCGACGCGCGATGCGGTGGAGGGAGTCGAGCACGTCTGGGTGCCGTACACGCGCGACCACATCCGCGCCGCGCCGCGGATCGAGCCGCAGGAGGCGCTGACGGTCGCGGCCGAGCGAGGCCTCCGCGAGCATTACGAGCTCGCGGGCGATGATCGCGGCGCCGCCGAGCTCGAGAAGCTCGACGGCGATGCGATCAGCGCTCGGCCGGACGCTCGAACGAACTAAGCGGCCCGACGGCTACGTGCGTCGGAGATCCGCGACCACGACTCCGAGAACGAGAGGGCCTCGGCGAACCGCCGTGCCTTCGGCGACAGCTCGTGGCGCTTACCGTCGATCCGGCTCACGCAGATCGGCACCACGACCGCCCCAGAGTCCAACTCGTCGCGCAGCGCCGTGATCTCGCTCCACCTCGCGTTGCTCTCCATGCTTCCCATCGCTCCTCCCCGACCGACTCGCGGTCGGAGTGACTGGAATGGACGGGGCGAGTCTAAGCGCATCCGCCGGACGCGATTTCGTGGCGATGCGAACGAACCCGCAAAATCGGGATTCGTCGAGCCGGTCGCGGCGTAACCTCACGGGCATGGCGGCGGCACTTCTGATCATCGACTTCCAGAACGACTTCACACCCGGCGGCGCGCTCGCGGTCGAGGGCGGCGACGAGATCGCCGAGCCGATCCGGCGCCTCGCCCGCGAGGTCGACGTCGTGGTCGCCACCCGCGACTGGCACCCGCCCGACCACGCCTCGTTCGTCACCGAGGGCGGGCCGTGGCCGGTCCACTGCGTCCAGGGGACCCCCGGGGCCGAGCTCCACTCCTCGATCCGCGACCTCCGGATCGACGCGATTGCCGATGTCGGGCGCGAGCGCGACGACGAGGGCTACTCCGGCTTCGAGAAGTCCGACCTGGCGCGGATCCTCCGCGAGCACGAGGTCGACCGCGTCTACGTCTGCGGCCTCGCGACCGACTACTGCGTCCGCGCCTCGGCGATCGACGCCCGCCGCGAGGGCTTCGACGTGACAGTGGTCGAGGATGCGGTCCGGCCGGTCGAGGTCGAGCCGGGCGATGGCGAGCGGGCGCTCGACGAGATGCGCGACGCCGGGGCGCGAGTGGCGAGCTCCGTTGAGCTGCTCGCGGCGGCGGGGAGCTAGGCGCCGAGCTGGCGTGCGATCACCATCTGCTGCACCTCATCCGTGCCCTCGCCGATGGTGAGGATCTTCGCGTCGCGGTAGAACCGGCACACCGGGTACTCCTCGATGTAGCCGTAGCCGCCGTGGATCTGTACGGCTTCCTCGGTGGCGCGGACGGCGAGCCTCCCGCTGAGGAGCTTCGCCTGCGCCGCCGTGAGCGTGAACGACTTGCCGGCGTCCTTTTCGAGCGCCGCGCGGTGGACCAGAAGCCGTGTCGCCTCGATCTGCGATGAGATGTCCGCCAGCTTTGCCTGGATCACCTGGAACTTCGATATCGGCTGACCGAAGGCGCGCCGCTCCTTCGCGTATGCGAGCGCCTCGTCGAGCGCCCCCTGCGCAAGCCCAACGCCCATGGCCGCGACGCCGATCCGTCCGCCGTCGAGGATGTGCAGGAAGTTCTTGAACCCATCGCCGCGGCGGCCGAGCAGATTCGACTCCGGCACGCGGCAGCCGTCGAAGGCGAGCGGACGCGTATCGGAGGCGTTCCAGCCCATCTTCCGGTACGGCTCTCCAGGCTCGTAGCCGGGCGTCCCGTTGGGGACGACGATGTTCGAGATCTCCCGGCCGCCGTCACCGTCCCGCGTGACCGCGGTGATCGTCACGCAACCCGAGATCTCCGTGCCGGCGTTGGTGATGAACTGTTTCGCGCCATCGATCACCCACTCGCCGTCCTCGAGCCGCGCCCGGGTGCGGGTCGCGCCGGCGTCGGAGCCGGCCTCGGGCTCGGTCAGCCCGAAGGCGGCGAGCTTGCGACCGGCGCAGAGCTCGGGCAGCCACTCCGACTTCTGCTCGGCGCTGCCCCAGACGTGGATCGGCATCGTCCCCAACGAGGTGTGCGCGGCGAGCGTGATGCAGACCGAGGAGTCCACCCGCGCCAGTTCCTCGACCGCGAGCGCGTAGGAGAGCGTGTCCCCCCCGCCGCCCCCGTAGTCCTCCGGAAACGGGATCCCCATCAGCCCCAGCTCGCCCAGCTTGGCCACGATCTCGTACGGGAACGCCTTCGTTCGATCGAGCTCCTCGGCCGCCGGGGCGACCTCGGCGCGTGCGAAGTCGCGCACCGTGTCGCGCAGAAGCCGTTGCTCGTCGGAGAGCTCGAAGTTCACCGCGGGCGAAGCCTAGATGGCTGATCCCGCGACTTCACGCACGCGGATGCCGCGCACGCGAGGCCGCAGAATCAGCCATCTCTAGGCCGCTTCGCGCCACTCCGCCGGTGCGCCGGGCCCGTGCTCGGTATAGGCCTCGCGCGCGTTGAGCCGCGCGCCGCAGCTCTCGCAGTAGCCGCGCTCGTCGACGACGCCGCCGCAGCGCTTATGCCGCACCACCATCGGTGGGCCGCCCTCGGCCGACAGGTACCGGTCGCCCCAGTGGAGCAGCGAGAGCATCACCGGCCACAGGTCGAGGCCCTTCTGGGTCAGGAAGTACTCGTAGCGCGGCGGGCGCTCCTGGTACGGGCGCTTCTCGAGGATGTCCTCCTCGACCAGCCAGGCGAGGCGGGTCGCGAGGACGTTGCGGGCGACGCCCAGGTTCTCCTGGATCTGGTCGAAGCGCCGGCGGCCGTTGAAGACGTCGCGGATCACGAGCAGCGTCCACCGCTCGCCCAGCACCTCGAGGGTCCGGGCGATCGAGCAGATCTGGTCGTACTCGCGCTTCAGCACGTCTGTGATTGTCGCACACTTAGTTGCATCAAGCAACTCGTGCTGGTACGGTCGATTTCGTCATGAAACCCAATCCGGCGGGGCCGAGGAGGCGACCGATGATTACGTTGAAGCCGAGCCTGGACGTATCGGCGCTGCGCGTCGAGGTGAGCGAGGAGGAGATCCTCGCCGACCTCACCTACCCAGAGCGCCCTTTTGGACCGACGGCGGACCCGCGGAACGCGCGGTGACCGCCGTCTCCTCGGCACAGGCGCACGCGCGGCGCTCGCCCGAGACCACCCGCGAGCGCGTCGTCAGGTGGCAGGACCCGCTCGCGTCCGCGTCGCAGGCCGCCGGAGCCGACGGCCTCACCTACATGCGGCGGATCGCCGCAGGCGAGGTGCCGCCGCCGCCGATCGCGGTGCTTTTGCGCATGCAGCCGGTGGACCTCGAGTTCGGGCGTGCGGCCTTCGAGGGTGAGCCGGGGGAGGAGCACTACAACCCGATCGGCGTCGTCCACGGTGGCTATGCGGCGACGCTGCTCGACTCCGTGATGGGCTGCGCCGTCCACACGACGCTAGAGGCGGGGGAGGGCTATACGACCGTCGGCTTCGAGGTGAAGCTGGTGCGGCCGCTCGCAGCGGGCATGGTGGTGCGCGCCGAGGGCGAGGTCGTGCACCGCGGGCGCCGCCAGGCGACGACGGAGGCGCGGATAGTCGATCAGGCGAGCGAGAAGCTGCTCGCGCACGCGACGGGGACCTGCCTGATCGTCGAGCTGATTTAGGCCAGATCGCGCGCCAGGCGCACGAGCAGGCGTACGCCGAAGCCGGTCGCGCCGTTTCCGACGTAGTCGCGGCCCGTGTCCCACGCGGTGCCGGCGATGTCGAGGTGCGCCCAGGGGACGTCGTCGACGAACTCCTCGAGGAACGAGCCGGCGTAGATCGTGCTCGCTTTGCGCTTCGAGGCCGCGTTCGTGAGGTCGGCGACCCTACCGCGGGTGAGCTGCTTGTACTCCTCGTGCAGCGGCAGCCTCCAGGCGAGCTCGCCACTGGCGCTCGCCGCGCGCTCGACGGCGGCCGCCCACTCGTCATCGTTGGAGATCAGCGCCGCGTAGGTCGAGCCGAGCGCGACGACGACGGCACCGGTGAGCGTCGCGAGGTCGACGAGGCGCTCCGCGCCGAGCGAGCGCACGCAGTAGGTGAGCGCGTCCGCGAGGATCAGGCGACCCTCGGCGTCCGTGTTGTTCACCTCGACCGTCTTGCCGTTCAGCTGGGTGATCACGTCGCCGGGCTTGATCGCGCTGCCGCTCGGCATGTTCTCGGTCGCGGGCACGACCGCCACGAGCTCGAGCTCGAGGCCGAGCTCGACGGCCGCGGCGAAGCCCTCGAGCACCGCGGCGGCACCCGACATGTCCATCTTCATCTCGTGCATCCCCGCCGCCGGCTTGATCGAGATCCCGCCGCTGTCGAAGGTGACGCCCTTGCCGACGAGGCCGATCGTCGGGCCGTCGCCCCCGCCGCGATACCGCAGCGCGATCAGGCGGGGTTCGGTGAGCGAGCCCTGCGACACGGCGACGAGGCCCCCCATGCCGCGCTCGGCGATCGCACCGCGATCCAGCACCTCGAGCTCGACCGCCTCGCTCACCGCGGCGATCTCTGCGGCCCGCGCTGCGAGCGCCTCGGGCGTGAGCTCGTTGGCCGGGGTGTTCTGGAGGTCACGGGCGCGGTTCGCGGCGTTGCTCGCGACGAGCGCGACCCGCGCCTCGCGCTCGACTCCGCCCGGATCGCCGTCCGGGACCAGCAGGCGCAGCCGCTCGAGCCGCGCCGGCGGCTCCTCGTCCTCGTCGGTCGAGCGGTAGCGGTCGAAGCGGTAGGCCGCGAGCACCGTGCCCTCGACCAGCGCCGCCGCAGCCTCCGCCGGCCGCTCGCCGGGCACGAGCCAGGCGAGCGAGCGGGCCTCGAGCGCCCGCGCGCGCTTCGCCGCGATCGCGGCGAGCACCCGGAAACGCTCCGAGTCGAGCTCGTCCGGCTTCCCGGCCCCGACGACGAGCACCGGCGGCCCCTCAGGCGGGTGAAGGATGGCGACGTGCTTCAGCCTCGCCCGCGCCTCCGCGGCGCCCGGCGCCTCCCGCAGGGGCGGCGGCAGCTCGGCGCCGTCGGGCATGACGAGAGCGCCGAGATCGGCATCGATGGCCTCGATCCCCGCCGCTGCGACCTCGACCTCCACGGCGCGCGAGTCTATCTTTGCCCCACTACCATCACGAATCCATCGTCCGCGGAGCTTGCCGCTCCAACGAACCCCCGGAGAAAGGACCCATGCCCAAGACAGTCATCCTCGGGACCGCGCGCACGCCCTTCGGGAAGATGGGCGGGGCCTTCGCGTCCAAGGGCGCCATCGAGCTCGGCGGCGACGCGATCGAGGCGGCGCTCGAGCGCTCGTCGGTCGAGCCGGAGCAGGTGCAGCAGGTGAGCTTCGGCCAGGTGCTCCAGGCGGGCCAGGGCCAGATCCCGTCGCGCCAGGCGCAGATCCAGGCCGGGATCCCGCGCGAGGTGCCTTCCGAGACCGTGAACAAGGTGTGCGCGTCCGGCATGCGCACGATCGGCCTCGCCGACCAGGCGATTCGCGCGGGTGACCTCGAGATCGGCGTCACCGGGGGTATGGAGTCGATGTCGCAGGCGCCCTACCTACTGCCTGGGGCACGATTCGGGTTCCGGATGGGCGACGTCAACGCGGTCGACGCGATGACCCACGACGGGCTGACGAACCCGTTCACCGACAAGCAGATGATCAACGAGGCGAGCGAGGTCTCGAACGAGCTCGAGATCACCCGGCCGGACATGGACCGCTGGGCCGCGCGCTCCCACCAGCTCGCCGCCAGGGCGACGGACGAGGGCCGCCTCGCCGAGGAGATCGTCTCGGTGACGGTGAAGAGTCGCAAGGCCGAGACCGTGGTCGAGGCGGACGAGGCGATCCGCCCGGACACGAGCCTCGAGACGCTCGCGAAGCTGCCGGCGATCGGCGGCGACGACGCGACCCACACGGCCGGCAACGCACCCGGCGTCAACGACGGTGCCGCCGCGGTCGTCGTCGCGTCCGAGGAGTGGGCGAGCGAGAACGGCTGCGCTCCCCTCGCCAACGTCCTCTCCTACGGCACCGTGGCCGACGACTTCCCCTATCTCGCGAGGACGCCGGCGAACGCCGCCAAGCAGGCGCTCATCAAGATCGGCAAGGCCCCCGAGGACATCGACCTGTGGGAGATCAACGAGGCGTTCGCCTCCGTCGCGCTCAACTCCGTGCGGATGCTCGGGGTCGATGACGAGAAGGTGAACGTAAACGGCGGCGCGATCGCCCTCGGCCATCCGATCGGCGCGTCCGGCGCCCGCATCGTCGGCGCGCTCGTCCACGAGCTTCGCCGCCGCGGAGGCGGTCTCGGCTGCGCCGCGATCTGCTCCGGCGGCGGCCAGGGCGACGCGATCATCATCGAGGTCAACGGGAGCTGACGTGAGCGGCTCGGCGGGCCGAGCCGCCGCCTTCTTCGACCTGGATCGGACGCTGATCGCGGGGTCGAGTGGCCTGCCGTGGGCACGCGCCGCGGCGAAGGCGGGACTCGTGAGCCGCGGGCAGATGCTCCGCTGGGGCACGGACGCGCTGCGGTTCCGGCTGCGGGGGGCGACGGACGAGGCGACCGAGAGGCTGCTGGCCGAGGTGAAGGAGGTGTTCGAGGGCACCTCCGCGAAGGAGATCGCGCGCCTCGCCCCGGAGGTCCTCGTCGGCCTGTTGCCGCGGATCTACCCGGAGATGCTCGAGGAGGTCTACACCCACCAGGACGCGGGCAGGCCGACATTCATCGTCAGCGCCGCAGGCGACGAGCTCGTCCAGCTCCTGGCGCGGATCCTCTACATGGATGGCGGCATCGGTACCGCGTACGAGGTGGGGGAGGACGGCCTCTTCACCGGCGAGCTCGGCGGCGCGTTCATGTATGGCGAGGGCAAGGTCGAGGCGATGCGCGAGTACGCCTCTGAGCACGGCATCGACCTCGGGGTGTCCTACGCGTACTCGGACTCGGCCTCGGATCTGCCGATGCTCCGGGCGGTCGGCAACGCCGTGGTGGTGAACCCGGACGAGACGCTCGCCCGGATCGCGCACGAGAACGGGTGGCGCGTGATGCGGTTCGAAAGGCTGGGCCGCCGGCTCGCGATCGCCTCGTTCAGTGGCGTCCTCGCCGTCGCCGGAGTGCTCGGCCGGCATCGGATCCGCTCGTGGATGCAGCCGAGCTCGCGTTCGCCGGGATCGCGCGGCAGGCGGAGCTCCTTCAGGCGCGCGAGCTCTCGTCTCGGCAGCTGACCGGGCTCTACCCCGCGCCTCGCGCTGGTCGGGCAAGGGGGCGGGCGGGGCGTCGCCCGCCACCGATCTAGACTTGCTGCCATGGCGATCGAGCCCGAGGCACGGCGTCGTGCGCACCAGTGGAGGGAGGAGGTGTACTCGCGCACGCCGGAGCGCGACGCGCTCTTCGAGACGATCTCGGGGCACCCGATCGAGCCCCTCTACACCGACGAGGACATCGCCGACCTCGACCCGGCCGAGAAGCTCGGCTATCCGGGCGAGCACCCGTTCACACGCGGCCCGTATGCGTCGATGTACCGCGGGCGCCTCTGGACGATGCGCCAGTTCGCGGGCTTCGGCACGGTCGAGGAGACGAACGCGCGCTTCCGCTACCTGCTCGAACACGGCCAGATGGGCCTCTCGACCGCGTTCGACATGCCGACGCTGATGGGCCTCGATTCCGACCACGCGCGCTCGCTCGGCGAAGTCGGGGTGGAGGGCGTCGCTCTCGACACGGTCGACGACATGGAGACGCTGTTCGCCGGGATCCCGCTCGACGAGGTGACCGTCTCGATGACGATCAATGCCCCGGCGGCGATCATCCTCGCCTTCTACGTCGTCGCCGCCGAGGAGAACGGGATCGCGCCGGAGAAGCTCGGCGGCACGATCCAGACAGACATCCTCAAGGAGTACATCGCCCAGAAGGAGTGGTGCTTCCCGATCGAACCGGCGATGCGCCTCGTCACCGACCTGATCGAGTGGTCAACCGGCGCGATGCCGCGCTGGCACCCGATCTCGATCTCCGGCTACCACATCCGCGAGGCCGGCTCGACCGCCCAGCAGGAGCTCGCCTTCACGCTCAAGGACGGCTTCACGTACGTCGAGCAGGCGATCGCCCGTGGCCTCGACGTGGACGCGTTCGCGCCGCGGCTCTCGTTCTTCTTCAACGCGCACATCGACTTCTTCGAGGAGATCGCGAAGTACCGCGCCGCGCGTCGGATCTGGGCCCGCGAGATGCGCGACACCTACGGCGCCCGCCGCGAGGAGTCCCAGCGGCTTCGCTTCCACACCCAGACGGCGGGCGTCTCGCTCACCGCGCAGCAGCCCCTGGTCAACATCGTTCGCACCGCGATCGAGGCGCTCGCCGGCGTCCTCGGCGGTACCCAGTCGCTGCACACGAACTCCTACGACGAGGCACTCGCGCTGCCGACAGAGGAGGCGGTCCGGGTCGCGCTTCGCACCCAGCAGGTGATCGCGCACGAGACCGGGGTCACGAACACCGCGGACCCGCTCGGCGGCTCGTACTTCATCGAGAAGCTGACCGACGAGATGGAGGCCGCCGCGTACTCCTACTTCGACCGGATCGACGAGCTCGGGGGCATGGTGGAGGCGGTGAAGCGCGGCTTTCCGCAGCGCGAGATCGCCGACGCCGCCTTCCGCTATCAGCGCGAGGTGGACTCCGGCAAGCGGCTCGTGGTCGGCGTCAACGCCTACGAGTTCGCCGAGGAGGCGCAGACCGAGATCCACCGCCCGGACCCGGCCGCCGAGCGCCGCCAGCGCGAGCGGCTCTCGGGGACGCGGGCGAGGCGCGATTCCGGCGCCGTCGAGCGCTCGCTCGCCGAGCTTCGGGGTGCCGCGGCGACCGAGGGCGAGAACCTGATGCCGCATCTGCTGGACGCGGCTCGCGCGCGGGCCTCGGAGGGCGAGATCGTCGCCGCCCTCCAGGACGTCTTCGGGACGTTCACAGAGCACCCGCAGTTCTGAGGCTCCGCGCCGGTTTTCGGCATGCCGGCCGGGGTATCGGCGAGGCATGGCGTTGAAGGTCGTGCGAAACGAGCTCGACGGCTGGGACGTCGTCCGCGACGACGAGGGCGTCGCCCTCTCGAACCACCCGGACCGCGAGACCGCCGAGGCGGCCGCGCGCCTGCGTGCGCACGAGGAGCGCGTGAGCCCGGAGGGCGACGAGCCGGTCGAGGTCCACCCGGAGGAGGTCCATGCGATCGACGACACGCGCCAGGGAATGCGGCCGGCGTTCCTGGCGCTCGGAGCGCTCCTGCTCGCGATCACGATCCTCATCGTGATCCTCTCCCTCACGGGCTCGCTGACCGGGTTCGGGAGCTGACGGCGCGTCCCCGCGAGCGACTCCGGCCGCGCGCGGTCGGGTTACCCTGAGCGTGGGCCATGACGCAAGCGGAGGGTGACAAGCTCGTGCTCGTGGCCGACGACGACGCCGACGTGCGGGAGCTGGTCGAGTTCCGCCTCGCGCGCGCCGGCTACGCGGTGATCACCGCCGCCGACGGCGAGCAGGCGGTCGCGGTGGCGATCGAGCGGCGCCCCGACCTCTGCGTGATCGACGTGATGATGCCGAAGCTCGACGGCTACGAGGTCACCGAGCGGCTCCGGGAGCACGAGGAGCTCGCCGGCGTGCCGATCCTCCTGCTGACCGCGAGCGTCCAGGAGGCCGCGGTGGACCGCGGCTTCGCGGTCGGCGCCGACGACTACATCAAGAAGCCGTTCTCGCCACGCGAGCTGCTCGAGCGCGTTGCGGCGGCGCTCAGCGCCCCATAGCCACTACCCTCCGCGACCATGGGAGACCGGAAGATCCGCGTCGTCGTCGCGAAGCCCGGCCTGGATGGGCACGACCGCGGCGCGAAGATCATCGCGCGGGCGCTCAGGGACGCCGGCATGGAGGTGATCTACACGGGCCTTCACCAGACGCCCGACCAGGTCGCCGCCACAGTGATTCAGGAGGACGCCGACGCGGTCGGGCTCTCGATCCTGTCGGGCGCCCACATGACCCTGGTCCCCCGCGTCATCGAGCTGCTCGCCGAGCAGGGCGCGGGCGACGTCGTGGTCACGGTCGGGGGCACGATCCCGGCGGACGACGTCGACGAGCTGAAGTCGCTCGGCGTCGCCGAGGTGTTCACGCCCGGCTCGCCCACCGACGCGATCGTCGACTTCATCCGCGGCGCCGTCAGCGACCGCTCGCCCGCCTAGACCACCTGATCCGCATGCACGGCGGATAGCCTGCCGCGCATGCGAAGGGTGCTGCCGGCGGTCCTGCTTGCGATCGTCGCGTTTCCGGCCGCCGACGCGCGGGCGGCCGACACGACGTTCGAGGTCCGCGACGGGCCGGCGCGGATCCAGGTCCTGACCCCGACGCTCTTCAGGCTCGAGTTCGCCGCCGACGAGCGCTTCGAGGACGCGCCCACGCTGACCGCGATCAGGCGGGGGCCGACGAGAGGGAAGGTGCGCACGCGCGTCGTCGACGGACTCCGCGTGGTCAAGACCTCGCGCGCGATCCTCCGCTACCGGATCGGCGCCGGGCCGTTCGACGCCTCGAACCTGAAGCTGACGATGCGCGGCGACGGCGAGAAGTTCGCTGCGAGACCCTCCTTCCCGACCGGGACGACGACCTCGCGTGCCCCCGACCCGCCGCCGGTCGCGACGCTCGCGAACCCCGGTGACCCCGCCCCGCGGACCCAGGGGAACCTGGGCGGCTGGTACCGCGGTCTCGACGGCCAGAGCGGCCCCGTCCCGCTCCACGACGGGATCCTCTCGCGCGACGGCTGGTACCTGCTCGACGACACGATCAGCCCGCTGCTCGTCGACGGCGGGCGCTGGTACGCCCCGCGCCCGGGCCATTCCGGCGGCTACCAGGACGGCTACCTGTTCGCGTACGCCCACGACTACGCGGCCGCGCTCGGCGACTTCCGCGACCTGAGCGGTCCCGCTCCGCTCCTCCCGCGCGAGGCGTTCGGCAACTGGTTCTCCCGCTACTCGTTCTACAGCGCCAGCGCCTACCAGAAGCTCGTCGCTCGGTTCCGGGCCGCGCACGTGCCGCTCGACGTCCTGATCGTCGACACCGACTACAAGGCCCCGAACCCGTGGAACGGATGGCAGTGGACGCCCGTCTTCGGCCCCGATCCAGCCGGGTTCCTGAAGTGGGCGCACTCGAAGGAGCTCGCCGTGGGCCTGAACGTCCACCCGTCGATCACCCACGCCGACGCCGCATTCGCGGCCGCCGACGCCGCGGCCGGCGGCCTTCCCACCGACAGCGGGCGCTGTCAGATCCACGTCCACGACACGAGCGCCGTCTGCGGAGTCTGGGACTGGGCGCGCCCGGAGCACGTCAAGTCCTACTTCTCGCTCCACGAGCCATTCGAGGCCCAGGGCGTCGATTTCTGGTGGCTCGACTGGAACAACGACGAGAGCGACGCGCAGGCTCCCGGGCTGACGCCGGACACCTGGATCAACGCGCTTTATGCGGGGCGGGAGCGCGCCAGGGGGCTGCGCTGGCTCGCGCTCAGCCGGGTCGGCTCCTCGTTCTGGAACTACCACGCTCCGATGCCCGGGGCCTGGGCCGACCACCGCTACGCGATCCACTTCACCGGCGACACCTACCCGACCTGGCCGATGCTCGACTTCCAGATCCGGTTCACGGCCGCGGAGGGAGCCGGCATCGGGCTCCCGTACGTGTCGCACGACATCGGCAGCTTCCACGGGGAGAAGCTGCCTTCCGACATGTACGTGCGCTGGATCCAGTTCGGGACCTTCCAGCCGATCCTCCGCCTGCACTCTGACCACGGCTACCGGTTGCCTTGGGAGTACGGAAAGCGCGCGAGCCGGATCGCGAGCGGCTTTTTGCGTCTGCGCGAGTCGCTCGTCCCGTACCTCTACACGCTTGCGCGCAAGGCCTATGACAGCGGGCTGCCGATGGCGAGGCCGATGTATCTGAGCTGGCCGCGCGCGCAGGAGGCGTACGAGTTCGACGGTCAGTACATGCTCGGCGACCAGCTCCTCGTCGCCCCGGTCGCCGCCCCGGGCAAGCGGGCCGCGAAGCGCGTCTGGTTTCCGCCCGGGGAGTGGGTGGACGTGTTCACGGGCGCTGTCCATCGCGGTGGCCGGACCGAGCGGATGTCGGTGCCGCTCGACCGGATGCCGGTTTTCGCCCGTGCCGGCTCGGTCGTGCCCCGACAGCCGTCGGAGAGCCGCGTCGCCCACGGCCAGGCCGATCCACTCGCGCTCGACGTCTACACCGGCGACAGCGGGTCCTTCGAGCTTTACGAGGACTCGGGCGCCGGCTTCGAATACGAGCGCGGCGCCTTCACCCGGACCTCGGTGCGCTGGGGAGACGGCGCGCGCACGCTGACGATCGGCGGTGCGCGAGGCCACTACGGCGGGATGCCCGCCAAGCGCCGCTACCTGCTGCGCTTCGTCGGCGTCCGGCGCCCCTCGCGCATGACGATCTCGAGCGGCGGGCAGCCGCGCGAGCTGCACGGCTGGAGCTACGACCCGGCGCTTCGCCGGCTCGACGTGCCGACTGGGGCCGTCAGCGCGCGGAACGGCGCTACGGTGCGCTTGGAGCTCGGCGGCAGCGGGCGCTGAGCCCGCCCGATTGACTCGTCAGTCAATCGGGTAACATGCCCGCCGCTCACCCCCAAGGAGGCCTCGACTTGAAGATTTGCTGTCTTGTCAAGGAGGTTCCCGACGCCGCTGTCCAGAAGCGGATCGATCCGAACACGAAGCGGCTCGATCGCAGCGGCGAGAAGAACCTCAACCCGTTCGACACGCACGCCCTCGAAGCCGCGATGCAGATCCGCGAGGGCGGCAAGGTCGACGTCGACGAGATCGTCGCCGTAACGATGGGACCCGAGAGCGCCGTCCGTGCGCTCCACAAGGCGGTCGCGCTCGGCGCCGACCGCTCCATCCACCTCACCGACGCGTCGCTCGCCGGCTCCGACGTCTGCGCGACCGGCTACGCGCTCGCAAGGGTGCTGGAGTCCGAGCAGCCCGACCTCGTGCTGCTCGGCCAGCAGTCCGACGACGGCGAGTGCTACACGATCGGCGCGGTCGTCGCCGACCATCTCAAGATGCCTTCGCTCACGCAGGTGATCCAGATCGACGTCGAGGACGGCGCGCTGGTGTGCGAGCGCCAGGCGGAGTACGGCTACGACACGGTCGAGGTCACGCTCCCCGCGGTGATCTCGGTCGGCGACGCGATCAACGAGCCCCGGTACCCGTCGCTGAAGGCGATCATGGGCGCGAAGAAGAAGCCCCTTGATACGAAATCGACCGCCGACGTCGGCATCGAGGCGTCGCAGGTGGGCGAGGAGGGCTCGAAGACGCAGGTGCTCGAGATCGCCCGGCCCCCCCAGAAGGAGGCGGGCGAGGTGTTCGAGGACGAGGACACGAACGAGACGGTCGAAAAGATCGTCGCCTGGCTCGACGAAAGGAAGCTCCTGTAATGGCTGGCATCCTGGTCTACGCCCTCCACGACGACGAGGGCAACTTCAACAAGAACTCGCTCGGCGCGATCTCGGAGGCCGCGAAGCTGGCAGGCGAGCTCGGCACCGAGGCGGCGGCCGTGGTGGTCGGCGACGTCTCAGACGACGCCGCCGCCGGGCTCGGCGCCTACGGCGCCGCGAAGGTGCACCGCTGCTCGTCGGCGCCCGAGGGGCTCGCGCAGCCGATCGTCGACGTGATGGCGAAGGTGATCGCCGACAACGGCTTCTCCTACGCGCTGTTCGGCGGCGGCCTGCTCGGCTTCGAGATCGGCGCCGGCCTGACCGCGCGGCTCAACGGCGGCGTGACGATGGAGGTGACCGCGGTCAAGGTCGCCGACGGAAAGCTGGTTGCCGAGCGGCCGGTGCTCCAGGACTCCGCGATCGTCGACGTCGGGTACGTCGGCGAGCCCGGGATCATCATCGGCCGGCTGAACGCCTTCGACGCCAACGAGACCGGCGGCACCGCCGAGGTCGAGGACGTCGAGGTCGAGCTCTCGGAGTGGTCGACGCAGGCCAAGATGCGCACCCGCGGCGAGCAGCGGGGCGCGGACGTCAACATCGAGGACGCCGACATCCTGGTCGGCGGCGGTCGTGGCCTGGGCGAGAAGGACAACTTCAAGCTCGCCGAGGAACTCGCCGAAGTGCTGGGCGGCGCCGTTGCCGCGACCCGCGCGGTCGTGGACGCCGGCTGGTATCCGTATGCGGCGCAGATCGGCCAAACGGGCAAGACCGTCGCGCCGAAGCTCTACCTCGCGGCTGGGATCTCCGGCGCGATCCAGCACAAGGTTGGGATGCAGAGCTCGGAGAACATCCTCGCGATCAACAAGGACCCGAACGCGCCGATCTTCGAGTTCGCCGACCTCGGCGTGGTGGGCGACCTGCACAAGATCATGCCCAAGCTCACCGACGCGATCAGGGCGAAGAGGGGCGGCTGACGGGCACGATGGCACCAACGGTAGAGCCGGCGCAGTACCCGCCGCCGTTCGACGACGGCGAGCTGATCGTCGCGCCGACGGATCCCGAGGACGAGCGGATCGAGGTCGGCGTCGCGATCGTCGGCGGCGGTCCGGCCGGCCTCGCCTGCGCGAACCGGCTCCTCGACCTGCTCGAGCGCGAGCCCGAGCTGATGGAGAAGCTCGGCGAGGTGCCCGTCGCCGTGATCGAGAAGGGCAAGGCGTGCGGCGCCCACACGCTGAGCGGCGCCAACATGAAGCCCGCGGCGATGCGGGAGCTCTTCCCGGACCTCGATCCGTCCGACTGGCCGTTCGCCTACCAGGAGGTGACCAAGGACGCCGTCTACCTCCTCACCAAGCGCGCGGCCTTGCCGCTGGTGCCGATGCCGCCCAACTTCCGCAACCACGGCAACTACGTCGTCTCGATCGCGAAGCTCTCGCGCTTCCTCGCCGAGAAGGCGGAGGAGAAGGGCGCCTACATCCTCACCGAGACCGTCGCCGACAGGCTCCTGGTCTCCGACCGAATCGTGCGCGGCATCCGCTCCGGCGACCGCGGTCGCGGCAAGGACGGCGAGCCGCTCGGCAACTTCGAGCCGGGCTCCGACGTGGTCGCGCGGACGACGGTCCTCGCCGAGGGCACCCTGGGGCACCTGACACAGGCGGCGCTCGACTACTTCGATCTCCACGGCACGCTCCCGGTGCGCTGGGAGCTCGGCGTCAAGGAGGTCTGGAAGGTGTCCAAACCGCTCGATCGCGTGATCCACACGATGGGGTGGCCGCTGCGG
>Ga0126312_10001387_pt1 | contig 15865 bp, 17 predicted proteins | sample Plot104A_FD_92537 | JGI IMG/M metagenome (GOLD analysis project Ga0126312, IMG submission 92537) | Serpentine soil microbial communities from UC McLaughlin Reserve, CA, USA - Plot104A | ecosystem: Environmental > Terrestrial > Soil > Grasslands | place: USA: UC McLaughlin Reserve, Lake County... | reverse complement strand
GCTCGAGGTTTTCTGATTACTCGAGAAGATCCGCGAAGGGCGTCGGAGCGGGCGTCCTCCAGCTGCTCGTGGAGGAGCGCCGAGCGCAGGGCCGATCCGACCTGGTCGGCCACCGTCTGAAGCAGTCGGGCGTCGTCCTCGTCGAAGGCGTCGGGGCGGACCTCCTCGAGATCGATCGCGCCCCACAACTCCCCGCCCACGCGGATCGGGACCACCAGCTCGGAGTGGACGTCCTCCATGCCGGGCACGAGCCTGTAGTCGGGCTCCGAGCGCACGTCCCCGGAGATCACCGGGCGGCGCTCCCGGATGCAGCGCCCGATCAGCCCGGACTCGAGCGGCTGAGCCCAGCGGTCGATGCCGAGCCGCGGAAGCGCTACCCCGGAGACCGCGACGCTCTCGAGATAGCCGTCCCCGCGGACCCGCAGCACGGCCGAGAGGAAGTGCTCGAAGGCGCGGTGCAGCTCGTCGACGCTGGCGCGGACGATCTCCTCCTCGACGGTCATCGTCGAGACTCGCGCCGCGAGCGTGTTCGCGAGCGCGAGCTGACGCGTGCGCGTCCGGAGCCGCTCGGTCTGCTCGCGGGCGCGCGCGGACCACGGCCAGTCCTCCACCTCGAGCGTCGCGGGCTCGCGCCGGGCGCCCGCGGGCAGGAAGTCCGCGGGCAGCTCCGAGAGCCGCACCGGCACCCCCCTCGACCCCTGCTGCTTTCCATACAGAAGCGCCCGGTCGGCGCGGGCGATCAGCTCGGTCTGGCTCTCCCCCGCCCGCCACTCCGCAACCCCCGCCGTAGCGCCGCAGGCCACGTCGTAGTGCGAGAGCCGAGCCACGGCCCGCGCGACTCCCTCGATCGCACGGGCCGTGACCTCGGCCGCATCGCGCTCGTCGGCGTCGATCGCCACGATCGCGAACTCGTCCCCCCCATAGCGCGCCACGAGATCGTAGGTCCGCACGCTGTGGCGCAGCGCCTGGCCCACCCGCCGCAGCACGTCGTCGCCGGCGAGGTGGCCATGCCGCTCGTTCACCTGCTTGAAGTCATCGAGGTCGACGATCGCCAGCGACAGGTTGTGACCCGTGCGTCGGCAGCGCTCGAGCTCCTGACGAAGCGAGTCCTGGAGGGCGGAGTGGTTGAGGCAGCCGGTGAGCCCGTCGGTTCGCGCCGCGAGCGCGAGCCCTGCGTGGGCGCTGGCGTTGCGGCACGCCGCGGCGGCGAGATCCGCGAAGGCCTCGAGCAGCGCGAGCTGCTTGTGGGTGACGAGATACGGCTTGAAGTAGCCGACCGCGAGCGCGCCCCGGAGCTCACCGTCCCAGTGCATGGGCACGGCCAGGGAGCTGCGCACCCGAGCCAGCTGCGGAAGCCCCAGGTAGCGCGAGACGCCGCGCTGGTCGTTCGCCAGCATCGGCTCGCCCCGCTCGACGACCCTGCCGACCAGGCCCTCGCCGGCGCCCACCTGGACGCCGATCACGTCCGGCGGCAGACCGAACGTGGCGTCGAGGCGGAGGCCCTCGCTCGCGTTCCCCAGAAAGACGTTCGCGTAGTCAGACCCGAGGATTCGCGCTGCCTCCTCGCAGATCCGGATGAGCACGCGGTTCAACTCGAGGCTCTCCCCCAGCGATTTCGCCGCCCGAGCCAGAGCCGCCTGACGCGCGGTCTGGGCGGCGGCCATGGCGGCGAGCTGTAGCTGGCCGAGCCCCGCTCCCGCCGCGGCCGCGAACGCGGCCGCGACCTCGAGCTCCTCAGCGGTGAAGTCGCGCTGGCGCGAGTCGGCGAGCACGAGCACGTGCCTGAGCGCCTGGCGAAGGCGGACGGGGAGCAGCAGCGCGCTGCGCACCGACTCCCCGGCGCCGAGCGCCCTGCCGAGGGAGGCTGCGTCGCCGCCGGCCACGCGCAGCGCCTGGTCGCGTGGGCGCAACACGGCGAGCGGAGGCAGGTCGGAGAGTGCGAGGAAGCTCTCTCGCGGCTTGCCCGGCGGCTCCATGGCGGCCACCTCCAGGCGACCCTCGAGCTCGGCCACCGACAGCAGAATCGCGCGGTCGACGCGGAAGAAGGCCCGCGCCTCGCGCACCAGCCGCTCAGCCACGGCGCTCGGTCCGCCGGTCCCGCTGGCGGTGTCGAGCAGACGCGAGACGGCGTGCATGGCCTCGCCCGCTCCCCCAAAGCGGTCGAGATCGTGCGGGCGGTCGGCTCCGTCCGGCCAGTGGTGGGCGCACACGGCCATCTACCCGCCTATCGGCAATCCGCACGGGGAGCTTGAGAGGTTCCGCCCCCTTATGCGGCGCAGAACCTACAAGCCAAGCGTCTTGGCGATGATGTTCTTCTGGATCTCGGAAGTACCGCCGAAGACCGTCGTTACCACAGCTGAGCGCAGGTACCGCTCCATGGGGTACTCGGTTGCGTAGCCGTAGCCGCCCATGATCTGCATCCCCTCGAGGGCGCAGCGCTTCGCCAGCTCGGTCGCGGCCAGCTTCGCCATCGAGGCCTCCCGAGGGAGCATGCGGCTCGGGTCCTCGTCGGTGAGCGAGGCCACCCAGCGCACGAGCAGACGGACCTGGGCGATCTCGGTCGCGAGCTCGGCGAACTTGTGCGAGATGGCCTGGAAGGACCCGACCGGGCGGCCGAACTGGCGCCGCTCCTTGGCGTAGGCGAGCGCGTCGTCGAACGCGCGCTGCGCCAGGCCCAGCGCCGAGGCCGCCAGGATCGTGCGCTCGTAGTTGAGCCCGGCCATCAGCTGGGTCCAGCCGCCGCCCTCTGCTCCGAGCAGCGCGCCATCGGGCACGTGCACGCCCTCGAGGTGGACTTCGTTCGTCTCGGCGCCGCCGAGCGTCTCGATCGGAGTGAGCGTGACGCCGTCCGCCTCGCGCGGGACGAGGACCATCGACATGTCGTCGTGGCGCTCGCCCGGGCCCGTGCGGCACACGATCAGGACGTGGCTCGCCTTGTGGGCGTAGGAGCACCACATCTTCGCCCCGTCGAGCACCCACTCGCCGTCGTCGCGCCGGGCCGTGGTCTTGAGCGCCGCGACATCCGACCCCGCCTCGGGCTCGGACATGGCGATCGCGAGCGTGCCGCCCTCGGCGACCCGCTCGAAGAGATCGCGCTTCTGCTCCTCCGAGCCGAATCGGTTGAGCGCGCCGACCACGATCAGCGTCACGCCATAGGCGCCCACGGGGATGCGCCCGCGCGCGGTCTCCTCCAGGAAGAGGGTCGCATCGAGGAAGCTCCCTCCCGAGCCGCCGTACTCCTCCGGGATCTGGAGGCCGTACCAGCCGAGCTCGCCGAGGCGCCTTGCGACCTCGTCCGAGTGGGGATCCTGCTCCTCCCTCGCGTCGAACCGCTCGCGCGCCGCGAAGTCCCGAATGGCCTCCACGAACGCCCGCTGCTCGTCGCTGAGGCCGTGGTCGGCGCTCTGGCGCGCGCCGACCACGCTCACGCGGAGACCCGTGGCGCGGCGGACCGCCCCGCCATCGGGCTCGGAGAGGCGGCGGGCGCCTCCTCCGGGCTCGGCTTGAAGCGGTTCAGCTCGCGCAGCGCGATCACCATCTTGTGGACCTCGTCGGGTCCGTCGGCGATGCGCAGCCAGCGCCCCTGGCGCCACATCGCGGCCAGCGGCACGTCGTCGGACATCCCGAGCGCGCCGTGGACCTGCATCGCCCGGTCGAGGACACGCTGGTGCATCTGCGCCGCGATCACCTTGATCATCGAGATCTCCTGGCGCGCGGCGCGCTTCCCTTCCGTGTCCATCTTCCAGGCCGCGTGGAGCACCATCAGGCGCGCCGAGTCGATCTCCATGCGCGACTTCGCGATGAAGTCCTGCACGAACTGCTTCTCGGCGAGGGCGCCGCCGAATGACTCGCGGTCGTGCGCGCGACGGCACATCAGCTCGAAGGCGCGCTCGGCCGAGCCGATCGCTCGCATGCAGTGGTGGATGCGCCCCGGGCCGAGCCGGTCCTGCGCGATCGCGAAGCCTGCACCGCGCCCGCCGAGCAGGTTGGCGGCGGGCACCCGACAGTCCTCGTAGCGAACTTCCCAGTGGCCGGGGCCCTCGTCGTGGCCCATCACGGGCACCGGGCGAACGCCCTCGAAGCCCGGGGTGTCCACCGGAACGAGGATCATGCTGGCCCGCTTGTGCGGCGGCGCGTCTGGATCCGTCACCACCATCGCGATCGCCACGTCCGCGCCGTTGTAGCCGGACGTGAACCACTTATGGCCGTTCAAGACCCACCCGGCGCCGTCCAGCTCGGCGCGCGAGACGAGCCGGGTCGGGTCGGAGCCGGACGTCTCCGGCTCCGTCATCGCGAAGCAGGAGCGGATCTCGCCGTCGAGCAGCGGCGCGAGCCAGCGCTCTCGCTGGTCGTGGGTGCCGTGCTCGGCGAGGATCTCCATGTTGCCGGTGTCGGGCGCGGAGCAGTTGAAGACCATCGGCGCGACCGCGCTGCGGCCCATGACCTCGCACAGCATCCCGTACTCCCAGTTCGTGAGCCCGGGCCCGTAGCGCTCGTCCGGCAGGAAGAGGTTCCACAGCCCCTCCCCCTTAGCCCGCTCGCGCAGCTCCACGAGGACCTGCGGGTACGGCGTGCCCGGGCCGACCTCGTCGTCGAGCGCCTCGACGGCCTCCCGCTCGACGGGGTCTACGTGCTCCTCCATGAAGCCGCGAACCCGGTCCAGGAGAGCGGCTACGCGGTCGGACGGGGCGAAGTCCATACGGCGCCGAAGCCTACCGCTCATGTGCCGCCGCGCCGGCGGAGCGAGGCCCCTCCGGCGGCGCTTCATACTTCTGCCGCGTGTCGACCGAGAACGTAGAGCGGGCCCGCGCCGCCTACGCGGCCATGCGCCGCCGAGACGTCGAGCGCTTCCTCAACTACATCCACCCGGACGTGGAGTTCACCTCGCTCATCATGGAGTCTGAGGGCGTTGTCTACCGCGGACACGTCGGCGTTCGAAAGTTCCTCGACAGCCTGCTCTCGGTGCTTCCGAACTGGCAGATGTTCGAGGAGGACATCGAGGACCTCGGCGACGCGATGCTGGTGAAGGCTCGCTCGGTCGCGAGCGGGGCGGGCAGCGGCGTGTCGGTCGAGCAGACGATGTGGCAGGCCCTGAGGATGGCCGATGGACAGGTGCTCGCCTGGAGCCTCTTCCGAACGGAGGACGAAGCTCGCGAGGCGATCCGCTCCTGGCGGGCCGAGCGCCGGCCCTCAGAGACCGCCCAGGAAACGGCCCGCTCTGGCAGTTCCCGGTCGCGGTGTTGAAGACGCGGCCGGCACCCCTAGCGAAGCGCGGGCAAACCCGCCTCCTCGCAAGCCGCCAGCATCGCGCGGATGTCGTCGTAGTCGGAGTCCACCACCGCTGTGAAGCGCTCGACCCCGCTGCGCTCGAACGCCGGGGATGGACGGATCGCGGCGATCGCCTCGCGCAGCTCGGCGCGGAGGCTCTCCGGCAGCCGACGGGACCCCGCCATGGGCTGGATCGTCGAGGGACCGAACGCGTCTATCACCTCGATCCGCTCGGCGAGGTCTGGACGCTCGCGCAGCGCCACGCCCAGCACGTGACAGTCGATCGCCGCGCCGTCGACATCGCCTGCCGCCACGCGCCGGATCGACTCGGCGTGGCTGCCCACGCACCGGACGTCCCCGAAGAAGCCGTCGGTGGCCCCGGCGCGGAGAAGCGCGTAGCGCGTGATCCCGTAGCCGGACTGGGACTCCCGGCCGTTGAAGGCCCAGGAGCGACCGCGCAGGTCGGCGATCGAGCGCAGCCCGCTGCCGCGTCGGACGATGACGTCTGAGAAGTAGACCGGCCGGCCGCCGAAGCGCTCGCCGCGCAGGACCGGCGCGGCCAGCGCCTCGAGCCGGTCGGCGCGCTCGACGTACGGCAGGCCGCAGATGAACGCCGCGTCGGCCCGGCCGCTGTCGAGCTCCTCGAAGGCGACGCCGTCGTGCAGGCTGGTCTCTACGCTCAGGGCGCGGCCGACCTCGGCGACCACATGCTCGTAGAGCGGCCGCATCGAGGGCGCAAGGAAGGTCGCGAAGCGCAGGCGCGGGGAGCTCACGGTGCTCCCTGGAGGAGCCACGCGACGAGCGCCGCGGTGGCTCCGCCCACGACAACCGCCGCGGCGAGCAGTACCGGGCTGGGGCGAGCGTGACCGCCGGTGGTGGGAGCGAGGTCGACCTGCATCAAGAGGTCACGGGCGGTCTCCGCGCCGGCCTGGGGCACGAGCACGTCGCGCGGGCCGGCCGCCAGGAAGTCGGGGACGTCGAAGCCGGCGGTGCGGCGCAGCACGCTCGGTACGCCCTCCTCGAGCAGCAGACCCTGGATCAGCTCCGCCTCCGCCTGGTTGCGGCCGCCGGCGACACGCACCAGCTCACCCTCGGTGAAGGCGGGGTTGATCTTCCGCGCGCGCCCGTGCGCCTCGCTCAGCGGCGTCTCGAGTGGCCCCGCGCCCGGGTGCACCAGCGGCATCCCGCACCGACGGCAGAAGCGCTCGTCCGGCGGATGCCCGAGGCCGCAGGCCGGGCAGGCGAGCGGGGGCTCACCCCCCGTCGACGGCAATGGGCTCCTCATCGACACGACCGTCCGCGATCCGCCAGGCCCGGACCGTGGGGTCGCCCTCGAGGGAGACGATCACGTAGAGCCAGTCGGGATATTCCGCGAGGTTGATGTCCGTCTGCGAGGGCTCGGCGGGGCTTTTCGGATGCGAGTGATAGGTGCCCACCTGGAAGCCGACCTCCTCGTCCAGCTTCCAGACCGCCAGCAGGCTCTCGGCGTCCAGCTCGTATCCGTAGGGCGAGCTCCGCTTGTTCACCGCCCGCTCGACGCCCTGCACCGCGCCGTCGGATGCCCACAGGTACCCGCAGCACTCGTTCGGCGCGTCCTCGCGAGCATGCGCCACCAGCTCGTCCCAGAGTGCCCGCGCGATCCTCACCGGTCGAAGGCTAGTGGCGCCTCCGACGAGCTCGGGAAATGGAGGAAGCGCACTAGTGTGCGACGCATGTCGTCCGCGCTTACGAGGCGCGCCACTTTGGGCGCCGCCGCCGCGGTCGCCCTCGCGTCCTGCGGGGGCGGCGATCCGCCCCCCCGCAGCGGTCCCGGGCCGGGCTCGGGCGCCGGGCTCCTGAACTCGATCCTGGCGTTCGAGCACGCCGTGGTCGCGGCCTACGACGCGATCGCGGAGCTCCTGCAAGGGGACGGACTCCACTACGCGCGTGAGATCCAAGCGCGCGAGCGCAATCACGTGCAGATGCTCCAGGAGCTGCTGCGGGGGCTGGGCGCGACGCCGGCCCCGGGGCGCACGCACGCCGAGTATGCGCGCTCCTTCCCGGTCCTGGACAGCCCCGACGCAGCGCTCCACTTCGCGGAGGACGTCGAGGAGCGGTTGGTGCGCAACTATCTCGAAGCGCTGGCGAAGCTCCCGGACACGGATCTGCGCCGCCCGCTGGCGGAGATAGTCGCGGAGGAGGGCGCCGACCTCGCGGTGATCCACGTGCTGCGCGACGAGCCGGCCGCGCCGACGGCGTTCGTGACGGGCACGCTGTGACGAAGCGTGCCGGCAACGATCCGGCGCGGCCCGAGCCGACGCTCGCGGCCGACCCTGTCCCGTCGACGGCCGACCGGATCCCGCCCACCAGACGTGGCTTCCTCCGCGCCGCCGCGCCAGCGTTGCTCGCCGTCGGGGCTGCTCCGGTCGGCGCGGCCACCGCGTGGGCACAGGACGCCTCGGACGTCGAGATGCTCGAGCGGCTGCTGGCGCTCGAGCACCGGCTCGAGTCCGCCTACGAGGCCGCGCTGCGGCGCGACGCGATCGAGCCGCGGCTCGGCGCGACCCTCCGGGACCAGGAGCGCGAGCATGTTGACGGCCTCGAGAAGGCGCTCTCCGGTTACGGGCGACGAGCGCCGCGCGCCACCGTCCCCCCGCCCGAGCTCGGCGACGCCCTCGCCGACCGCGACTCCTTCGCGCGCTTCGCCCTCGATCTCGAGGCCGAGACGGTTCACGCCTACGTCGACGCGACCGCGGCACTTCGCCACCCGGGCCTCCGCCAGCCGCTCGGGGCGATCATGGCGAACGAGGCGCAGCACGAGGTCGCCCTCCGCGAATCGCTGGGGGAATCCCTGCTTTCCGTGTAGCCGGGCTACTATGGGTTTATGTCCGCGCCCGGTCCAATGGAATTGATCGTGGTCCTCGTGATCGCGCTGATCGTGCTCGGTCCGAAGCGGCTGCCCGATGCGGCCCGCTCCCTAGGCAAGGGCATGCGCGAGATGAAGTCCGCCCTCCAGGGCAACGACGACGAGCCCGAGCGCCTGGACGAGGAAAAGGCGAGCTAGCGCTGGCGACCGCGCGTTCGGTCGCCGGTTACCAGAACGAGGCGCGCTCGAGGACTCCCTCGGTCTCGAGTTGCTCGACTGACTTCGTGTAGACCCCCGAGCTGAGGTACTTCCACCCGTCGTCGGGCGCCACGAAGACGACGTTCCCCTCGTCCAGCTCGCTCGCCACCCGCACGCAGATCGAGGCTATCGCCCCGGTCGAGACGCCGACGAAGAGGCCCTCCTCGGCGAGCAGCTTCTTCGTCCAAACGACTGCGTCCCGGTTCGACACGAAGATCTTCCGGTCGAGCAGCGACAGGTCGATGATCGGCGGGATGTAGCCGTCCTCCAGCGAGCGCAGGCCCTGGACGAGCTCGCCCTGGAGTGGCTCCGCGGCGACGATCGTCGTCTCCGGGTCCTCCTCCTTGAAACGCCGGGCGTTGCCCATCAGGGTGCCGCCGGTGCCGAGCCCGGCCACGAAGGCGGCGACGTCGTCGAGCTCCTCCAGGATCTCGACCGCCGTGCCGCTGTAGTGCGCGTCCGGATTGGCCTGGTTGCCGTACTGGTAGGGCATGTAGTAGCCGGCGTCGGCCTCGGCCAGCTCCAGGGCCATCGCCACCGCGCCGTTTGAGCCCTGCTCGCCGGGCGAGTAGACGATGTCGGCGCCGTACATGCGCAGGAGCTGGGTGCGCTCCTCGGTGACGTTGTCCGGCATCACGACCTTCAGCGGGTAGCCCTTCCGCCGGCAGATCATCGCCAGCGAGATGCCGGTGTTGCCGGAGGTGGGCTCGAGGATCGTCTGCCCCGGGGCGATCAGGCCGTCCTCCTCGGCCCGCTCGATCATCGACCGCGCCACGCGGTCCTTGACCGAACCGGTCGGGTTGTGGCTCTCGAGCTTGGCGTAGATGCGAACCCCCGGCCTGGGGCTTAGCCGCTTCAGCTCGACGAGCGGCGTGTTGCCGATCGCCTGGACGATGTCGCCGTACTTGCCGCCGCAAGGGCGACTGTCGAGATGCGGCTCAAGCATGGCTTCAGAAAGTGTAGTACTGGGTCGAGACTGCGTATAGGCCGTTGGTCGAGCGGCTCAGGCGCCGGCCGCCGGAGCTCTCGTCTGGGGCCTGGTTCGACTGTCAAACCTTTTCGCGGTGGCTCCGGTAGCTTCTCCGGCCGTGCGGGACGGGCAGGCACTCATCACCGGCTACCCCGGCTTCATCGGCCGGCGCCTCGCCGAGCGGCTGATCGCTGAGGGCGCACAGGTGACGGCGGTCGTCGAGCCGCGAATGGCGGCGGCCGCCCGGCAGGCGGCTGGGGACGCGATCGAAGTCTTGGAGGGCGACATCGCGAAGCGGCGCCTCGGCCTGGGCGACGCCGACTGGGAACGGCTCACGGCCGAAGTCACCAGCGTCTTTCACCTCGCCGCGATCTACGACCTGAGCGTGCCGCTCGAGTTGGCCCAGCGGGTCAACGTGGAGGGGACCGGCAACGTTCTCGGCTTCTGCCGGGCGTGCGAGCGGCTCGAGCGACTCAACTACGTGAGCACCGCGTATGTCGCCGGGCTTCGAACCGGCATCGTCTACGAGCACGAGCTGGCGCTGGGCCAAGGCTTCAAGAACCACTACGAGTCGACCAAGTTCCAGGCCGAGCTGTGGGTGCGCCAAGAGCTCGACCGCGTGCCCATCACGATCTACCGGCCCGCGATCGTGGTCGGCGACTCGAGCACGGGCGAGACGCAGAAATTCGATGGCCCCTACTTCATGCTTCGCGTGGCCGCGCTCTGCCGGCGGCGCGGGATGCCGGTCCCGCAGTTCGGGCGCTCGGGCGCGCCCGTCAACGTCGTTCCGGTCGACTTCGTGCTCGACGCGCTGATCGCCGGTTCGCGGGAGCCCGCCGCCGCCGACGAGACCTTCCACCTCGTGGACCCGGAGCCGGTGACCGCCGCCGAGTTGATGGGCCTACTCGGCGAGCTCTACGCGGGACATGCGCCGCGCTACCGGCTGCCGGCCCCGATCGTCAGCTCGGCGCTGCGCGTCCCCGCAGTCCGCGAGGCGTTCGGCGGGGCGCCGCGCGAGGCGATCCGCTACCTGAATCACCCCGTGCGCTTCGACGCGCGCCGGGCGGCGGCGGTCCTCGGCGGCGCCGGGCTGCGCGTGCCCCGCTTCGAGGACTACGCGGAGACGCTCGTCCGCTTCTTCCGGGAGCACGAGGACGACCCGGCGTACCTGCCGGGGGTCAACTCAGGGCGAGCTGCTTAGCGGTCGGGCTTGGCGGCCGGCGCGGTGTCCGCCGGGGCGATCGAATGGCGTTGAAGCGGCACGCGCGGGGTGCCGCGCGACCTCAGCTGCCACCGGCCTTTCACTCTCACGGTCACCTCCGGCGCGAGCGGACCAATGCCCGGGGACGAGATGGCCGTGCCGAGCTCGCGATCCTCCCCGGGCTGGAGCCGGAATTCGTTCTCTCCGTACTCGCCGACCGGGTCGTCCGCGCCGGGAAGCTCGACGCGGCGGATGTGGAGCTCGCGGTCGGTCAGGTTCTCGACGATCACGAAGAAGGCCTCCTCGGGCTGGCCGTCGGGCCACTGCCAGCGCCGTTCGACGATGACGCGTACCGGGGCGAACAAGCGGTGCCAGGGACCGCTCAGCCTCGCCGCGAACGACGGGCCGAGCCGCGGGCCCACGCGGGTGGCGACGTCACGTGTGGAGCTCGTGCGCAGTCGGCTGGCGAGCGCCTTGAGGATCTCTACTCGGCGGTGTTCATCCGTTTTGGAGCCGTCGATGGGGACGGCCATCCCCTCCAGGGCCTGCTGGAGGTTGAAGTAGGCGGGGCGCGTGTCGCTCGAGAGCACGAGCCCGCCCCTCCTGAAGTACCACCGCCGCAGCGACTCGCCGAGCTTACGCGCCGATTCGTGGGTCAGTTCCCCGGGCCCGAAGTAGTCGGCAAGCTGCTCGAGCAGCTTCCACAGCTCGGCGTACGCCTCGATCCGCCGCTTTCGCAGATCGATGTCGTACTGAGCCTCGAGGTCCTTCCGACTCTTCCACGCCGTGGTGACCACGCCCGCGAGCGCGCCTACGCCGGCCGACAGAATCACCATCGCGACGTCGGACACGAGGCCAGCTTCGACGCCCCGGCGCCGGTTCCTGGGAGCCCCTGGAACCAGTGAGCCGGCCCGAGACCCTCGGGACCTCGCGACCTAGCCGGCTCGCACCATGAGGTACGACCTAGGCGAGCGCCCGCCGGTAGCGGACCTCAAGGATGTGGGCCCAGGTCTCCTCGGTTCCCTCCGCTCCGTCCGGAGTGAAGCCCAGGCTCTCGTAGAAGGCGTTGGCGCGCTGGTTGTCCGCGAACGACCAGACCGTCGCCTCCGAGTAGCCGCGCTCGCGCAGGTCCTCCAGCGCCGCGTCCAGCAGGGCGCGACCGACCCCGGTGCGCCAGCTTCGCGGCGCCACGAACAGCGTGCGCACCTCTCCGGCCGCCGCGCCGGCGTCCGGGTCGCGACTCGCTCCGCAGCCTGTGCAGCCCAGCAGCTCACCCTCCTCCTCTGCCACCAGGACCGTCACGTCGGGGTCCGTCAGCGTGGCGTGAAAGCGGTCGGGATCGATCGCCGGAAAGCTGTGGTCGGGGGGCAAGAGCGGCCCGAAGCCGGCGCGAGCCGATTCGTCCCACAGGCGCATCCACGCCTCCAGGTCGTCCGCGGTCGCGCGCCTGACGATCAGCTTCTCAGCCGCCGGCCATCGCCGGCAGGATGACGATCGTGTCCGCGGTCGTCACCGCAGTCTCGAGACCCTCGAGCACCCGCACGTCCTCGTCGTTCAGGTAGACGTTCACGTAGCGGTTCAGCTCGCCGTCCTCGGAGAAGAGCTGGGACTGCGTCGCGGGGTGCCGCGAGGCGAGCTCCCGAAGCACCTCCCCCACGTCCGCGCCGTCCGCCTCGATCTCCCTCGCTCCGCCGACCGAGCTCCGGAGGACCGGTGGGATCTTGACGGTGCTCATCGGGCGGAGAGCCTACCCTCGAATGAGGTGCTAGCCGGCGCCCATGCAGAAAGCTTCGTAGTCCGGAAACACGCCCATCTCCTCGTCCGAGATGGACTCTGGGTCGCGGGAGCAGATCGGGCAGTCGGGATCGCGGCGGACCTTGAGCTCGGTGAACGTGGTGCCGAGCGCGTCGTAGAGCAGCAGCCGGCCCGCCAGGGTCTCCCCCGCGCCGGTTACGATCTTGACCACCTCGACCGACTGCAGGAGGCCCATCACGCCGGGGAGCACACCCAGAACGCCGGCGGCGCCGCAGGAAGGCGCGAGCTCCGCCGGCGGCGGGGTCGGGTAGAGGCAGCGGTAGCAGGGTCCCTCATAGGGGTGGAACACCGAGAGCTGGCCCTCGAACCCGAGGATCGAAGCCGAGACCACCGGGATCTGCTTGCGCACGGACGCGTCGTTCAGCAAATACCGCGTCGGGAAGTTGTCGAGTCCATCGACGATCACGTCGTAGCCGTCGATGATCTCCATGATGTTGTCGGCGCCGAGCCGGACCGGGTACTTCTCGACGTGCACGTCCGGGTTGATCTCGTGGACCGAGATCTCCGCAGAGTCGACCTTCGGCACGCCGATGCGCTCGTTCGAGTGCGCGACCTGGCGCTGGAGGTTCGAGAGGTCGACGACGTCGTTGTCAACGATCCCGAGCGTTCCGACGCCGGCCGCCGCGAGGTAGAGCGCCGCCGGGGAGCCGAGCCCCCCGGCCCCGAGCAGGAGCACCTTCGCGTCGAGCAGCTTCATCTGCCCCTCGAGGCCGATCTCCGGAATCAGCAGGTGACGGGAGTAGCGCTCGCGCTGCTCTGCGCTCAGCGCGCGCGGCACGTCGACCTCGTAGCCGCGGTCCTTCCAGAGCGTGATGCCGCCGCGCATGGACGCGACGTCCTCGTAGCCGAGCAGCTCCTTCATCGTGTGCGCGGCGAGGGCGGAGCGACTGCCGGAGGCGCAGTAGAGGATCACGCGCGAGGAGCGGTCGCCCACCGCGCCCTCGATGCGCGACTCGAGATGCCCGCGTGGGACGTGCAGAGCGCCCGGAAGGTGCGACTCGGCGAACTCGTGCTCTTCACGCACGTCCACGATCACGGCGCTGTTCCCGTTGCGGGTGAGCTCGTGGACGTCCTTCGGATCGACCTCCTCGATCTCCTCCTTGATCTTGCGAATCAGCTCTGCGCCACTGGGCATTTCGAAAATCCCTGAACCCTGGTCGGCTTTCCTTACTTCAGAAAGTGTAGCGTCGCGCACCGCGCTGATCCAGGCGCAGCGACATCGCCACGCCCGTGTCCCTAAAAGGTACCGGGGCGCCCAAAGGACGCCCCGGTGGAAGACCCAGACCTAGATTTTTTTGCGGAAGCTCCGGCAGACCCGTCGTCTGCGACTGAGAAGCTTCTCCAAGAGTTTCGTCCTTGCGCGCGTCTGCCGATATGGGGTGGAGACCCCATTTCTCTCTCATGGGCGCGATCCGATCCATGCACAGACCCAGGATGACGCGGCGCGACGATTCCCTCATCGGCCAGATAGTGGCCGCCAACGTCGTGCTCGTGGCGCTGACCCTGTTCGCCGCGAGCCTCGCGGCCGGCCTCGATCTCACGATCAGCGATCAGCGCTGGTCGTTCCTGATCCTGGCGCTCTCGATCGTCTTGACGCTGTGCGTGAACCTCTGGATGCTCCAGCGCCGGTTCCGGCCGCTCGAGCGCCTGATCGACCGGATCGAGCGGATCGACCCGTCGGAGCCGGCGGCCCTCGAGCTCGCCGCGCGCGAGCCGGTCGAGGAGATCAACCGCCTGTCTCGCTCCTTCAGGCGCCTGCTCGATCGCATCGAGCAGGAGCGCCGCCGCTCCGGAAAGCTCGCCATGCGGGCGCAGGAGGAGGAGCGTCGCCGGCTCGCCCGCGACCTCCACGACGAGGTGAACCAGGCGCTGACGGCCATCCTGCTCCGGCTCGAGGCGCTCTCGCATGACGCGCCTCCCGAACGTGCCGCCGAGGTGGCCGAGCTCAAGCGGCTCGTGAACCAGGCGATGGAGGAGCTCCTGAACCTGGCCCGCCAGCTGCGTCCCTCGGCGCTCGACGACCACGGCCTCGTGCCCGCCCTCGACGCCCAGCTCAAGCGCTTCGCCGCCCGTACCGGGACCGAGGCCCGCCTGCGCACGCAGGGCTCTCCGGACGAGCTGCCCGAGGACGTCCAGACGGCGCTGTATCGCGTGACCCAGGAGGCGCTCGCGAACGTCGGCCGGCACGCGGGCGCCACCTGTGTCGAGGTCGAGATCGACGTCGGCGAGGGCGGGACCGAGCTGCGGGTCCGCGACGACGGAATGGGCTTCGATCCGGGAGCGGTAGCCCGGTCGGACGACGATCGGCGGGGCGCCCGCCTCGGGCTGAGCGGGATGGCGGAGCGCGCCAGGCTCGTGGGCGGGGAGCTCGACGTCCGCTCGGCGCCGGGGGGCGGGACGACCGTGACGCTCAGGATCCGATGATCCGCGTCCTGATTGCAGACGACCACGGCATCGTGCGCTCCGGACTGCGGATGCTGATCGAGCGCCAGCGGGACATGGAGGTGATCGCGGAGGCGGACGACGGCGTGGCCGCGCTCGAGAGCACCCAGGCGCATCATCCGGACGTCGCGGTGCTCGACGTGTCGATGCCGCGCATGACCGGCCTGCAGGCCGCGCGCGAGATCCGCTCGCACGTGCCGGACACGCGCGTCCTGCTGCTCTCGATGCACGATGACGAGCGCTACTTCTTCGAGGGGCTCGAGGCCGGCGCGGCGGGCTACGTGCTGAAGCGGGCGGCTGACACCGACCTGATCGAAGCCTTGCGACTGGTCGCGCGAGGCCGCACGTTCCTCTCGGGCGACGCCCAGAAGGCGCTCATGGACGAGTGGCTCGAGGGCGGCCGTGCCGAGCCCGACGACCCGCTCACCCCGCGCGAGCTCGAGGTCGTCAAGCTGATCGCCGAGGCCTACACGAACCGGCAGATCGCGGGCACCCTGAAGCTGTCCGAGAAGACGATCGAGTCGCACCGCGCGAACGTCTTCTCCAAGCTGGGCATGCGCGACCGCGTCGAGCTCGTTCGATACGCGATCCGGCGCGGTCTGGTAGAGCCTTAGCCTCGGGGCTATTGGCGAGGGCGACCACGAGCCCGAGCTTCGGAGGTTGTCGGAGTTGCGCGCGTGCTGGCTGGCCGAGCACCGCGACGCGGCGTGATCAAAGTCCGCCGGCTGCGCGTTTCAGCGATCGGCGCGGGGTCTCGCCCGGGACGCGCGTGTCCGGCCTGTCCAGAGGTCGGCTTGACAGCCCCGCCGTGGGTCGCCGAGACTCGGCGATGCCCGTTGGGAGGCGCCGGCACCGGCCATTGCGGCGGGTGGTGTTCGGCGGCGCCATGATTCAAGGAGGCGATAGTGCTCGGTTGTCTGGTGACACGCGTGGCGCGTTCAACCCCGTTCTGGCTGGTGGTGCTGCTGGCAGGCCTGCTCTCGATGGTGTCGGCGGGTCCGTCTGCGGCCGCGGACGGTACGTGCCTGTTCGACAGGGTGACGGGAAACACGACCTGCACGTTCGC
>Ga0126312_10001386_pt1 | contig 15866 bp, 17 predicted proteins | sample Plot104A_FD_92537 | JGI IMG/M metagenome (GOLD analysis project Ga0126312, IMG submission 92537) | Serpentine soil microbial communities from UC McLaughlin Reserve, CA, USA - Plot104A | ecosystem: Environmental > Terrestrial > Soil > Grasslands | place: USA: UC McLaughlin Reserve, Lake County... | reverse complement strand
GGTCGATCGGGAAGCTCCTGCTCGAGCGCTTCCTGGTCGCGTTCGAGGCGGCCTCGCTGCTCCTCCTGATCGCGGCAGTGGGAGCGATCGTGCTCGCGGCGCGAAAGCGCGAGCGCAAGCGAACCCCAGAGGTGGCCGCGTAGTGGACGTCACCTGGTACATCGTGCTCTCCGCGCTTTTGTTCGCGATCGGCGCCGGAGGAGTGCTGATCCGGCGCAGCCCGCTCGTGATCCTGCTCTGCCTCGAGCTGATGCTGAACGCGGGCAACCTGGCGCTCGTCGCGTTCTCGCGCTCCTCCGGTAACGAGGAGGGCCAGGTCTTCGCGCTGATCGTGATGGTCGTGGCGGCCTGCGAGGTCGTCGTCGGGCTCGGACTGATCGTGGCGATGTTCCGCCGGCGGATCCCGCTCAACGTCGACGACATCCGGGAGCTCAGAGGCTGATGAGCGCGACGAGCTGGGCCTGGCTCGTCCTCGCGCTGCCGCTCGCCGGCAGCATGGTCATCGCCTGCGGCTGGCGGGCGCTGCCGGGCCGCACCGCCGGCTGGATCGGGACCGGCGCGATCACGCTCGCCTTCATCTGCTCCCTCGGCGCCCTGATCCAGCTCCAGGGCGAGCCGAGCGATGCGCGCGAGCTCACCGACTCGCTCTACAGCTACGCCTCCGCCGCCGGGCTCGACATCCAGCTCGGCATCCTCGTCGACCCGCTGTCGGTGTTCATGTGCCTCGTGGTGACCGGCGTCTCGGCGCTGATCCACCTCTACTCGCTCGCCTACATGGACTCCGACCGCGGCTACTCCCGCTTCTTCTCCTACCTCAACTTCTTCGTCTTTTCGATGCTGCTGCTGGTCCTCGCCGGCAACTTCGTGATCCTGATCGTCGGCTGGGCGTTCGTCGGCTTCGCGTCCTACGCGCTGATCAGCTTCTGGTACCGGCGCTACACCGCGACCACCGCCGGGATGAAGGCGTTCGTGATCAACGTCGTCGGCGACGTCGGCCTCGTCCTGGCTGCGTTCTTCATCTTTCGCGAGCTCGGCACCTTCGACTTCCTGGCGTCGTTCGATGCCGCGCGCGAGACCTTCACCACCAACGAGGGCGTGGTGGTCGCGATCTGCCTGCTGATTTGCGTCGGGGCGTTCGCGAAGTCGGCGCAGGTGCCGCTCCACACATGGCTCCCGGACGCGATGGAGGGACCGACTCCGGTGTCGGCGTTGATCCACGCGGCGACCATGGTCACCGCCGGTGTCTACCTGATCGCGCGCATGTTCCCGCTGTTCGAGCTCGCGCCGACGGCCGCCGACATCGCCGCGTTCCTCGGGCTTGCGACGCTCTTGATCGCGGCGACGATCGCGCTCGCGGTCACGGATCTCAAGCGGATCATCGCCTACTCGACGATGAGCCAGATCGGCTACATGATCGTCGGCGTCTCGATCGGCGCCTACGGTGCCGGCCTCTTTCACCTCATGACCCACGCCTTCTTCAAGGCGCTTTTGTTCATGGCCGCCGGCTCGGTGATCGCGGCGATGGCGAACCGCCAGAACATCGACCTGATGGGTGGCTTTTGGCGGGCGATGCCGTTCACCTCGCGGCTGCTGATCGTCGGCTGCCTTGCGCTGGCAGCCTTTCCGTTCACCTCGGGCTTCTTCTCGAAGGACGAGATCCTCGTCTTCGCGGCCGACCGCGGCGGGATGTACTGGATCTTCGCGATCGGCGGCTACCTCGGGGCGCTGCTGACCGCTTTTTACTCGTTTCGGATCGGCTTCCGCGTCGTCACCGGCGAGCCCGTCGCCGAGGCGCGCGAGCTCGAGCGGGGGCACATCGTCCACGCGGAACCGGAGAATCCTGCGACCGGCGAGCGCGAGGACGTCGACGTGGGATTCCCGGGGCCCGAGCATCACATCGCCGAGCGGGAGTGGCCGATGCGGGTCGCGATGGCGGTGCTCGGCTTCGGCGCGCTGTTCGCCGGCCTGATCCAGATCCCGGGGGTCGACGACGTGCTCGAGAGCTTCCTCGAGCCGACGTTCGAGAGCTCGATCTTCCACGACACGGTGCCGACGGACAGCGCGGCCTGGATCGGCTTGGGTGTCGGGGCGGTGATCGCGCTGGCCGGGATCTGGTTTGCGTACCTCTGCTACGTCCGCCGGCCCGGGATCACGGCACGGATGGTCGAGCGCCTCCCGCGCGCGCACCGGTTCCTATTCAACAAGTGGTACTTCGACGAGGTCCAGGACGCGCTCGTCTACCGCCCCGCGATCGCCGTCGGCCGGTTCTCGAACGCGGTCTTCGAGCGCTTCGTCGTCGACGGGATCGTGCAGGGCGCGGTCGGTGTGGCGCGCGGCGCGGGCGCCGTCGTCCGCGGCGCCCAGTCGGGCTTCGTGCGGGCCTACGCCCTGCTGTTGGTGGGCGGCTTCCTTGCGCTCGGCGTCTACTTCCTGGTGGTCAGCTCCTGATGCTGAGCGTGTTGCTCTGGGCTCCGCTTGCCGCAGGCGCCCTGGCGCTGCTCGCGCCGCGAGGTCTCGCGCGCTGGCTCGCAGTCGCCGGGTCGCTGGTCGCCCTCGTGCTCGCGATCGCCCTCGCCGTCGACTTCACGGCCGGCACCGCGACGATCCAGCACTCCGTCGACGAGACATGGATCCCCGACCTCGGCGTGAGCTACGAGCTCGGCGTCGACGGGATCAGCGTCTTCCTGGTCCTCCTGACCGCCGTCCTGTGGTTCGCCTCGACGCTCTGGTCGGCGCTTCGGTCCGAGCCGATGGTCGGACGCTCGCAGCTTTACTACTTCCTGCTCGGGCTGGGCGAGACGGCGGCCCTCGGCGCTTTCTGTGCCCAGGACCTCCTGCTCTTCGTCCTCTTCTTCGACCTCATGCTGATCCCGTTCTTCCTGCTGATCGGGACCTTCGGCGGCTTAAACCGCGTGCGCGCGACGATGAAGATGATCGTCTACACGCTGGTCGGCTCGCTTTTGATGCTGGTCGGTGCGATCGCCACCGCGATCCTCGTGTCCCAGCAGACGGGGGAGCTCAACTTCTCGATCGAGTACCTGCGCGAGAACCTGCTCTCCTCCGGCAACCAGTACTGGATCTTCTGCTTCTTCGCGGCGGCGTTCCTGGTCAAGATGCCGGCCTTCCCGATCCACGGCTGGATGCCGGACGCCTACCGAGCCGCGCCGCTGCCGGTCTTAGTGCTGCTCTCGGGGGTGCTCTCGAAGGTCGGCGCCTACGGCTTTCTGCGGGTCGCGCTGCCGGTCTTCCCTGACGCATCGACCCACTTCCAGGAACTCGTGATGCTGATCGCGCTCGGCTCGATCCTCTACGGGTCGGTGATGGCGTTCACGCAGACCAACGTCCGCCTCGTCGCCGGCTACTCCTCCGTTGCCCAGCTGGGCTTCATCACGATCGGGATCTTCAGCCTGCGCCCCGACGGCGCCGAGGGTGCGGTGCTCCAAATGGTCAATCACGGCCTCGTGGTCGGCGTGGTCTTCCTGATCATCGCGCTCCTTTACGAGCGCGCCCGCACGGAGGACCTGACGCTGATGGGCGGCCTCGCCGTGCGCGCCCCGTTCCTCGCCGCCCTCTTTCTCGTCGTCACGATGGCAAACCTGGCGATCCCCGGCTCAGCCAACTTCATCGGCGAGTTCTACATCCTGAACGGCGTCTTCCAATCAAAGATCGCGTTCGCGTTCGTCGCCGCCGTAGGCATCGCCCTCGCCGCCTTCTACGCCCTGCGCCTCTACCAGCGCACGATGCACAACCGGCTCCCCGACGGCGTCGTCTCGCGGGAGATAACCGTTCGCGACGGCCTCATCCTGGCCCCGCTGGTGGCGCTGATCGTCGCGCTGGCCTTCTACCCCGGGCTGATCCTCGACCGGGGCGAGGCATCGGTGAACGCGGCGGTTGCCGCGGTCCAGCCCGAGTCGTCTGCGACCGCCTCCACACCGCTGCACGGGGGCCCGGAATGATCAATCCCCTGAGCCCAATAAGTGGCGCTTTCTCCCCGCATAGCGGGCATAAGGCGCCAATCGGAGCGACCGGCTGATGAATTTCAACGCGCCCGACATCGATTACGCGGGGCTCTCACCGATCATCGCGCTCACGGCCGGCCTCGTGCTGACGCTGGTCGTCGGGCTCGTCGGTGGCAGCTCGCGGCGGGAGCGCGTGGTCGTGTCCGTCTTCGGGATCGGGACGCTGGCCGCGGCCGCGGGGCTCGAGATCTGGCAGTGGGGCGAGCAGAAGGACCTGGTCGCGGGGGCGCTGCGGCTCGATGACCTCGCGATCGCCTCGAGCCTGATCGCGATCGCGGCCGCCGGGTTCTGCATCCCGCTCTCCTGGCGTGAGGACTCGGTCGAGCGACCGATCGGGGCGAGCGGGCACGGGGAGTTCCAGGCGCTGCTGATCTGCTCGGTGCTGGGGATGACGATGCTCGCCGCGGCGCAGAACCTGATCGCGCTCTTCGTCTCGCTCGAGCTCCTCTCGATCCCGCTGTACGTGCTGTGCGGGTCGGCGCTCCGCCGCGAGGAGTCGCTCGAGTCGGGCCTCAAGTACCTGATCGTCGGCTCGCTCGGCTCGGCGACGCTCCTCTATGGCCTCGCGTTCGTCTATGGCGCCACCGGCTCGACCGATTTCGGCGGCATCGCGCAGGGCATCCGCGGCTCGGTCGTCGACGACCCGCTGCTTCTGATCGGCATCGCGCTCTCGGCCACCGGGCTCGCGTTCAAGCTCTCGATCGCGCCGTTTCACCAGTGGACGCCCGACGTCTACCAGGGCGCCCCCACCCCGGTGACCGCGTTCATGGCGGTGGCCACGAAGGCGGCGGCGTTCGCGGTCGTCGTGCGCTTCTTCGAGGTCGCGCTCGGGCCCGCGGTAGACGACTGGCAGCCCGCGCTCGCGGCGCTCGCGGCCGTCTCGATCGTGGTTGGGAACGCCGGCGCGCTCGGGCAGACCTCGCTCAAGCGGCTGCTCGGCTACTCCGGCGTCGCGCAGGCCGGCTACATGATGGTGGGTGTCGTGGCCGTCACCCAGGCCGGCACGAGCGCGCTGATCTTCTACCTCGCCGCCTACGCCCTGATGAACCTGGCGGCCTTCGCGGTGATCACGATCCGGGAGCGCGAGACGGTGCACGGCGACGAGATCGCGGCGGTCGAGGGACTTGGGCGCGTGCGTCCGGGTCTGGCGGCGGCGCTCACCGTCTCGATGCTGGCGCTCGCCGGGCTGCCCGGCACCGCGGGCTTCATCGGCAAGCTCTACCTGATCGAGGCCGCGGTCGACTCCGACTACACCTGGCTCGCGGTGATGATCGCGATCGGGACGATGATCTCGCTGGCCTACTACCTGCGCGTGATCGCGGCGGTCTGGATGGGCCCCGCGGAGGAGCGTCCGGAGGGGCCGATGCCGGCGATCGCCGGTGCCTCGCAGGAGGCCGACCCGACCGGCGCGCGCTGCCGGGTCATCCTCGGGCTCACCTTCGTGGTCACGGCCGCGACCATCTTCTTCGGGTTCATCCCCTCGCCGCTCGTCGACTGGGCGAACCAGGCGGGCGCGTCGATCGCGTCGCTCATCTGACCCCGGCTCGACGTGCCGGCGATCATCGCCGCGATCGCAGCGTCGACGGCGCTGGGGATCTGGACCGGGCGGCGGTTCGGCGCCGGGGCGCAGGGCTTCTCACGACGCTCGCTGCTCGTCGTCCTTCACTTCGTCCTGCCGCCGATCACCTTCCTCAACCTGACGAGGGCGAGCCTCGACCTGAACGCGGGTCGTGATATTGGTGCCGGCATGAGCGCGAGCAGCGATCTCGTCGAGCGCTACCGCGAGGCGCTCGACGCCTGGAACCGCCGTGACCTCGTTTGGATCCTCGAGCAGGCCTCGCCCGAGATCGAGTTCCGCACGGCACAGCTCTTTCCCGGGATCGAGCCCGTCTATCGCGGCCGCGAGGGGATGGTCGAGTTCTGGACCTCGTTCATCGAGGAGCCCTGGGCGCTGCTTCGCTTCGACATCGAGGAGATCTCTCCGGCGGGCGAGAGCCGGGTGCTCGCGCTGCTCACCTTCCACGGCACCGAGCGCGGCTCGGGGGACGAGGTCAGCGTTCCCTACGCGCACCTGGCGACCTTCGAGGGGGAGGAGGTCGCCCGCATCGACGCGTTCGACGACTGGGACGATGCGCGCCGAGCCGCCGCCACCGAGCGCTGAGGCATGCTCCAGCACGTCTCGATAGAGGTGCCCCCGGAGGCGGTCGAGCCGTCCGTCGAATTCTGGGCCGTGCTCGGGTTCGAGCGGATCGAGGAGCCCGAGCAGCTGCGCGGCAACGTGACCTGGTTCGAGCGCCATGGCACGCACGTCCACCTGATCCACACGGCGGCCGCCACCGTGCCGCAGCTCGGCCACTGCGCGGTCGCCGTCGAGGACTTCGACCGCGCCCTCGCGGGCCTCGCCGAGGCCAGCCACGAGGTCACCGAGACACGGCAGCTCTGGGGCGCAAGGCGCGCCTTCGCGGTCGCTCCAGGGGGGCATCGCGTCGAGCTGATGGAGTTCCCGCCGGCCTGGCCCGAGCCCCCGCGCAGCTGATCGGCCCCCCGCCGCCGCGCCCTCTACGATCGCTCGGTGCACTACCCGGTCGAGTCCTTCACCGCGGAAGAGCGGGCGCTCCTCGAGCCCCACTTCACGAACCTCGATGGCCCGGTCTTCGGCCTCGTCAACCTCCCGGACACGATCAAGGGCGCCCTGTTCGCCCGCTATTCGCGCTACGGCGGCACCCTCAGGCGCCTTTACCTGGACGAGTTCGCGGGCGACGTGCCGGAGGGCGCGCGGCCGTTCGACGGCGCCGAGGGCGAGCGTGCGGCGCGCCTCTACGAGAACGTCTTCATCGGCTACGGCGACGACTCGATCGCGCAGCTCGGCGGCGCCCATGTCGCCTGCGAATGGGTCTCGAACGTGCTCACGAAGATCCTCCAGCGCGGCCGGCTCGCCGGCTACCTCGAGCAGTCGACCCGGTACATCGCCTACGACCGCCCCATCGAGGGCCTCGGGGGCTACCGCTACTACTCCGACGACGAGCTCGGGCCCGGCTACCGGGCCGCGATGGACGAGCTGTTCGAGATCTACTCGCGCGGCCTCGAGCGCACCCAGGCGTGGGCGCAGGAGCGCTGGCCGCGCTCTGAGGACCAGCCGGAGGGCGCCTGGCGCAGCTCCATCCGGGCCAAGGCCCTCGACCTGCTGCGCGGGCTCCTGCCGGCCTCGACCCTGAGCCACGTCGGGATCTACGCGTCGGGTCAGGCCTACGAGCAGCTGCTGTTGCGCCTCGCGGCCTCGCCGCTTCCCGAGGCGCGCGCCTGCGGCGAGATGCTGCTCGGCGAGCTCAAGAAGGTGATCCCGAGCTTCGTCGCCCGGGTCGACCGGCCGGACCGCGGTGGCGATTGGGTGGCCCACCTGCGCGAGCGCCGAGAGGCGACCGAGCGGGCCGTCGCGAGGCTCGGCCTCGACCGCCGCGAGGGCGACGCGGCGCCGTCGGTCGATCTCGTCCACGTCGACGGCAACGAGGAGGACCTGCTTGTCGCCTCGCTGTTCGAGTCGGCCGGCGCCTCCGAGGCCGCGATCCGCCACCGGATCGGCGCCCTGGACCCGATCGAGCGCGCCGAGTTGATCGCGGATCTCGCCGGCGAGCGCCGGAACCGCCGCCACCGCCCGGGCCGCGGCTGGGAGGCGGTCCGCTACCGGTTCGAGATCGTCTCCGACTACGGCGGCTTTCGCGACCTCCAGCGCCACCGGATGCTGACCTGCCAGTGGCAGCGGCTCGGCCCCGAACTCGGCGCCGGCGTTCCCGAGGAGCTCAGCGACGCAGGCGTCGCCGACGACTACGAGCGCGCCCTCGAGCTCTCGCGTGCCGAGTTCGAGCGGCTCGAGGCCACGGGGCTCGAGGAGGCGGCGCCCTACGCGCTCAGCCTCGGCTACCGGATCCGGTACGTGCTCGACCTCAACGCGCGCGAGGCGATGCACCTGTGCGAGTTGCGCTCCGGGCGCGAGGGCCACCCCACCTATCGCGCGGTCGCGCAGTCGATGCATGAGGCGATCGCCGCGGTGCACCCGTCGATCGCAAAGGCGATGACGCACGTCGACTCCTCCACCGAGCCCCGCCTCGAGCGGATCATGAGCGAGATCCGGACACACCGTAAGCGGGTGGCGGCGCAGCTCGATCCGCCGCCCGGCGTCAGCTCGCTCGGCTGAGCTAAGACCGCCGCGCCTCGTCCGCCTCCGCTCAGGAGCGGCCGCCGCCGAGCACGACGAGGAGCACCCAGAGCGGCAGGAGGACGCTCGCACCCAGCGCGAGGAAGTTCGCAATCGCATCCCCGCTGTCGTAGACGCCGAGATTCGCGTAGTGGTAGATCGTGTGCGGGACGGCGAACGCGAGGTAGGAGGCGCAGGCGACGAGCACGAGCCGGCGCTCGAGGATCCAGCTGGCTGCGAGCAGGAGCACCGCCGTCGCGACGAACAGCGAGCCGACGTCGCGCACCAGGTGCTCGCTGTAGGCGGGGAGCGCCTCGACCCAGCCGTGGCCGAGCGGGAAGTCCCCGTAGAACGAGCTCGGCGCCAGGAGCGCGTAGAGGCCGTCGACGAGCTGCACGAGGCCGAGCGCGGCGAGGACGACGGCGATCGCCGTGCGGTGGCGGACGATCCCGCCGGCGGCGCGCGGCTCAGCGTCCACCCGCGGCGGTCCTGTCGCGCTCGCCGAGCGCCGAGGACATCCAGTCGCCGAGCGGGCCGAGCACGGCGCCGAGGTGGTCGAGGAACAGCTGGTGGCCTGCCCCGTCGATCTCGATGTACTCGGCGCGGGGAGGTCGCGAGCGTTCGAGTGCGCGGCGCGTGAATGCCGGCGTCACCATCCGGTCGGCGGCTCCGATCAGCACGAGCGCGGGCACGGCCACCTGCGACCAGTCGACCCCCGGGACGAACCTCAGGTAGCTCGCGGCCGAGCGGGCCGTGACCGTGAAGTTGAAGAGCGGGTCCACCCGCTCGTCGAAGTAGCGACGCGTGAGCGGGTCGAGCGCGACGTGGCCGTAGTCCGCGATCCGCTCGACCGGGATCGGTGCGTACGGGAGGACGAGCCCGAGCGCCCGCATGAGCGGCGCCTTGAAGCGGTAGGACGGGCCCAGGTCGACGTCCGGATGGGAGATGCAATGGCACACGGCGGCGTCGACGTCCGGCTCGCGCGTCAGCAGGTACCAGGTCAGGATGCCGCCGAGCGAATCGCCGAGCAGGACCACCGGGCCCCCGGAGCGCGCGCGGGCGATGCCGATCGCCAGCTCGAGCACGTCGAGGTCGACCTCGAGCGGCGCGTCGCCGCGCCGACCCTCGGACAGCCCGTGCCCGCGGCGATCGACGATCATCGAGTTCATCCCGAGCTCGGCGAGGCCCGCGGCGAGTCCGAGCTGGCGCCGCGCATGGTCGCCGAGCCCCGGCGCGACGACGACCGTCGGCGCCGCGGGATCGACCTCGTGGCGCTCGAGGTGTATGCGCAGCTCCTGATGCGGCGCCCACTCGTGCTCGACCCGGCCGAGCGCCCCGTCGAGGTCGAGCGCCGCAAGCCCGGGATTCCGCTCGCCCGCCTCGAGCACGAGCCGGGTGGCCGGCTCGAGCATGCCCTCCGTCTCGGCGCGGCTCGGCGGCTCCGCGCCCCAGCGCAGCGCGCGCCTGCGGCTCATCGGCGGCGCTTGCGCTTTCGCTTTCGCGCCCGCTCGCGGCGTGCCGAGTGATCGCTCTCGTCGGCGGCGTCGCCCGCGAGGATCTCCGTGGCATCGCCCTCGACAGCGCCCGCGGGGGCTGCCGCGGGCTTCTGGGGCTCCTCGCCGGGGCGCGGCCACGGGATCGCCTCAGCCGCGTCCCAGGCCGGCGGGCGCGGCTGCGGCGTGCGGCCGATGAAGATCAGGCCCAGCCAGGCGAACCAGAGAGTGTCCGGGAGCAGGGTCAGGGTCGCGAACAGCACCGTCGCCGCGCCGAGAGCCATGCCCAGCGTGGCGAAGAAGCGGGTCAAAAGGCCGGCGCGCATCGCCTGGAGCGGGTAGTAGATCATCGCCACGCCGAGCCCGAGGATCGCGGGCAGGATCAGGCTGCTGGCGGCGGTGGCGATCGAGGAGTCGTCGGTGAGATCGTCGAGCAGCGAGTAGATGTCGCCGCCGGCGGCGTAGCGCGCGACGAAGTCGGAGGCGATGTCGGCCTGGCTGAAGTAACCGAGCATCGTCTGGATCGCGAACAGGACCGGCCCGATAATCGCGAAGCCGAGCATCGCGCCGGGGAGCTCCGGACGCCGGGCGCGCGTCGCCTGGTACAGGTGGATCATCGGCGGGATCAGCAGCAGGTAGCCGAGCGAGCGCACGATCACGACCACGAGAAGCGCTCCCTCGTTGGCGTCGAAAGCCCTGAGCTGCTCGGTCGCGACGCCGGACGCCGGCAGGTCGAGCCGCCCGGCGCCGATCAGCGAGCCGATGATGAGCACCGGCGCCAGCAGCGCGCACGCGGCGGCCACGGGCGCGAACCGGCGCTCGCGCTCGAGGATCGCGGCGCGGGTCGGAGCGACCATCAGTCGGCCTCGCCCTGGAGCGCGCGCCGCGTCGAGCCGCCGAGCTCGACGCGCTCGGTCGCCGGTCGGATCGGCACGTAGTCGTCCTCGTCCCCTGCCAGCCGTGAGACCCGCTCGCCGACGGCGAGCGTCAGGTCGAGGAACGGCGCCATCAACGCAATCAGCCGCTCGAAGCCGGCGCGCCTGCGGACGTGCTCTGGCGTGGACGGCGACACCGGCTCAGCCGCGCTCGTGGAAGAAGAAGCCGGGGAGCGCCCCCTCGATGACCTCTTGGGTCATTCGCTGCGCGACCTCGAGGTCGCCCGTCCGAACGGCGATGTCGTCGAGGGTCACGATGCCGATCAGGCGCTCGCCCTCGACCACGGGCAGGCGACGGACGCGGTGGCTGACCATGAGCGCGGCGGCCTCCTCGAGGTCCATCTCGGGGTCGGCGCTGATCAGCGGCCGGCTCGCGTGGTCGGCGGCCGGCTCGGCGGGATCCCGCTCCTCCGCGAGGGCGCGCACGGTGAGGTCACGGTCGGTGACCATGGCGGCGGGAGCTCCCTCGTGGTCGCAGATCACGACCGAGCCCACGGCGTGATCGCGCATCAGCCGCGCCACCTCGAGCACGGCCGCCTCGGGCCCGGCGGTTAGCACCCCGGCGGTCATGACCTCGCGAAGTTGCACGCGCGAACGATATCCGGCCCACGAATACGATCCGCCGTCGATGAACGCCGACGCCGCCGATCCCGGACCCTGCCCGCTCTGCGGGAGGCCGCTATACGGCTGGGTCGTGCTGCCGCCCGCCAGCGCCGAGCCGAGCGTCGGGATGCCCATGAACGGCCTTTCGGAGCAAGAGCGGGTCGTCGATCGCTGCGAGAACTGCGGCGTCGCCGTGGAGCGGGGCGCAGAGATCGATCTCGCCGCGGAGTGGCGGGCGGCCGGCGCGGCGGCGGGCGACGCCCTCGGAACGCCGAACCGCGCCAGCCTGCAGGCGTGGATCGGGGTGGAGGGCTGGGCCGGGTTCGACCGCTCGCCCGGGCGTCTGCTGCTCAGCCCGGCGAGTCTCGAGCTCCTCGCCGAGCGAAACGGCGAGGGCCCGGGCCGCGTCCGGACCCCGGTGAGCCGCCGCGGACAGGCGTGGATGTGGCAGACGCTCCTCAACGGACTCACCTTCCACCCGAACTTCGCGCGGGAGGTGCGCGCCGGCCGGCTGCGTCCGCGGACCTCCCGCGGGACGCTGCGCTTCGCCGCCGACGTGGTTGTGACCGTACTCGGGGCTCCGCTGGTCGCCCTGCTCTCCGTGCCGCTCGAGCTGGTCGCGGCGCTCGTGGGCCGCGGCGGCGTGATGAGGGCGGATCCGCGAAGCGGCTAGCCGCTCGTGCCCTGATGCCAGAGCCGCTTCGCAAGCGGCAGCACGAACATCCGGGGCGAGTGCTGCCCCGAGAGGGCACCGGCGCGGTTCATGAGGCCCGGGACGACCACCCGCTTGCCGCGATCGGCGCCGTCCACCGCCGCGCGGGCGACATCCTCGACCTCGGTCCAGAAGATCTCCGGCAGCCGCTCCTCCGCGCCTCCGATCTCGGCGACCTCAACGAACTCGGTCTTCACCGGGCCTGGGCAGAGCGCCGTGACCGTCACCCCGTTGCCCTTGAGCTCGGAGTGCGTCGCCTCGCTGAGACTGAGGACGAACGCCTTCGTCGCGGCGTAGGTGGCGGTGCCGGGGATCGGCTGGAAGGCGGCTGTGGAGGCGACGTTGATGATCGCACCGCGTCCGCGGTCCGCCATCCCGCGCGAGTGGCGGGCTTGCAGGTCGAGCAGCGCGACGCAGTTGAGCTCGACCATCGAGACGATGCGCTCGCGGTCGGTGCGCGAGACCTCGCCCGAGTCGCCGAAGCCCGCATTGTTGACGAGGACCTCGACCGTGACCCCGAGCTCATCGAGGCGGGCCGCGAGCGCGTCGCGGCCGGGCGCGTCGCCGAGATCGGCGCCGACCGCCTCGGCGCGGACGCCGTGGGCGTCAGCGATCTCACCGGCCAGCTCGCGGAGCCGCTCGACCCGGCGCGCGACGAGCGTCACGCCGTGCCCGCGTCCGGCGAGCTCGCGCGCGATCGCCTCCCCGATTCCGGATGAGGCGCCCGTGATCAACGCGGTCGAGGTGTCGCTCGGGGGTGGCAGGGCCACGCGGCCTACGCTAGTACAGCCGGCCGGGCCCGGCGCCTCTCTATAGTCGGTGGCGATGGAAGGCTCTGATCCATTCGGACTCTTCGGTGACCCCGACGAGCTGCGGGCGCGGCTCGGGGAGATGGCCGAGCAGATGCAGGGCGCCCAGCGCGTCGCCTGGGCCGACAATGCGATCAAGCTCGCCGTCGACATGACGGTGGCCGCGATCGCGCGACTCGAGCTCCACGGCTCAAGCGACGAGCAGGCGATGCAGGTGCGCGACGCGATCCGGGTCGTGTTCCCGGAGTCGGTCACCCTCGTGCGCGAGGCGCGCGAGGGCCTCTCCTAACCGTCCAGTAGCTGATCCGGCACACGGCGCGCGCCCCGCGCGGGTCGCTGCCGCGTAGCGTCGCCGCGCGTGAGGGCGCACGCGCAGACGGGTTCAGCGACGGTCGAGCACGCCGGGGTCTCGCTGCTCGTCGCCCTGCTGCTCGCAGCTGCGATCGCGGCGCTCGCCGCGGGCGCGAACGAGAGCGGCCGCGAGCTCGGCTTCACCCTCTCGCGCAAGCTCCGCTGCGGCGCCGTAGGCGCTGGTCCGTGCTGGCGCGACCCGCTCACCGAGGCATACGGCCGACCGCTCGCCGGCGCCGTGCGGGCGCTCGCCCCGCTGCCCGAGGCGGCTGACGGCGGCCTCCTTCCGGTCGACTTCCGCACCTGTCGCTCGGCAAGCTGCGCGCTGCCCGGGAGCCGCCCCGGACTCACGGCCTCGAACCGGCGGGTGACCATGTTCGTCGCGGTCGAGGACGAGCGCCGCTCCGGCGGCCCTGTGGCGATCACGTACTGGGGTTACCGCCCGACGGCGGGCTGGGAGCCGATCGTGCGGCGGGCGAACGCGGCGGAGGTCGCCGAGCTCGCGCCGACCCCGCTCCTCGACGCCGCGATCCCGGCGCTGGTCCCCCTGGAGACCCTCGGTGGCCGCAACCAGTACGACTTCGCCTCCGGGGAGGAGCCGCCGTGGCGCTGGCAGGTGGAGTCTGTCTACCCGTGAGGGCTGGGCCGCCTACCAGCTCGCCTCGTGATGCTCCATCACCCCCATGCCCTCGGCGAGCTCGATCCCACCGGGCAGCGTGCCGCTGAAGGTGCCGAACGGCTGGCGGTAGGAGTAGTGGACGAACGGCTTGCTCTCGCTGCGCGAGCGCTCCGCCTCCGCCTCGAACGCGAGCCGGGCGCCCTCGAGCGTCACCGCGCTCAGGTCCTCGAACGCCACCGGCGAGGGCTCCAACGACTCGCCGTCGACCCAGATCGCGCGCTCCGAGCAGCTCGGCGGGTCGTTGACGCCGCTGACCAGGTTCCAACCCACCGCGCGTCCGTCGGCGGCGCGCCCCACGCCCGCGCACCAGTCCCAGACCGTTCGCGAGGGGTGATAGCCGCACGACTCGTCCTCGATCCCACGCGCCTTGGCGTGCAGGCGACGCTCGCCAATCCGCACGTCGCACTCCACACTGACGATCCTCTTTCGCGTCCAGACATAGCCCTGGCCCTCGCCAGTGGGACAGACCGCCTCGACCCAGCGGCCCTCCCCGGCTCGCAGGAAGCCCCGCACATGCGGCTCTTCGCCGCTCGCCTCGGCCTCTATGCGGACGAGCGTCCCGCCGCGCTCGGGCGCCCAATCGATGCGGCCGGTGTCATCCCCATCGACGGACTCGGTCCAGACCTCGCCGCGCGCGATCAGCGGCGGGAGCGCCCGCGTACGCTCGTGGAGCTCGCGCTGCTCGCGGTCCCAGATCGCCCAGAACGTCTGCCCGAACGGTCCGACCTGGACCCGCGCGGCGCACAGCATCAGCTCCTCGGAGAAGGCGCCGACGTAGCGCCAGCGTTTTCGCCATGAGCCGCGGCGCCGGATCGGGACGCGCCCCGGCGGCAGCGGCAGGTCCGGCCTTCCGGGGCCAGGGCCGCGCCAGGGAAGCCCCTCGATCGCCATCGCCGCTATTCGATCACGCAGATCTGGTCGCCTGAGTTGATCGCCGCGCCCGCGGAGACGCCCAACTCGACGACCTTGCCGGCGCGGTGGGCGGTGATCTCGTTCTCCATCTTCATCGCCTCGATCACGCAGATCAGGTCGCCCTCCTGGACCTCAGCCCCCTGGGAGACCGCGACCTTGAGCACCGTGCCCTGGAGCGGCGATGGCAGCGCCGGCCCCCCCGCGCCCCCGCCGCGGGCGCCCCCGCCGCGCTCCCGACGCGGCGGCCGGCGAGCTGCGGTCGCCGCGGGCGCCGGCCCGTTCGCGGAGAGCGCGGCGCCGATCACCCGCACCTCGTGGAGCTTGCCGTTCACCTCGACCGAATACGTCCGTTCGGTCTTCTCGGCCTCTTCGTCGTCGGCCGAGGCTTGGGCCGCCGGCTCCGGTGCGAGCGATTTGAGCCATTCCTTGCTCTCTGTCAGGTCACGGCAGGTCTCGCCGTTCGCCCACTGCTCGGTGGCGAGGATGGCCCTGTGGAAGGGGATCAGCGTCGTCAGCGGCTCGATGATGTACTCGTCGAGCGCGCGCAGCATCCGCCGCGTCGCTTTGGAGCGGTCGACGTCCCAGACGATCAGCTTCGCGACCATCGGGTCATAGAGCGGCGTCACCTCCGATCCGGCCTCGAGCCCGGAGTCGACCCGCACGCCGGGGCCCGCCGGCTCGATGTAGCGCTCGATCTTCCCCGGCGCGGGAGCGAAGTTCTTGTGCGCTGCCTCGGCGTTGATCCGGCACTCGATCGCGTGCCCGCGGAAGTCGACGTCCCCCTGTGGGACGGAGAGCGGCTCCCCGGCCGCGACGAGGATCTGCTCGCGAACGATGTCGATGCCCGTCACCATCTCCGTGACGCAGTGCTCGACCTGGACGCGGGTGTTCATCTCCAGGAAGAAGTAGTCCTCGCCCACCTGCATCCCCTCGACCGTGCCGGCGCCGCGGTAGTCGACCGCGCGCGCCGCCGCGATTGCGATCTTGCCGATCCGGTCGCGCATCTCCTCGTCGACGTGCGGCCCGGGCGCCTCCTCGATCAGCTTCTGGTGGCGTCGCTGGATCGAGCAGTCGCGCTCGCCGAGGTGGATCACGTTGCCGTGGGAGTCCGCGAGCACCTGGACCTCGACGTGACGCGGGTCGTCGAGGTAGCGCTCGAGG
>Ga0126312_10001385_pt1 | contig 15867 bp, 12 predicted proteins | sample Plot104A_FD_92537 | JGI IMG/M metagenome (GOLD analysis project Ga0126312, IMG submission 92537) | Serpentine soil microbial communities from UC McLaughlin Reserve, CA, USA - Plot104A | ecosystem: Environmental > Terrestrial > Soil > Grasslands | place: USA: UC McLaughlin Reserve, Lake County... | reverse complement strand
CTTCGCCGGGCGGAAACCTGTGAGCGGCCTCGATTAGGGCCGCCCGGCAAGAAGACGGCCACACCGGCAAAGCCGGCATGGCCTCTAAGTCGGCATCGCAAGCGATGCCTTGGGGCCGGAAAAGGATCGAGGACGTCGAATAGCCTGACCGTGGAGGCCTGGCACCGCCTACTGATCGTCCTCGGTGTGGTCCTCGGAGCGGCAGTCGTCGCGAAGCTCGTCGACATGCGCATGGCCCGGCGCGAGCTGCCGCCGCAGGCTGCGACCCGCTACCGCGTTCTGCGCCGCAGCTTGATGGGCGCGATCATCTTCCTCGGGCTGCTCTCGGCCCTGCTCGTAATTCCTCAGGTTCGGGCCGTCGCCGGGGGCTTGCTCGCCTCCTCGGCGATTCTCGCTGTCGTCATCGGGCTGGCGGCGCAACGGACGCTGTCCAACTTCGTCGCCGGCGTGATGATCGGCCTCAGCCAGCCGATCCGGCTCGGCGACCGCGTCGGAGTGGCCGAGGGTGAGGGGGTCGTCGAGGAAATCGGCCTCGTCTACACCCGGATCAGGCAGGACGACCGCACGCGCCTCGTGATCCCGAACGAGCGGCTGGCCTCGGATACGATCAGGAACTCCACGATCGTGACCCGGGAGCGGCTCGCCGAGATCACGGTGCCCGTCCCGCGAGACAAGGATCTACAAGCCGTGGTCGATCTATTGCGCGACGTAGCAGCACCGAGCGAACTCCTCGTCACCGGGCTCGACGGGGACGCTGTCGTCACGCTGCGCGCCTGGGCCGACGACGAGGCGTCCGCGCGCCGGCTCGAGAGCGAGCTCCGCCTGCGCGCGCAGTCACGACTGCGTGAAGCCGGCGTTTACGCCGCATGAGCCCCCAAGAGCGACGCCGGCGCCAGCGTGCCAGGCAGCGGGAAGACGACGCTTGGCGCAGAACGGGACGTCACCGCCGGCGGTCGCGCGCCAAGCATCGGAAGAAGCTCGCGCTCCTCGGCGCGCTCGCCGTCGTCGTGCTCGGTCTCGTCGCCGCCGGCGGGATCACCGGCGCCGCCACCGTCGCGTCCCGCTGTGACCTCGACGGCCTGCGCCCGGTCAGCATCGGCCAGAACTCGTTCGTCTACGCCGCCGACGGCTCGCTCCTCGGCTCGATCCCGGCGGAGAAGAACCGGCAGCCGGTCCGGCTCAACCGCGTCAGCAAGTGGATGCGGCTGGGGACCATCGCGATCGAGGACCGGCGGTTCTACGAGCACAGCGGCATCGATCTCGAGGGCATTGCGCGGGCGCTGGCGGCCGACGTCCAGGCCGGGCGGGTCGTCGAGGGGGGCTCGACGATCACGCAGCAGCTCGTCCGCAACCTCTACATCAGCCGCGAGGTCACGTTCGAGCGCAAGCTGATCGAGGCCTGCCTCGCGGTCCGGCTGAACAACCGCCGCTCGAAGCAGTGGATCCTCGAGAACTACCTGAACACCGTCTACTACGGCAACCACGCCTACGGAGTCCAGGCCGCCGCGCAGACGTACTTCTCGAAGCCGGCGTGGAAGCTGACGCTCGGGCAGGCGGCGCTGCTCGCCGGCCTGACACAGGCGCCGTCGGTCTACGACCCGCTGAACAAGCCCGCGTCTGCGCTCCGCCGCCGGGATCAGGTGCTCCAGGCGATGCTGGAGAACGGAGACATCACCCAGCGGCAGTACAACGACGCGATCCGTGACCGCGAGCTGCATCTCCGGCCGGGGAGGGTCTATACCCGCATCCGTGAGCCGTACTTCTTCAGCTTCGTGCGCGAGCAGCTGATCACGCAGTACGGCGTGAACACGGTTCGCTCGGGCGGGCTCCGCGTCTACACGACGATCGACCGGCGCTTCCAGCAGCAGGCGCGCAACGCGATCCTGAGGACGCTGCCCTATGGCGACGATCCGGCGGCGGCGATCGTGGCCATCAACCCCGGCAACGGCGCCATCCGCGCGATGGCGGCGGTCACTCCCGGCAGGCGCCGCAACCAATTCAACCTTGCCTCCCAGGCGCGGCGGCTGGCCGGCTCGACCTTCAAGACGTTCGTGCTCACGGCGGCGGTGGCCGAGGGCGTCAATCCGGACTCCACCTACTACACCTCTCGCCCCTTCACCTACCAGCCCCCCGATGCGTCTGCCAAGCCTTGGGAGGTCTCGACGTACGACCGCTCCTATCTCGGCTCGGTGCCGATTTCTCGAGCAACGCTCGCCTCCGACAACACCGTCTTCGCGCAGCTGACGCTCGATCTCGGGGCCGACAAGGTTGCGGCGATGGCCCACCGGCTCGGCGTGCGCTCGAACCTGAAGACCAGGGAGGGGATTCACGTTCCCTCGCTCGGGCTGGGCTCCGCCGGCGTGTCGCCGCTGGACATGGCCTCGGCGTACGCGACGCTCGCAGCCGGCGGGATCTACTCGGAACCGATGGCAATCCGCAAGGTCGTCCTCCCGAACGGGAAGGTCGACGACGACGCCGGCTGGGGCGAGCCCCAGCGTCACCGCGCGGTCGCGGACTGGGTCGCGGACGAGGTGACCGAGATCCTCGAGGAGAACATCGACTCGGGGACCGGGACTGGGGCCGGCATCTTCTTCGACCGTCCGGCGGCGGGGAAGACGGGGACGACTGACGACCACACCGACGCGTGGTTCTGCGGCTACACCCCGACGCTGTCGACGACCGTCTGGGTCGGCTATCCGCAGGCGCAGATCCCGATGGAGAGCGTGCACGGGATCTCGGTCGCGGGCGGCACCTTCCCGGCCACGATCTGGAATCTGTTCATGCGCTCGACGATCGGGAACACCGATCCGGTCGACTTCCCGCAGCCGGCCTCGGAGCCGGAGTGGCATTCGTTCTCGCGGGGCCGGTACGCGAACGAGTACGACTCGGACGACGACAACGACTACGACTACACGCCCGACTACTACTCGCCCTCGCCGTCCCCGGAGGCCGAGGCGCCGCCCCCACCGCCCCCACCGCCTCCGCCGCCGCCTCCTCCGGCACCCAAGCCACAGCCGCCGGCGGCGCCGCCACCGCGGCCACCGCCGCCCGGCGACGAGTAGCTCGTCTGACCCTCGTGTAGCCGTCCGGGCTGCGGTGCTCGTCACGCCGCTCAACCTCCTTGCCGCGGTGGCGCCGCAAGGAGGCCTGTTCGGGGCCGGGAGCCAGAGACGGGCTCCTCGTCGTCCGCTACGGAGTGCTGCTGGCGGCTCTGCGCCGAAGCACGAAGATCCCGTCCTCGTCCAGCACCGTCTCCCAGTTGCCGGTCGCGAGCAGTCTCGCCAACGGGATTGCCGCTGTCGACGGCGCCGAGCGCCGATCGAGATAGGAGGCGCGCCGGAGGTCGACCACGACCCACTCCGCCTCGCGGATGACCGGAAAGCTGAACACTCTTTGTCGCTCGGAGAGGTGTGCTCCCAGACCGTTGGTGCTGCTAACTGGGGCGCCGGGTGGGACGAGGCCGACGGCCCGGGCTGCGGCGCGGTTGTGTGCGGACATCCGGCCGGGGACGAGCTCGCCGGCCCACAGCGGCCCGAGCACTACGACGCCGGCGAGCGAGGCGGCCAGCACGAGTGGGGCGAGCCGCGGCAGCCGAGCCGCTCCGAGCACGGCCCCGGCGACGAGGAAGGGAATGATCGGCGCCGTGTAGTGGAACTCGATCGACGTCTGGGTCGTGGTCCCGGAGAGGAGATTCGCGGCGAGCTCCGGCAGCGCGGCGACGAGGAGAAGGGGCGCGGCGAGGAATAGACCTGCGAGCGGAAGCGCGAGCTGGAGGAGATACGTGAGGTCGCGGCCCTCGGTCACCGCCTGGAGCAGAACGATCGGGTCGGTGAAAAGTGTCTTGAGGATGCCGCCGGGCGAGCCGCCGACCGCGTCGTAGCGGTCGTAGAACGCCGGCGCGCCGCCGCCGCGGTAGTGCGGCATGAGCACGGTGAGAAACACTGCCGTCAGCGTCGTCCCGGCGACGGCGATTCCCGCGCCGGCCAGCCGGTGCCCACGGGCCAACGCATACCAGAGCCCCAATCCTGCGACGACGAGCGGTATCTCCTCCTTCGTCAGGACCGCGAGGCCGAGGAACGGCAGCGCTGCGAGCAGGCGCTCCTCGTCGAGGTACCAGAGCGCGTAGAGCAGGAACGGGCAGGCGAGCGCAACGGGATGGAACTCGTCCAGGGCGAGCCACTGCACGGGAGCGTAGAGCAGATACGCCAGCGCGAAGAGTGCCGACATCCACTGGGAGCCGAGGTGCTTGCGCGCGAGCCAGAAGACGGGCAGTGCGCCGAGCGCGATCGCCACCGCCTGGACCACGAGCAGCATCGTCGGGCTGGGCCAGAGCCACCAGAGCGGTGCGAAGGCAGCAAGCAGGGGATCGACGTGCGCCCCCAGCCGGTTGAGCTGGTCGCCGTCCAGCTCGGTGACGTCCAGCGGTCGTCCGTGGGCGGTCGACCAGACCGCCTGCACCATGTTTCCGAGGTCGAAACGGTCGGTCTCGAATGCCCTGTGCTCGAGCGCCGCCAGCAAGCCGAAGCCGCCCGCGTACACGGCCATCCCCGCCCAGACCAGTGCGACCGGCCTACGCGCGAGTCGCCAGGGCGAGGTAGCCGAGCGCGCCGCGCTCGACGCCGACGAAGAGCCGGTCGAGCTGGAGGAGGACGCCGACGAGGGCGATGAACGGCCCGTGCCGACGCTCCGGCCCGGCCGGGCCTCGCCGGTCGAGGTATCGCTCATAGACGTGGCGATGGTAGAGCCGGGAAACCGGGAACCCCCAGCCGAGGCAGCGGTGGACGGTGAAGCCGGCTGCCGCGCAAGCCTCGAGCAGCTCCGGCCGCGTGTATCGGCGGACGTGGCCTGCCCAGACGTCGCTCGGTCCATGGAGCTTCGGATTCGCGGGTACCGAGACGGCGAGCACCCCCTGCGGGCGGAGCACCCGGGCAACCTCCGTGAGCGCTCCGCGGTCGTTCTCGATGTGCTCCAGCACCTCCCCGAGCACAGCGGCATCGAAGCGCGCGTCCTCGAAGGGGATGGAAGTCATGTCGGCCTCGAGGACGGCTCCCGGCGCGCGCTCCCGGAGCAGCTCGACGGCTTCGGGCGAGACGTCGGTGCTCGTGACCTCGAACCCGAGCTCGGCGAGCCGGCGCGAGAGCGTCCCTTGGCCGGCGCCGCCGTTGAGCACCTCGGGGCCGGGGCGGGCGGAGAGAAACAGGTCGAGCAGCAGTCGCTCCCGCAGCTCGTGACGCGGCCCCACGAAGTCGGGTGCAGTACCCCACCGATGCGCGGTCACAGGCGGCTCTCGATCAGCGCACGCCAGCGGGCCCCGAGCACATCCTCGCTCGCGTGTTCGCGGTAGACGGCGTGGCCACCCTCGGCCAGGCGGCTTGGGAGTTCCGGGTCGGCCGTCAACCGGCGCAGCGCGTCGGCCAGGGCCTCGGGATCGCCGGGCGGCACGAGCAGCGCGCTCTCGCCGTCGGCGAGCAGCTCACGCGCCGCGGGCGTGTCCGCGGTCACGAGCGGCACGCCGCAGGCCAGAGCCTGGAACGCCTTGTTCGGGATTACGCGCCGAGCCTTGTCCGAGGTCCCGAAGATCCCGAGTGCGCACCCGGCGCGGTGGAGCTCGCGGGGAAGCTCCTCGTACTCGACCCAGTGGACCCACTCGACGTTCGGCGGCCGTGACAGGAGCAGGCTCTTGAGCTGACCGCTCCCGATCACTCGGAACCTGAGCTCCGGCGCGAACCGTGCCGCTCCGAGAATCGTCTCGAGCCCGTGGAGGGGGATCAACTTCCCGACGAAGACCGCGGTGGCGGGCTCTTCCGGTGCCCAGCCGTGCCGGAAGACATTCTCCTCGGCGCCGACGAGGCAGACGGCGAATCGCTCCTCCGGCAGCCCCGCGAGCTCGGCGAGGAAGTCCGCGTTCGCCTGCGTGTCGGCGACGACCACGTCCGCTCCATGCAGCGCGCGGCGGTCGATCTTCGCGAGCAGCCGAGCGGGCACCGAGCCCGGGCGGAACCGGGCGCGGTCGCCGACGAGCGTGTCGACGAGCGACACGAGCGGGTTGAAGACGACCGGGCGCCTGCGGGCGACCCGTCGGGCGGCGGGCAGGTCGAGGTGGCCGGGATAGCCGACGATCACGGCGTCCGCCTCGACTCGAGGTCGACGAAGGAGGCGCGCTTGCGCGACGGCGAGGCGCAACGCAATGCTCACTCCCGCACGCCACTTCTGCCCCTGACCCTCCCAGACGGGCACATGGCGCTCGACGACCTCGACGCCCGCGCGACGGAGGCAGGAGATCACCTGGGCGTTGCGGGGATAGCGCCGCTCGTACGTCCCGAAGTAAAGGACCCGCACTAGTGCCCCACGCGAGCTACCGGGAGACCGGTTCGCGGGCGCTCGGCGTGAGCACCTCCTCGACGTGCAGGTCGTCCGCGGTGCCTGTCCGCTCCTCGTGGTGGCTCGTGATCAGCTCGCTGAGCAGGCCGAGCGAGAAGAACTGAAGCCCGACGACGACGAGCAGGACGCCGAGCGTGAGCAGGGGCCTGTGCCCGATCGCCTCGCCGGAGAGCTTGAGCACGGTCAGGTAGGTGAGCACGGTCGTCCCGATCGCGCCCAAAGCGAGACCGAGGCTCCCGAACAGGTGCAGCGGTCGGTGCCGGTACCGGCCCATGAACCAGACGGTCAGAAAGTCGAGGAAGCCGCGTAAGTAGCGCTCGGCGCCGTAGCGCGACTTTCCGTGCTCGCGCGGCCGGTGGTTGACGACGAGCTCGGCAACGCGGTAGCCGCGGTCGTGGGCCAATACGGGCAGGAAGCGATGCAGCTCGCCGTAAATGCGTAGGTTGCGAACGACCTCGGCTCGGTAAGCCTTGAGCCCGCAGTTGAGGTCGTGCAGCCGGACACCGGAGACGCGGCCGACCACGCCGTTGAAGATCCGCGAGAGGATCCGCCGAGAGAGAGGATCCCGTCGCTGCGCCTTCCAGCCGGACACGAGGTCGTATCCCTCATCGAGCTTCGCGAGCAGGCGCGGAATCTCGGCCGGGTCGTCCTGGAGGTCGGCGTCGATCGTCACGACCACGTCGCCGTCGGCGTGCCGAAAGCCGGCCGCGAGCGCTGCGGCCTTGCCGAAGTTGCGACGCAGGCGGACGACCTTTACATTCAGCACCAGGGCATGGAGTCGGGTCAGGGCGGCGAGGGAGCCGTCGGTCGAGCCGTCGTCGACGAACACGGCCTCCCAGGGCCGCGCGAGCGGTTCGAGTGAGAGGCGGAGCTCCTCGTAGAGCGGCTCGATGCTCCGCTCCTCGTCGTGGACCGGAACGACGACGGAGATCACGGCAGTAGCTTATGCGTGACTTTGGCGGAGCTCTTGTCACTCGAGGAGGCCCAGAGCCGCATCCTCGCTCGCGTCGTGCGCCTGCCGCTCGAGCAGGTCGACCTCGGGGAGGCGGCGGGCCGCTTCTCGGCAGAGCCTGCGACGGCTCGAATCGACCTTCCCCCCTTCGACGCCTCCGCCATGGACGGATTTGCAGTGCGCACCGAGGACACGCCGGGGCAGCTCCCGGTCGGGGAGCGAATCGCGGCCGGCCGCCCGGCGTCGCGTGCGCTTCGCGCCGGCGAAGCGATGGGGATCGCCACCGGCGCCGCCGTGCCGGAAGGAGCCGATGCCGTCATACCGCTCGAGTATGTTGTCGACCGTGACAACACGATCGAGGTCGCTGGGCGGGTCGAGGCGGGAGCGAACATCCGCCCGCGTGGGGGCGACCTTCGTGCCGGCACCGTGGTCGTCTCAGCCGGCGCCCGGCTGGGTCCCGCTCAACTCGGCGCGCTCGCCGCCGCCGGCGTGGCCGACATCTCGACGACGGCGCGTCCGCGAGCCGCCGTGCTCTCGACCGGGAGCGAGTTGCGCCGTCCGGGAGAGATGCTCGCGCCCGGCCAGATCTACGAGGTGAACAGCGTGCTCCTCGCCGCTCAGCTCGCGTCGGCGGGAGCCATGGTCGAGCAGCTGGACGCGGTGGCCGACGACGAGGACGCGCATCGGTCGGCGCTCGAACGGGGGCTCGAAGCCGACGTGCTCGTCACGTCGGGCGGCGTGTCGGTCGGGCCGCACGATCTCGTGCGCTCGGTCGGCGCCCAGCTTGGGGTCGAGGAGGTGCTGTGGGGCGTGGCCGTCAAGCCGGGCAAGCCACTCTGGTTCGGAGTGCGGGGGGAGACGCTCGTCTTCGGGCTGCCGGGCAACCCGGTCTCGGCGCTTGTCTGCTTCGAGCTCTTCGTGCGTCCGGCCCTACTCTCGCTCCAGGGCGCGGCTGATCCGTTGCCGCGCTTCGAGCCGGGGAGACTGGCGCGAAGCGTGCGCCCGAATGTCGTCCGCACGGAGCTCGTCCGGGCTCGGTCGCGGGTGGTCGATGGTGAGGTCGAGCTGGAAGCGCTGGAGGGTCAGGACTCGCACATGATCGCGCGGGCTGCGGGCGCGGACGCGCTCGTCCTCGTTCCCGCTGGTGAGGCGGAGCTGGCAGCGGGCTCTACGGTCAGCTTCCTACGGCTCGCTTGAGCGGCCGCTCCCGGCCGCGGTTGAGCAGCAGTAGGAGCAGTCGGCGCACGAGCTCGCGGATCGGCCCCCGCGGCGGCCGCTCCCGTGCGCTTGGGTACGGGGCGTATCGCCCGGTGTTCACCGCGGCCAGCTGTCCAGCGGCGGCGAGCCAGGCGAGGCCGATGGCGATCGAGGGAATCGGGACGTACCCAAGCGCCGCAAGCTGGACGACGTACCAGGGCGCGTCGGTGCCAAGCTCGAAGCGCCACGCGAACGAGCCGATGAGCAGGAGCGGGCCGGCGAGGCCCGTCGCAAGCACCGCGCCGCGCAGCCAGATCGGTCGGTAGCGCACCTGCGGCAGCCAGAGCCAGGCGTGGAGTGAGGGAAGCACGAAGATGAGCGCGAACGGGTTCGTCGCGACCGTCAGCAGCGCGACGACGCCGAGCGCGAGAAGCGCAGCGGTCTGGCCGGCGAGCTCCTCCTCGCTGCCGACTGCTCGGCGCGGCAGGAGACGCTCACGAACGACGAACCAGCCGGCGAGTGAGAGCGAGGCGAGCAATCCCAAGGCGAGGAGCGGAGGGTCGCCGGCGAAGTCCGTGTCCGGCGATGGGGGCCTGGCCTCGCCGTCGCCCCACACCCCGAGCAGCGCGAGCAGGCCGAACACCGCGCCCGTCCACAGCCAGAAGACCAGTCTGCTGCGGTAGCTGCGCAGCGCAGGCGCAAGCGGGATTCGCCGCCGCCGGCAGCGGGCGAACAGGTCGACGACAGTCAGCAGGAACGGGAGCAATGCGGCGATCAGGACGAGCTTGATCGCCCAGCCGCGAATGATCCGCGGGCCGAGCCAGATGTAGGTCGCCGTCGAGCCCGGCAGGGCGCCGCCTTCGTCGAGCGAGCCGAGGATGCCCTCGGCCGCTCCACCGGCCTGCCCGATCCGCTGCTCGACCAATGCACCGAGCGTGTCTGTGCCGGGCCGGGGCGGACGCTCGTCGGCCGACGTTAGCGTCACCGCAGGCACACCCCGGCCGACAAAGGGCGCTTGCTCGTAGAAGCTGAAGGGGAAGGCGAGATCGATCAGCTGTCCGAATGCGGTAGTCCTGCGGGGCTCCATTCCCACGCGCTGCTCGACCCGGCTTGCAGCGGTCTGAATGAAGGTCGGGTCGGGCGAACGGGGCCGATCGCCGGCGATCTCGATACGGAGTGGGCGCCGGCCGCCGACGGCGACGAGGTTGACGACCGCCTCGAGCCGGTCGCGGTAGGACGAGCGCTCGAGGAATCGCACCGCGCCGAGACCGCCGAAGGCGCCGCCGTCCGTGGACAGAAAGACGATTGTGTGTGCGGGGGTGATCGCGGCGGTGTTGGCGCGAAGGCCGTAGCCACGCGCCAGCTCGAGCAGCGCCCCGGTTCCTGACGCGTTGTCGTTCGCGGCGGGACTGATCCCGACGTTGTCCCGGTGGGCCATGACGACGAGCGTCTCGTTCGAGCGCCCTGGCACGACCGCGTAGACGTTCTGGAGGGGCAGAGACCCTCGCCCGGGAATCGAAGCCTCGAACCGATCGCGTTGGACGCGGAAGCCGTAGGAGCGGAACCGCTCTGCGACCCAGTCGGCGCCGTTGGCCGCGTCATCTCCACCCGGCTGGCGGAACGGCGACTGGAGTGCCAGCTCGCGCGCCGCCTCCACCGCCGCCTGCTGGTCGAAGGCGGCCGGAAACGACGACGGCGGCAGCTCGTCCGGTGTTGCGACCGTGAACGCCGCAATGAGCAGCGGGATCGCAACGAGCAGCGCCGTGCCACGGTACGTCCGCCCGTTTACGGGCCGTTCGATCGAGCCGGGCCGCGGCCGCCTCGGCGCAGGTGGGGGCCGGAGCGCCGCCATATCCCCGGGCTATAGTAGGGAGGGCCGGTCGGCTGCGCCGACGCCCGGCGGAGAAACGCCCGTGCCCGATTCCTCGACCATCCTCCTCGTCGACGACGAGGATTCCGTCCAGAAGCTCCTGTCGTACCCGCTCGAGCGGGACGGATTTCGCGTGGTTGCCGCACGGGACGGCGAAGAGGCGCTGGCGAAGTTCGCGGCCGAGCCCGTGGATCTCGTCGTCCTCGACCTGATGCTGCCGAAGCTGGACGGGTTGGAGGTCTGCAAGCGCCTTCGTGCCCAGAGCACCGTGCCGATCATCATGCTGACGGCGCGGGACGACGAGTTGGACAAGGTGCTCGGGCTCGAGCTCGGCGCCGACGACTACATCACGAAGCCGTTCTCGATCCGCGAATTCAGAAGCCGCGTGCGCGCGCTGCTCAGGCGGGCATCGCTGCCGTCGCTGCTCGATCAGCGCCGCCAGGATGCAATCGAGGTCGACGGGCTTCGAATCGACCCGGCGCGTCGCTCGGTCGAGGCCAACGGCCGGCCGATCCAGCTTACGTACGTGGAATTCGAGCTTTTGCGGACGCTGGCGGCGAACCCGGGCCGGGTCTTCAGCCGGCGGCGTCTGCTCGAGTCGCTCTGGGGCGACTCGGCCTACCGCGAGCCGCGCACGATCGACGTCCACGTCCGGCACCTGCGCGAGAAGCTCGAGCGCGACCCGGCCGAGCCCGAGTTCATCCTCACGGTGCGCGGGGCGGGCTACCGCTTCCGAGACACATGAATCGCTTTCGGACGGTCGGTCTGAAGCTGACGCTCGCGCTGGCAGGGCTCGTCGCCGGCGCGCTGGCGATCGTCTATCTCGCCGTCGTGCCGTCGCTGAAGGACCGGCTGATCGACGGGCGCCTGGATCAGCTGGAACAAACGGCTCCGCTTGTGATCCGCAGTATCCAGGCCAGCGAGAGCGAAGCTATCACCCTCGATCAGATTCTCTCGGTCGAGGGACTGGATCGCGGCGTCAGGCTTGCCGTATTCGAGTACCTCGACACAGCCCCGGTCTCCTTGCGGCTCGTCGCCGACTCGCGTCAGCTCGGCCTGGCGGCGGGGAACGATCCGATCGCGCAGCGAGCCGCTGAGAACGGCCGCAGCGAGCGCGGTGTCGTCGAGCGCGGGGGGATGGAGTTAGCCGAGGTCGCGACGCCCTTTCCCTTTGGAGGGCGAATCCTGCTCGTGTCCGAACCGACCGAAGACACGCTCGACACGGTCGGCCTTGTCGAACGCCGCCTCCTCTTGGCCGGCCTGATTGCGCTCGCCGTCGCAGGGCTCGCCGGGTTCGGCTTGGCTCGCATCTTCGCGCGCCGGATCCGGCGCCTCGAGCGGGCTGCCGACCGGATCGCCGGCGGCCGCTTCGACGAGCCGGTTGTCGATCGTGCCGCCGACGAGCTCGGCGAGCTCGCCGCCGCCTTCGACGACATGCGCAAGCGGCTGGCGGCACTCGAACGGGCGCGCCGTGAGTTCATCGCCAACGCGTCCCACGAGCTGCGAACGCCGATCTTCGCGCTCGGGGGACATCTGGAGCTGTTGACTGACGAGGAGGTGGACGAACAAACCCGACGCGAGTTCCTGGAGGAGATGCGCCTCCAGGTCGAGCGCCTGACGAAGCTCGCCACCGATCTGCTCGATCTCTCCCGCCTGGATGCCGGCCGCCTGCGTGTCGAGCTCGCGCCGGTCGACCTGGCCGAGATCGCCGGCTCGCTCGTCGGCGAGTTCAGCGGCCTCGGCCGCGAGAGCGGCCACGCGCTGGCAACAGACGGAAGAACCGATGCGGTTGCGCTCGCGGATGACGAACGCGTTCGCCAGATCGGGCGGATCCTGCTCGAGAACGCGATCGTCCATACGCCGCCCGGGACTCAGGTTCGGATCGCAGCCGGCGGGACGGCCGCCGCTGCCGAGCTCCGGGTCGAAGACAGCGGCCCCGGGATCGCATCGGAAGACCAGGAGCACGTGTTTGAGCGCTTCTACCGCACCGACGGCGGCCTCGCGGCCGGAAGCGGGCTCGGGCTCGCGATCGCCGGCGAGCTTGCAAGTGTGATGGGAGGCGAGATCGAGCTCGAATCGCGGCCTGGACGCACCGTCTTCACGCTACGTCTGCCCCGGGCGCAGGTGCCGGCGGGCGAGCGCGAGCCGGCACTGGCCCGATAAGGCTCTTTTCCCGTGAAAATGAGCCTGTCCGTTTAGGAGGACGGGTTCGAACCCCTGGCTACAGTGCGTTCGTGCGCCCAGGAGCCGTGGCCGTTCTCGCCGGCGTCGCCGCCCTGCTCGGCGGCGTGTTCGCCGTCATCCTCGCCGATCGAACCGGCCTCGCCGACGGAGGGTCGACGGACACGGTCTTCGTCTCCGGCGGCAGCGCGGCGCAGCCGATCGAACGCCGACTGCCGGGACGGGACGTCAAACCACTCCTCGGGAACGGCTTCGATCCGGCCGCGATCTACCGGTCGCGGAGCGCCGGAGTCGTCACCGTCTACTCCCAGTTCGACGATCGGCCGACCGACGACGACCATACGGCACAAGGGTCGGGATTCGTCGTCTCAGCGCGCGGGGAAATCCTCACGAGCGCCCACGTGGTGACCACGGCGGGCAGCGGCGAACGCGATCCCAAGGGTGCAGACCGCGTCTTCGTTGCGTTCGGGGACGGGGATCGGGTCCCGGCGCAGCTCATCGGCTGGGACCTCTTCGACGACGTGGCCGTGCTCAGGGTCGAGCCGGGTGCGCATTCGCTCGAGCCGGTGCCGCTTGGCGACTCCGCCCGCGTCGAAGTCGGGGCGCCGGTTGCTGCGATGGGTAGCCCGTTCGGCAACCAGAACTCGTTGGCCGTCGGCGTCGTCTCGGCGACGCACCGTTCGATCGCCTCGCTGACCTCCGAGTACACCGTCGCCGATGCGATCCAGACGGACGCCCCGATCACACACGGGAACTCCGGCGGGCCGCTGTTCGATGCGCGCGGCCGTGTCATCGGGATCAACGCGCAGATTCGCAGTGATTCCGGGCAGACAGAGGGCGTCGGTTTTGCAATTCCCATCAACGCGGCCAAGCGCTCGCTCGAGCAACTGGCTCAGAACAGGCGCGTGGTGTATGCGTACGTCGGTGTCAACGCCCAGGACCTGACGCCGACGATCGCACGGCGTTTCGGCTACACCGTGCAACGCGGAGCCGTGGTTGCCTGCGTCGTGCCTGAGGGCCCGGGGGCCAAGGCCGGCCTTCATGGCGGGAGCGAGAGGCGGCAGCTGAACGGATTCGAGTTTCGGTTCGGGGGCGATGTCGTTGTCGCTATTGGCAACACACCGGTGGACGACGCAGACGATCTCGTTCGGGTCGTCAGCGAGACGCTCCTCCCTGGCCAGGTCGCTCGCTTCACCGTCATCCGGGACGGCAAGCGCCTTGTCGTGCCCGTCGAGCTCGGGGAACGGCCGAAGCGGCAGTCGCGCAAGTGCTAGATGGCGTTTAGCCCTTCCCGCTTGAGGAGATAGCCGAGGTGGAGAGAGTCGGGGCCAGCGGTTCGGCCGAATCCTGCTAGAACCTGGCGAAAGCGAGCGCATGCCTCCGAGTTCACCGACACCTACCGCGAACGGCAACGCCCGCAGCGTGCGCCTCACCATTCCCGCGAAGGCCGAATACATCACGCTCGTCCGCCTGGCTCTCAGCGGCATCTCGAACCTGCGTCCACTCGACGACGAGACACTCGGCGATCTCAAGCTCGCCGTCACGGAGGCCTGCTCGAACTCGGTTCGGCACGCCTATCGCGACGGCCGGGAGGGGGCCGTCCAGGTCGTGTACGAGCTTCATCCCGACCGGCTGGTCGTGGAGGTGTGCGATGACGGGGAGGGCTTCCCGACCGACCAGGGCCGGCCGGCCAGCGCGGAATCCCTGGCCGAGGGCGGACTGGGAATCGCGATCATCCGTGAGCTCGCCGACGAGCTCGAGGTCGGGCCGAGAGAGAGCGGGAAGGGATCTCGCCTCAGGTTCGTAAAGTTCATCCAGGAATAGTCCAAGCTCCCGTTATTCTCGGCCGTCGGCCTGACCTTCCAAGGCCCTCCCAAGGCTCCCTCATGCTCCCCCTCGTCAACGTCGGACACAAGTCGCTCGCCGACTACGGCACGCTTCTCGGGCGCGGCCTGATGGCCGAGATTGCACGGCTCCTCGAGCCGCTGTACGGAAAGCGCGTCCTGCACCTGTCGGCGACGGCCTTCGGCGGCGGCGTCGCGGAGATCAACTACACCCTCGTCCCGCTGATGATCAGCGCCGGACTCGATACCGAGTGGCGAATCATCCATGGTGAGGACGAGTTCTTCAACGTCACGAAGAAGATCCACAACGCCATGCAGGGAAGCCCGCAGAGGCTGACGTCGGAGGACATCGAGATCTTCCAGCGCTACAACGCCCTGAACGCGGAGCAGCTGGACGAGGCCGACTACGACTTCGTGATCATCCACGACCCGCAGCCGGCCGCGATGATCGATCACTTCGCGACGCGGCAGGCCCGCTGGGTCTGGCGCTGCCATATCGACCTGTCGGAGCCGAACAGGGAGGTTCTGGAGTTCCTGGCGCCCTCGCTCGCGCGCTACGACGCGGCGATCTTCCACCGACCCGAGTACGTCCCCGCCACGGACAAGCTGCCCGAAGCCTTCATCTGGCCGCCGGCGATCGACCCGCTGGCTCCGAAGAACATGGCCCTCTCATCCGACGATGCCGCGTACATCGTCGACCAGTTCGGGATCGACGTCGAGCGGCCGGTGCTGACGCAGGTCTCGCGCTTCGATCCCTGGAAGGACCCGCTCGGCGTGATCGACGCCTTCCGGCTCACGCGGGAGGCCTACCCCGGGCTCCAACTTGCGCTCGTCGGCTCGATGGCGCACGACGATCCCGAAGGGTGGGAGTACTACAACCAGACCGTGGAATACGCCGGCGGCGATCCGGACATCTTCATCCTCTCCAACCTCAACAACATCGGCGCGATCGAGGTCAACGCGTTCCAGGTGCACTCCGCGGCAGTGCTGCAGAAGTCGATTCGAGAGGGCTTCGGGCTGACGATAACGGAGGCGCTCTGGAAGGCGCGACCGACGGTGGGCGGCCGCGCGGGCGGAATCCCCTCCCAGATTCAGGACGGCGAGACCGGCTGGCTCGTCGACACCGTCGACGAGTGCGCCGCCGCCTGTCGCGAGATCCTGGCCGATCCGGCGGCGGCTGCCGTGCGCGGCCGGAAGGGCAAGGAATACGTGCGCCAGAACTTCCTCACCCCGCGGCTGCTGCGCGACTGGCTGGCCCTGTTCAACGTGCTGGCGGGCAACGACGTGGGCGATACGCGGCTCGTGACCGCATCGGGCAGCCCGGCTTAGCAGCGTCTGAGCAGAGCGGCTTGCCGCGACACCTTGGGTAGGGTCAGGGCGTGGCCGCGCGCCGCAAGCTGATCGTCGTCTCCAATCGCCCCCCGGTCACCTATGGCCTGGAT
>Ga0126312_10001383_pt1 | contig 15876 bp, 14 predicted proteins | sample Plot104A_FD_92537 | JGI IMG/M metagenome (GOLD analysis project Ga0126312, IMG submission 92537) | Serpentine soil microbial communities from UC McLaughlin Reserve, CA, USA - Plot104A | ecosystem: Environmental > Terrestrial > Soil > Grasslands | place: USA: UC McLaughlin Reserve, Lake County... | reverse complement strand
GGTCCGCGAGCAGCTGCGCCACGGCGCCGACTACGTCAAGGTCATGACCACCGGAGCACGGTCGGTCGAGCTGGAGGATCCCGACCCGGCCCAGCTGACGCGCGCGGAGGTGGCCGCGCTCGTGGAGGAGGCGCACCGGCTCGGCTACCGCGTTGCCGCTCACGCTGAAGGTCTCGCGGGCACCGAGATCGCGATCGACGAGGGCGTCGACACGATCGAGCACGGCATGTACCTCAGCCAGCGGCCCGACCTGCTCGAGCGAATGGCGGCGCGGGGGCAGGTGCTCGTGCCGACGCTGTCGTGCTTCTACGGCGTCGCGGGCATCGACGGCGACGGCGGCGGCGCGCCCGGCACCTGGAGCCCGCTGCTCGTCGATCTCGCCCGGCACAACCTGGAACAGGCGGCCCACACGCTGACGGCGGCCCGCGACGCCGGCGTCACCATCGCGCTCGGCCACGACTGGAACCCGTTCTACGACAGCGCCCGCGAGCTCGAGCGGATGGTCGACCACGGCCTGTCGGCGATGGAAGCGCTCGTGGCCGCGACGGCGAACGGCGCGTATGCGCTCGGGCTCGGCGACCAGCTCGGGACCGTGCGGCCGGGCATGATCGCCGACCTGCTGGTGGTCGACGGCGACCCGCTCTCCGACCCGGGCGTGCTGCGCCGGCGCGAGCGCATCTGGCTCGTGCTCCAGCTGGGCGAGCCGGTCGCGGGCGCGGTGCTCGAGGCCACGCTGCCCACGGGCTGAGCCTCCGGATCGGAGCTCGCTCCGGCGTGCGGCGCGGTGGAGCGCGGGGTTTGTGAACGGCGGGCATCGAAGGAGGGCCGCGCCTGGAGTGGCGGATCGCAGGGTGCGCCGGTCAACGCCGGTCGCCCCGGCGATTCCGATCGCGACCGGCGCCGACGGCGAAATAGGCCGTCAACGCCGGTCGCCCCGGCGATCCCCGAACCCGACCGGCGTTTGCAGGCGCGTCAACGCTGCACGCCCCTGCGAAATCCGCGCCCGTGCAGCGTTCACGGCGATATGCGCCGTCAACGCCGCACAGCCCGGCGGAATCGTGGCCCGTGCAGCGTTGGCCGGCTCGCCGCGGCTACCCCACCCGCCTCCTTCAATGCCGCCGTTGACAGACGCCGCGCGCCACCGCGCGGCCGCGACTCAGACGGTCGAGAACGCCGCGCCCTCGACTCAGACGGTCGAGCGCAGCAGGACGCCCGAGCGGATCAGATCCGCCACGCGCTCGATGTCCTCGCTCAGCGACCGGTCCGCGTCGACCACGTCGACGCACGCGGCTACGCCCGCAACCGCCGCCTCGAGCGCGGGCGGCAGCTCCGCGGCGCGCAGGTGGCGCGCCTGGCGCGCCGCGACGAGCTCGGCCGCGAGGATCGCCTCGAGGTTGTCGAGCACGCGACCGAGCTTCTCCGCGGCGACGAACGTGAGCGCCTGGAAGTCCTCCTGCCCGGACGAGCCGTCGAACGGATGCACGCTCGCCGGCGCCGCGAGCATGCGGTTCTCGGCGGCGAAGCCGAGCATGGACTTGTGCGCCAGGACAAGGCCGGAGTGGCGGCCGGACTCGATCGCAAGCTGGTCCGGCAGGCCCGAGAAGCGGCGGTCGAGCAGCCGGTGCAGCCGCTTCTCGCTCAGGTTGCCGACCTGCGCCAAGCCGATCGCGACCGCGTCGAGCCCGAGGCAGATCGCCTGCGAGTGGAAGTTCCCGCTCGGGTAGAAGCCCTCGGGCTCCGCACCCTCGGCGCCGAGGAAGAGCGGGCTGTCGGTGACCGCGCGCAGCCCGCGCGCGAACCGGGTCTCCAGCGCGTCGACGAGCTCGAGCGCGGCGCCGTGGACCTGCGGGAGGACCCGGAACGAGACCGGGCTCTGCGGCCCATCCGACCAGTCGGCCGCGCCGGCGTGCAGCTCGGCGAGCCGCCCGTGGACGCGCTCCTGCGCGGGATCGCCCGTCAGACGGCCGATCCGGCGCGAGTACGGCCGCAGCGAGCCGCCCGCCAGCGCGGCGGTAAGCGCGCCGGCGAGTGTCGCGTGCTCGAGCAGCGCCCGGCAGCGGGCCGCGAGCCATGCCGCGAGCGCGGGCGCGAGCGGCGCGCCGTTGACGAGCGCGACGCCCTCCTTGAGCTCCGGCTCGTACGGCTCGACGCCGCGGCGCGCGAGCGCCTCCGCCGCGCTCACCCCCACGCCGTCCTCGAGCACGGCCCCCGCGCCGGCGAACGTCTGGAAGAGGTGGCTGAGCGCGATCACCTCGCCGGCGCTGGTGATCCCGCGCGACGGCACGAACGGCGTCCAGCCGTCGTTGAGGCGCTCGGCGATGAAGCGGCAGAGCTCCGACGACACGCCCGCGCAGCCGCTCAGGAAGCCCGCGAGCCGGATCAGCATCGCGCCGCGGACGACCGCGGGCGCGAGCGGCGGCCCGTGACCGGCGCCGCGCAGCAGCAGGCTGCGCTGGAACGGGCGCTGCGCCGCCGGCGCGATCGGGGTGCCCGCCAGGTAGCCGAGACCGGTGTTGACGCCGTAGGCGGTGACGCCCGTCGCGAGGTGGGCGAGCATCCGCTCGCGCGCCGCGTCGACCGCGTCGAGGAGCGTGGGCGCGACGGAGACCGGCTCGCCGCCCTCCGCGATGCGCCGGTAGAGCTCGGGCTCGAGCCGGTCCGGCCGGTCGAGGACGATCATCGGTAGGGCAGCAGCGTGCCGGCGCCCCGCTCGACGGCGCGCTCCAGGATCGCCTGGCCGAGCGCGACGTCCGTAGTCGCGAGCCCCCGATGCCAGAACAGGATGCGCTCGTCGTCGCGCTCGCGGCCCGGCCGGGTTCCGGCGACGACGTGGGCCAGCTCGCCCGCGATCGTGTCCGCGGTCACGAGCCCCTGGTCGACGTGCGCCCGCAGCGCGCCGAAGGGCCCGCGACGGCACTGACGCCAGTCGTCGACGTAGACCTTGTCCATGATCGAGGTCAGCGAGAGCTCCACCGCGCTCATCGTGCCATAGGGGATGACCAGCGCGGCCGGGCCGATCCACTCGGTCCTCAGGATCGGCTCGGGCGCGGTCAGGCGCGTGGCCTCGACCACGACGTCGGCGCCGCGCACCGCCTCCTCGACGCTGTCGACAACCCGGACCGGCTTGCCCAGAGCACGCTCCAGCCGCTCGCCGAACGCCGTCCGCGACTCCGGCCGCGCGCTCGTGACGCGGATCTCGTCGAGGTCGAGCACGCGGTCGAGCAGGGTCACGTTCGCGAACGCGGTGCCGCGCGCGCCGACGTGGCCCAGCACGCGCGCGCCCGGGCGCGCCAGGTGGCGCGCGCCGATCGCGGTCACCGCGCCGGTGCGCCACTCCGTGATCGCGGTCGCGTCGACGATCGCCCGCGGGGCGCCCGTGCGCGGATCGTAGAGGGTGAGGAGCGCGAGCTCGGACGGCAGCCCGAGGCGCCAGTTGCCGGCGTAGTCGCCCACGACCTTCACGCCCGCTACCCCGAGCGGCGCGACGTAGGCGCGAAGCACGTTGAAGTGACCGTCGAAGGCGGGATCCGGAACCAGGTGCTCGCGCGGCTCGAGCACGACCTCGCCGCGCCCCTGTGCGAGCAGCGCGCTCTCCACCGCCGCGAGGATCGCGTCGGAGCCGATGTCGAGCCGCTCGACGTCGTGCCCGGAGACGTAGCGGATCTCGAGCGCGGTCATGGCGCTGCTCGTCCCCGCTCGCCCGGCCGCGCACACCGCGTACGCTGGCGCGATGGACGGCCGCGAGCGCGAGGTCTGCGAGCAGATCGCGGCGCGACAGCGCGAGCTCGTGGAGCTGCTGCGGGCGCTGATCGGGTTCGACACCGTGGCGGCGGGCCTCGACGCTCCCGGCCGCGACCTCGCGGCGCTCCAGGAGCACGTCGCCGCGCGGCTCGCGCGCAGCGGCGCGCAGGTGACCGTCGCGGAGCCCGACGCGGCCGTCGTCGCCGGCCATCCGTTCGCCCCGGCGGGCTTCTCGTTCGCGGGGCGCCCGCAGCTGGTCGCGCGCTTCGCGGGCGCGGGCGGGGGGAGGACGCTGTTGCTCAACGGGCACGTGGACGTCGTCTCGGTCGAGCCGCGCGACGCGTGGTCGGCCGACCCGTTCGGCGGCGAGCTGCGCGACGGCGCCGTCTACGGGCGCGGCGCCTGCGACATGAAGGGCGGCGTCGCGGCGATGACGTTCGCGGCGGAGGCTCTTGCCGAGCTCGGCGTGCGCCTGCGCGGCGACCTGATCGTCAACACGGTCAGCGAGGAGGAGACGACCGGCGCGGGCGGGCTCGTCTCGGCGCGGACCCTGAGCGCGGACGCGGCGATCGTGCCCGAGCCGAGCGCGCTGCACGTCGGCATCGGCTGCCGCGGCTCGCTGCTCGCGAGCGTCACGATCGAGGGACGCGGCGGCCACGCCGGCATCGCCCGCAGCCACCACGCCGACGGCGGCGCGGTCAACGCGGTGGAGAAGGCGGCGTACCTCCTCGAGGCGATGCGGCGGCTGAACGACGAGTGGGCGCTGCGGCAGCCGCACCCGTACCTGCCCCCGGCGGAGTGCGTGCCGACTGCGATCCACGGCGGCGAGTGGAGGGTCAGCCACCCGGCGCGCTGCCGCATCGACTGCCACTTCGAGTACCTCCCCGCCCAGGCTGACGAGCGCGGCTGGGGCACGCTCGTGGAGCGCGAGTACGAGGACTGGCTCGCGCGCGCCGCGGCGGCCGACCCGTGGCTGCGGGAGCACCCGCCGCGGGTCGAGTGGCTGCCGGGCGCCGTGCCGCCGGCGGAGGTCGACGCGGGCGAGCCGATCGTCGCCACGCTGCTCGCGGCGCAGCGCGACCTCGGCCGCGAGGTGCGGCTGGGCGGCCTCGACAACTGGAGCGACGCGGCGACGCTGATCACCGAGGGAGGGATCCCGGCCGTCAACTACGGCCCGGGCGATGTCCGGCTCGCGCACGCCGCCGACGAGCACGTCGGGATCGACGAGCTCGTCGCGTGCGCGCAGGGCGTCGCGCTGGCCGCGATGCGCTTCTGCGGCGTCGCCTGACCGCGCGGCAGCCGGGGCGCTACCGTCTGTCCCGTGGCCACGCGGAAGCGCGTCACGATCAAGGACGTCGCCGCCGCGACCGGGCTCTCACCGGCCGCAGTCTCCTACGCGATGCGTGGCGTGCAGACCTCCCCGGAGACGCAGGAGCGCGTGCGCCAGGCCGTCGAGGAGCTCGGCTACACGGGCAACGCGGTGGCGCGCGCGCTCGCGCGCGGGCGGACCGGGCTCGTCGGCGTGCTGTCGGGCTCGCTCCAGGACCTCGGCGAGCAGCGCTTCGTGGAGAATCTCGGGCGCCAGCTCGGCAGCCACGACCTGCACATGGTGGTGGTCGACGCGCGGGGCGAGCCCGACCGCGAGCGGATGCTCGCGCGCCAGCTCGCCGACCAGCTCGTCGACGGGCTCGTGATCTCGCCGCTCGACCCGTCGAGCGAGTCGTGGGCCGAGATCGGCGACGTGCTGCCGATCGTCACCGTCGGCGACGCACTTGCGGGGCCGACGGTGGGGGAGGTGCTGTTCGACAACCGGACGGGCGTCGGGCTGGTGCTGGAGCACCTGCACGGCCTCGGCCACCGGCACATCGCCGTGCTGACCCCGAGCCGCCCGTCGACGCCCGACCGCCCCGCCGAGCGCATCGTGGCGGAGAAGTGCGCGGCGCTCGGCATGGAGGCCAGCGTCGTCAACACGCGCCACTCGATCGAGGAGGCGGCGGAGGCGGCCACGGCGCTGCTCGGCGGCGACCCGCGCCCGACGGCGGTGTTCTGCCTCTCGGACTCGATCGCCCGCGGCGTCTACGCGGCCGCCGCCGGCTGCGGGCTGGACATACCGCGCGAGCTGTCCGTGGCCGGCTACGACGACCACCCGATCGCCGGCGTGGTCGCGCCGCGGCTCACCAGCGTCGCGTGGGGCCTGCCCGACGTCGCGACCGCCGCCGCCGCGCTGCTCGCCGCCGCAGTGGCGGGGCGGCCGAAACCGCGCTCGCGCGCCCGCGTGCGCGTCGCGCCGGCGCTGGTCGAGCGCGACTCGACCGCGCCGCGGGGCTGACGCGCTCAGCCCGGGATCGCTCGATCCAGGCTCAGGAGCCGTCGCCCTGCGGGCAGGGCTGTGCCTCGTGCAGCTTGGCGGGTACGTCGTCGAACGTGAACGGGTGCAGCGCCCGCTCGAGCTCTGGGACGGGCAGGCAGTTGGCGTAGGCGGCGCGCAGGCCGGGCGTCAGCCAGACGTGGATCATCTTGTCTCCGCCGGGCTGGTGGTTGTGCCAGACCGGAATGCTGCCGGCGAACGGCGGGTGAGGCCCGGGCCGCGCGCGGAACATGAACGCCAGCAGGACCGGGTCGGCGGCGCGCTCGACGGGCTCCCAGTAGACGAGCGACTCCGGACGCTCGGGAACGAGGACCGTGTCGTCGCCGTTGTAGCGCCGGCTCCAGAGGTGGAACACGCCGGGCGACGGCGTCTTGAGCTTGACCATGTAGCGGCTGAAGCCCTGCTCGCGGGCACGCCGGATCGTCGGGAACCGGCGCGCCGCCACGGCGCGGACCCGCCGCAGCATCCGCCGCGCCTCGGACCGCGCGGCCGGCGTCGCCGCGCCGATGTCCGGATAGCCGAGCTGGGTGAAGTGGCGGTGGCCGCTGTGCCAGGCCTGGAACTCCCTCGTGGAGTCGCAGCCGGGCTCGGCGATCCGGAGCGACCCCTCGAACATGTGCCGGCTGACGAAGCGCCCGTCGAGCTCCCACGTGCCCGGCGGGTCGCCCGCGTCCGCGCCGTCGGGCGTGAAGTTGCCGCCGGCATCGGCAACTCCGTCCGCCGTCAGCGTCAGGCGCCCCGGGTCGATCAGCTCGTTGCAGCGCCCGTCGAAGAGGACGACCTTGCGCAGCACGTCGCGGTGGCGCCGCGAGACCTCGAGCTCGACGCTCCAGGCGTCGGCGCCGCGCACGTGGTTGTGGGCCGCGTAGCGCGCGCCGGCCATCGGCAGCGTGGCCGCGGCGGCGGGGGCAAGGGCGAGCGTCGCTCCGACCGCGAGCGTCACCGCCCATGCACGTGCCGACCGGCTCACGAGCCTCAGCCTCCCCGATGACGGCGCCCGCGTCCAGCGGATGCGATGCTCCCGCCATGCTCGTCCGGATCTCGACCGCGGTGGCCCTGGTGGCCGCTGTCGCCGTGGGCGCCCCCGGAGTCGACGCCTACCCGGAGTGCTTCGGCGCGGCGGCGCGCGATCCGGAGCACCCGTGCGAGAACCCCAGGCTCCGGTTCTCCGTCACCCCGAAGCCGAGCGTCGCCCAGATCGAGCCGAGCGCGCCGTGCACGCCACTGCCGCGGCTCGGGCCGCCCGACGTCTGCGCGTTCGGCGCCGGGAGGGAGGCGATCGCGCTCGTCGGCGACAGCCACGCCGTGCACTGGCGCGCGACGCTCGATGTCATCGCGCGGACCAGAAACTGGCGCGGGCTGACCCTGTACCGATCGAGCTGCCCGTTCACTCGGGCCAGGACGGACCAGCCGCCCGCGAAGCGGCGGCAGTGCCGGAGCTGGGGGCGCAGCGTCATCCGCTGGTTCGAGGCGCATCCGGAGGAACGGGTCGTGTTCGTCTCGCAGCACTCGGATGCGGGCGTGATCGTCCGCCGCGAGGGGCGCGACGAGTTCGCGGCGATGGTCGCCGGCTACGCGGCGGCGTGGAAGGCGCTGCCGCGGTCGGTCGAGCACATCGTCGTGATCCGCGACCCGCCGTACGTCGAGAACGGCACGCTCGCATGCGTGAAGCGGGCGATGCGCAGGCATGCGCCTCCCGGCCTCGCGTGCGCGCTGCCGCGCGCCGGCGCGCTCGAGCGCGACCCGGCGATGGCGGCGGTGCGGCGGCTCGACTCGCCGCGGGTGCAGGCGATCGACCTCACGCGATTCATGTGCGACGCCGCGCTCTGCTACCCGGTGGTGGGCGGCGCGCTCGTCAAGAAGGACAGGGGCCACCTGACGCGCGTCTTCGCCGAGACGCTCGCCCCATACTTCGCGCGCAAGCTGAACCGGCTGATGGCGACGTGGGACTGAGCGCCACGCCGCGTCAGAGGTTCTGCTGGTACGTGTGGATGATGCGCCGCTCGCCGCGCCGGCAGCGCACGCGCGCGTCGATCTCGGTCGGGATCCGGTTGCGTACCTCGGTGCAGGTGTACCTGAGCACCTTGTGGTTGCAGCGCCCGTCGCGGCCGCCGTTCTGGATGCGGCAGTAGTAGTAGGCGACCGCAAGCCTGCGGCCGGCTGCGCACGTCGTGTGCCTGACGGTCAGCGAGGTGAAGTAGCCGTCGCCGGGATAGGCGGGCGGGTTGCAGTCGCGCGCCGCGCGCGCGACCGGGTCCGCCTGCGCGCCGACGGCGAGGACGGCGAGGACGAGGAGCGCGAGGGCCGTGAGCGCGAGGCGTCGGGGCACGATCAGCGCGACCCTAGACCGCCGCTTCCGCGCGCGTCAACTCACGTGGTCAGAACGTGAAGTCGCGCTCGATCGCCTCCAGCACGATGCCGGCGAGCAGCTCTGCGCCCGCGTCGTTGAGGTGCTTGCCGTCGGGGTTGCGCACGATCGTCTCCGTGCCGTCGATCGTCATCGCGTCACGGTAGCCGTTGGGCGTGAACGTCGGCACGGTGTCGATCACGCGCACATGCGCGCGCCACGGCTGCGCGGCGACCTCGATCGCGGCGTTCACGACGCGCGCGATCGGCTGGCGATCGGCGTCGCGCGGCGTCGGCAGCGTCACCCAGTAGACCCGCGCCTCGCCGCCGCGGCGGTACGTGTTCGCCATCTTGCGCACGCGGTTGGCGTAGATCGCGGCCCAGTCGGCCCCGCAGCACTCGACCTCGCGCCCGTCGGCACCGGCCATCGGGTAGCCCTCGTTGGCCCCGATGAAGACGACGACGGCGTCCGGGCGATCGTCGCGCAACTGGCGCGTGGAGAGCTCTCCCCAGTCGATCACGAAGCTCTTCGAGATCCCCGTGCCGAGGTGCGGCTCGCGGATCACGCGCACGCCCTCGTCCGCCAGCAGGCGGCCGAGGTGGGTGTCGAGCGGCGTCGACATCGAGTCGCCCGTCACCAGCAGCGTGCGCAGCCGCAGCTTGGGAGCGGCACGCGCCCCGATCGCCGTGGGATCGAACGCCTCGGCGGTCACCGGCGGCAGCCGCGACCCCACCGCCTGCGCCGTAGTAGTGAAGCCGGCATCCTCGGGGAGGTCGTCGTCGGGCGAGAGCCACGCCGTGGCGCTGTCGGCGGCGTCCGCGAGCGGCAGCCGGTCGCCGAGCCAGCCCGCCGGGCGGCCGATCGCCAGCACGACGTCGCGCTCGATGCCCGGGTCCATGCGCTCGCCCGTGCGGCGGATCGAGGGGCCTTCGAAGAGCACGAGCAGGAGCGCCGCCAGCGCGACGGCGCCGATCGCGTCGCGCGCGCGGAAGCGCCGCAGCCCGTGCTTGTCGAAGCGGCTCATGAGGCTGTCGTCGGGCGCGCCGCTCATCTCAGAAGCGGAAGTAGATGAACGGGGCGACGCCCTCGCTGGACACGGTCGCGCCGGCGATCGCGACGAGGACGGCGAAGCCGGTCGCGAGCACCGCGGGCCGCAGCCTCTCGATCCGCACCTGCGCCGCCTCGACGCGCGCCGGCGGCAGCAGCTGGAGCCCGATCACGACGACGATCGCGAGCACGACGGGCGCGCTCCAGAGCGTGGCCGGACCGGGCTCCGCGAGCTGCGCGAGGAAGCTGCCCGCGACGTCCAGGCTCTCCGAGCGGAACAGGATCCACCCGAAGACGATCAGGTGGAAGATCGTCAGCCAGCGGAGCCAGCCGGGCACGCGCAGCCGGCCGCCGAGCGCGTGCTCGGCGACCAGGCCGAGGCCGTGGAACGCCCCCCAGAGCACGAACGTCCAGGCGGCCCCGTGCCAGAGGCCGCCGAGGACCATCGTGATCATCAGGTTGCGGTAGGTGAGCAGGCGCCCGCCGCGGCTGCCGCCGAGCGGGATGTAGAGGAAGTCGCGCAGGAAGCGCGACAGCGTCATGTGCCAGCGGCGCCAGAAGTCGCGGAAACCCGTGGCGCGGTACGGGCTCCTGAAGTTCTGCGGGAAGACGTAGCCCAGCAGCAGCGCGAGCCCGATCGCCATGTCGGTGTAGCCCGAGAAGTCGCAGTAGATCTGTGCCGTGTAGGCGTAGGCGGCGAGGAGGACGTCCGGGGCTGAGTATGACTCCGGCACGGCGAAGACCGGATCGACGACCGAGCGCGCCAGCGCGTCGCCGATCACGACCTTCTTGACGAGGCCGAGCCCGATCAGGGCGAGGCCCGAGCCGACCGCCACGCGCGTGGGATCGCGCGGCTCGGCGAGCTGCGGGAGGAACTCGCGCGCGCGCACGATCGGCCCGGCCACGAGGTGCGGGAAGAAGCTGAGGTAGACCGCGAAGTCGAGCGAGCTCGACGGCTCGATCTCGCGCCGCTTCACGTCGACGACATAGGAGATCGCCTGGAACGTGAAGAAGCTGATCCCGACGGGCAGCGCGATCGTCAGCAGCGGCAGCGGCATGCCGAGGCCCAGGTCGTCGAGTGCCTCCTGCAGGCTCTCGACGAAGAACCCGTAGTACTTGAAGACGCCCAGCACGCCGAGGTCGAGCGCGACGGCGGCCGCGACGATCCAGCGCCGCCGGCGCTCGCTCACGGTGCGGTGGATGAGCTTCGCCGCCGCCTGGTTGCCCGCCGTCACGCCGGCGAGCAGGAGGCAGTACTTCCAGTCGGCCGAGGCGTAGAACGCGTAGCTCGCGGCCACGATGAACGGCTTCCAGAGCGACGGCCGCGACATCAGCGCCCACGACACGGTCAGGACGACCGGGAAGAAGACCGCGAACTCGACCGTGGGGAACAGCACGTCCTAGGAGCGCTCGCTGACGTCGTTCGGCAACCGCGACAAGCTAGCCGCTGTCATAGCATCGGCCGGTGATCGCGGCACGGCAGCTCCTGTGCCTGCTCGCCGCCGTCGTGCCGGCCGCGACGGCCGCGGCGGCGCTCGCCCGGGCCGGCTCCTCTCCGCGCTGCTTCGGCGCCGCTGCGCGCGATCCGGAGCATCCCTGCGACAACCCGAGCCTGCGGCGAGCGGTGAACCCGTCCCCGGGGATTGCGCAGATCACACCGTTCGAGCCCTGCAGCGTCGTCAAGCGCCGGCCGATGGTCTGCGCCTTCGGCGTGCCGGCCGCGGAGGCGCGCGAGACGGTCGCGCTCATCGGCGACAGCCATGCCGAGCACTGGCGCTCCGCGCTGCGCGTGATGGCGCAGTCGAAGCGCTGGCACGTCGCCTCGCTCGGACGCTCGAACTGCCCTTTGTCGCGGACGATCCCGGTGCTCAGCGAGGTGCAGCAGTCGGGCCGCAGGCACCAGCGGTACATGTGCTGGCGCTGGAATCGCCGGGTGCCCGCGTGGCTGCGCGCGAACCCCCGGATCCGGACCGTGTTCGTGTCCGAGCACACGCGCGCCGCGGAGGTGTTCGCCCGCCGGGGCGCGGACGAGTTCGAGGCGCGCGTGCGCGGGCACCTGCGCGCCTGGCGGGCGCTGCCGCGATCGGTACGGCGACTCGTCGTGATCCGCGACGTCCCGTATGTCACGACGACGACAATCGCGTGCGTCCGGCGCGCGATCGCGCGGCACCAGATCGCCAACGACCGGTGCTCCGTGCCGCGTGCGGAGGGGCTGGAGCCGGACCCGGCCGAGGTCGCCGCGAAGCGGACGCGGTCGCGCCGCGTCCGGCTGATCGACATGACGGACTTCATGTGCGGGCCCAGACGCTGCTTCGCGGTCGTCGGCGGCGTGCTGGTGCACATGGACCACGGCCACGTGACGCGGTTGTTCTCGACGACCCTCGGGCCGTACCTCGAGCGCGCGTACGACCGCGTAGCCGGCTAGTGGACCCGTCGAAATTTTGGACCGATCCACTAGACGCCGGCGGCGCGTGCGGCCTCCGCGTGGGCCGCGGCCTCGAGGGCGTCGTCGAGCGCCTGTAGCCGCTCCGGCGCGATCCCGAGCGCCGTGGCGGTCAACCAGTCGGCGAAGGCCGTGTTCTTCGGCAGCAGCGGTCCGTGCATGTAGGTGCCGATCACCGTGCCGTGCGGACCGCCGCGGACGCCCTCCGTCCCGTCGGAGCCATTGTTGCCGTTGCCCGCCAGGACGCGGCCGAGCGGCTCCGCGCCCGGGCCGAGGTAGGTGCGGCCGGCGTGGTTCTCGAACCCGGCGAGCATCCGCGGGCCGCCCGGCAGATCGAGCGCGATCGCGATGTTGCCGAGCAGCCGCGGGCCGTCCTCACGGCGCGTGTCGAGGTCGACGAGCCCGACGCCGGGCAGCCGCTCCTCGCCGAGCTCGTAGCCGTGGCCGAGCAGCTGGAGCCCGCCGCAGACCGCGAAGATCGCCGCGCCGCGCGCGGCCGCCGCGTGCAGCGCGTCGCGCTTGACCGACGCGAGGTCGCGCGCGCACAGCGCCTGGTCGCGGTCCTGGCCGCCGCCGATGTAGAAGAGGTCGTGCGCGTCCGGATCGATCGCGTCGCCGATGCCGGCGCCGGCGAGCTCGAAGCCGATCCCGCGCCAGGCGCAGCGGCGCTCGAAGACCGTCAGGTTGCCGCGGTCGGCGTAGATGTTCATCAGGTCGGGATAGAGCGCGCAGACGCGCAGCGTCAACTCAGGCACGCAGCAGCACCACCTCCGCCCCGACGTGCTCGGCGGTCGCCTCGATGTGGCGCGCCGGCTCGGGCGCGAAGCCGGCCGCGCGGCCCTCGGCCTCGAGCTCGGCGACGGTCACGTGCGCCAGTTCGAGCGTGTCGTCCTCCTCGCTGAGGGCGCCCTCGGGGGAGACGGCGCGGCGCACGCGCTCGATCCGCGTGGCGTGCGGCAGCGCGCGCACGGCGGTCGGCTGCGACTCGAAGCGCCAGCCGCCGGCGGTGCCGACGTCGGGGTCCGGGAGCAGCTCGCCGTCGAGCTCGCCGAAAGCCTCGAGTGCGCCGCTGATCGCGATCGCGAGCAGCCCGCCGCGCTCGAGGTGGCGGCGCGCGGAGGCCAGGAAGCCGGCGCGCGCGGGCAGCAGCTGGATCGTCTGCATCGGCACGATCGCCAGCCCGAAGCGGCGGCCGAGATCGAAGCCGCCGGCGTCGGCGGCGACGGTCTCGACGCGCAGGCCCGCGGCGCGCCGGGCGAGCGCGTCGAGCAGCGCGGGCTCGCGGTCGAGCGCGACGACGTCGTGGCCCGCGCGGGCGAGCGCGAGAGCGACCCGCCCGGTGCCGGCGCCGACGTCGAGCACCGGCCCGCGCTCGGCGGCGGCGAGCTCGAGCCACAGCGGCAGGTCGGCGCGGTAGCTCCCGCACTCGACGTCGTGCCAGACGACCAGCGCGGACAAGGTCGTGGCGCTCATCGCCAGTGCCCCTTCACGGCCCCGCGGCGGGCGAGCAGGTCGCGCAGCTCGAGCAGCGCCGTGTAGGTCGGGAGCGCGTAGAGCGGGCCGTCGCCGTCCGCGAGCGCGGCGTCGAGGCCGTCCTGGAGGCGCGGCAGCACGCGGAGCCGCGCCGGCTCGACGCCCGCGTACTTGAGCCTCAGCGCCAGCTCGGCCGCGCGCGTGCCCGAGCACGTCATCCGCCGCAGCGCCGGCGCGAGCAGCTCCCAGTCGGCGTCCCAGACCCAGGAGATGTCGCGCCCGTCCGCGGTGTTGTCGTTCAGCACGCCGAACAGGTCGAGCCGCTCGCCCTCGAGCGCGAGCGTCCGCAGCACCTCGTTCGCTCCGGCCGGGTTCTTGACCAGCAGGATCGACGTCGGCCGGCCTCCGAGCTCGACGGTCTCCGCACGACCGAAGGCAGGCGCGACCGCCTCCAGCCCGCGCACGACCGCCTCCAGCGGCGCCCCGAGCGTGAGGCAGAGGGCCGCGGCGCCGAGCGCGTTGTAGACGTTGTAGAGCCCCGGCAGCGGCAGCTCGACGCGCTCGGACCCGTCCGAGGTGTCGAGCCGGAACGCCGCCGAGCGGATCCCGCGCAGCTCCACGTCGCGCGCGACAACGGCCGGCTCCGGGCGCCGGGCGCCGCAGTTGGGGCACGCGTAGCGGCCCAGGTGCGCGAGGTAGATCGCCTCGTACGCGTACGGATGCCCGCAGCGCCGGCAGTGCTTGGAGTCGGCGGCGTGCTGGAGCTCGGCGAAGGCGAGCGAGTCGTCGTCGACGCCGTAGTAGAGCGGCGAGCGGGCGCGCCCGAGGTCGGCGACGAGCGGGTCGTCGGCGTTGAGGACGAGCGCGGTGCGCTGCGCCCGCGCGACCACCTCCGCCCAGCGCTCGGCGATGATCTCCAGCTCGCCGTAGCGATCGAGCTGGTCGCGGAAGAGGTTGCCGAGCAGCAGGGCGCGCGGCTCGAGCTCCTCCACGACCGGCGCGAGCCAGAACTCGTCGACCTCGAACAGCCCGAGCTCGCCGTCCAGCTCGCGCCCGCCGCGGCGCGCCGCCGCCGCCAGCGCCGACGCGACTCCGCCCGCCATGTTCGCGCCGGCGCGGTTGTGCACGAGCGTCTCGCCCGCGCGCTCGAGGATCGCCGCCGTCATCGCCGCGCTCGTCGTCTTGCCGTTGGTCGCGCTGATCACCGCGCTGCCGTGCGCGAGCCGCCGCGCGAGCAGCGCGATCGCGCGCGGCTCCAAGCGCGTCAGCACCTTGCCCGGCAGCGACGTGCCGCCGCCGCGGCCGGCGGCGCGGACGACCGTGCCGACCGCCTTCGCGGCGGCGACCTTCGGGCCGAGCAGCGTCACGGGACGAGCACCTTGAGAGCGCGCGGCACGACCTTGATGGTGACGGGCAGGTCCGCGATCGGGTCACCGTCGGCGTACGCGGTGAACGGGCGGTCGGCGCCGAAGGCGACCTCCCGCCCGCGCAGGAACGTGAGGTCGGGGCTGTCGACGTGGGTTCCCTTGAACACCCTCGGGAGGCCGGCGAGGTAGCTGCGCTTCCCGGCCGGCCCCATGAGCACGACGTCGAGCAGGCCGTCATCGACCGACGCGTCGGGGACGAGGTACATGCCGCCGCCGAAGACGCCGGTGTTCGCCACCGCGACCGAGTAGCCGTCGAACGACCGCGACTCCCCGTCGACGACCACCTGCCAGCGCGCGTGGCGCCAGCCGCTCAGCGCCCGCAGCGTCCCGTACGCGTAGATCAGCTGCCCGAGCGGGAGCCGCGTCGCGTTCGCGATCTCCTGAACGTCGGAGTCGATGCCCGCCGAGGCGATCCCGAGGAAGACGCGCCCGTCGGCGGCGGCGACGTCGATCGCTTGCACCCGCCCGTACGCGAGCACGTCGCAGGCGCGCTCGGGATCCGGGCCGATCCCGAGCTTGCGCGCGAAGTCGTTGCCGCGCCCGCCCGGCAGCACGCCGAGCACGCCGTCGCTGCCGCGCAGCTCGCCCGCGACCGCGCCGAGCAGCCCGTCGCCGCCCATCGTCGCCGCCACCTCGCCGGCGGCGAGCGCGGCGCGCGCCAGCTCGCGCGCGTGGGATATGGAGTCGGTGCGCTCGACCCGGAAGCTCATCCCGCGCGCGCGCAGGCACTGCTCGACGCGCGGCAGCAGCCGCGCCGCCCGGCCGCGGCCGGCGCTGGGGTTGACGATCAGGCAGAGCGGGCGCCGGGCCATCGCGGGCCGGGAACGCTAGCGGGCGCGGATGCCCGCGGCGGCTCGCGGTGCCCACCGCGAGCCACCACGGCGGCCTCTCCCGCGCGCGGCGTTCTTGAACGGCGGCAGCGAGGGAGTCCAGGCCGCGCCCTCGTGCGCGGCGTTCTTGAACGGCGGCATTGAGGGAGTCGCGGTGGGTGGTCGCCGCGCGCCGGTCGACGCCGGCCGGGCGGCCGATT
>Ga0126312_10001382_pt1 | contig 15878 bp, 19 predicted proteins | sample Plot104A_FD_92537 | JGI IMG/M metagenome (GOLD analysis project Ga0126312, IMG submission 92537) | Serpentine soil microbial communities from UC McLaughlin Reserve, CA, USA - Plot104A | ecosystem: Environmental > Terrestrial > Soil > Grasslands | place: USA: UC McLaughlin Reserve, Lake County... | reverse complement strand
GGGATCTCCCACTTGTCGGCGATCATCTCGGCGGAGATCCCCTGCGGAACGAGGTTGTACTTCTCCATCAACTCGGGGGGCCAGGGCGAGCCGACGTCGTCGGTCCACTTGAAGCCGACGCCCATCGGGATGTGTCCCATGTGCTCGACCCCGGAGCCGATGACCACGTCATGCGCGCCGCTAGCGATGAGAGAGGCGGCGAAGTTCACGGCCTGCTGCGCCGATCCGCACTGGCGGTCAACGGTCGTGGCCGGCGTCTCCACCGGCAGCCCCGCCTGGAGCCAGGCGTTGCGGCCGACGTTGAACATCTGCTCGCCGTACTGCTGCACACAGCCGGTGATGACGTCCTCGACCTCGGAGGGCTCGATGCCGGCACGCTCGATGACCTCGGTGTAGGTCTTGCCGAGCAGCTCGTTGGGATGCGTGTCCTTGTAGTAGCCCTTCTCCGGGTGGCCGCGACCGATCGGCGTCCTGGCCGCCTCGACGATGACTACCTCGCGCCCGCTTCCGTTCCGCATGCCGCTTTCGTGCCTCCAGAGTCGGTTTCGGACGATTAGGGTACTCGATTGACTGGTGAGTCAACCAAGGCCCTTCGAGACCCTCGGAATCGTCGGCAGCGGGACCATCGCCACCGGCCTGGCACGCTTCGCGTCGGACCATGGCGACGTGGTCCTCTGGGCCCGCAGCGACGCCTCGGCCAAGCGCGCCACGACGGTCATCGAGGACGAGGCCGCCGTCGTGACCGAGCTGGAGGCGCTGCGCGAGAGCACGCTCGTGATCGAGGCGGTGGCCGAGGACCTGAAGGTAAAGCGCGGTCTGCTGCAGATCCTCGACGACGTGCTCCCGGACGACGTGCCGGTCGGGACGACCACATCGGCGCTCTCGGTCCAGGAGCTGGCCGAGGCGAGCCGCCGGCCGGACCGCTTCGCCGGCGTCCATTTCTTCAATCCGGTCGACAAGATGAGCCTCGTCGAGCTGTGCTTCCCGCGCGAGGCATCCGAGGAGACCCGCCGCCACTTCCGGGCCGTCTGCGAGCACCTCGAGAAGACCGTCGTCGAGGTGCCCGACACACCGGGGTTCGTGGTCAACCGGCTGCTGTTCCCCTACCTGTTCGACGCGGTCCGGCTGATGGAGGCAACGGACCTGGAGCCCGAGGGCGTGGACGCGTGCATGAAGCTCGGCGCCGGCCACCCGGTGGGCCCGCTCAAGCTCCTCGACCTGGTCGGCCTCGACGTCGCCGCGGCGATCGGCGACGCCATCGGCGTCGAGGTTCCCGAGACGGTCCGCCGGCTCGAGTCCGAAGGCCGCCTCGGCAAGAAGTCGGGCTGGGGCTTCTACCGCTACGACGAGTGAGCCGCGAGACCTCGCCCCTCGCCGAGCTCGAGGGGGTTACCGGCAGACGATCGAGCCGTTCAACGAGCACGACCTCGAGGCGGCGTTCGCGGGGTTGCCGCCCGACCTCCAGTGGCGGACGCTCAGACTAGGCAGCCGGCCGACGGCTCTTGTCCGCGCGTCGGGCCGCCGCAGCCTTGCCGGCACGTCCGGCCTGGGGCCGCTTCGCGCCCGAGGGCATTCCGGAGGCCAGGTCCCAAACGACGTCGGCCTCGCCGATCTCCTGCGCCCTTGCCAGCTCGACGACGCGGTCCCAGGGCAGGCTCGCGTCCGGCAGCTCGTCCCAGCGCGCGTAGTCGAGAGCCTCCAGTGCCCCCTTGAGCGAACTTCCCAGCTCCCCTTGAGCCTTTATCAGCGAACGCAGGGCGTCGCGCTGTGAGTCGCTCAACTTGACGGACCACATAGGGCAAGGCCTCCTCTTGAAGGGAGAAGCAACTTGCCACCCAAACGTAGTCCCCCAGGCGGACGGATAGAGAGCATGGTGCGGTGCTCGCCCGATCGGCGATCGGGCTGCGCTCCTCCCTGGGTACGCCGCTACGCGCCCTGCGACGCGTCGCGCGGCTCACGCTCCGGCTCCGGGTCCGGTGGAGCCGCGGCGGCCTCCTCGACCGGGCGGGGACCGCCGGATGCCCCGTCGTCGCTGCTCCGCCCGCGATCGTGGTCGCGAATCCGCACCGCTTCGACGCGGTTCTCGCGCACCGACTCCACCCGCAGCGAGTAGCCGTTGACCCGCACCATGTCGCCGCGCTTGGGCAGCCGGCCGAGCTCGCCGAAGACGAAGCCGCCGACCGAGTTGTAGGCCTCGCTGTCCACGGGCAGGTCGAGCCCGTAGTCGGCGAGGTCGGTGATCGGCACGTGGCCTCGCACCCACCAGTCGCCGTTCGCGAGGCGGCGGACGCCGGCGACCGCCGGGTCGGTCTCGTCCGCGATCTCGCCGACCACCTCCTCGATGATGTCCTCGATCGACACGATCCCCGACGTCCGGCCGTACTCGTCGACGACCACGGCGATCGACATGCGTTCGCGCTGGAGGTCGGCGAGCAGGTCGTCGAGCGGCTTGGTCTCCGGAACGATCAGGGCGTCCTTGACGCTCCGCTCGATCGAGGCGCCCGAACCCTCGGTCATCAGCCGGCGGGCCAGCGAGCCGATGTGGACGATCCCCTTGATCCGGTCGGTGTTGCCGCCCTCGGTCACCACGAGCCGCGTGTGCCCGGAGTCGACGCACCTCCGCAGCGCGTCCTCGGCCGTGGCAGACACGTCGATCGTCACGACCGCGGGTATAGGCGTCATGACCTGCCGTGCCTCCTGCTCGTGCAGGTGGAACACGCCCTGGAGCATCTGGCCCTCGCCCGGATCGAGCTTGCCGCCGCTCTGGCTGCTCGCGATCAGCAGCTTGAGGTCGTCGGAGGTCGTGACCTCGTGGAACTCCGCCCGCGGGTCGACCCTGACTATCCGCAGGACCGCGTTCGAGGCCGAGTTGAGGCCCCCGATCAGCGGGCTGAAGGCGACCCGGAACCAGTGCAGCGGGCGCGCCACCCGGCGCGCCGTGGCCTCGGCGTGGACGATCGAGTAGATCTTCGGCACCTGCTCGCCCACCGTGATGTGCAGGCTCGTGGTCAGGAAGTAGGCGACGAAGACCGCGATCGCGGTGGCGACGCCATGGCTGACCACGTCGCCGAGAGGGTCCTCGAGCAGGTTCGCCAGGGCCACCTCGCCCAGGAAGCCGATCCCGATCGAGGCCATGGTGATCCCGAGCTGGCAGGCGGACAGATACTCGTCGATGCGGTCGACCTCGGCCAAGGCCATCGAAGCGCCGCGCTTGCCCTCGTCACGGTCCTGCTCGAGGCGGGTCTGACGCGCGCGCACGAGGCCGAACTCGGCGGCGACGAAGAAGGCGTTCAGCCCGACGAGGACCAGGACCCCCAGGACCAGGAGGAACTCAGTCACCGGCAGGGCTCCCTGCTCGCCGCCCAGCGGCAGTGCTGTCGGGGGCTACTTCGAGGAGGATCGTCGTCGCTCATCGGCGAACGCGGACAACGTAGCAAAGGGTCGGGCGGGCGTCAGCGGACCCTGGAGACCCTCGCACGGGCGGTGTAGATCTGCCCCGGACCTTCCCGTTCGTCCTCCCAGGCCGCGACGACCCGACCCCTCGCGCAGGCCAGCAGCGGCGGAGGGCGCGGCGATGGCCGCCAGCAGAGCCGCGGCGCTAAACGCCGCCCAGACGGTCGATCTTGCCCGCAAGCTCGAAGTCGTTCTCGGTGAGGCCGCCCTCGGAGTGCGTGGTGATGGAGACCGTGACCGTGTCCCACGAGATCTTCAGGTCCGGGTGGTGGTTCATCTCCTCCGCCACGGGCGTGAGCGCGTCGACGAACTTCACTGAGCCCGCGAAGTCGTTGCATCCGTAGTCCTTGACGATCGCGTCGCCCTCGCGCTTCCAGCCGTCGAGGTCGTCCAGCCGCTGCCCTATCTCCTCGTCGCTCAGACGTGCCATGGTTTCCTCCTGTGAGGATCGCGTCTCTCGTCCCATCCTCGACCGAGATGCTGTTCGCGCTCGGCCTCGGCGACAGCGTGGTCGCGGTGACCCACGAGTGTGATTATCCGCCAGCGGCACAGGGCCTGCCGCAGCTGACGCGGAGCGTCGTGCCCGAGGGCCTGCCCGCGGCGGAGATCGACCGCGCCGTGCGCGAGCGGACCGAGCGCGGGGAAGCTCTCTACGAGCTCGACTCCGACGTCCTGCGCGAGCTCGGCGTCGACCTCATCGTGACCCAGGCCGTGTGCGAGGTGTGCGCGGTTTCCTACGACGACGTCCGCGCCATCGCGGAGGAGCTTCCGACGAGCCCGCGAGTGATCTCGCTCGACCCGTCCACGCTCGGGGAGGTTATGGCGGACGTGCCGCGGCTCGCCGAGGCCGCCGAGGCGATACCGGCCGGCGAGGAGCTGATCGACGAGTCCGCGGGGCGTCTCGACGCCGTCACGGAGGCGGTCGAGGGCGCGCCGCGACCGCACGTCGCCGCCCTCGAATGGCTCGATCCCGTCTACGTCGGCGGCCACTGGGTGCCGCAGATGATCGAGTTGGCCGGAGGTGAGGACGTCCTCGGCATGCCCGGCGAGCGCTCGCGCGTGGCCGACTGGGCCGAGCTCGAGCAGTCCGAGCCGGAGGTGGTCGTGTCGATGCCCTGTGGCCTCTACGTCGAGCGCGCCGCCAAGGAGACGATGGACCAGCGCGACCGGCTGGCGGCGCTCGGGGCGCGGGTCATCGCGGTCGACGCGGCGGCGTACTTCTCGCGGCCGGGACCGCGGCTGGTGGACGGAGTGGAGCTGCTCGGGCACCTCCTGCACCCGGACCTCGTGCCGGCCCCGCCGACCCGCCGCTCGATCGAGCTCGACCTCGAGCGGGTCTGATGGCCCGCAAGCGCGCCGAGCGCCAGATATCAATCGCCGACACCCCCCATCGCTGCTTCCGGGAGCTAGTCGACTACGAGTCCTTCCCCGACTGGCAGCGGGCCGTGCGCTCGTGCACGGTCGTCACCCGTGACAAACATGGGCGCGGCGAGCGCGTCGACTTCGAGATCGACGCCAAGCTGAGGACCGTTCGCTACACGCTCGACTACAGATACGAGGAGCCGCATCTCGTGACCTGGCGCTACGCCGGCGGGGACGTTCGCGACGTCGACGGCGAGCTCGTCCTCGAGGACGCGGGTGACGGCACGACGCTCGCGACCTACTCGCTCCGAATCGACCCGGGCGTCTGGCTGCCCGGGCGTGTGGCCGACATGCTCAGCGGGCAGGTGATGCACGGAGTGCTGGAGGACCTGAAGAGGCGCGTAGAGGCCCCTGCCTGAGCTTCGCTTGTTCAGCCCGGGCCGGCCGAAACCGCGATCGAGGCCACGACGGTCGCGATGCCCAGCGCCGCGACGAGCAGGCTCGGCACTATCTCCGGTAACCGCACCCGGTCGCCCAGGTCGAACAGGACGAGCGCGGCCAGCCCGCCCCCGATAAGCCCGCCCACGTGCCCGCCAATCGAGATGTTCGGCACGGTGAAGGTGATGATCAGGTTCAGGACGATCCAGAAGCCGAGCCCGCTCTCCATCACGTTCAGGCCGCGGTTGCGCATTACGATCACGGCAGCGCCCATGAGCCCGAAGATCGCTCCGGAGGCGCCGACCGTGGGCGAGTTCGGCGACAGGAGGAGCGCCCCGAACGACCCGGCGAGCAGCGACACGAAGTAGATGAGACCGAAGCGGAGGCGGCCGACCACCGGCTCGAGCAGCGTGCCGAGGACGTAGAGCGCGAACATGTTGAAGAGCAGGTGGAAGAAGCCGGCGTGCAGGAAGCCCGCGGTGATGAGCCGGTAGTACTCGCCGTTGTCGATGGTCGCCCGCGAGACCGAGCCGTCGGCGAGCAGCTGACTGCCGCCCAACCCGCCTCCGCCCGTGGTGCTCGCCCCGCTGATGAAGGCGCCGAAGCCGATGAGCACGTTGATCGCGATCAGGATGTAGGTGAGCACCGGCTCGGTGCTGTAGGCGGCGGGACCGCTGCGCACGCGCGTGCGCTGATTGGCGCACTCGGGACAGCGCATGCCGACCGACGTCGAGGTCATGCAGTCGGGACAGATCGGCCGCCCGCAATTCGAGCACGAGACACCGGTCTCCCGGTTGGGATGGCGATAGCAAACGTCCACCGCCAGTGGACGTTAGCTACAGGCTCACGCGCAGCAGCGGTTGTTCGCTCGGGGCCATCGACCCGCCACGCGGCTCGCTCGTGACCATCACCGCATCGGCACCGCGAAGGTCCTCGACCACCGCCGCGGCGGCGCCGCCGCCGCGGCCGAGGTCGAAGGTCGACTGGGGCACGATCTCGCGGCCTCGCTGTACCCACGCCTGGTAGACGCGCCCGCGCGGGAGCGGCGGCAGGCCGTGCGCGCGCAGCAGGGCGCCGTTCTGACCGTCGCCCAGGACACGCAGGCTCGCGCCGGCGTCGGGCGCCCGCGCGGTGTCGACCTGCGCCTGCACCGTGCGCGTGTCGTTGCCGCCGCCGATCTGGGCCACGCCGAACCCGGCGGCGATGCCGACGGCCAGCAGGAACGCGGCGGCGACCGGGGCCGCGGCGGGCCGCATGCCGCCGAGCCCCGGCATCAGGCCCCGGAGCCGCTCGCCGAGTGGCGTCCGCCGCCTCCTGCGCGCCTCGCCCTCGACCACCTTCATCAACGAGGTCTTGAGCCGCGGAGGAGGCACCAGCGGCGTGACCGAGCGGGGCAGGGACTCCGCGGGGGGGCGCAGCCGCTCGAGTTCCTGACGGCACTGCGGGCAGCGCTCGACGTGGCTCTCGAACACCTGACGCTCCAGGTCGTTGAGGGCCCCGAGCAGGTACGGCGCGGCGTTGTCGTGCTCGCCGCTCATGTCGCGAATTCTCCCGAGAGGTGCTGGCGCAGCTTCTCGAGGCCGAGCCGCATCCTCCCTTTGACGGTGCCTATCGGCGTCTCGAGCATTTCCGCTATCTGACTGTGGCTGAAGCCGCCGAAGTAGGCCAGCTCGATGGTGCGGCGCTGGTCCTCCGGCAGCGCCTCGAGTGCTCCCTGCACGTGCCTTGCCTCCTCCCGCCGCGCGGCCTCGACCTCCGTCCGTTCGGGCGCCTCCTGCCGCTCCTCGATGCCCTCGGCGCTGGCGCGCCGGCGCTCGTGCACGAGGCTCCGCCGAAGGCCGTCGACCGCGCGATTGTGGACGATCCCGAGCACCCAGGTGCGGACGCTCCCGCGCACGGGCTGGTAGCGCATCTTGCTGCGCCAGATCGACAGGAACGCCTCCTGCGAGACGTCCTCCGCCGCGGCCCGGTTTCCCGTCATCCGGTAGGCGAGCGAGAAAGCCGCGCCGCCGTGGCGGTCGTAGAGCAGCTCGAATGCGCGCGGGTCCCCCTGCTGCACGAGCTGCATCACCTCCTCGTCGGCGAGGTGATGGATGTCGGTGGTCGGGCTCACCCTCCAGCTGTCTGTTCGCCGCCGGGGCGTGATTGGATCACGTGATCCGGTCGCCGGGAAGGGGCGTAAAGACGAGCACAGCTTCGCTCTCAGGAGGTAAATCCAAGTGGAAGAACGCAGTCCCGCACAGATCTACGCCCTGTTGTTCGGGGCCACACTCGTGGCCGCCGGCATCATCGGCTTCTTCTACTCGTCCAGCTTCGGCGAGCCCGGCAAGGTCGACGGCGTGCTCGGCATCCTCGACGTGAACGGCTGGCACAACGTCGTGCACATCGCGACCGGCCTGATCGGCCTGCTGGTCTTCGCCTCGTACGGCAGCGCCCGCCTCTACGCCATCGGCCTGGGCGCGGTCTACGTCGCAATAGCGATCGCCGGGTTCATCGCGGGCGACGGCAGCAACCTGCTGAGCATCATCCCGGTGAACACGGAAGACAACTTCCTCCACCTGCTGATCGGAATAGCCGGCCTGGCAGCCGGCCTGGCCACCCCCGCCGTCCAGCCACCAACAACTGTGGCTGAGGCCGGGTAGCCGGCAACGCATCGAGCCGGACGGGGCGACCTCGTTTGAGGGGGCTCTTTGAGCGAGCTTGCGAGCGTACCCCCTCACATGAGGGCGACGCGGCCGGCCAAAGAGCGCCTAGCGCCCTAGGCGCTTCGAAACGTCCTGAGCCACACCCCGAACGCTCTTCTCGAGAGCCCTCAGCCCACTGGCCCCCCGCTTCCGCTGCTGCTGCCGCGCCCGCACGACGACGAGCGCCCCCGCCGCCGCGCCGCCGATCACGACCGCGGCCACCGGGCGGGCCCAGTTGCGCGGGTCGCGCATCGACGAGAGCTCCCAGTCGGCCAGCTCCTCGGCCGCGATCGACGTGAGCTTTGAGAGCCGCTCCTCGAGCCGATCTGTCAGGGCCCCGGACGGCTCGATCGGCACGAGCGCCGAGCGAAGCAGCCTCTCGACGTCGACTTCACTCATTCGGCGCGGCCTCCTTCAGGGACTCCTCCAGCTGCTTGATCGCCCGGTGGATCAACACTTTGGTGGCACCCTCGGAGCGGCCCAGCGCCCGGGCGATCTCGCGGTTGTCCATGTCGAGAGCGAACCTCATGATGAGAGCCTCGCGACGATCGTCGGGGAGATTCGCCACGCCGGCAAGCACTTCCTGCACCTCCTCGCGCCCCTCGACGAGCTCCTCGGTCGGGTGCGGCGTCGAGATCACGTCGGCGTCCTCGAGCTGTGTCTGCGGCTTGCGTGAACGGTCGCGGTAGTAGTTGGCCGCGAGGTTGTGCGCGATGCGGATGAGCCAGGGCCGCAGCGGCCTGCCGCTCGATTCTCGCTGTGCCCGCTCGAAGTGGCGGTAGGCCTGGAGAAAGGTCTGCTCGGTGAGGTCCTCCGCGTCGTGGTGGTTCCCGATCCGGTAATAGGCGTAGCTGTACACGTCCCTCAGATGGGCGCGATAAAGCTCTGTGAAGTCGCGGTCGAGCTGCTGCTTGTCCCCCGGATGGTCCACCCACAGGGAGCCTACCCCCGGCGGGTCAGGCCGCCTCGCGGCCCGCCGGAGAGGGTGCGCCTGACCGCACTCCGTCGAGCCAGGTGTCGGGCGAGGCGCGGCCGTCGAGCACCTCGCGCAGGCCGGCGGTCACAGGGGCATCGATCCCCTTGCGCTCGAACGCCTGGTCGAGGAGGGGAACCGTGGCGAGGGACTCGGCGGTCTGGTCGAGGATGCCCTCGACCTGGACGGAGGGGATTCCGGCGCCGAGGAGCTCGCCGGCGCGGCGGTTGCGGCTCCCCTCGGCCAGTGCCGTGGCGAGCAGGTCGCCCGCGCCCGCCAGCCCCGTGAAGGTCTCGCTGCGTCCGCCGCTGGCCAGCGCCAGGTGGTGGACCTCCGAGAAGACGCGGCCGGCCGCGGTCCCGGCCAGGTTGGCGCCACGCGAGGCGGCGGCTGCCGACGCAAGCGCGGCCGCGTTCTTGGCGCAGGCCGCGAGCTCGGCGCCCTGCATGTCGTCTGTGGCATCGACGATCAGGCCGGCTGCGTCGAGGACGTCGCCGAGTTGCCGGCGGAGATCGGCGTCAAGCGTGGCGAGAACCACCCAAGCGCCGGCCACGACCGCCTCGCGCGCGTGCGCGGGCCCTCCGAGCCAGGCCACCGCGCGCGCCCTGACGCGCTCGCAGACCCAGGCGGTCGGAGTGCTCCCGAGCGGAGGCACGAGGCCCTTGGAGACGACGAGCACGGCGCTTCGATCGGCGACCGCGGCGCCGATCTGGCCGACGGCGGAGGGCAGGGCGGAGCAGGGCACCGCGAGCACGACGAGGTCCACGGCGGCCAGCTCGATGTCCGCGACCGTGCACACGCGGATGGAGCGATCGAGGCCGATCCCGGGCAGGTAGCGCTCCTCCTCGCGGGGGCTCGCGACGCGCCGGGCCTGTGCGAGCGAGCGGCAGCCGAGCTGGACGTCGAGCCCCGCGCGCTGGAGGAGCACGGCAAGAGCTGTCCCCATCGAGCCGGCGCCGACCACCGCGGCGGTCCGCAGCGGCGGCAGGCCGCCGAGCCACTCCCACTGGAGGTGCACGCAGGGCCAAATTCGCTCCGTCACTTCGCGGCCGAGATCCGGCGACGGCCGCTCGACACGCGGGAAGGTCAGCGCCCGGCCGAAGCGCAGGCGCACCTTCACGGGCTTGATGCGCAGGCCACGGCTACGCGCGTGCTCGGTGCCGGTCACAGCGACGGGCACGACAGGGGCGCCGCTCTCGAGCGCCATGCGCCCGACCCCCCGCTTCGGCTTGCCGAGCGAGCCGGAGCGGATGCGGGTGCCCTCCGGGAAGATCACCACGGCCTTGCCGCGCTCGAGGAGCGCGAGCGCGGTCTGGACGGAATCCTCGTCCGACTCCCCGCGGCGAACGGGGAAGGCCCCGAGGCAGTTGAGGAGCCAGCCCTGAAGGCGGTTCTCGAACAGCTCCTTCTTGGCGACGAAGTAGATGGGCCGCCTCAGGCAGACGCCGATGATGAACGGGTCGAGGAAGCTGCGGTGATTGGCCGCCAGGATCACCGGACCATCCGGGATGTTCCGGCGGCCCTTGCTCGACACCCGAAACCAGATGCGGATCGCCGGCTCGAGGACCGCGCGCACGATCACGTAGACCAACGGATTCACGCCGCGGCGCCGGGTGCGCTCGTGGTGGCGGTTCAATCCGTCGGCCGCGTGTCCCTCCTCCGGCATCACCGTGTTGCTACCCGGGTTCGCCGGGACCGTTACGTGGGCGCGATACCCTCCGCGACGTGGAGTGGCAGCGCACGGTCAACGGGGCGCTCGCAGGTGCGGCGGCGGCTCTGCTGTGGGCGGCCCAGCAACCTCTCGACAAGAGGCTCTTCCGCTCGGACTACGACGACGTCGAGCTGCTGGGCAAGCTCGTGGTCCGGGACACCTCCTGGCCGCTCGCCGGCCTCGCCCTCCACGTGCAGAACGGGCTCTTCTTCGGCGCCGCGTACTCGCTGCTGCGTCCGTTCATCCCCGGGCCGCCGGCCACTCGTGGACTGCTTGCGGCGCTCACCGAGCACCTCGCCTCCTGGCCACTCGCCCGCTTGGTCGACCGCCACCACCCGGCTCGCTGCGACCTGCCGACGCTGAGCCGCGACCGTCGCGCCTTCGCTCAGGCGGTCTGGCGGCACGCGCTCTTCGGCGCGGTCATGGGCGAGCTCGAGCGCCGGCTCAACCCGCCGGACGTCTACGAGCCTCCCGAGGTTCCCGTGGCGTCCAACGGCCACGGAAACATCGAGCAGGCGGCCGTCGGCGCGACCTAGCGGCCCGCGTCAGCCGCCGCGAAGGCTTCGCGGCGGTTCGCGTAGCCGGCGGCGCGCCGAATCCGTCCATCGCCTATCCAGAGGACGCTGACCCAGCGGAGCTCGAGCGGCGCGCCGGAGTGGGAGCCGCGCCCGGCGAAGCGAAGCAGGCTGACGACATGGTCGTCCTCGGCCCTGAGGACCTCCTGCTCGAAGATGGCGTCCTCGTCGAACGCGTCCAATAGGTCACGCATCCACTTGGCGGCACCCTCCCGCCCCACGTAAGTCTCGTCGGTGACCGCGGTCGAGACGTTCTCGATCACGCAGTCGTCGCTGACCAGCCCGGGCGGGACCTCCCGGGAGTTGACTGCCTCCTCGAAGCGCCGGGCGATCTCCCTGGCCTCCTCGGACACCGCCAAGACGCTACCGGCGGGCCTAGACTCGACAGGACCCGCCGGAGTAGCTCAGCTGGTAGAGCGCCGCTCTTGTAAAGCGGAGTGCGTCGGTTCGAGTCCGACCTCCGGCTCTACGCCACGCTCAGATGGTCCTGCGGCCCCCGCCCCAGCGGTTGCCGTAGCCGAATCCGCCGCTCGGGATGCCTGCCACGAGCACCAGGATCGCGCCCACGATCGCCACGATCGCCGAGCCCGTGATGGCCGCCAGGATCAGGTAGACGAGTGCGGCCACCAGCACGGTGATGAGCAGTCCGATCAACTTCTCCTCCTTGATTGCTTCCCTCGTTCGCGCCCGGATTACCCCGTTCGGGGGATGCGGAAACCGCACCACCCTCCGAGGGAGCCTCTACAGCGGCACGGCGCGGGAATCGAGGTGGGTGCCGACCTTGCGCTTGACCCGCTGCAGCGCGTTGTCGACGGTCTTCGTGTCGCAGTCGAGGCGCTCGCCGATCAGCTCGTAGGAGTGCCCGTCGAGGTACAGCGAGAGCACCGCGCTCTCGAGCTCGGACAGGACGCTCGAGAGACAGGCCACGAGGCTGTGCAGCTCCTCGGTCGAGATCACCTGGTTCACCGGGTCGTGAGCCAGCGGCCCGGGAAGCAGCTCGTCCAGTGTGGGATCTCCGTCGCCGCCGCCGCTGGCGGGCGTCTGCGAGAACGAGACGTATTCGTTGAGCGGAGTGTGCTTGTTCCGGGTCGACGTCTTTACGGCCGTAATGATCTGGCGCGTGATGCAGAGCTCGGCGAAGTTGCGAAAGCTCGACTCGCGGTCGGAGCGGTAGTCGCGGACGGCCTTGTAGAGCCCGACGAGCCCTTCCTGGATGAGGTCGTCCGAGTCGCCGCCGATGAGGAAGTAGGAGGAGGCCTTCAGGCGCACGAAGCCGTGGTAGCGGCGCACGATCATGTCGTAGGCCTCGGGCTTTCCCTGCTTGGCGAGTGCTATGAGGTAATGATCATCAAGCTCACCTTCAGCCTGAGATTTGCGCGCCGGCGACCTCGTTGCCGCACGTGAGGTCGAAGTTGCCATCGAATGCTCCTTCCGGACCGTCGGCCGGTCCAAGAGCTCGGTGACGCACTACCTCCCCTGGCGCCAGGTTCTCTGAAGCCTCGCCCTAAAGCTCGACTTCAGCCTGATCAATCCGCGCGGAAGTATGGGGTAGTTATGGAGCCCTGTCAAGCGGGCTCGCGCGATTGCAAGATCCCGTACACCAGCGCGGCGGCCGCGGCGGAGACGTTCAGCGACCCGACCCGTCCCCGCTGCGGGAGCGCGATAAGCGCGTCGCAGGCGGCGGCCACGCGCGGGCGCAGCCCGCGCCCCTCGGACCCAAGGACGAGCACGACCCTGCCCGAGTAGGCGGGCCGGTCGTACGGCGTGTCGGCGACAGGGTCGGCGCCGTAGACCCAGGCCTCCCGCTCCTTCGCAGCGCCGAGCCAGTCCGCCAGGTTGCGCACGCGCGCCACGGAGAGGTGCTCCACGGCCCCTGCGGAGGCCTTGCACACCGCCGGCGTGACCTCGGCGGAGCGACGCTCGGGGATGATCACGCCGGAGGCGCCGGCCGCCTCGGCCACGCGACAGACCGCGCCCAGGTTCCGCGGGTCCTGCACCTCGTCGAGACAGATGACGAGCGCGTCGTCCGCGGACAGCAGCTCGGCGGCGTCCGCGTACGGGTAAGGCTCGACCTCCGCGCAGATGCCCTGGTGTTCGGGCGACCCACACAGCCGCTCGATCTCCGCCCCGGCGACACCGTCCTCCTCCGACCAGACGCGGAGAACCCGGCGGCGCCCCCGCCCCGCCTCCCGCACCGGGTTACGGCCGTAGACGATCAATCGCGGCGCACGAGCTGTGGGCCGTCGGGGGTGTCGCGCACCTCGAAACCCATCTCGCCCAGGCGGTTGCGGAGGCGGTCGGCGCGCTCGTAGTCGCCGCCGGCCCGGGCCTCCTGGCGCTCGGCCGCCAGCCGCTCGGCCTCCTCGTCCGGGCCGGCCTGCTCCTCGGTGAGGCCCTCGAGGCCGAAGGCGTACAGCATCTCGGGCAGACGCCCCGGGCCCAGGCGCTCACGCGCGTCGAGACGCCTGTTTCCCTCCTGTATCCAGTCGAACAGGACGGCCCGGGCGGCCGGCGTGTTGAAGTCGTCCGCAAGGGCGTCGAAGAAGCGCTCCGCGTAGTCGTCGAGCTCGGGCGCCGCAGGGGCGTCGGGGTCGAGCCGCATCCAGAAGTTGCGCACGCGCTCCACCGCGGCGCGGGCGTCCGCGAGGGCGTCCTCGGAGTAGACCAGCGGCTGCCGGTAGTGGCCGCCGGCGAAGTACATGACGAGGGCGTCGCGCCCGTACTCGTCCAGGGCGGCGTGCAGCAGGTGGATGTTGCCCACCGACTTGGCCATCTTCTCCGCTCCCATCTGGACCATGCCGTTGTGCATCCAGATGCGGGCCAGGGGCTGGCCGCGGGCGGCCTCGGTCTGGGCGATCTCGTTCTCGTGGTGCGGGAAGACGAGGTCGGAGCCGCCGCCGTGGATCTCGAAGTCGACGCCCAGGATCTCCTCGGCCATGGCCGAGCACTCGATGTGCCAGCCGGGGCGGCCCTCGCCCCAGGGCGCCTGCCAGGAGGTGTCCTCGCCCTCCTTCGTCGCCTTCCACAGGGCGAAGTCCTGCGGACTCTCCTTGAGCTCGGCGGCGTCGTCGCCTTCCCCCTGTTGCATCTCCTCGACCGGCCTGTTCGAGAGCTTGCCGTAGCCGTCGAAGCTCGCCACCCGGAAGTAGACGTCGCCGCCGGCGGCGTAGGCGTGGCCGGATTCGATCAGGGACCCGATGAGCTCGACTATCGGCCCGATCGTCTCGCTCGCCTTCGGCTCGGCATCGGGACGGCCGAGCCCGAGCCGGTCGGTGTCCTCGAGGTAGGCGCCGGTCATGCGCTCTGCGAGCTCGGCGCTCGGCACGCCGGCATCGCGCGCCGCGTCGTAGATCTTGTCGTTCACGTCGGTGACGTTCTCCACGAGGGTCACGTCGTAGCCCTCGTGCTCCAGGAAGCGCTTGAGCAGGGCGAAGACCACGAACGGGCGGGCGTTGCCGACGTGGACCCGGCTGTACACCGTCGGCCCGCAGGCGTAGATCCCGACCCGTCCCGGCTCGCGCGGCTCGAGCGCCCGCGACCCCTTGCTGAGCGTGTCGTGGATCTCGACCTCGCGCACGTCAGGACACCGGGGGCCGGCGGTCGGCCCATGGCCGCTCAGCCTCCATCTGCGCCGCCAGCGACAGCAGGGTCGGCTCGTCGTCGGGACGACCGACCAGTTGCACACCGATGGGGAGCCCGTCATCGCTGAAGCCACCCGGCACGGACGCGGCCGGCTGGCCAGTGTGGTTCCAGGGGATGCAATAGGGGTAGACGCGAGCCAACAGGACCAGCGTCCTGAGCCCGCTCAGACCCTCCCACTGACCCGCCCGTACCGGCGGGCGGGAGGAGATCGGCGTGAGCAGCACGTCGTAGGCGTCGAAGATGCGCAGTCGCTCGAGATCGGCGGCGTCACTAGCGATCGCCTGGCGCAGGACCGAGTCCGGGATGAACGATCCCATCCGGACGAACCCGCGCGTCCTCCGGGACAGCCGCCCGGGCCGCGGCACCGTCCGCCCCTCGTCCGCGATGCCGCGCAGGAAGCGGACCGTGCTCCTGTTGCCAAGCGTGCCGTAAGCGGGGTCGCGCCGCTCAACCGTGTGCCCCAGGGAGCGCAGCAGGTCGGCCGTCTCCTCGACCACCGCCTTGACCTGGGGGTCGACGAGGGTCGGGAAGCTCGGGCGCGTGGAGACGGCGATCCGCAGCTTCCCGGGCGGGCTGGCGGCGGCCTCCACGTAGGGGCGGGGGGGCGGCGAAGGCGTGTGGGCGTCGCCGGCCGCCGGTCCGGCGGCGATGTCCAGCACCAGCGCGGTGTCGGCCACGCTGCGGGTCTCGAAGCCCACGACGCTGAGGCCGTTCCAGTGCTCGCTGTCGGGCCCGAGGCTGACCCGCCCCCGCTGTGGCTTGAGGCCGAAGAGGCGGCAGTTGGCGGCGGGAATGCGGATCGACCCGCCGCCGTCCGAGGCGGTCGCCGCGGGGACCATCCCGGCGGCCACCGCCGCGGCGCTGCCGCCGCTCGAGCCGCCCGGGCTCCTGTCGGTGTTCCACGGGTTCCGCGTGAAGCCGAAGGCGGGGCCTTCGGTGTCGCCGATGATCGCGAGCTCGGGAGCGTTGGTCTTGCCGATGACCACGGCGCCGGCCTCGCGGAGCCTGCGCACGAGCTCCGAGTCGTCCGCGGCCGGCGC
>Ga0126312_10001381_pt1 | contig 15878 bp, 15 predicted proteins | sample Plot104A_FD_92537 | JGI IMG/M metagenome (GOLD analysis project Ga0126312, IMG submission 92537) | Serpentine soil microbial communities from UC McLaughlin Reserve, CA, USA - Plot104A | ecosystem: Environmental > Terrestrial > Soil > Grasslands | place: USA: UC McLaughlin Reserve, Lake County... | reverse complement strand
GGTAGCACATGCGTGCAGTTCGTAGACCGTGGGGAATTGATCGTGCGGATTCCGTATCAGCCCGTCAGCAAGAAGAAAGCTGACTACTTCTCCTTCACGTAGGTGCCTGGGGCGCCCTCTAGCGGTCGATAGTTCTCGCTGCCCGTATCCGGGGGAGTGACCATCGCCCCCGAGTGGGCAGCGAGCCACTTGCTCCAGTCTTCCCACCAGGAGCCTTCGTGCTCCTTCGCGTTCTCGCGCCACTCTGCGGGGGTATCGAAGGCGCCGCCGTTCTCGGTGGCCCAGTAGCGGCCCTTGCCCTTGGAGGGAGGGTTGATCATACCCGCTATGTGGCCCGAGTTGGCGAGGGTGAAGCGGGTGGTGCCGTTCGCGAGTTTGGAGATCTTCCACGCCGAGGCCCAGGGGACGATGTGGTCTCTTTCGGCCCCGACGGCGTAGATATCGCCCTCGATCTTGCCGAGATCTATGGGACGGCCCTTTATCTCTACCTTGCCAGGCTTTATCAGGTTGTTCTCAAGGTAGGTGTTGCGCAGGTAGAAGCTGTGGGCGTCGCGGGCCATGCGCGTGCCGTCCGAGTTCCAGTACAGGAGGTCGAAGGCAGGAGGCTTCTGGCCGAGCAGGTAATTGTTGACTACGTTGGACCAGATCAGATCGTTCGAGCGGAGCAAGTTGAACATGTTGGCCATCTTGCGGTTGTCGAGATAGCCGCGCTCCAGCATCTGCTGCTCCATGAACTCTATCTGCGGCTCGTCTATAAACACCCCCGTGTCCCCCACCTCGGTGAAGTCGTGCAACGCGACCATGAACGTAGGTGGCCCGAAGGGGTTCTCGTCTTCGCCGGCTGCGAGCCAGGAGAGCAAGATCGCGAGCAGAGTACCCCCCACGCAATATCCCACGGGGTTGACCTTCTCGGAACCGGTGATGTCCCTCACGACCTCGGTCGCGGCGAGCGGTCCCTTCGTCATGTAGTCGTCGAACTTCGTGTCCTCCATCGACGCGTCCGGGTTCTTCCAGGAGATCATGAACACCGTGTGGCCCTCGTCCACCAGGTACTTTACGAAGCTGTTCTTCGGCTGCAGATCGAGGATGTAGTACTTGTTGATCCAGGGCGGTATGAACATGACGGGCGTCTCATGTACCTGCTCGGTCGTCGGCTCGTACTGGATCAACTCTATGAGCTCATTGCGGTAGACGACCTTGCCAGGGGTGATGGCCAGGTTCTCTCCCGGCTGGAAAGCGTTGGCGTCGGTCATGCTCATGCGGCCTTCTTGCAGGTCCGCGAGCAGGTTGCGGGCACCCTCGACGAGGCTGATCCCCCCGGTCTCGAAGGCCCGCTTGAGCGCGACCGGATTGGTCAGCAAATAGTTGACCGGTGCCATCGCATCCACGAACTGCTTGAGGTGGAACTTGAGGCGCCGCTGTTCGGCGGTGTCCTCGCCATCTGTCCTTTCGGCCTCCTCGAGCAGATACTCTGAGGCGAGCAAATAGGACTCCTTGAGTGTCTCGTAGAACGGGTTCTGTTCCCAGTCGGGCGCCGAGAACCGCTTGTCAGGACGGCCTTCCTCGTCCTCCTGCGGCGTCTCGAGACCCCAAAAGCGGTTGGTGGCCTCTTGCCAACTGCGCATCGTGGCGCCGAACAGTTTCGCGTTGAAGTCCGTGGCCCGCTCGATGGCGCGTGCGGGGTCGGACATCTCGCGCGCCCAGAGGGTCTGCAACGCGCGGGTGATCTCCACCCAGTCGATGGGCAAAACGTTCTGCACCGGGTTGGCGTCCCACAGCTTCTCGAAGACGGAGAGCAAGGGGTCGTTCCGTATAGCTCCCTCGGGCAACTCCGCGGCCTCCTCTCCGGTCCTTATACCTGGCGCCATGAGCCACGGCACGCTCGCACCCGGAGTCGCCATCACAGGCCCCATGTTCTCGCGCATCCACTCAGCCCACACGTCGAACGGCGCCATCAGGATCGGAGCATCGGAACCCTGGTTGTCGGTCTTGCCTTCACTCATCGAGTCTTCCTCCTAGGAGAGATCTGCCCGGTGGCCAGCGCCGCCAGATTGTATTCGACCGTACTATTCTACCCACTGTGCTCTTCGCCCAAAAAGGGCCTGCAGCAGAGGTGTGAAACTCATCACCTCAGGATTGACCGGATCGTCGCCAGAACCTATCCTCTTCCCAGGAGGGTGCTGGTTGATGCCCCAAAATCGGAGCATGGAGGGACCTGAATGACCGTTACGTCGGAGAGAACGCACCGGGAGAAGAGGCCTGTGGACCTCATAAACGCGGATCGTCTGCTCTCGGAGGAGGAGAAACGGATCAGGGATCAGGTCCGCGCGTTCGTGGACCGTGAGGTCATTCCGGTTGCGGCTGACCACTGGGACCGGGCGCAGGTCCCTCTCGGGCTTCTCCCTGGCCTCGGCGAGCTCGGCCTGGTGGGCGGCACGCTCCCTGAGGAGTATGGCTGCGCTGGATGGAACAACGTGGCCTACGGCCTCGCGATAGCCGAGCTGGCGCGGGGGTCGGGGAGCCTGGCTACCTTCTTGCACGTCCAGAGCGGGCTCGCGATGACGGCCATCCACGAGCTGGGCTCCGAGGAGCAGAAGCAGAAGTGGCTGCCTGCGATGGCGAAGTGCGAGAAGATCGGATGCTTCGGCCTCACCGAACCAGAGGCGGGGAGCGATCCTGGATCCTTGAGTACGACCGCTGTACAGAAAAGCGGCGGCTACGTGCTGAGCGGCGAGAAGAAGTGGATCGGCAACGCCTCCTTCTCGGACGTGGCCGTGATCTGGGCCAAGACCGATGACGGTAAGATCTCCGGCTTCCTCGTCGAGACGGACGACCCAGGCTTCCATGCGGAGGTCCTTCCCCGCAAAGCCTCCCAGCGCGCTGCCTGGCAAACGCACATAACGCTGGATGATTGCCACGTTTCCGAGGCCGCCAGGTTGCCGAAAGCGGAGGGTCTCGGTTCGACGCTATCGATCCTTACGCATTCGCGCTACGGCGTAGGGTGGGACGGGCTCGGGCAGGCCGCGGACTGCTACGAAGTCGCGCTCGCTTACGCCAAGGAGCGGGAGCAGTTCGGGCAGCCCATTGCGTCGTTCCAGCTCGTCCAGCAGAAGCTCGTCGAGATGGTGAATGAGATCTCCCTCAGCCAGCTCCTCTCCATCCACGTGGGACGTCTCAAGGACGCTGGCGCACTCGACCCAGCGACGGTCTCGTTGTTCAAGCTGAACAACGTCGCCAAGGCGCGCCAGATCGCGGCCGCGGCCCGCGACGTACTCGGCGGCAACGGCATCCTCCTCGACTACCGCGTGATGGAGCACATGGCGGATATCGAGGGCGTCTACACCTACGAGGGCACCAACGACGTCAACACCCTCATAGTGGGCCAGGCCATAACCGGCCATCGCGCCTTCTCCCCTCGCCCTCCGCAACGTGCCGAGGAGAAAACAGAGTAGATAGGGTAAGGCCCTCGTTGTTGTTCACCAACGCGATAGATTATTCTGGTATGCGATGTGCGGGTAGAGATGAGATAGCCGGCTACTCCAAGGCGTAATGGCGATGAACGAGAAGTTGGTTCTGGCTCTCAGGGATGGGGTCTGCGTACCGGTGCGGCAGATTCGGGCTGATGATGCTGCGGCTTTGCAGCGGCTCGTCGGGCGGTCGAGCGACCGGTCCGTAGAGTTGCGGTTCTTCGGACCGTTGAAAGAGCTCTCCGACGAGATGGCCGAACGGTTCGCCGACGTCGACGGCGAGGATCGCTATGCGCTGGTGGCTCTGGATCCCGAGGCCCCTGATGAGATCGTCGGGGTCGTGCGTTACGAGCGGGAAGGGGACACTGCCAGGGCCGAGTATGCGGCGCTCATCGAAGATAGGTTTCAGCATCGGGGGCTCGGGATCGGGTTGACGCGGCGCCTGGTCGAAGCCGCCCGCCAGAACAGCATCAGGCGCCTCTTCGCCATGGTCATGCGGGAGAACGCCGGGATGTTGAGCCTGCTGAGGAGCCTGGATCTCCCGGAGCGCATCCACTGGCAGGACGGCGCCGAGCACATCGAGATAGATCTCGAACCAGGCACCGAGACTCGAGACGACGCCTAGAATCTCTCGGTAGCCTTACCAATACTCCGACAGGAAGAAGATGCTGCTAACTATCACCAGTATCCATCCACCCGCCACGGATCTCGGCTATCTCTTGCACAAGGATCCCAGTCGGTGCCAAACCTTCGAGCTTCCCTTCGGGATGGCCCACGTGTTCTACCCTGAGGCTTCCGATAGCCGCTGCACGGTTGCGATGCTGCTCGAGATCGACCCGGTCGGGTTTATCAGGAGGCAGGGTAAGACGTTGCGGGAGTACGTCAACGACCGACCCTACGCGGCCTCCTCGTTTCTAAGCGTCGCGATCTCGCGGGTCTTAGGCACGGCGATGCGTGGTAAGAGGACTCGGAACCAAGCGATACCTCGCCCTAAGAGAGTTCGCCCTGGGCGTGGAGGCCCTGGAGAGATTCGTCCGCCGCGCACCGCCCACAGGGTCCACGAATGCGTCTTCGGCGTGCTGGCCCTGGAGAGTGAACCGGTAGATCCAAGACTGTAGTTTGCAAAGAGGTTGAAAACCTCTTTGCAAGCATTTCAGCCTGTCAGCACTTCAGCTTTTTGTTTTCGAACTCGCTCTCAGCCCATCCACTTACTGGGATTCTTCCCACACCAATCGTATCGACAAGCGATAGGGCCGGGGCGTTGGGCCCCGGCCCTGGCTGACTAGCTGAAATGCTGAGAAGTCGCCTGGCGAAGCCTGGCGACGTGCTGACCTGCTGACTGCTAGGCGCGCTCGAAGATGGCGGCTATGCCCATTCCGCCGCCGATGCACAGCGTCACCAGGCCGTACTGGCCTCCTGTGCGGGCGAGGTGGTGGAGTATCTTGACGGTCAAGACGGCTCCGGTGGCCCCTATGGGGTGTCCGAGGGCCACTGCTCCGCCTACCGGGTTCATCTTCTCCTCGGGCACCTCGAGCGTGCGCTCCACGGCGATAGCGATGGAGGCGAAGGCTTCGTTCGCCTCGACGACGTCGATGTCGTCGATGGAGAGCCCGGCCTTCTTCAGGGCCAGCCTGGAGGCTGGGATCATACCCGTCCCCATAACGGAAGGGTCGACCCCGGCCACGGCCGCGGAGACCAGCCTGCCCGCCACGGGCATCCCGAGCTCCTCGGCTTTACGATCGCTGCTCACGAGCATCATGGCCGCCCCGTCGTTGATGCCCGAAGCGTTGGCGGCGGTTACCGTCCCGTCCTCCTTCTTGAAGACCGGCTTGAGCTTCTGAAGGCCTTCCACGCTGGCGTTCGGACGAATGTGCTCGTCCGCGGTGAACTGGACGGTCTCCTTCTTCTGCTTGACCTCGATGGGTACGATCTGGCCGTCGAAGAGCTCTTCTTCGTGAGCCTTGGCGGCCCGCTGATGGCTGCGCACGGCGTAGGCGTCGGAGTCCTCGCGGGTGATTCCGAACTCCTCGGCGACGTTCTCGGCCGTCACGCCCATGTGGTAGTCGTTGAAGATATCCCACAGGCCGTCGTAGACCATGTGGTCGTAGATGTCCGCCTTGGGCATCCCCATCCTGTAGCCGTAGCGGCCTTTATCCAGCAGGAAAGGCGCCCTGTCCATGTTCTCGATGCCACCGGCCATGACCACGTCGGCATCGCCGAGGGCTATCTCCTGCGCCGCGGAGACTATGGCCTGCAGTCCCGAGCCGCACATCCTGTTCAGGGTCATGCCGGGAACCTCGACGGGGAGGCCGCTCTTTATGCCGACCTGACGACCGGGGTTCATGCCCTGGCCCGCGGAGAGGATGTTACCGACTATTACCTGGTCGACCTGGTCGCCCTCGATCCCCGCTCGCGAGAGGACCTCTTTGCCGACCGTGGCCCCGAGGTCGGTCGCCGGCGTATCCTTGAGCGAACCACCGAAAGTCCCTATACCCGTCCTGAGGGGTGTCGAGATGATTATCTCGCCGTTACCGTTGCCGAAGCTCACCTTTTCTCCTTCCGTCTACGCTTGTCTAGAGGATACATCACAAGACGAGGCCCAGACCATGCGGCCCGGGCCTCTCTTTACACACTTCAGAGCCTTACCCTTCGATTACTGGTTCGCCCTGCGCTGCGCCTCGTCCAGGTTGCCCCTGTAGTAGGCGAACATGGAGTTCAAAAAGTCCATGTAGGCGTTCACCGACTCCTGGGCCAGCGCCTGGGAGGCCTCCTGCTGCTTGCGCTGTTGCTCGATCAGGTCCTCAGAGAGGGCCCTGTTGCCCTCGGCCTGGGTCCTCAGGTTGTTGATAACGCCGTTGAAGAAGTCCTGCGTCAACTGGGCGTTGAGCTCCTGGGCCGAGACAGAGCGATCTGCTATCGACTGGTAGGATTCCTTCAGCGCATCAGCGAACTTCTCCGCCGCTTCGTTGACCTGTCGCTCCTGTTTCTGATCCATGATCTCACTTCCTCTTTCTCCGTCTACGTACTGATCGTTACCCGATATCAGGGGCGCAAAACATCAACGTAAAGGAAAGGGGCGGACCCGAAAGCCCGCCCCGAAAACCTCTATGCTGGCGCTGCGCCCTACCTGGTGGCCTTCCTCGCTGCCTCCATGCCCTCCTTGTAGTAGGCGAAGGGCGCGTAGGCGAGGTCCATGTAGGCGTCGATGGACTGCTCGACGAGGGTCTGGTAGGCCTCGCGCTGATCCTCGGCGCGCTCGAAGAGCTCGCCTATGACATTGCGGTTGCTCTCCGCCTGATAGCGGAGCTCCTTGATGGTGCCGTCCACCATCCCCTGCGCGAACCTGACGTTCCGCTCCTGGAGGCCCACCGCGTGATCCAGAACCGTCTGATAGGAATCCCGCGTACTCTCAGCGAGCCTCTCCATAGCCCTGTTGGTCTTCTGCGTAGTAGCCATCTTTGTCTCCTTTCTCGCGTAAGACGCGAACTACTCGCTACGCTCTTCGTCTGACTTCTCCCGCAACGGTCTACCCGTGTACAGCCGGAAGAAGTTGTCCATGGTGTGCTGGTACTGCTCCAGCGACTTGGCCCAGAAGTCGAGGTATGACCTTCCCGCATCCGTGATGGTGTACATCCGGCGCGCCGGTCCACCCCGCGAGGTCTCCCAACTGGACTCGACGATGCCGTCTTTCTCCATCTGCCTGAGCGTCCTGTACAGCGTTCCAGGGTTCATCGCCTCGAACCCGAAAGCCGAGGCCCGCTCCATGAGCTCGTACCCATAGGAGTTCCACTCCCGCAGAGAGAGCAGGATCACAGGCACCAGCCAGTTCCTCGGCCGCGCCTCAACCCCACGAAACTCTCGCTCCCTGCCTCCTGCCTCGCGCTCCTGATCTTCGTTGTTCATGACTCTCTCTTCCATAACCTATATGCATTTTACATATATGTATCGATCTGTCAAGGTTGGAGGGGCCTCTGGTCAGTAGACATCCTATTCATCATCGAGAACACCGACTCGATGTTAGATCTCCTACAGCGGCGCTCCGAGAATACCTGTCTATCGAACATAAATACGCAGTACATCTTAGCCCATCTTGGGTCATATTTCGGGATCGCTGGTGGCAGGAGGCGCAGTGGATTTTCGCTTGCGCGGGAATGACGACAGAGAGAGAGGTGGCAGGATCGCGTCTGCGCTCTGGGATGAGGGCTCGCCTCGTGGCGCGATAGATATGTCCATAAGAATTACATCGAAAGGTGCATGACTGACCCTGCGGATAGATGTAACCTAGACTCGCTCCGTGTCACACGGAGGGGGGAACCGGCGTCCGTGGCTCCTTTCCCATTCTCCAACCATCACCTCACACGGACGCCGATGCAATCTCTACAAGCACCGGTACGTGGTGCTGGAGCACTTCGGACTCTGTGATACCAAGTCCTGGTAAAAGCCGACGCGCCGTCGCGCACGGACCTCCCGCTGGTGTATTCCCGCTTGTGCGGGAATGACATATGGGAGTACCCCTCTGGCAGCACGGTCCGGATTTGCTGAGCTACCAAGGCGGTAAACATCGCTTGCTCCGGTCCGCATCTGTTTTCAGAGAGATCCTGTGGCCCGATACCTGTAACCCGAAGCCTGCGTACCCGAATTTACGTGCAAATGGTACCTAGTTTGCTTCTGATTTCTGCAGTCAATAAACTCCATTTCACAGACGAGCGGGAAAAGGAGGATAGCGTGGGCACCTTGAAAGAAGCCGTTGTCGTCGTGACCGGCGCGAGCAGAGGTCTGGGCAGGGCCATAGCGCAGGAGTTGGCGGACGGAGGGGCCAAAGTCGTCGTCAACTACTCCCGGAGCCAGGAGCCCGCCGAGGAGTTGGTCGAACAGATCTCGCAGAGCGGCGGAGAAGCTATCGCGGTGCAGGCCGACGTCTCGGACGCCGAGCAGGCCCAGAAGCTTGTAGATCAGGCGATAGATAAGTTCAACAGGATAGACGTCCTGATCAACAACGCGGGGATCAACATAGACCGTACCCTCGCGAAGCTCTCCGTTGACGACTGGGACAAGGTCATCCAGGTAGATCTCAATAGCGCCTTCTACACGGTCCACGCGGCTCTGCCACACATGAGGGACCAGGGCGGGGGCAAGATCATCAACATGAGCTCCTTCGTCGGCGAGGCCGGCAACATAGGCCAGGCCAACTACTCGGCGGCCAAGGCCGGGCTGCTCGGCTTCACCAAGACGGCCGCCCAGGAACTAGCCCGGTTCGGGATCACCGTCAACGCCCTCTGTCCCGGATTCATCGAGACCGACATGGTGGCCAACATCCCCGAGGAAGCCCAACAGAAACTCCGCAATCAAGTGCCCCTCGGCCGCTTCGGCAAGCCGGAAGAGGTCGCCAGGGCCGTCCGCTACTTGATCGAAGACGGGGACTACATCACTGGCCAGTCTATCGATATAAACGGCGGTATCTACATCAGGACGTAGTGGAAGGAGATCGGCCACATCTAGCGCCCCGCCAGCAGGGGCTAGCGTACCGGGACCTGTGACCCAGCAGAGAGCCGGATCAACCCAGAACACATACGATTCGGCCGGATAGCCTGTGCATCCAACGGTGTACCTATCTGTTCTGGACACATACGTTCATTTCGTATACAATTACGTATCATGCAACAAAGGCCACACCTTTCGGGGTGTGGCCCGTAGTATGTAGCTACCGAGAGAGGTGGACTATTGAGGCTTGACGGACGTACGGCGGTTGTGACGGGCGCTGCGCGCGGCATCGGGGCTGCCGAGGCCATCCGGCTGGCGCAGGAGGGGGCGAACGTAGCGGTCTTGGATCTCTCGGCTGAGGCTTGCCAGGAGACTGTGGAGGCCGTTGAGGCGGTAGGGGCCGAGGCGATCGCGATCGCCTGCGACGTATCGAGTGCGCAGCAGGTCGAGAAGGCCTTCGAGGAGATCGCCCACCGCTTTGGGCGGATCGACATTCTCGTCAACAACGCCGGGCTGTTGCGCGACAACCTCTCATTCAAGATGAGCGAGGAAGACTGGGACAAGGTGCTCGACGTGCACCTCAAGGGCAGTTTCCTCTGTTCGAAGGCTGCGCAGAAGTACATGGTCGACCAGGAGTACGGCAAGATCGTGATGACCAGTTCCATCGTGGCTCTGGGGAACAGGGGACAGGCCAACTACTCTGCGGCCAAGGCCGGCCTTCAGGCGCTCGCGCGGACGCTGGCGCTCGAGCTCGGGCGTTTCAACATCAACGTCAATGCTGTGGCTCCCGGTTGGATCGAGACCGAGATGACCAAGGAGGCGGCTGAGCGGGTCGGGATGACCATGGAGGAGATGAAGGAGCGCTTCGCCAAGAACATCCCCCTCAAGCGCTTCGGTAGGGTCGATGACATAGCGAACGTCGTCGCCTTCCTCGTCTCGGACGACGCCTCGTATATCAGTGGAGAGACGATCTACGTTGCCGGCGGCCCTTCGAGTTCCGTGATCTAGAGCTAGTCAGCATTTCAGCTTGTCAGCACGGCGGCTTTGCCGCCTCCTCAGCCAGTCAGCTTTTTATTGCTGAAATGCTGAAGTGCTGACAAGCGAAGGCGCTAGCCTGAGCGTGCTGAAATGCTGACTAGCTGAAGTGCTTTAACGGAATGCGGGGATGCCTGTGATGGCGTTACCGAGGATTAGGGTGTGCACCTCGTCCGTGCCTTCGTAGGTCCTTACGCTCTCCAGGTTGCTCATGTGGCGCATGGGGGGATAGTCGAGCGTGACGCCGTTGCCGCCGAAGACGGTGCGGGCTTCGCGCGCTATCTCTATGGCCTCCCTGACGTTGTTTAGCTTGCCGAAGCTTATGTGTTCAGGCCAGAGCATACCCCTATCCTTCATCCTGCCTATATGGAGCGCGAGGAGGGTCCCCTTGCCGACCTCGATAAGCATGTTCGCTAGCTTCTGCTGCACGAGCTGGAAGGAGGCTATGGGACGTCCGAACTGCTCCCTTTCCCTGGCGTAGGCCAGCGCTGATTCGTAGCAGTCTCGCGCCGCCCCCATAGCACCCCAGATGATGCCGTATCTCGCCTCGTTGAGGCAGGCGAACGGCCCGCCGAGACCCTTCGCTTCGGGCAACATGGCGTTCTCGGGGAGGCGGACGTCTTCGAGCCTTATGTCGCACTGGATCGAAGCCCGCATCGAGAGCTTGGGGGTTATGTCCTTCGCAGAGAAACCGCCCGAGTCCGTCGGGACGAGGAAGCCGCGGACGGGGTTCTTCTCTTCGTCCGTGCGCGCCCAGACGACGGCGACGTCGGCGATGGTGGCCAGTCCGATCCAACGCTTTTCGCCGTTCAAGATCCAGCCGGAGCCATCCCTCCTGGCGAAGGTCTGCATGCTCGCCGGGTCGGAGCCCGCCGTCGGCTCGGTGAGGCCGAAGCAGCCGATCTTCTCCCCCCTCGCCATCGGCGGCAGCCACTCCCGTTTCTGCTGTTCGGAGCCGAACTTGTGGATGGCGCTCATGGCGAGCGAGCCCTGCACGCTCACGAAAGTCCTGAGGCCTGAGTCGCCGGCCTCGAGCTCCATGCAAGCCAGGCCGTACTCGACGGCGCTCCTGCCTGCGCACCCGTAGCCGGAGAGGTGCATACCCAGAAGGCCCAGATCGGCGAACTCGGGTACGATCTCCTTCGGGAAGACGGCCTCGTCGTACCACTCCTCGATGGTTGGTTTGATCTTCTCGTGAACAAAGGACCGGACCCTCTCCCTGACGCTTATCTCCTCCTCGGAGAGGTGAGCGTCGATGTTCAGGAAATCAGTCGCATCGGGGCGGGTAGAGGAGCCTGCATCCGTGTTTCTTCCGGCCTGGGTTACAGTCATCTTCTCACCTCTCTGGGAGCCTCACTCTCGACCCGGATTATTCCACAGCACACATCTTGGCGTTGCGAAGTGAGCACGCCGCCGCTTGTCAGCACTTCAGCGGTCAGCATTTCAGGAAGGCGTGAGGGTAGTAGCCACCGTGCGCAAAGCAGTACGCTCACCGCGGCGTTTCGCTTAGCGAGCGTGAGAGACGCCGTGCGAGGAAGAGCTGACCGCTGAAAGCGACCGAAGGGAGCGTGCTGAGACGGCGCCAGGCGAAGCCGGGCGCCGTGCTGACAAGCTGAGGCCGTCGGGCCGAAGCGCGCTTACTTGCGCTACACTGGCCGCATGGAAGAAGGCCGGAGGTTGCCGCTCGAAGGCGTTAAGGTCCTTGACCTCTCGCGGGTCCTGGCCGGACCTTACGCGACGATGGTGCTCGGTGACCTCGGCGCCGACGTCCTGAAGGTCGAGCACCCCGAGCGGGGGGACGACACCCGCCACTGGGGTCCGCCCTTCGCCGGCGGTGAGGAACACGGTGAGTCGGCGTACTTCCTCTCCGTCAACCGGAACAAGCGTTCGATCGGGGTCGACCTCAAGGATCAAGAAGGGCTGGAGCGGGTCAAGACGCTCGCGGCGGAGGCCGACGTCGTGATCGAAAACTGGAGGCGCGGCGCGCTCGAAAAGCTCGGCCTCGGCTATGAAGCTCTGAGGGAGGAGAATCCCGACCTCATCTACTGCTCGATCACGGGCTTTGGGCCTGGTCCGGACGAAGACCGTCCCGGCTACGACTTCCTGGTGCAGGCCAGGGGCGGCGTCATGGGTATCACGGGTCAGCCTGGTGGCGAGCCGACGAAGGTAGGAGTCGCGATCTCGGACATAGTGTGCGGCCTTTTCGCGTCCAACGCCATGCTGGCCGCCCTCCACCGGCGCGGGGTGACCGGGGAAGGTGCGCGCATCGAGGTTCCGCTCTTCGAGACCACCCTCGGCTGGCTCGCCAACCGCGGTCAGGAGTATCTGGTAAGTGGTGAGGACACCGGCCTGATCGGAAACGCACACCCTTCCATAGTCCCCTACCAGACGTTCCACGCCTCCGACAAACCCTTTGTCGTGGCCGTCGGCAACAACACCCAGTTCGCCAATCTGTGCGAGGCGATAGGTCTTCCCGAGCTGGCCGAGGACGAGCGCTACGCGACCAACCCCGACCGCGTGGCCAACAGGGAGCACCTGATCGAGGAGCTTCAAGAAAAGTTCGGCAAGCGGTCTGCGGATGAGTGGGCGGAGGAGATCCGGGCCGCTGGCGTCCCTAGCGGCCCCGTCAACACGCTGGCCGACGTGCTCACCGACGAGCATCTTCTCGGCTCGAGCATGCTGCAGGATCTGGATCATCCCTCAGCAGGCCCCCTCAAGATGCTCGCCTCGCCCGTGATCATTGATGGCAAGCGCCCCCCTATCCGATACCCACCACCCACCCTCGGGCAGCACACTGAGGAAGGATGGCATCGATAGTCTGACCGAACGCTGAAAGGGCGAACGGTGGTCAAGGCTCCAAACTTCGAGGTCTACGCCACAAGGTACGCTTATCGAGAGGCACGCCGGGGCGAGCATTTCTATGGCCATGATCCGCACGATGATCCCATGCCGATGGACTACTTCGTGTGGGCCGCGGTGTCTTCAGAGCACACGGTGGTCATTGACACAGGCTTTACCGCCGAGGTAGCGGCGCGCCGGGGAAGGGAGTATCTCCGCCGGCCTGCTGAAGGTCTGAAGGCGCTCGGCATCGATTGCGCGCGGGTGCCCCACGTAATCCTCACCCACCTTCACTACGACCACGTTGGGAACCTAGAAGATTTCCCGGCAGCCACGTTCGTCGTTCAGGAAGAGGAGATGGCGTTCTGGACCGGCCGTTACGCCGGTAAGGCGCAGTTCCGTACCCTGATCGAAACCAACGACGTGTTGTACCTCGTACGCGAAAACTTCAGGGGCAGGTTGCGCTTCGTGGCTGGTAGCCAGGAGATCGTGCCGGGGGTAGAAGTCCACCGTACCGGCGGACACTCGGCGGGCCTGCAAGTAGTGCGGGTGAAGACCGGACGGGGTAGCGTCGTACTCGCCTCCGACGCGACCCATTTCTACACGAACATAGAAGAAGATCGTCCCTACAGCATCGTGTCCGACCTAGCACAGATGTACGATGCCTTCGACCTCGTTCGTTCTCTGGCTGACTCCCCGGATCACGTGGTGCCTGGACACGACCCGCTCGTCATGCAACGGTTCCTACCCGCGAGAGAAGGATTGGAGGGCGTGGCGGTTCGTATCGCCTGAGGCTGGAAGGTCCGACAGGTCCTAGCCGGCTCCGGAGTCGTGTGCTTCGACGGACGGTTCGATGCCCTCGGCATCGACCACCTCCCGCCAGGCCTCGAACCCTTCCTGAAATGCGACGACCCCCGCCTCGGGCAGGGAGATCTCGATGGCCTCGAGGATCTCCTCTTTAGAGAGGCCGAGATCCAGGGCCACCCGTATGTGACTCTGGATGTGCCCCTTGCTCGCCCGCATTGCCGTCAGGCTGGCGATAAAGATGAGCTCCTTTGTTTTGCGGTCGAGGCGACGCTCCTTGAGATAAGCCGCGTCGACGAGACCGTTGGCCGCCTGCAGGACGTCGAAATCGTGGCGGGCCATCACCTTGTGATAGTCGAGTACGTAGCCTCGCTTGCGGACCATCTCGTCAACGTAGGCCTGCTTCTCTTCCCCTGTCGCCATTTTTCTCCTTTCCACGTTCATGGCTCAAGTGCCTTCTTCCGGCAGGATTTCTCGTAGGATCGGCAGCAGATACCGCCTGAAGAGTGGATAGTTTTCGGCCGCTACCATCTCCGAGCCGTTCACGTCGGGCATGACGGACCAGTCGGTAAAGCGGCCTTCGATCTTGCTTGCCGCCTCCAAACCTATTACGGCCCCGACCTCGGAGCCGTGCCTGCGCGCCAGCTCGAGCACGATGGCGCCGCCCATGGAGCATCCGAGAACGACGGGATGCTCGAGGCCCAGCGCGCGAACGAACGCCATGACCGTGTCGGCATAGACCCTGGTGGTGAGCAGGTACTCTTTCTTCCACCAGGCCCCGGGCGGCATCGACCGGCCGTGGTAGGGAAGATCGAAGGCGATCACACGCCACCGCGACGCGACCTCCACGTCGCAGAGCAGCTCCCTGTATTGCCTGGAGTCGGCGCCCGCCGTGTGCAGGCACACCAGCGGCCTACCCCCGCCAGCTTCCTCGAAGTAGATGCGGGAGCGGCCCCACGCTGTACCGAGGTGTACGTAACGTCCCGTTATCGGTTCGAACTCGGGCACGACTATCACCTATCCGGCGCGCGATCTCGAAGAGCCTTCCCAGGGCGCGCAGGTGGCGCACGAAGGTCTTGCGGTCGCCTTCTATGGAGAACGAAGGGACTCGGCTGTTAATCGCGAGAAGGTCGGAGTAGAACGGCGGGGGCGTCGGCTGGAGGAAGGTTCGCCAGTCCTCGCGTGTTCCACGCAGCGTCACGCTCCACGAAGAACCGATATCGGGATCGAAGATAACCTCCGAGATCCTGCCTTCCCGCAGGCGGAGCACGATCATTTCTTTGTCTACGGCGAAGGCGAGGTCCAGCGTGCACCAACGCCCGATAACCGCCAGCTCGTCGTCCGCGGCCGCAGCGCCGCGAAGGGCTTCGAACCAGCCCGCTTCGGGGAAGGGCGCCGGGACGCTCCCATGCCCGTTCATCCGGGAGTCACGGCTTTTCGTTTCCCCCTTCGCCGAGCAGATCTTCGAGGAAGGCGAAGATCGCCGTGTGATTCTTCTGGCCGTACCCTTGGGCCATGGCGATCTGCCAGATCTGGGCAAGGGCATAGCCTACAGGCATGGGAGACTCCATCTCCGCAGCCGCTTCGAGGGCGATCTTCAGGTCTTTGTTCATCAGGCCGAGGGCGAATCCGTCGTCGAAGGCGCGGTTGAGTATGTAGCGAGGAAACTTGACCTCGGTGGAGTAGCTGCGCCCGTTGCTCGCGTTGATGATCTCCACGAACTTCTCCGGTGCAACCCCGCCTTTCTGCGCCACGAGCGTAGCCTCCGCGGCGCTGGTGAGCGTCGTAGCCGAGAGCAAGTTGTTCAAAGCCTTCACGAGGTGTCCCGAGCCGTGGTCGCCCACGTAGAAGATCTCGTCTGCGAACGATTGGAGTACCTCGCGACACTTGTCGTAGACCTCTGGTTTTCCTCCGACCATGACCGCGAGAGCCCCTTCTCTAGCGCGCAGGACACCACCGCTGACCGGGGCGTCGAGCATATCGATTCCTCTCGCTGCAAGCCGCTTTGCGATGCTCCGCGTCGAAGAAGGCTTCGAACTGGACGTGTCGATCAGAGTCCTGCCGGAGAGTCCGACTTGCAATCCGCCCTCTCCGAAGACGACCTCTTCGACAGTATCGGAGTTCGGAAGCGACAGGAGAACCATGTCGACTCCGGAGGCCAGGGTATCCAGTGACGCGACGGGCTCCGCGGACGTATCATGCAGACGCGCCAGGGCTTCGGGATCTACGTCGTAGATCAGGAGCTCGTACCCT
>Ga0126312_10001380_pt1 | contig 15880 bp, 16 predicted proteins | sample Plot104A_FD_92537 | JGI IMG/M metagenome (GOLD analysis project Ga0126312, IMG submission 92537) | Serpentine soil microbial communities from UC McLaughlin Reserve, CA, USA - Plot104A | ecosystem: Environmental > Terrestrial > Soil > Grasslands | place: USA: UC McLaughlin Reserve, Lake County... | reverse complement strand
TGCAGGCGGCGATGACCGCCGTCGACGGCGACGTCGTGGCGATCCACGATGCCGCCCGCCCCCTCGTCACCGCCGGGCTGATCGACGAACTCGTCGAAGCGCTCGCGGCGCGGCCGGAGGCCGCCGGCGTCATCGCGGCGACGCCCCTTACCGACACCGTGAAGCGCGCCATGGAGCCGCGGCGCGCCGACGGCCCCCCTTCGGGCGGCGCGGCCGAGGTGGCCCGGACCGAGAGCCGCGACCACCTGTGGGCGGCGCAGACGCCGCAGGTGTTCCGTGCGGATGTTCTGCGCGCCGCCCTTGCGGCGGGCCCCGACCGGATCGCGGCCGCAACCGACGAGTCGACCCTGGTGGAGGAGGCCGGGGGCACCGTCCTCATCCACCCTTCGCCGGCGGCGAACCTGAAGGTCACCACGCCCCACGACCTCGAGATCGGGGAGCTGCTGCTGGCCATGCGGCCGTAGGCCTATCCCAGGGCCTCGAGGTCCTCGTCCGTCAACGCGAGGTCGAGGGCCGCCAGGTTCTCGTTGAGGTGCTCGAGCGAGAGCGTGCCGGGGATTGGCGCCACCACGGGTGAGCGGGCGAGCAGCCACGCGAGCTTGACCTGGTTGGGCGCCGCGCCATGTCGATCGGCGATCTGGTCAACGGCCTCACTGTCGCCGTGGAGGGGATAGAACGGCACGAACACGATCCCCTCCGTCTCGCAGTGATCGATGACCTCGTCCCATTTGCGCTCGGCGAGGTTGAATTCGTTCTGGACCGCACCGATCGGCACCACGCTCTGGGCCCGCTCGATCTGCTCCACCGAGACCTCCGACAGGCCGACGTGGTGGATCCTGCCGGCGTCCACGAACTCCTTCAGCACGCCGGCCGACTCCTCGAGCGGGATCTCGGGATGCACACGGTGCAGGTAGTAGAGGCTGATCCGGTCCGTCTGCAGGCGCTCGAAGCTCTCCTCGACCTGGGAGCGGAGCTCGGCGAGTGACGTCTTCCGGTAGCCGGCCTTCGTCGCGACGACGAGGCCCTCCGGAAACGGTGCGAGCGTCGCGCCGATGGTTCGCTCGCTCTCGCCATCGGTGTAGACGTGCGCCGTGTCGATGAAGTTGACGCCGGCCTCGGTGGCGCCGGAAACGAAGGACCGGTTCTCGGGCGTGTCGGTTAGCCGATTGGACCCAAGGCCGATGCGGACGATCTCACGGTCGGCGATGGTGACGGTCCGGGTGCGTTGAGCCTGCGTCATGGGACGCGTCTACCCCGGATCACGCAGAAAAACGGCCTAGCGCTTCGCCAGCACCCATACCAGCGCGATCGCGAACGCGATCTGGCCGAACGCCAGCGCGGTGCCGAAGTTGGCGGCCCCGGCCGCCGCGGCCACCGCCGCCCCGAGCGCGAAGGCGCCGAGGACGGCTGCGAGGTCGGTGAGGGTCTGGGACCGGGTCACGCTTGCGGCCGCTCGTAGCTGCCGGTGTCGGGCCGCTCGTAGGTCGCGCTGCCGGCGCGGCGACTGCGCCCAAGCGGCAGCCCCGCCGCCTCGCGTGCCTCATGGTGAAGGTGCTTCTTCCGGCGCCGCAGATAGAGACGACGCTGGACGTAGAGGGTGCCCATGCTCGCGAGGAAGATCGCGCTGAGGTTGAGTGCCAGCTGCTCCATGGCGCCGACCCACTCCTCGCCGTCCCCGAGTGCGGCGGCGACGCCGATGTTGGCGGCGGCGGGAATGGTCGTCACCGAGATGAGCACCCCAACCAGCGCGCCGGACTTCGCGCTGGTCAGCGACAGGACCCCCGCCATGCCGGCGAAGAAGGCGACCATCAGGCTGAACTCGTCCGGATTCGCGATGAAATCCGTGAACGGGTGTCCCTCCTGCGAGAAGTCGGAGGGGATCAGCCCGGTCAGGTCGAGCAGCAGCGTGAACAGGAAGGCCACGCTGATCCCGAGGACGAATCCGACCGCGAGCGCTGCGAACGACCGTCGTGCGAGGCCGATCTGCCGCTGGACGGCCGCGACGGAGAGGGCGGCGATCGGGCCGAACTCCGGCCCGACGACCATTGCGCCGATGATCAGGATCAGCTGGTCGGTCAGGATCCCGACCGCCGCGATCAGCATCGCGAGCACCATGAACGCGAGGAAGCTGGCCGACAGCTCGACGTTCTCGGAGGTCCGCGACTCGACCTCCTCCCAGACGACCGCGTCCGAGGGGAGCCCCGGGGCGGCCTCCTCCGCTCGCCGCGCCGCCTCGGATATCTGCGAGTCGATGTCCTCCATCGCGATCGAGCCCTCGCGATGGATGTCGAGCTCCTTGAGGTCGGAGACGATCACGCTCGCGTCCTCGCGCGTGACGTCGCAGAGGATCACGTCGCCCTGGGGGCGGTGGGCGGCCCGCTCCAGGAAGATCAGGTTGCACACCGAGGGGGTGTTCTCGAGCAGGTCGAGAGCGTGCCCTGACTGGTGGCTCGGGACCACGATCCGCAGGTGGACCACGTCGCTAGCGTACTCGCGGTGCTGACCGACTATCACCTGCACCTGCGGCCGGACGACCTCCAGGCGAGGCAGGAGGAGTTCTTCACCTCCGAGAACGTCGACCGGTACCTCGGCGCGGCCCGCGAGGCCGGGATCGGTGAGCTCGGCGTCTCCGAGCACGTCTACCGCTTCACGGCGGCGCTGGACGTCTGGCGCCACCCCTTCTGGGTGGACAACGCCACCGACGACATCGACGCGTACTGCGAGTTCGTGCGCACGACGCCGCTGCGGCTGGGAATCGAGGCCGACCTGGTCCCGGGCGCCGAGGACCGGATCGCCTCGCTGCTCGAGGCCCGCGACTTCGACTACGTGATCGGATCCGTCCACTACGTGGGAGAGACCGCGGTCGACGACGACGCCTTCGACGTGTGGGAGGAGGAGCGCGGCGACCCCGACGCCGTCTGGTCGCGCTACTTCGCGATGGTCGCCGAGGTGGCGAAGTCCGGCCTCTTCGACGTCCTCGCCCACCCGGACCTCGTCAAGGTATGGGGCCGCGCCCGCCCGCTGCCCGACCGCGATCCGCGCTTCTACTACGAGCCGCTCGTCCAAGCCGTCGCCGACACCGGGATCGCGGTCGAGGTATCCACGGCCGGCCTGCGAAAGCCGGTCGGCGAGCTCTATCCCGCTCCGGCGCTGGCCGAGATGCTGGTCGACGCGGGCGCGGTGTTCTCGCTCTCCTCCGACGCCCACCTCCCCGAGCACGTGGGGTGGGAATACGCTGACACCGTGGACGTGATGCGCGGGTGGGGAATCGAGGAGATCGCGGTGTTCGAGGGGCGCGAGCGGCGCATGGAGCCGCTGGGATGAGCGCCCGAGTCGGGATCGGCTACGACGCGCATCGCTTCGCGGACGGCCGCCGGCTGGTGCTCGGCGGCGTCGAGATCCCCGCGGAGCGGGGCCTCGAGGGCCACAGCGACGCAGACGTGATCACCCACGCGATCATCGACGCCCTGCTCGGCGCTGCCGGCCTGGGCGACCTCGGGGGCCACTTCCCGCCCTCGGACGAGCGGTGGCGCGACGCCGCCTCGCTGGACCTGCTTCGCACTGTGATCGGCGAGCTGCATGGCAGGGTCATGAACGTCGACGCGACGGTGATCTGCGAGGCGCCGCGCCTGGCGGACCACCGCGCCGAGATGGAGCGGCTGCTGAGCGAGACCCTGGGCGCCCCGGCGAGCGTGAAGGCGACAACCAACGAGGGGATGGGCGCGATCGGCCAGGGCGAGGGGATCGCGTGTTTCGCGGTCGCGCTCGTCGACGTGGACTGATCTGCGGCAATCCGGGAATACTCTGAGGGCGTGGAACCGCTGAACCGCCTCGGAGCCCTGGGCAAGCGGATCAAGGTCGGGCCGCTCGGCCCGGTCGCGGACGTTCCCTTCAACCTCAAGACCCTCGCCGAAGCGGGCGTGATCAGGCCGGTGCGCCCCGACAAGCTGGCGCGGTCGGCGCGCGAGCTCATCCGCTACGGGGCCTCGCCCGCCGCCGGCATCGCGAGCGCGGCGATCAACCACCCGAACGAGCCGATGGTGATCGACGAGGAGGGCGAGCTGACCTTCGCCGACATCCACCGTCGAACGAACGCCCTCGCGAACGCGCTGGCCGACGAGGGGATCGAGGCGGGCCAGGGGGTGGCGATCATGGCGAGAAACCACCGGTTCTTCATCGACGCGACCCTGGCGCTCTCGAAGATCGGCGCCAACGCCCTCTATCTCAACACCGCGTTCTCCGGGCCCCAGCTCGAGGGCGTGATGGAGCGCGAGGAGCCGGTCGCCCTCGTCTACGACGAGGAGTTCCGCGAGCTCCTGGGCGAGGCCGATCCCGACATCGACGCCAAGCGCTTCGTGGCCCTCGGCGACGGCGGTGATGCGGGGCACAGGACGCTGCACGACCTGATCGACGAAGCGCCCGCGTCGGCCCCAGGGGCGCCGGACGAGGGCAGTCGCTTCATCATCCTCACCTCGGGCACCACCGGCACGCCGAAGGGCGCCCAGCGCTCGGCGCCCGACACGCTCGCGCCGCTGGCGGCGATGTTCTCGCGGATCCCCCTGCACTCGCGCGAGACCACGGTGATCGCGGCCCCGCTCTTCCACTCGTGGGGCTTCGCCCACTTCCAACTCGGGCTCGCGTTGAACTCCACCTACGTGCTACACCGCAAGTTCGACCCCGAGGAGACGCTGAAGGCGATCGAGGAGCACGAGGCGACGGCGCTGGTGGTCGTTCCCGTGATGATGCAGCGCATCCTCCAGCTTCCGCAGGAGACACTGGACAAGTACGAGCTGCCGAGCCTGCGGGTGACGGCGGCCAGCGGCTCCGCGCTGCCCGGCGACCTCGCGAAGAAGTGGATGGACACCTTCGGCGACAACCTCTACAACCTCTACGGCTCGACCGAGGTCGCCTGGGCGACCATCGCCACTCCCGAGGATCTGCGTGAGGCGCCCGGGACCGCGGGCAAGCCGCCCCGCGGGACCGTGGTGAAGATCGTCGACGACGACGGCGATGACGAGCTGCCCCAGGGCAAGACCGGCCGGGTCTTCGTCGGCAACGACATGGCCTTCGAGGGCTACACCGGCGGTGGCAACAAGGATGAGTACAAGGGCCTCCTGTCCTCGGGCGACGTTGGCCACTTCGACGAGGAGGGGCGGCTGTTCATCGACGGCCGCGACGACGAGATGATCGTCTCGGGCGGCGAGAACGTCTTCCCGCACGAGGTCGAGGATCTGATCGCGGGTCTCGGCGCGGTCAAGGAGGTCGCGGTCATCGGCGTCGACGACGACGAGTGGGGCCAGCGCCTGAAGGCGTTCATCGTCACCACGGACGGCGAGGAGCTGAGCGACGACGACGTCCGCTCCTACGTCAAGAAGAACCTGGCGGGCTACAAGGTGCCTCGCGACATCGAGTTCCTCGACTCGCTGCCCCGCAACTCGACCGGCAAGGTCCTCAAGCGCGAGCTCACCTGAAGGGCGCGGCGTTTTCGGTGGGCTGAGCGGCGGGTAACGCTCACCGATGGCAACGACCAGCGCGCAGATCCCCGGCAAGGCCACGCCGCCGTGGCTCGACGTCGAGCGGCCACCAGAGCGCCCCGCCCTCGCAGGCGAGCGCCGGGCCGACGTGGCCGTCGTGGGCGGCGGGATCATCGGCGTGACGACCGCGCTGCGCCTCGCCCGGGAGGGCGTCGACGTGGTCCTCCTCGAGGGCGGCCTCCTCGGCCAGGGCACCACGGGCCGCACCACCGCGAAGGTCTCGTCGCTTCACGGCCTCACCTACGCCAGCCTCGCGAAGCAGCACGGCCCCGAGACGGCGCGGATCTACGCCGAGGCCAACGAGGCCGCCCTCGCAGCCATCGCCGGCTACGTCGACGAGCTCGGGATCGACTGCGACTTCCGGCGCAAGCCGAACGTCAGCTACACCGAGGACCCCGGCCGCGTCTCCGACATCGAGGCCGAGGCCGAGGCCGCGCAGGAGGCCGGCCTGCCCGCCTCGGTGATCGAGGACACCGAGTTGCCGTTCCCGATCGCGGCGGCCGTCCGCCTCCCCGACCAGGCCGAGTTCCACCCCATTCGCTACCTACTGGGGCTCGCCGAGGCGCTCGACGCCGAGGCGCCGCGCGTCTTCGAGCGCAGCCGCGTGACAGCGGTGGGTGGCGGGCGCGTGAAGCTCGACAACGGTGGCGCCGTCGTCGCCGAGCGGGTGGTGCTCGCCACCCACCTGCCGATCCTCGACCGCTCCGCGACTTTCGCGCTGGCCGAGCCGCAGCGCTCGTCGGCGCTCGCGGTTGCGGCCGGCGGCGAGATGCCGTCGGGCATGTACCTCGGGGTGGACACCCCGACGCGGACCATCCGCTCCTTCCCGCACGGCGACGGCGAGCTGCTGCTCGTCGGCGGCAACTCGCAGCGCCTCGGCGAGGGTGACGCCGGCGCCGCGCTGCTCGAGATCGAGCGCTTCGCCCGCGAGCGGTTCGCCGTCGGCGAGGTCGCCTACCACTGGTCGGCGCACGACTACATCCCGGCCGACTCGCTGCCGATGGTCGGGCCGATGCCGCCGCGCGGCGGACCCATCCTGATCGGCACCGGCATGCGCAAGTGGGGCCTTGCGATGGGGACCGCCGCCGCGATCATCCTCGCCGACGACATCCTCGGGGTCGAGAACCCGTGGGCGCGGACGTTCGATCCCCGCCGCCTCCCAGGGCCGCGTGCGTGGCCGGAGCTCGTCAAGGCCAACGCAGGGACCGGCGTCCACCTCGTCGGCGACCGGCTGCGCCGCAGCGGCCGGTCCGATCTCGCCCCCGGCGAGGGCGCTGTGGTGGACCACGGGATCGGCAAGCGCGCCCACTACCGCGACTCCGACGGCGCCCTGCACGACCTGTCGGCCCGCTGCACCCACCTCGGGTGCATCGTGAGCTGGAACTCGGGCGATCGCACCTGGGACTGCCCCTGTCATGGCTCGCGCTTCGCGGCGACGGGCGAGGTCATCGAGGGCCCCGCCACCAAGCCCCTGCGACACGGCTGAGCCGTTACTCGCTCCAGCCCGCGGGTAGCCGCGAAGTAGCGACGAAAGGAGATCCGATGCCACCCCGCGGCGTGAAGAAGGGCACCAAGCGAGCTCGTCAGTACGAGCACATCAAGCGAAGCGAGAAGGAGCAGGGGGCCTCCGAGGACCGCGCAGAGGAGATCGCAGCTCGCACCGTCAACAAGGAGCGGGCGCGGTCGGGCGAGTCGCGCACGCGTTCGCGCACGTCGACGAAGGACATCTCGTCGGGCAGGCGCGGAGGCCTGCGATCCGGCACCGGCCGCCGGAAGGGCCGTACGCGCGACCAGCTCTACAACGAGGCGAAGGACCTCGGCATCGAGGGCCGCTCGAACATGAGCAAGCGCCAGCTCCGGGCGGCGGTCGCCGGCAAGAAGAGCTGATCAAGACACAGTTGCGTCGGGAGGCCCACCGGGGTAGGGTGCTCCCGTGAGGCGGGGCCGAAGATGTGCAGGGGTAATCGCAGGCGTCGCTGCGCTGTGCCTATGCGTACCCGCTGGCGCTGCAGCGGAGACGCTCGCCAAGAGCACCTTCAAGAGCGACACCGAGAACTGGAAGGTGGAGGCCGGCGCCGGCGGTGACCGCGAGGACCCCGACCACGTCGCGACCGGCGGCAGCCCGGGCGGGTTCGTCCAGATTGTGGACCAGACCGACGGCGTCGCGTTCTGGCGAGCGCCGGCTGAGTTCCGGGGGAATCAAGGGGGCGCGTTCAAGGGAACGCTCGAGTGGGCCTGGCAGCAGTCGGCGACCGACAACGGGTTCTTCGACGTCGATGTCATCCTCGAGGGCGGCGCACAGCAGCTGACCCTGGATGTTCCCGATGTCCCGCCAGCGACCCCGTTCTGGGGCGAGGTGGCCGTCCAGCTCAAGCCCGCCGGCTGGGAAGACTCCACAGTCCTTCCCCTGACGCCGGCGACGAAGCGGGACATGAAGAACGTCCTCAGCGACGTGGAGGAACTCAAGATTCGGGCCGAGCACCGCACGGGCGAAGATACCGACGGCCTCGACAGCGTCTTCCTCCGCTCCGGATAGGAGCGGGACCGGTCAGGCCTCCGCCGGCTCGCGCTCGGCTCGGCGGCGGGCGGCCTCGGCGCGCAGGCGCTCGTGCTCTACCCGCCGCTTGAGCTGGTGCAGCGAGCTGCGCAGGTTGCCGCCCAGGCTCGGCGCTGCGACCAGCTCGGCGATCCACCCGGGAATGCCGCTGCCCGCGACGCCGTAGGCGTAGCGCAGCTCGACCCGGGTGCGCCCGTCGGGCGTTTCGCGCAGCCGCCAGCGCCCGCGCTGGTCGACGCCGGTGACCGACGCCCAGGCGAGGTCGCGCTCGGGCTGCCATTCGACGACCTCGATCAGGCCGCCGACCTCGGCCGATCCCACCCGGATCAGCATCCTGATCCGCGTTCCGAGCTCGATCCTCGAGTCGTCGTCCTCGACCTCCCAGCGTGTGATACCCGACATGAAGTGCAGGTAGTTGGAGCCCTCGGTGATCTGGTCCCAGACCAGCTCGGGGGGCGCGGAGATGACGATGGACTCGTTCAATCTCATGGCGAGTTCGCCTCCGTGGGGGCAGTCACCCGATCAGCGGCCAGCGCCGCTCGGCGGCGAGGGCGTCGAGGGTCTCCTGCATCACGCGCGTGAGGTGCTCATAGACCTCATCGGGGTCGGGATCCGGGCCGAACTGCTCGCGCAGGTCGATGGGCGGCAGCACCTCGGTCGTGATCTTCGCCGGCAGCGGCACGTGGCCGAGGAAGTCGCCGACGTTGAGGCCCCAGGGGATCGCCAGGGAGATCGGCAGCACCTTCAGGCGGAACAGCCGATCCAGGCCCAGGGCGCGGGCCAGGCGGTCGCCGCGGCTGAGGAAGAGCGAGGTCTCCTGGCCGCCCACCGACACGACGGGCACGATTGGCACGTCCTGGTCGAGGGCGAGGCGGATGAAGCCCTTGCGCCCAGCGAAGTCGACCTTGAAGCGATCCCAGATCGGCCGGTGCACCTCCCAGTCGCCGCCGGGATAGACCAGCAGCGCGGCGCCTGACTCGAGCACTCTCTCGGCGTTCTTGTGCGAGGCGGCGACGGTGCCACCGGGACGCAGCATCGAGCCGCTGAAGGGCAGTGTGACGACGAGGTTGTGCGCGAGCTGGTGGAAGCGGCGCTCGATACCGAAGTAGCTCGAGAAGGCGAGGGTGAAGACGAACGTGTCCGGGGTGACGTTGCCGCCGGAATGGTTGCCCACCATCAGCACCGGCCCCCGCTCGGGGATGTTCCCGAGGTTGCGGACCTCGCCGCGGAACCAGATCGTCGCAAGCAGCCACAGCATCGGCAGGCGCTCTCGCAGCCAGTCGGGGTCGCGGTCGTCGAGGTCGGCGCGCAGGCGCTGGCGCACCTGCCGTGCGGCGCCGGCAGCTACACCCGCGGCGGCCTCCTGGCCGGCCGCCAGCAGCCCGCCACCGGCGCGGGCGAGCCCGCCGCCGGCACGAGCGAGTCCGCCCAGGGGCGCGAGGCGGTCGCGCAGTCCGGGGCCCTCGCCGTTGAGGTCGGACGCGCCCTCGCCGTTTGTGCGGGCACGCTCGGCGATCGTCGCTGGGTCAGCCATGCGGCCTCATAGTAAGGAGAGTTGCCCGCGTGAGCGCCCCGGAAACGCCCGCTACGAGGCGGTGAGGGCGGCGACCCTGCCGAGCAGGGAGCGCGTGCGGGATCGCCCGCGCCTGCGGGCGCCGTGGTGGGGCGCCTCGGTCGTCGCAGCCGTCGGGTTCGCTTCGATCAGCTCGCGGATCATCGCGTTGGTGCGTTCAGGCAGCTCGACCTGGGGGACGTGGCCGCAGTCGGGCAGGATCTGCTGACGCGCCTCGGGCACCGCCTCGGCGACGTGGCGCGAGAAGGCGGCGGGCACCAGCCGGTCGCTGTCGCCCCACACGAACAGGGCCGGCGTCTCCAGCTCGGTGAGGCGGGTCCAGAAGCCGCGGACCCCGTGGGGGGCGTCCAGGTAGATGTTCCGCGCGGCCGCATAGAAGGCCACGCGCCCTGATCGCGAGCGGTACGTCTCACAGAACTCGTCGGCGACGAGGTCGGCGGCCGCCGGATCAAGCCGCTCGGGCCGCGCGAAGAGGCTCCAGAACGTCTCGCGCACCCGCGCCTGGCGCATTGGGTGGGGGATGGCGGCCAGCTCGGGGCGGAGCAGCCGCACCAGCGGCGCCAGCTCGCGGCGACGGCGGAAGGCGACGGCCGGGGCGAGGAGGCTCAGACTCGCCGCTCGGTCGGGGTGGCGCAGCCCGAACTCGATGGCGACCCTGCCGCCCATCGAGTTGCCGACCAGGTGCGCGCGGTCGATGTCCATCGCGTCGAGGTAGCGCACGACGCAGTCGGCGAACCAGGCGGCGTCGTAGGGGGCGCGTGCGGGCTTGGACGATCCGCCGAAGCCCGGGAGGTCGAGCGCGTGGACAGTGTGATCGGGAGTGAGCCCCGAGATCGTCTCGAAGAACGAGGCCTTGTTCGAGCCCAGGCCGTGGAGGCACAGGACCTGCTCCGGGCCTCCGGCGGACGTCAGGGTCGAGATCGAGGCGCCGCCGATGTCGACGTTCGACATCCGCAGGAGCGGGGGGCGCCCGCTGGGGAGGCGGAAGAGGCCCTCGAACCCGAGGGCGAGGTCGAGGTTGCCGCGCACGTAAAGCCGGCGCTGAGCGAAGGCGTCGATCCCCGACAGCCGCGCCTCGCGGAGCGCCAGCCAGGTGGCCGCGTCGGTGCCGATCACGACGTCGGGGTCGCGGGAGGGGGTGGGGCGCACCTCGCAGCGATCGCCGGCGACACGGACCTCCCAGGTGCGCCCGACGTCGCCGAGGCGGATCTCGAACTTACCCTTGAAGTCCGGCTCGGCGCCCAGGTAGCGCTCCGGTAGCGTGGCGAAGGCCGCGGCGACGCGTTCGCGGAGCTGCCCTCGAAGTGACGTCGGGGCTGCCGTGCCCGGCTTTCCGTTCCCTCGTGCCGCCATCGGCTGTCGCAACGTTAGCGGCCGCCCCCGTCCGATCCCTTACCTGGGTCGGGTGGAAGGCCGCAAATAGCGGGGCCATCTGGGGCGGGACGGCGCCGCGTGGCGGCGTCAATACCATCGCGCCGTGCGCGAGGTTCGGATCAAGGACACGCTCAGCGGCGAACTCAGGCCGCTCGAGGCCGGGGCCGTGGGCATCTACGCCTGCGGCCCGACGGTCTATTCGCGCATCCACGTCGGAAACGCCCGCGCATACGTGGTTCCCATGCTCCTGCGCCGCTACCTCGAGCGCGAGGGGTACGAGCCGACGCTGGTGATCAACGTCACCGACGTCAACGACAAGATCTACGCGGCGGCGCGCGAGGCGGGCGTCCCGTCGGGCGACCACGCACGCGAGATGACGCGCGTCTACGTCGAGGACACGGACCGCCTCGGCCTCGGTCGCCCCGACCACGAGCCGCTGGCGACCGAGACGATCCCCGAGATCGTCGAGCTGATCGAGACGCTGATCGCCGGCGAGCACGCGTACGAGTCCGGCGGCGACGTCTACTTCCGCGTTCGCACGTTCCCCGGCTACGGCAGGCTCTCGAACCGCGACGCCGACCAGATGGACCAGGGTGAGGAGGCCGGGACCGCTCAGCTCAAGGAGGACCCCCTCGACTTCGCGCTCTGGAAGGCGCGAAAGGACGACGAGGACACCTCGTGGCCTTCGCCGTGGGGCGAGGGACGGCCGGGCTGGCACATCGAGTGCTCGGCCATGGCCGAGAAGTTCCTCGGCGCCGATTTCGCGATTCACGGCGGAGGGACCGACCTCGTCTTCCCCCATCACGAGAACGAGATCGCCCAGACCGAGGCGGCGCGGGGCGTCCCGCTCGCCCGCACCTGGATGCACGAGGGGATGGTCACCATCGGCCCCGAGGCGAAGATGGCGAAGTCCGAGGGCAATGTGTTCCTCCTGCACGAGGCGCTCGACCGCCACGGCGGCGAGGCGGTTGTCGCCTTCCTGATCTCGGGCCACTACCGCCAGCCGATCGCATTCGGCACAGACGCCCTGGAGCAGGCGGTCGCCGGGAACGAGCGGCTGCGCGACTTCTTCCGCGCGGCCGAGCGGGCCAACGGCGAGCCGGACGAGGCGGTCGTGGCGATCCGGGAGCGCTTCTACGAGGCCCTCGCCGACGACTTCAACACGCCGCGGGCGATGGCTGAGGTGTTCGACCTCGTCCGCGAGGGCCACAGGCGGGCGCTGCCGGGAGCGCACGCGGCCCTGGAGGAGATGCTGAGCGTGCTCGGCCTGGAGCGGCTCGCAGAGGCGGCCGGCGAGGCCACGGACCCGGAGGCGGAGGCGCTGCTGGCCCAGCGCGACGAGGCGCGCGCCGCCGGCGACTTCGCGCGCGCCGATTCCCTGCGCGACGAGCTTGCCGACCGCGGCTACGACGTGCGGGACACCCCGGCGGGCGGAAAGCTCGTGCCCCGTGGCTGAGCCTGCGGCGCCCGAGGGAGACATCGTCTATGGGCGGCGGCCGGTGGCCGAGGCGAAGAGAGGGCGTCGCCGGGTGCGCCGCGTCTGGACCACCGACGACCTGCCGGCGTCCGAGCTCAATCGCCTGGCGGGGAGCCCGGACCACCAGGGCGTCGTCGCCGAGGTCGACCCGTTTCCCTACGCCGACGCGGGCTCGCTGCTCGGGGCCGAGGATGCGGTCGTCGTCGCGCTGGACCAGGTGCAGGACACTCGCAACCTCGGAGCCATATGCCGCTCGGCGGAGGCGGCCGGCGCCGCCGGCGTCGTCATCCCGTCGCGCAGGTCCGCGGCGATCACGCCGGCCGCATGCAAGGCGTCGGCCGGAGCGGTGGAGCACCTGCCGGTCGCCCGCGTCACCAACCTCGCCGACTGGCTCGCCGCCGCCAAGGACGCGGGCGCGTGGATCTACGGCGCCGAGGCGGGAGCGCCCGCGCCGCACACTCGGGCCGACCTCACGGGGAGGATGGTGCTCGTCCTCGGGGGAGAGGGGAAGGGGCTGCGGCGCAGGGTCGCTCAGAGCTGCGACCTGCTGGTCTCGATCCCGGTACGAGGCCGGGTGGCGTCGCTGAACGTCTCGGCCGCCGCGTCCGTGCTGCTGTTCGAGGCTCTTCGCCAGCGCGGCGGCGTCTGAGTAGCAGCGCCCGCGGACACCTCCGCCGAACTGCAACGAGCCTTGCACCAAAACTGCGCGGGGTTGACAGAAGTCCGCCGGGGTGGCTAAAGTTCTCCATAAGGGTGAACTTAAGGTCGAAAGTGCCAAGAGTTTCACCCGGGAAAAGGAGAGGGCGCCCATCGGGAGGTAGTGGCGCCACGACAGGTCCGAACAGGAGGATCTCGTGGCACTACCGACCGCATCTACGCAGGAACTCCAGGCCGTCGCGCCGGCGGGCAACGCCGTAGCGAGCGTTCGCCATCAGGCTCAACCCGAGCTTGAGGATACGTATCTCGTCGCTCTCGCCAAGCGGGGCAGCGCCGATGCCTACGACAGGATCGTCCGCCGCTATCGCGGATTCGTCCGGCTGAAGGCCTCTTCGTACTTCCTGCTCGGCGGCGACTCCGACGACCTCATCCAGGAAGGGCTCGTCGGCCTCTACAAGGCGATCCGCGACTACCGCTCCGATCGTGAGTCGAGCTTCCGCAACTTCGCCGAGCTGTGCGTCACGCGCCAGATCATCACCGCGGTGAAGACGGCGTCTCGCAACAAGCACGCGCCGCTCAACCAGTACGTGTCGTTCGCCCAGACCCCGGCCGCCGCCACCGACTCGGAGGCGACCCTCGAGGAGGTCCTGCCGGGTCCACTCTCGGAGGACCCCTCCGAGCGGGTGATCGCCAGCGAGGAGCTGCGCAGCCTGGTCGCGTGCCTGTCGAGCGTCCTCTCCGATCTCGAGAGCCGCGTGCTGTCGCTCTATCTCGACGGGTACTCCTACGAGGTGATCGGCGAGCGCCTGGAGTGCGACACGAAGACGGTCGACAACGCCCTCCAGCGCGTCAAGCGCAAGGTCGGCGTCCACCTCTCCGGCCGCGAAGTGCCGCTTTAGGAACGTCGTACGCTGGGCGACACGCCCGGGTAGCTCAGCTGGCTAGAGCATTCGCCTTGTAAGCGAAAGGCCGTGGGTTCGAATCCCACCCCGGGCTCTGCGTGACGCCCTCGCTCTCCGACCTGCCCAACGCCCGCGACTTCACCTGGCGCGACGGCGACCGGCTCGTCGTCTTCCGCGAGGGCGCGCTGGCGGAGGCCATGGACGTCCTCGAGGGGCATGACTGGGGCCACTTCGAGCTGCTGACCACCTCCCGGGCGCTGGGGACCGCGCCGATCGAGCTCCCCGAGGCCGCCGTCGCCGTCCACGAGGTCCCGCCAGGCCGCGTGGCCGACGTGTCGGAGCCGATCCTCGACGAGGTCACGACGCCCACGCTCGTCGCCCTCGGCGGCGGGCGGGTGATCGATGTCGCCAAGGCGATCGCCGCGGTGCGGGGCGGGCGAGTCGCGGCGATCCCGACGACGCTCTCGGGCGCGGAGATGACGCACATCCACCGGCTGCCGGCCGGACACGAGGCGCCGCACCTGGTCCGGCCAGCCGTCGTCGTCTCCGACCCGGTGCCGATGACCGATCTCGACGAAGCGCCCCTGCGCGCGACCGCCATGAACGCGCTCGCGCACGGCGCCGAGGCGCTCTACGGCCCCGGCGCCAACCCGGCTGCGACGCTGGTCTCGCTGCGCGGCGCCGCCATGATCGCCGAGGCCCTCGACCAGCCCGAGGACGGCCGCGACCGCGTCCCGCTGGCGCTCGGGGCGCTGCTGTGCGCCCACGGGATCGACAGCGCCGGGCTGGGCCCCCACCACGCGATCTCCCAGGAGCTGGTGCGGGTGATGGGGATCCCGCACGCCGAGACCAACGCGACGTTGCTCCCGCACACGATGGAGATGATGCGCCCGCGCTTCCCCGAGGCGCTGGAGGCGCTCGGCGAGGCCCTGGGCGCGACGCCGAAGAAGCTGCCCCCCCGCCTCAAGGAGCTCGGCGGCGGGCCGCGCTGGCTCTCCGAATTGGGGGCCGAGCCGGAGCGCGTGGAGGCGGCGGTGGACGCGATCCACGCCCGCGTCGGGTCGGCCCCGGTGCCCGATCCACCCGAGCGCGAGGAGATCCGGACGCTTATCGAGAAGGCCTGGTAGCCGCCTTCAGGCACGCACGACGCCTACCAGCGGCTGGATCGGGGTAACGCGCACGCAGCGTGCGTGTAGGCATGAGCATGGACCAGCCACACCGGTCGGCGCCGCCGCGCGCTGATTCGGTCATCAGCGACGAGCGCTTCGAGCGCTACCACGCCTACGCGCGCCGCCGCGGCGTAAACAAGGTCATCTACTTCTTGGCGCGCGCGCTGCTGGTGCCGTTCTTCCTGGCCTGGTTCCGGCTCCAGCGCACCGGTCGCGAGCACGCGCGCGTCAAGGGCGGGCTGATCGTCGCCTCCAACCACCGCAGCTTCCTCGACCCGTTCGTGATCGGGGCGCTGCTGCCGTGGCGCCGCCAGATCCAGTTCGTCGCCAAGGTCGAGCTCTTCGAAAAGCGCTGGCAGGGCTGGATCCTCTCGCGGCTCGGCGCCTTCCCCATCCGCAGGGGTCAGTCCGACGAGACGGCGATGGAGACGGCGCGGCGAGCCGTCGAGCGCGGCGGCACCGTCGTGATCTTCCCCGAGGGCACCAGGATCCGGACGGGCTCTCTGAGCACCCCGAAGCGCGGCGTCGGCAGGCTCGCGCTCGAGTCGGGCGCATCCGTCCTCCCGGTCGCCGTGCACGGCACCGAGCACGTGCGCCGCGGCCTGCGCGTCCGGCCCCGCAAGGTGAAGCTGCGCGC
>Ga0126312_10001379_pt1 | contig 15885 bp, 14 predicted proteins | sample Plot104A_FD_92537 | JGI IMG/M metagenome (GOLD analysis project Ga0126312, IMG submission 92537) | Serpentine soil microbial communities from UC McLaughlin Reserve, CA, USA - Plot104A | ecosystem: Environmental > Terrestrial > Soil > Grasslands | place: USA: UC McLaughlin Reserve, Lake County... | reverse complement strand
ATTCAAAAGGACATTGTTAAAGTTAACATTGTTATTGTTACTTTGATTATCTACATAAAGACCATTTCCAGATTCAGTAATAGAATTCAAAGTAAGTACACCATTATCGGAGTTAACTAAAGTTATTCCTGCCAAAGTATTTTGGTAAAGTATGTTATTCTCTATGGTTGCTTGTTGTGTAGAGTGTCCTGCAAATCCAATTTGGTTATTCATAAGTATGGATAAGTGTGCATTTATTATACTTGCACCAGTACTGAATGCCCCTATTTGGTTATCCTTGGAAACTATTCCTTTAATTTCAACATTCTGAGAACCTGTCATTAAAATACCTGCTTGAAATCCATGAATAGTACCATCCTGGACTACTACATTGTTCATATTTGGTATCATTACTCCTACTTTACTAGATGTTTTTTCTTGACTATCTACATCTGGACCAGAAATTGTATGTCCGTTAAGATCTATGACAATATCACTTGCACCAACTATTAGACCATCACTGTCTGCACAGTTTAAATTTGAAGTTAATACAACATTTTGTGTTATAACTTGACCACATGATGGACTTATGGCTAATGGTTGTTGTTGTGATTCTTGTTGTTGGGTTTGTAGTGTTGATTGTTGTTGTTGAGGAATAATTGATTGAGTTTGAGCACTTATATCTTTAGGTTGCATTGTTATTGTGGTAATGCTTGAAAATGCAATTAGTGTTGCTAGGATGTATATCATTAGTGTTTTACTCATTACAAATGATTTAAAAATAATATATTTATGCTGATCTAATAATTTTATTTATCAATTTTACTGTAACTATGAAGGTAATCACTTCTAAATAACTTTAAATTAATAGCATATTCCATTCTTAAAAAATATATTTTCATTGAAAAAGGATTTCAATTTCCAATTCTTAAATGATAAAAAATTCATCTTCTAATACTGTTCTTACTATTACTATCATTCTCTATAATGACAATTAATAATAACAATGAAAGAACACATAAGGCATATAATGGCATAAATGCCTATCTAAAATTGATATCATTATAGAGAATTGATAGTAGTTCAATGTAATAATAATACAGACTACTGATAAATAAAGATAAATAAATTTATCAACTTTGAAATTTTATATTTTATTTTTATATTTTATTTTTTTATATGGACCCACATAAAAACACTAGTACAGATGATTACATCTGGAACTGTTAATGTAGAAGCTGGAAAGAAAAAGATAAAGGAAATGATACAGGAAAAGGTAAAGAAAATCTTTCAAGGGCATGAACAGAATGGAAAAAAGAAATAACATGTAAAGGAAATTCTTTGTAAATTACCTTTTATAACAAGGATGTTATAGACTATAGATTCGTCACTAATTAGCAATATTTAAGGGTGTTAAATTATTAATAAATTCTATTAGTTAAATACGATCTCAAATTCCTAATGCTTATCTACATTTTTGTATCTTTCTCGGAATATGAAACTAATTTGACATAAATTTTGGTCCTTTCAAGAAAAATATACTGTTATGAAAGAAGAAGATTAATTTGTAAATGTGTAATTTTTTATTTCAAATGAAATTATCTCAAGATAGATACCTTAACTAATAATATAAGCGATAGTTTGCCAGACTAATTTTTTATAAATATTCTAATTGATTCTGATAATGATGGAATACTAGATTTTTAGGTTAGGATTATCAGTATTTTATAAGGAATAATGGGTCTCTCACAAAATATATCTGATAATAATAATCAATTTAATGAAGAGACCAATTTAACAAAATCTAAAAGATCTTGGAATTTTAACACCTAATGAATTAAATAACATCATTATAGATTCATCTGAATATGGACATATATTAAGTAAATTAGAGTGGGTAATAAGTGGATTTGAAATAGTGGATTATCAACACACTCTAATATTTTTTGAAGATAAAGCTACTCCTAAATACTTGGAATTAATTCCAAAGGGATTTAAAGTAACTTTAGATCTAAGTCAAATTAATTTTCCTCAAAATTATGAATTATTAATTAATGTAGGGATTAAATCAGATAACTATAAGTCAAATGATTTTTTCAGTAAGATTCACATTCTTAAACCTAATTTATATGTAAATAATCAAATAATAAATGTAAATCCTGGAGATACTTCTCTAATTATTCCTTTTAATAGTACAAAAGAATATGATTTAAAAGTCAAAGTAGACATAGATAAACAAAGTATTCCTCAAGATATAAAACTTGAATTACCACAAGGAAATACATTTGAGATTCTTGATGGGATAGGAAATTTACCATTGAATGTAAAAATAGATTCAAAATCAAGTATTTCTAATCTATTGGTTCCTTTTAATATTACCTATAGTGTTATAGGAGAGAATGACTTTGTCGATGCAGAACATAACAATTCACTTACAGCTGAGACTAATTACTTGAAGACGATTTTCCTAAATCTAAATATAGAACGAAAAACACAATTAATTGAAGTGAAATTCCAGCACACAATATATGGCAGTTTTAATTGGAGCTAATTTCAGTTTTTTTATTCCTTCTATGACCAGATTAATTAAGGAATATAAGCAGAAGTATATCACTCATAAACTTAAGAATTTGGTTAATGAGAATGAAAATGATAATAAAGATATACAAAAATCAATAAATAAGTTATATAAAAAGTTTAATACACTTAGACACTAATTCATTAAAGGTAACATATCAGAAGATCAATATGAAACTAAGAAAATTTAAATGAAATATTGAAAGATTTAATTTCTAAAAAAGGAAATGAATAATCATACTATATTATATATAAAAGATGTATTCATGTAAATATCCCGTTCAATAAGATCTGTTACCAAGTATTTGTGATCTATCTGCATATATAGTAATGGATATGTCTTGGATTCGACTTATTGTAAATTATTAAATTTTTTCTTTCTCCTTATTTTTATTGAATGAATCCTATTTGAAAACTAGTATCACAATGGGGTCATTGGGATGTGAAACTAACTTGATTTAAATAGAGGATTTCAATAAGAATTATTATTACTTAAATTCATTTTAAAATAAAATTTAAAGAAAACAAACATAAAAAAAAATCAAATTTATTTACAAAATCTTGATACTATTTCTTTAATATTAATAATAAAAATATTATTGATGTTGATAATACTATTAGCAGCAATAATGATATCAAAAATAAAGTGAAGGTTAGTAGCCTATTGATTTATTATATATTGTTAATACTAATGTATATGAGGAGAACGAATCTAATAATCCTTTTTTTAAAAAGTCATTGACTTACTCTTCTTAAATTTTTTTCAAAATAGATTTGCAGTTTCTATTACAAAGGTAAAATTAGAATTATAATCGAAAAATATTACTAGAATTTTTAAATAATAAAAGATCACGTGATTGTTTATTAAGTTTAAGTTTATTCACAAACTTTATGTAACTCTCAATATTGGAAATAGGCCAATCACTTCCATACAACAAACGGTGGGGCATTTCCAGATAACTTAATAGTTCATTTATTTTATATGTATAGTATCTTTGACCATATAATGTAAAATTTCCAATTACCAAGCCTGAAATATCTGCATAAACATTTTTATTTTTGTATAGTATTTCTTGACAGTCTAATAACCAAGGATTTCCTAGATGACACATAATAACAGTTAATTCAGGATTATCAACAGCTATATCGTCTATATTCAATGGATGAGCAAAGCGAACCTTAGAGGTATTGGAAAATGTATCTCCAGTATGAATCATAACAGGAACTTTATATTCTATACAAATGTCATAAATTTTTTGATATCTTTTATCGTATGGATAATAATATTCATATCCACAATATAGCTTTATACCTTTGATTAATCCATCGTTTAGCCATTCTTTACATTTTCTAAAATATTCATCATTGTGATTATCAATTGTAAATCCAGCTACTATCCCAAGCTTATATTCTTTATTTTTTAAAATATCAATAATGTCAGATGTTGATGGTCTCTCACTATCAAATTTATACGATGTTAAAATAAGAGAATAATCAATATTATTATTACTCATAGTTTGTAGCAATTCTGTTAATCTGTCTTTTAATGATGGAATTCTTTTTCTCTTTTGAATATTACTGTAATAATTTAGGTGAACATGACAATCTATAACAGGCATATATGTTTTAATTTATTGAAATTAGAATTTATAGTTTGAATCTCTAGTTTTATTGATGTAGTATTATTGTAGATATTTCAACGTAATATGATTAATTATAAAACTATTTGCTAGAGTATGTTCTTTTTTATTTTTTATTAACATTATTTGCAATCAATCAAGCTTAAATTTGGTTAATAATCTTATTTATACTTAATAATATGAGCGAACTATTACATCCTCATCACACAGGGGTTAAAGTTAGAAATACTATAAAAAGTGATATTCCAAAGATCATAGATCTACAAAAGCAATCATTTCCATTTCTTGCAAAATATGACAATATATGGAAAGCAGAAGAACTCGAAAGTCACCTTGCTATTTTTCCTGAAGGGCAATTTGTTACTGTCGAACCAGATGGTACAATAGTAGGTTCAGCAAGTACTCTAATAGTTTCTCTTGATCCAGAATATAAAGAACATACGTGGATGGATATCACTGCAAATGGTATGTTTACTAATCATTCTTATGATGGCGATAGTCTCTATGGAGCAGATATTTCATCACATCCCAAGTATAGACATGAAGGTATAGGAAGCATGCTTTATGACACTAGAAAAGAATTGGCTATGAAAATGGATTTAAGAAGAATGATAGCAGGAGGAAGATTGTTTAACTATTGTGATTATGGAGATAAAATGTCTGCCTTGGAATATGCAGAAAAAGTAATTAGAGGAGAAATTAGAGATCCTGTTTTATCATTTGAACTTGATAATGGATTTAAATTTATAAAAATACTTCACAATTATTTAGATGATGTACGTTCATTGAATTATGCAAGTTTCATAGAATGGTTAAATCCAAAGATTCATCAATGAATATTGTTGTTCACAAACATTATAGTTAATTATTTTACTATATAATTTACTTGTTATCCTACTACTCAATTAATACTTGATTTTAGTATTGAGGAATCCTAAAATTTTATTCTATTTTTCTCATTTCTTTCAAATATACATTGCGACATTCAAAGTATATGAATCCATTGATAGAATGAGACCAGTGGGATTTGAACCCTTAGATAAAGTGGGACCAGTTCCTTTTTGAATAATACTATTATCTATCTACAGTATACTTTTGAATCTTTTTATAATGTCTTTATATTTTATAAAGACCATGATATGATAAGGAATAAAAAAATGGAATCCTCATTAGCAAGAAAAAGTAATATTGATATTGATATAGGACTTTCTGAAGATTCTCTTAACGGAGTAGTACAAATTCTAAATAATGTATTATGTGATGAATATGTTCTTTATACAAAGACTAGAAATTACCATTGGAATGTAGTTGGACCTCATTTCCATGATAGGCATGAATTCTTTCAAGAACAATATGAAATCCTTGATGAGATTATTGATGAAGTAGCAGAACGAGCCCGTCAACTTAATGGAAAATCTTTGGGCACTCTTCAAGAATTTTTAGACAATTCAAGGATAAAAGAATCGCCTGGCGAATATCCAAATGATATGAGAATGATATCCAATCTTCTATCGGATCATGAACATATTATTAAAACACTAAGAACAAATGCAGATGAATGTGAAGATAAATATCATGATATGGGAACAAATGATTTTCTAATAGGTATCATGGAAAAACATGAAAAAATGGCTTGGATGTTAAGGGCTCACCTTGACCAGTCTTAACCTTTTCTTTTATTCTACTACTTAAAACATTAACTAGGGAAAATCTTTTATTATTATGAATTAATTTTAACCACATCTACAAATTTTTTATTTTATTGGAAATTCTATATCTTCTCATGCAGTAATTTTTTCGAGCAATATCTGTAATTGTTGTTACATTTCCCTTTAATTAAATCAACATGATATAGACCTTATTCTCCTGAAGTAGACAAGACGGAAAGATTTTCAAGAGTTGCTGTTGTCATGTTGAGATCTGAACCAATAAAAACTTGAATTGGTGGTATCTAATACAGCTATCAAATTACAGATCTCCAGTACTCCACTCTTTTGCATGAATTAACTTAAATTTTGCTTATAATTCTATTTAGTAAACTTCGTATTAACAGACTAAGAAGAAGTGATATTTGTCTGTAAATGAAATTGTAACCTATATGGGTAAGTATAACAGTATAAAAAGGAAGTTTACCTTTTCGCTAAAATAATTCTATAATGATAAACCAAGGTCTTTGTAATGGTTTCTTCAATAACATTGTATACCAAAAAATAGAAAATTTGTTTAAATTTTTAAATAGCCAAAAATTTAAATCTTTCAGAGGCACATAATATGGAAGATACATCGAAAAGAATGGCAGCAGTATTAATAACTGTATCTGTACTGACAGCTGTTTATTTGTACATAGGTAACAATGACAATAATAGATACGCTATTGATCAACTAACAACTGAAAATTTTTTTCCTAACAATACAGAAAATAGAAAACACTTGACAAACTTTTAGGTAACAATACATCTATTATATTAAATGATACTCAGATTTCTAATCCAAACAATACATTGCTAGATAGTATAAACATTAACATTAAAGAAGATTGTATGAAATTACCAAATTCTCAACATTTGTATTGTCCTTAACTCTAACATAATTTTTTTTCTATAGATTATTTATAAGTTAGCTTCAGGTCTCTATGACTTTCATAAGAGTATTTGTAATGTTTACTGGCTTAATGCCAAGTTCTATTGGCTTGTAAATATTGTAATACGATCGCATATCACCAAACAGATATTCAAGTTCAAACCAGATAAAGAACCCAAAGACGTAGAAGTAAATTCTAAAGATGAAAAACTATCAAAAGGGAGCATTCTATAAGGAAGCATTGTAAATGTGGAATTTCAAAAAATAAACTTGTTTGCGATGGTAATAATTTTAGCATTAATTCTAAAGATGAAAAATCTATCACAATAATTTAAATATGATGGAAATTAAACTAATTGAATCATTCATATGTTTAGATAATATTGAATATCACTAAAATTATTTATATTTTAAACAGTGAAGGAATAAGAAAAAAATAAAGCAAAAATTAAATTGATTCTTACGATTTGCAACTAAATATGAGATTTGAACCCTTAGATAAAGTGTACCCAGTTATTTTTCTGGATAGCACCTAAAATAGTCAAATATAGCATTTTTTTTTGATAGTTATACTCTTTCATATAATAAAAAGAATATAAAATATGATCTATCGATGTATACAATTGGATAAACTATTGTTTATATACATAATGCAAAAATCATAAACACAAATTCTATTCAAAGTTGGGGGTGAAATTAGTCTTACGTTAACATAGGCTGTAAGACAAGAAATCATCTAAAAACATGGATTGTATAAAGAGAATAAATTCATGATATAATGATAGATTCAAGAAGTTATTTATAAGATATAAAGTAGAGAGAAAAAAATTTAAGAGATAATTATCTTGAACTTATACAACTAGCAAGTAGAAAATTATTGTATATAAAAGGATATTTTTGATAGGTTCTAGTTAATTTAGTTTACAAAGTTATTTATTAACTGAATTTTTCAGTATATAAAAGTATTTTGTAGGTAATATATCACCACTACTTTTTGTTACGTTAATTAAATTAAAATTTTGTGGAGGTGTATTAACATAATTCCAATTCCAAAATGCCCATCCATGTACTTTTAAGGAGTTGAATTTATTTATAATAAAGTCTGATTCTTCTTGGGTGATGTCGCTTTTAGTAGCATTTATTTTACTGGTATCATCCGTAGTATTTGGTGTCAATTTTTTTTCTCTATTTACATGATTCCATTCTCCAACGTATAATGGAATCTTCGCTATTTTTGAAACATTTAAGAGAAGTTCTAGTTTTTTCTCTTGATAATTATTATCCTTAGGTATTCCATATAGTGAGATTTTAAATATAATATTTCTATCTTTTGGAATAATTTTTGCCATATTTTCAGAAGTTAGATTAATAACAGGATCCTGAAACTTTATGGGAATGGTCATGTCTATAACAATAGTTTTGTTTGTTTGCTTCCGGAGCTCATTTGTCATATATTTATAATATTTTCCAATTTTTGACCATTGATCCTGTGAAAAAATTTGAGGTTCATTAAGGATCTCATATCCATTTGTGCTGTTATGATTATCAAGTAATTTTACAATGGTTTTCAAAAAATTAGCTTGAAGATTCCATCCATCTATATTGTTGTTATTCTGATTTGTTAGATTTCTGTTCCACCAATTAGTCCACCACAATTCAGTAAAATTACTAGATGTTGTTATTCCTGAATTAACAGGATAAAGACTTTTATCAAATAAGAAAGAAGGAAATCCTGTTCCTCTTTTTTCATCAAACCAGCTGGATGTATGAAATTGATGATTATCATATATTATATTTAACCCCCATTTGTCTGCAAGATTAGCTACATTTTCCAATTCTCGTAAAAACAATAAGGGATTATTTTCATATGCTTCCCAATAAAGTACATATCTGACGTGGTTCATTCCTATATTTTTAAGAAGCTTAAAACTTTCATCATAATAATTACTTGGAATTGTTATACTAGGAAATCTTTCATAGTTTAGACTGGTATACATTCCTTTCATATTTACACCAATAACTTTTCCGGATTTTGTTTGGTTATCAGAATAAACTATCTTAAAATAGGGACAAAACAACGAAAATATTATTATCGCTATAAATAAAATTACTATATCTAATAGTAGATTTTTTTCATCTATTAACTTATTTTTAAAAATGTAATCTGTATTCATACTTCAAGATATCAATAATTAATGATCTAACGAATATTTCATCAGGTAAATCTGCATGTGTTAACAAATAGAGTATGTTATAGAGCATTTTATATTTAAGAGATATAAATTTGTAATTATATAATTATTAGTTAACTACGTTAACTTTACCAATATAGGGAATTATAACTCAATGTTAGATTGCTACAGATTAGAATGACAAATAAATAGGCCAATAACTAAAAATAGCACAATATTAGTACCAAGCACAATACACCACTATCTATATTCAGAAAGTGATCTTTTGAATGAATTTTGCATTTAATCTCTTATAATACAACTTTTTATTATAATAAACTGAATATATAATTATATTGAGATCTGATAGCAGATCAATATCAACCAATAGTGTATCAAATTTAAAGAGACCGATTTAAAGCATAAGTCAAAAACTTACATATTGGTAGCTATCTTTAATTATATCTATATGACTTATTCTAGGAATTGTTATCAATCCATCATTTGAAGAAATATTATTTAAAGATTTTGACGGTGAATAAATACCATAACCAATTGTTAAAAATAATATTCCTAGTGAAAGTATAATTAAAGCTATTATAAACAAAAGACTACCTTTATAATAACTCTTGTTATTATATTTATTTATTAATGGTATAAATCTTATTGTAAAATGTGATATTTAAAAAACGGTAAACCAAGTTAATTAATAATTTAGATTATTTATTTTGGAATAGCAGTTAAACAAAATTACTTAAAATAGACTAAACTGTGTCTTTATTAGACCCATTGTATATTTAGATAAGGGATACCAATCAATGATGCTTTTATAGACATTATTTCAAAAGAAGGACACAATAAAGAATTATTCCTTACATAATTTTCAATAGAAAATAAGGTATTTTGAAATAATGCATTATCAATTAACTAAGTTCCCTTTATCTTAAATATGTATATGTCCAGCTTTTATTAGTAATTTGAAAACATGAATATATTAGAAACAGAATTTCCATTCAAAATAGAAGCTAAAACCTCAAAGTTTAATGATAATACAAATGTTATATACTCAATTGCTGAACCATATCATAATTGTTGTATAGATAAAAATGAATTAATAATAGAACAAATCAAAGCTTGTGAAGATCTATTGAGATATACTAATAATATAAATGAGATTTTAGCTCTCAAAAAGGAAATTTCTGAACTCAAATTAGCTTTAGATATATCAAATTAGACGTTCATTCATATATTTAGAATCCTCTTGTTAAAAAATTGAACATTGTTATATAGTGGACCAAGAAGATATAAATTCAATTAAAGCGAAAGGTGGGCTCAAATGTTTAACGAAGACTTGAATTTTTTTATAACTATCAACAGTTATTATATGATAAATAGTTAATATGTACTATGATATTCCGTCATAAGTTTATTTTGCTAAATATTACTTTTTTCAAAAATTTTCTCTTTGATTTTCTTAATGAGAAGAATACATAATTTCGATTTATTAGCACATAAATATATCAGAACAAAGGAAAAAAATGAAAATCATCAACCATATGATAATACAAATAGGAACAATACTCATGTTCAAGTGTTATATAAAAATTTTTAAATTTATCCATTCAACTATAGGTTTAAAAATTCGTCTATTAATTTTAATTCAAATATTTTTTATTACCATTAGTTTTATTGTTTTCTCTTATCACCAATTACAAATAACTTCTTTGGAAAATTCAATACATATTGCTGACAAGAATCAGTTTATCACTTCTAACCTCATGACGCAAATAACAGAATATTTGTTTGAAGATGATACTAGTAATAATATTCCTAAAATAAAATTAAACGTTATCAATAATCAGTATGAATAGAATTAGGAAATTGATATGTTACACTTAATTTTGAAGAAAAATACTATTGATCGATTAAATTTCTTGTGGTTCCTGCTCTCCTACAGGTTCAGAAGTTCCTGTACTAATACCTCCTATCAACGATTCAGTATCTATATAAATTTTCAAAGGTTTTTCATATCGTAGAATATTGATAATATCATTGAATCTATCAATATGATAACGAATAGTAATTTTTCCTTCATTCATAGAATTTTTGCTGGTAGGTAATTTTTCTGTAAAAAAAATGTATCCAATACTTTCATTATCATTATAGATAGGTATACTTGGAGTTACATGACCTTCTTTGGTAGTATAATATATATAATAGTTATTAAAGTCCTTCTATTCAGAGGGCATTTATTTTTATCTTATTTGGAATTAGTAAAGTTTTATGGTAATGAAATTGTTTTAGCTGTGAATATTCTATTCTAATAATTGCTTGTTAAATTTCTTAAATATAGCATCCACCTATATTGTCTTGTTAACAGCACCTATTGAGTTATTGAAAATGTTGAAAGTATAATGAAAAATACTTTGTGTCTTTTCCATAGTATTTTGTACTTCTTGTTGTTTTGCTGAATGATTTGCATTTCTTATATTTTATGAAACTTCTTTCCAAGGAACAATTCTGTTTCTTCTTGACTAAAATTTTCTCATCATCTTTCTTATTTGTAATTGAGATTCTTTTAGAATCAATTTTTGTTGTTGATGGTTGTTTTCTGTTCCATAACTAGTTTAGTAGTTTCATAATATGAACTCAAATATGGTTGTATAAGTATTATGTCTTTGAGCATTCGGAAACGTTTGTGTAGATCCCATAGTTCAATGAGGCCAGTGGGATATGAAACAAATTTGAAATAAATTAGGTCCTTCTATAGAAAAAGTACTGTATGAAAATATGAACTATATTGAAAATAATTTTTCATTAAAATTACTATTACCATCATTATTAATTACAACGGTCACAAGCTACTAAACTAATGAACATTTTTTTATTATAAATGCTTTACTGGTATCATTGTTCTGAAAAGAATTGCACATTGAAATTTTCATAAATTACATACCATCACCCATAATAAATCTTATTTGAAGAAATTTACTTGAATTATTATATGTTATATTTAACTAAAATAGACATGGGATCAAAAATCTATTCGGCAATAGTAATTTCATCATCTATTCTTGTATTTGCTTTGATTATATAAGGAGGAAATTACCAACAATAATATTCGAAAATGTACTAACCCCACAAGATAATGGAACAGGCGAAGAAACAGATGGAACATCGGCGGTATCAATGGAACAGTTGGAGATACCGAAAGAACAATAGGTGACGAAAGTGGAACAGACAGAAACACAATTACCGGTAGTAATTATAAAAATTAATATATAATTATAAATTATTTACAACTTTACATTGTTTTAAATTTTTAAAATACAAATTTTATAAAATATATATTATATAAAAAATAACTGTTATATAATATATTACTTATATATAGTAACACAATGTTAGAGAAGAGTAATATATCTAACAAAGAAATTATAGCTACTATAATGCTGTTTGCTTTAACATCATTTATTTTTCAATACTCATTTTCACAATTGCCAAATGATAATATCAATAAGACTGCATATGCACAATTTGAATTAATTGGTAATACATCAGGAGATAATGCTCCAAGTACAGATATCTTTAATCTTACTACAGGTTATACTATTGAACCTATAGTTTGGAATCTTACCGCACCTGATAGTCTTGCTTTTGATAAAAATGGGAACATGTACATTGGAGAAGCAGGATATCCACTTACCAGACTACCCGAAGTTCCAAAAATATTAAAAGTAACTCCAAATGGTAATATTTCAGTATTTGTTGATAAGGGTTTGAATTCTCCTATAGTAGATGTTGTATATTATAATGAAACAACATTATATGTATCACACAATCATAAAGTATCGATAGTAAATCTTACAAATGGTACTGTTAAAGATATTATTGTAGGTTTGCCAACAAATGTTAATCATCAAAACAACCAGATTGCTTTCAGTACCGATGGAAAAAGACTGTATGTCGGTATAGGTTCTGCAACAAATAGTGGAGTTGTTGGTGAAGATGATGCAATGATAGGATGGCTTCCAAATGAGCCAAATGTACATGATGTCCCTGGCAATAACATAATATTAACAGGACAGAATTTTGTATCCAACAATCCACTTACCGCAGAACCTAATGATACTGCAACTACCGGCGCATTTGTACCATTTAATACCACTACAATTCCAGGACAAATGATACAAGGTAACATAAAGTGTAATGGTTGTATTATAAGTGCTAATTTAGATGGTACGGACCTAAAAGTGGTAGGATGGGGATTTAGAAACCCTACAGGACTAGCATTTAATGAGGAAGGCAAACTCTTTGCAGTTAGTCATGGAGCAGACCAGAGAGGAAACAGACCTATAGCTAATGATAGCGACAAATTATATGATGTAAAATTAAATGAAACTGCATTCTATGGCTGGCCTGACTTTTTTGGAAATGCAGAACCAGTAACTGATCCTAAATTTATATCGCCTAGAGGTGAGGGCAAACCATTGCAATTTCTAATACAGGACCATCCTACAGTGGAAAAGCCATTTGCGTTGTTTGAACCTCTTCATGCTTCAGGAATTCAACTAGCCTTTGCAAATGAATCTTTTGGCTTTCCAGAGGAAGCTTTTGTAGCGCAGATGGGAACAGATGCACCAATTTCACGACCACTTCCTCCGCCAGGAGAGATGATTGGCCAAAATATTGTACATGTTAATATAGACAATAAGACAATAACTGATTTTCTAACTCTAAAGAACACCACTACAAGCTTTCGACCTACAGATGTAGTATTTGGTCAAAATGGAAATGCTCTTTATGTGGTTGATTGGGGCAATTTGTCATTTACTGAAAATCCTCCTACTACTCCCAAAACTGGAGTTGTTTGGAAGATAACACCGACAACAACAACACAGAAGTAATAGAGAAATAGATGATGATCACCTGAAGAGACAGACATAATTCTAATTTTATTTTAATAAATAAATTAGAAATGCTATAAACTATCCTATATAAGCTATTACTTTTTCATTTATTATTATTTATATAGAAACAAATAAACTTCAATTAAAAAATAAAGATAATAATATTGAAATTCTATATAGATATCATAGCAATTATTATTGTAATTACATTATTATCTTCTTCAATCGCCATTTGTTGTCAATTTGATCAAGTATATGCATTATCTATACAGTTATCATCATCTTCAATATCATCGCATTCAGAACTAGCTAATATCAATTCTGCTAATTCATCTGCATCTCCTTATCCATCTAATAAAAATTTTAAGGTCTATCCTGGCTATGTAATAGAACCTGTAATTTGGCATCTTACTCTTCCTAGTAGTATTACATTTGACAATGAAAATAATATGTATATAGCAGAAGCAGGTTTTGTATACGGTGGACTACAACCAATACCAAGAATACTAAAAGTAGATAATCAGATTGGAAAAGTATCAGTTCTTGTAGATAGAAAACTCAATGGTCCAATCACAGATATCGAGTTTTATAATGGTAAATTATATGTATCACATAGAGGAGTAATATCTGTTACAGATCCTCAATCTGGTCTTGTCAAAGATATAATAACAGGGTTACCAAGTACAGGAGATCATCATAATAATCAGATAGCAATAGGAACAGACAGCAGGATATATTTTGGACAAGGAGAAGCAACCAATAGTGGTGTAGTAGGAGAAGATAACTTTAAACTAGGATGGCTAAAGACAGCCCCACAATTTCATGATATTCCAGCTAAAAATATATCACTTTCAGGAGAAAATTTTGTGACTGCAAATCCTTTAACAGCTGAATCCAACGATACTACAGCTACTGGTGCATTTGTTCCTTTTGGAACATCTACATATAAAGGACAAGTTATTCCAGGTAATATCAAATGTAATGGATGTATTTTAAGCGCTAATCTTGATGGCACTGATCTCAAGTTGATAGGTTGGGGCTTTAGAAGTGCATATGGAATATCGTTCTTTCCAAATGAACCTACAAAACTTTTAGTAACTGTAAATGGTGCAGATGAAAGAGGAAGTAGACCCATAGATAATGATACAGAAAAAATATATCGGATAGATATTTCATCAAAATCACCACAACTCGGAAAATTTTATGGCTGGCCTGACTTTTTTGGAAATGCAGAACCAGTAACTGATACTAAATTTCAATCAAAGAGAAGTGCTAAACCATTACAATTTGTCATGCAAAATCATCCCCCTGTTGAAAAACCTCTAGTTGAATTAAAAGTAGGATCTGCTTTAGCACAGGTTGATTTTTCTTCTTCTCTTTCTTCGTACAATAATACAAATTATTTTGGTTTTGGAGATATGGCATATATAGCTGAATTTGGAATAATGGTGCCAATATCTCATTTACCTTGGAATATAAAAAATCAAGACAAAGAAATTGTAGGACAAAAAGTTGTTGTATTAAATCCTCAAAATAAAAGTTATAGTGACTTTGTTTCACTTGATAAACCTGATACTAGTTTTAGGCCTGTTGGAATAGAATTTAACAAAAATCAAAATGCTCTATATATTACAAGCATTGGAAAAGTTGAAATACGAACAACTTTACCTAATGATAATAGTATAAAATTATCGGAACCATCCCCTTGGTATTATCCAAATACTGGAATAATCTGGAAAGTAACAAAAACATCATCATAGTCGTCGTCATTGAATTGATCTACAAGGACGATTTTAAATATTATGTTAGTAAGTTGAAACGAATTATGGTCTCCAAGTAAATCGTGGTGACTGCCTGAAGAAATCGTAGCATTATAGAAAGTAACTCTTTTTATATCATTAATACTGATTCTATCTATTAGTAATAAAATCCTTACAATATTATGTTTATAAAAAAGTTTTTGGATTAGATTCAGAGAAAATATCCTCATATAGCCTTATAAGTGAGACTTTTATGCCAACCTTGTCT